>Ga0137374_10008787_pt1 | contig 11953 bp, 9 predicted proteins | sample SagtaG_20_FD_104811 | JGI IMG/M metagenome (GOLD analysis project Ga0137374, IMG submission 104811) | Vadose zone soil microbial communities from Sagehorn Ranch, Mendocino, California, USA - Sage1_R_100_16 metaG | ecosystem: Environmental > Terrestrial > Soil > Vadose zone | place: USA...
AACTGGTTCGGGCACTACGCCAGCGGCGATGGCACGATCTATGGGAACCTGACCGGCGAACTCTACGCCCCAATGTATGTCGTGGAGGATGAGAAGACCTATCCTCGCGCTGTGGACGCCGATGGGGTAGTTCATCACAACGCAGTGTCATACGACTACGAACTGATTGTTGAACGCGAGGTTAGAGCCTTTCGGGCCTTCATGCAGCACATCAAGGAAGTGGATAGCCAGACGCACACAATCGTCATGATTCAGGTAGAGAACGAGATCGCGATGTTCGGCGCGGACCGTCAGAATCGCAAGCTGTGGCGCGATCACTCGGCAGCAGCCAACAAACGATTCGCCGACGTCGGATTTACCGATGATCTGAAATTCACCGCTTGGGGCCTAAGTTACAACTGGATTCGACGCATCACCGACGCCGGCGCAGAAGTTTATCCGCTGCCCTTCTTTCACAATTATGTCGGGGGGAAAGTTGCCGAGTGGATGGTTGGTGGAGCGCCTGGCGAAGACGTTGAAACCTATCTGAAGAATTGCCCGAACATTTCCTTCATTGGCGTCAACTCCTATTTCTGCGGGGACTGGCGGCCTGACAAGAGTTGTGGCCGTGAGTCGCAAGCGACCGTCGATGAGCTCAGGGAGCCGCTTCGCCGTTACCGGGTGGGCCGGAATCTGCCAGCAATAACCGAAATCAACAGCGGCGTGAGCCCTGTAACGTCGCGTCTTGCGTACATTGCAATCGGCGAGTTCGGGGCGCCGATCTACGCTCCATGGGCGCTGACGGTTTCCTACCCCGAATCTAATCAACCCTATGTGTTGAATGACGGTACGCTGGCCAACGGTGCATTCGCGCTGCGAGACACTTATAAGTCGCTTGCGAAGGCGCTTCCGCAGATTTCCTACTACGCTGGAACTGACAAGCTGAAGGTATTCATGTCCGGCGCACCCGGGCAGAGATTTTCACAGACAGAAGATGTTAACGGCTCAATGGTAACCGTCACCGGAGAGAATGACGCCAAGGCAATTGTAGTGCACTTGTCTGGCCGCGACTTCTTGCTCGTGGGTGATCGCGCCAGAGTTTCTTTCAACGATCCTGCATTTGAGTGGCCCGAAATGAAGAATATTCGCTTGGAAAACGTTCACTGGACGGGTGACCACTGGACCAGTGACGGGGAGCCGACGTACGGTGTCGATCAAAGCAAAAAGACTTTAGAAATAGAACTCGATACATCAGCCGTTCGTGTGTCCTGGTAGTTACAAGCACCGGCGGCCGTGGACAGACCAGCTTGCGAATGGCCCGTCACTCGGACAGAATGCTTCGAACGTCTCTTTCCATTCGATTCCCTCCGTTGGCGCCATAGATGCGTTCGATACAGGAGTCGATACAGCCTCTTTGCAGGTGTCCATTCCAAGAATGCATCTACGAATCAAACACGCGATCTGCTCTGGTCAGCAACCACGGACAACTTGTTCACCGAACGAGGCCATCAAAAGGTTTCCAGTCTTCCGAAGGGTTTCTTCTGCTCTCGAACCGTTGTATCGGGACACGTCACCGCTTCGAACGGGTTCTCTCACATAGCCCATGTAAGTGAGGGGGCGAAGCTTTGCTTACAGAGATCGAGAACGACAGCGAGATTGGGTTTGGTGTGTTGCGGCGAGTGCCGTTTGCTAGGCCGAGCGGCGACCGCTATTGGGATGACGCGCACAAAGACCTCGCCATGAGAACTGAGCTCAAAGAAAGACCGCCGTCACTGACCACGATCCCAAACGTTCTCAGCTGATGACCCAAGCTGATATCGATATTGAATCGAGTGGTTTCGCAGATCTCAACTTCATCCGCTTGTCGGGAGCGGATGTTCATCGAACGACGCTGTGTTGCGCTGGCCAAGGCGCCGCTGGCCATCGACCTCATAGTGCTAACAAATGACTAGCCCGGCAAATTCCTACGGAAGAGCGCCGTGGAAGTATCAGTCGAACGTACCGCCCAAAGCCAAAGGAGAGGCAAGCTTGACGGCTGGGTTCGAGGAACTTCAAACGGTGAGTTCCGAAGTCCTGCGCTTGACCGGCGGAAGACGTTTAGCCCGGAACACACTTTGGAACCTGGGCGGGAATCTTGCTCCATTGTTGGTCGCTTTTTTCTGCATCCCACCGATAGTCAAAGCATTGGGTACGAGCCGTTTCGGCATTCTGACTCTAGTGTGGGCGCTGATTGGTTACGCGACGGTCTTTGACTTTGGCTTGGGTCGGGCTCTCACCCAATTGGTTGCCACCAGACTGGGATCCGACGAGCAGCAAGATGTTCCCGGCCTGGTCTGGACATCCCAGCTGATGATGTTGTTTCTGGGACTCTGCGCTACGGTGGTGTTGCTCGTGCTGTCGGGGTGGTTAACGCATCGTGTGTTGCACGTACCAGTCGGTCTTCAACGGGAGACGACCCGGTCGTTGTACTTCTTGGCGTTCTCAATCCCGATGGTCATCAGCACGGCCGGACTCCGCGGACTGCTGGAAGCACACCAGCAATTTGCTGTGACCAGCGCCTTACGGCTCCCCATAGCGGTGTTTAACTTCGCCGCTCCCTTGCTGGTTTTGCCCTTTTCCCACAGTTTGGTTCCGGTCGTGGCGACACTTGCCGGTGGGCGCCTAGTTACATGGTTCGCTCACCTTTTCTACTGCGGAAAAATCCTACCCGAGCTGCGGCACGCCATTGCCTGGCGTAGCCAGGCCGTCCGCCCCCTGCTTCAATTCGGAGGATGGATGACTGTCAGCAACATTATCGGCCCGCTCATGGTTACGCTGGACCGCTTCGTGATTGCTGCCGTGGTCTCTGTCGCGGCCGTGGCCTATTATGCCACCCCATTCGATGTGATCACGAAGCTCTGGCTGGTTCCGGCAGCTCTGCTGGGTGTGATGTTCCCGGCTTTTAGCATGACCTTTATGCAAGATCGCGCTCGCACGGGGGTTTTGTACGAACGCAGCGTCAAAGTCCTGCTGTTCTGCTTGTTCCCGGTTACTGTTTCCGTGATCGTCCTGGGGAACAGTGGCCTCAGGTTGTGGCTTGGGCCGGATTTCGCCGAACATAGCACGCGTGTTCTGCAGTGGTTGGCAGCAGGTGTGTTCATCAGCTGTCTGGCGCAGGCCCCCTTTGCGCTTGTACAAGGCGTCGGGAGGCCTGATCTTACTGCCAAGCTTCATTTGACTGAACTGCCCGGATACTTGTTTGCACTTTGGTGGCTGACTAGGAGGCACGGCATTGAGGGAGCAGCGATCGCTTGGACTGTCCGGGTCTCGATCGATGCCGTGGCCTTGTTTGCCATGTCGAAGCGATTCTTGCCAGGTGGCACGCCCTTTCGCCCGCGGACAAGTGTCGCTCTAATATCGTCGTTAGTTGTCCTCACGCTGGCCGCTCAGGTGAAAGATCCCATCTTCAAAGGCATTTTCCTGCTGCTGACGATCGTCGCATTTGTGCTGGCGACTTGGTTTGCCGTATTCACTCCCGAAGAGCGAGGCATGGCTCGGGGATTCCGGTGATGAGTATGAGCGTTACAGGCATTGGGTTAGGCAAGCCCCGTTTGTCTACTGACGAAATTAGATCGCGTTCTTGCCCTAACTGCTATCTGTGCAAAGCTGCAGGAACGTTGCTCTATGAGGGTCTCACAGACCGACTGTTCGACGCTCCGGGAAGCTGGAATCTAAAACGATGTCCGAATCCGTCTTGTGGTCTGGTATGGCTCGACCCAATGCCGATTGAGTCGGACATCGCCAAAGCTTATGAACGTTATTACACACACGAGCCTGAACCTAACGAACACATTACATCGCGTGAGCCTCTTATCAAGAGAGTCAAGGCGGCACTCGCCTGCTTGTATGATTTCTGCTGGCGCTTAACTCCCGTCTATTGGGAGCATCGCAAATTAGACCTCATGTGTCTAGGTGATAGGGGCCCCGGGTGTGTTCTGGAAGTGGGGTGCGGAAATGGACAAAGGCTGGCACAATTGCGTGCGCTCGGATGGCGTGTCCAAGGACAGGAGGTCGACGAAAGGGCTGCCGCACACGCTCGAAGAAACTTCGGGGTCCCCGTTTTTTTAGGGGCTCTCGATCAGGCGAGATTTCCGGATGACGAGTTTGACGCCGTGGTGATGAGTCACGTGTTGGAACATGTGCACGACCCTGCGGGCCTCCTTCTAGAGTGCAAGAGGATTTTGAAGGCAGGTGGCTCTCTGGTCTCCATTACACCGAACGCCCGCGGATGGGGCCATTCGCGGTTTGGTGCGCGCTGGTATGGGCTAGACCCGCCACGACACCTACTCTTGTACTCGCGGCGCACACTTGCACAGCTTGGTCTGAACTGCGATTTCCGAAGTGTGCGGGTTTGGACTACAGCGGCTCGTTCCCATTGGATCTTGGGTGGTAGCCTTCGGATTCAGTGGGGAGAGGCGCAGGATACGTGGGCGGTCATCAGGAGAGGCGTTCGGCAGGCGGCACTGCACGTCGCAGCACTGGCGGCTCGACTTCGTGATCCGGACTCCGGCGAGGAATGCGTTCTGCACGCCAGCAAGTAGTACGGACCAGGAGAGGTATTGCCACTCGACATGCGTTCCTCGGTAGCGAGCGTAACAACCGCTTATAACGCGGCGGATGTCCTGGCGCGGCACCTTGACGCGCTCCTCCGGCAAAAACGGCAGCTCCAGGAAATTATTGTGGTGGACAATGCTTCCGCTGACGAGACCCGTTCCTTGCTCGCCGCGAATTATCCACATGTAACCGTGCTTAGCATGGCGGAAAACCTGGGTGCGGGTGGGGCTTTGGCGGCTGGGTTGGCGTATGCCGCACTGGAGAAGAGACACGATTGGATCTGGATGTTCGACCAGGACAGCGTCCCTGCTCCAGGTGCGCTTGAGCTAATGCTGCAGGAGACCCAGTGGCTCGGAGACGAAGCGAGCGAGGTTGGCATCCTAGCCGCGTTGGCTGTGGACCAAAACATGGAGACTTCGTCTAGTCCCTGGCTTTGGCGCAATGGATTCGTCAAACCGCCGGCCGAACTCCTTGCTCACCCAGTATGCTTTAGTGATTTGGTCATTACTTCGGGATCGATGGTGCGACGAGAAGTGGTGGCGACGATCGGCTTGCCGCGATCCGACTTCTTCATCGACTTCGTCGATTACGAATATTGTCTTCGCGCCCGATCGCACGGCTACAAGATCGCGGTGGTCACGCGGGCCAAGCTGTTTCACGAAATCGGTAAGGCTCACAAAGTGCGTTTCCTCGGCCGGTGCTGGCTTTGGTCGGAGCATCGTCCATTCCGCGAATATTACAAGAGCCGCAATCTTGCCTATTCCGTCTGGTGGCTTTATCCGAGCGTGCCCGCGAAAGGATTTGTTCTGCGGCATCTCGCCCGTCAAGCGGTCGGCGTGCTCCTATTTGGTTCGGAGAAGCTGGACTGCTTGAAAAAAATGGTCCAAGGTTTTTGTGACGGACGCCGTGCCAGTTTGGGCGTACGCTTCCGACCTGATTGATTGCGTTCTGAACTCTCGCGGTATTAATCACTCGATGAACAACTACACTACGGCTGCCTCTCCAGGACCCACTGATCACCAGCCACAAGCGTCCGGTTTGCCCTCCGCTCAATCAGAGGGCAATCAGCCTTCGGTATATATCGTGCTTTTGAACTGGAATGGATGGCAAGATACGCTGAAATGCGTAGGCTCACTGCGCTGCATGGAATATCAAAACTGGCACGCGGTCATCGTCGACAACGGTTCATCAGACGATTCCGTTGAGCGACTCAAAGAGGCCTGTCCCGAAGTTTCGATCCTTCAAACCGAAAAGAACCTGGGTTTTGCAGCGGGCAACAACATAGGAATACGTGCCTCGCTCAAGAACGGGGCAGACTATGTGTTCGTTTTGAATAATGACACGATTGTGTTCCCCAATACTGTGTCCGAGTTCGTTGAATTCGCCGAAAAGCATCCTGAAGCCGCTCTGATGGGCCCCCGGATAGATCGTCGCCATCCTCAGAGAGAGTGGCCGATACGCAGAAAGCTGGACTTGCTGACGTTACTTTGCACGTTTACTCCCCTGCGGCGACTTACTGTGCGTATTCCCATCGTACGCGGGATCTTTTACTGCACCGGAAGACAGCCCTCAGTGGCGCAGGTCCTCTCCGGATGCGCTCTTTTCTTTCGAGCGGCAACCTTCGAAGAAGCCGGCCTTTTTGACGAGAGCACTTTCTTGGATTACGAGGAACTTATCATGGCGGAAAAGGTGAGGAGTGTAGGTTTGTGGGTCTATTTTGTTCCCCAGGCGACGATTTGGCACAAAGGAAGCGCTTCGGCGTCTAACCTACGAGCGAAAAGATATATCGAGAACGCCAAGAGCGAAGAATATTTCTTTTCCAACTATGTACGGCTCTCGCGCTTTGGGAGATCCATTGTCAGGTTGGTTCGGTTTCTCACCTATGGCGTGCGTGCCCTCCGATATCGAAACTATCGCGAGCACTTCAATGAGTTTATGGACGCGCTGCTTTCGCGTCAGTCCGTCAAGGTTGGATAAATATGTCGGACCGCAACGTACCTTTTCTGCTGAATGCTGCGCCATCCAAGGCCGATACTTGGGCCGACCGTTTGCTTTGGACCTTGGCGGGCTACTTTCGTCGCCGGAGGTTCAGCGGTTTTGATCGGTTCCTTTCCGGGATCGAGAGCACCATCGATTTCGGGGGAACGCCCGACATCTGGTTGAGCGTTGGCTGGCGCAATGTAGTGCTGCTCAATATCGACGAACAACAAGCTCCAGAGGGCTTTGTGGCCATGAAGGGCGATGCACGCAAAACCTTCTTCCCGGACAAGTCCTTTGACCTGGCTTTTTCCAATTCAACGATCGAGCACGTTGGCAGTTGGGGAGATCAGCAGGCATTCGCTCGGGAACTACGGCGCGTGGGTAAGCGGGTATACTGCCAGACGCCGGCACGCAGGTTCTTCTTCGAGCCACACTATTTCACACCCTTCGTCGTGTGGTTCGGTTTCTTGCTCAAGCGGTATTGGTTCGTGCGCCATTGCACCTACTATGGAGTACGGTGGAAGCCTTCGCGAGAGCAAGTGAGGGATTTTCAGACCCATCTCCGCTTGCTGAATTACGCCGAAATGCAGCAACTGTTCCCTGGTTGCACCATACGGCGGGAACGCTTCCTGGGGATGACGAAGTCATACATCGCTATAAGCTGATTTGCTGACTAGCCTTTCCGGCCGGCAGTCCAACAACACTAAGTCATCGTGCATACTCTCGAGAATTCTTCGGTAATACCGCAGGGTTGGTCGTGGAAGATCTGCGTCCTGATTGCTGCCGTTGCTGTCACGGTGGATCTTCTGTTCGTTCAATTTCCCCTGGTGTGGCTGGGCGCGGCCGGAGTGCTGGCGGTGCTCGCCCAGTTCAGGAGTCCCGTGAGCGGTCTTGCAGTGGTGACCTTCACTTGTGGGCTGCTGAATTATTCTCCGTTCGAGACAGGAGCGTTGGCGCGCCTCTACCCAGGCAACGTGGCCATCGGCATCTTTCTTTTGGCGTGGCTGTCCAGAAATACGTCATCGTCGCCTAAGAGCCTTTTCCCCACAACTGTCCTCAACAGACCTTTAGTGGGGCTAGCTCTGGTGGCGCCCATTTCAATGTTACTGTCGCGTCTCCATCCTGACCCTGAGGTGACTTACGCCTATCCGCACTCGGACGTATCCTGGGCCACTGCACAGATCTCTCAACTGGTGTTGCTGGCCGCTACCTTGTGCATACCTTTTGCGGTCGCGGCCGCGATCAAGCGCTGGAAGGACGTGGAAACCGTCGTGATGATCGTAGCGGTGGTGGTAGCTATAGGCACCCTGCTGACGGCCGGAGGTCTGATCTTTGGTTTCGGCGGTTCGTACGCCATCCTCGGCGTCACGCGTGCCTACTGGGAACAACCCTGGGATTCCTCAATGGAACCGCTCACCGCCCTGTGTCTTCCTTTTCTCTATGCCGGAGTGTTGTTCGGGCGTCGGTCGGTTTCCCGCTACTGGTTTATGTGTGTGCTATTCGCTTTGTGTCTCGTGGGTCTGGTGCTTACCTTCTCGCGTGAGACCTGGTTGCTGGGTTTTTGCGGGCTACTGCTGGTATCGGCTGCCTGGTTTCGCTCGCGTGTCAATCCGGTGTTTGGCCTGTTGATCGTCATCGTCGTCTCGGTCGTTATCGTGTTTTCCGCCGTGATCGGGCTCGTCTCCAGCTTCTACAACCCCGACGACGTATACGGCTTCGAGAGAATCTACTATTACGCGACGGCGTTGCAGCTGTTTACAACGCATCCTCTGTTGGGCGTAGGAGCAGGCAATTATCAGTTTTTTGATCGGAGTTATGAAGGGAAAGCGGCCGGAGGGATCGCCCACAACCAGTTCCTGACGATGGGGGCAGAAACTGGTCTTGTGGGACTGGTACTGTTGCTGTGGTTGGTGCTCGCGTTGTTCAAGCTTCGCAGGCAATTGCGTTTTCTTGGGGAACCCGGTGGCGATTCCCATGACTGGGTGAAGGTGGCAGGCTCCGCCTTTTTGCTGGTTTGGATTGCGGAGTGCTTCTTTCAGGAGGCTTTCTTTGCCACCGCCGCCGCCGGAGGAGGAATGCATGTAATGACTGTGATCGTCTATCCCTGGGTATTCCTTGGGGTTTTGCTGGCCGCATCGAACTTAAGTCAAAGGGCGATGACGATCGACAATTAGAAGAAGGATGCCTGTCGCACTCGAACCGTTCGTCGTAAGGTTGCCTTCGCCATGAGAATCCTCTTCGTTGTCCCCAATGTCCCCTCATTTATTCGGCCGCGTCCGCTGTATTTCATCCGCGGTCTCTCGAAAACGCACCAGGTCTCGGTCGTGTGCTTAGCGACGAATGAGTCAGACGACCATTTCGTTTCCCAATTGCGGCAACACTGCCAAAGCCTGGAAGTCATTCGCCTGTCCCGATGGAGGTCGCTTGGAAATTGCCTCCGCGCTTTGTTCTCGGCCGATTCCTTGCGGTGCGCCTACTTTTATTCCCCACATCTGCGCGATCGCGTAAAAACGCGGATCGAAGCCAACGAAGTGGATCTGATTCATGCCGAGCATTTGAAATTGCTTTCTATGGTCGAACCTATCTTAGGAAAGGTGCCAGTGGTGTTCGATGCCGTCGATTGCCTCTCTATGCTCGAATCGAGGCGGAGTGCGGTAACAAAAAACCCTTTCGTAAAGCTGTTTTCCTGGTTGGAATCAAGAAAGTTCGCGCTTTCCGAGGCAAAAGCCTCGCGCCGATTCAACCGAGTGGCTATCTCGTCAGCGGTGGATCAGCAGGCCTTTCCAATCCCGGCCGGTTTGCGAGAAAAAATCGACGTGATTCCCAACGGTGTTGACCTGGAGCATTTTGGATTCCGACAGTTCGAAGCACAAAAGAACGTGCTGGTCTTCTGCGCCAAACTCGATTACTTTCCCAACCAGGATGCCGCGCTGCACTTCTGTCGCTCGGTGTGGCCACTATTGAGGGCGCGCAGGCCGGAATTGCGGCTCGATCTCGTGGGCAGCAGGCCTCCGCGGAGCGTGCGGAAACTGGATGCAAAAAACAATATCCGGGTAATCGCCTCGGTACCGGACGTGAGGCCCTATCTCGGCCGTGCTTGGGTAGCTTTATGCCCGATTCGTATCCGCGCCGGGATTCAAAACAAAATACTCGAGGCCATGGCTTTAGGCGTGCCATTGGTTGCCACGCCGGTTTGCCGCGAGGGGCTGCAAATAGAGCCGGGAAGGCACCTTCTGGTTGCGGATGGGCCCGAACAGTTCGCATCCGCTATCGAATTGCTTCTCGATAATGTGACCCTCAGGGAAAAGTTGATCGACGCGGGAAGAGCTTATGTCGAGCAACAACACGATTGGGCCGCATCTATAAGGGCTTTGTCGAATTCCTACAGCGCAGCCATGGCCGATTTTATGGCCGATGCGGGTCGCTCGAGTCCTACCGTCAACGTGGCCTGAGGTCACTAGCGGCTTTGCCGCTTCCGATCTGTCCAAGGTTAAAACGAGCTCTTCACGCCAGTAACACGGACAACTTCCGCACAGAAGACGGCCATCTATAAATTCTTAAATACTAGTGTGTCGTCGGTAGCTTTCGTCTTGCCCGACGCATTGTGTCCGGTGGACGAGTCGATCCCTACCGATCACGAAAGATTGGATTTTTCCAAATAACTTGTTGTGAGGGAAGGCGAAGCTTGTGTGCTTTCAGTGGCCGGTGGGATCGAAAAGAAAAAAAGTGTTTAGCAGAGGCCCAATTTGAAAAACCAAGATCCTGAATCCGTGGTCTGGACTCGATCTCCGGCAGAAAAAGAACGGGCCGCAAGTGAATGGCGCAACCCCAGTTTTTCCCCGCCAAGACGCGTTGCATGGGCCATGCTTCTTTGGGCCGAGCGGCGCTTTCTATGGCGAGTTGCCGTGTACGGTTTCTTATTGGCATTAGCCGTCGCCCTTCTTCTCCCCTCGCGGTATCGGTCCGCAGCGCGGCTTATGCCTCCGGACCAGCAGTCTGGATCCGGCCTTGCCATGCTGGCAGCGTTTGCGGGACGAGGAGGGAACTCCGGCTCTGGAGGCGTTGGATCTTTGGGAGGACCCCTGGGTGGCAGCTTGGCGAACATGGCTGGAGATCTCCTTGGTTTAAAAACTTCAGGTGCGCTCTTTATGGACATGATCGAAGGGCCGACTGTCCAGGACAAGTTGATCAAGGACTTTGATTTGCGCAAAGTTTACGGCGACCGCTACTGGGAAGATGCGCGCAAGGACCTCGCCAACCGAACCCAGCTTAAGGAAGACCGCAAAAGTGGCGTAATTACCATTGCAGTGACTGATCACGACCGCAAACGCGCACAGCAGCTAACGCAGGCATATATTGACGAACTCAACCGGATGGTGGCACAAGTCTCAACCTCCTCGGCGCGTCGTGAGCGCATGTTCATCGAACAGAGATTGCAGACGGCAAAACAGGACTTGGATAGCGCTGCGAAGGAGTTCAGCGAGTTCGCAAGCAAACACGGTACGTTCGACGTGCCGTCCCAAACCAAGGCGATGGTGGAAGCCGAAGCCGCTCTCCAAGGCCAGCTCGTCGCCGCTCAATCAGAACTTGAAGGTCTGAAGCAGATCTACACCGATAACAACATTCGTGTGCGAACTGTCGCAGCACGCATCGCCGGAATCAAACGCCAAATTGAAAATATGAGCGGCAACAAGAGTGATCCCGCATCCGAGGAATCACAGATCGTTGGGGATTTTCCCAGCATCAGAAGGCTCCCGCTTGTTGGCGTCCGCTGGGCTAACCTGTATCGGGGGTCAAGAATTCAGGAAACGGTGTATGAACTTCTTACCCAGGAATATGAATTCGCGAAAATTCAGGAAGCAAAAGAGATTCCGACCGTGAACGTGCTCGATCCCGCGCTACTTCCTGAGAAAACATCGTTTCCTCCGCGCATCATCATCACGGTTCTGGGCACCATGCTCTCTTTGGTGTTTGGTGCTGCATTTGTGATTGGATCGGCAACGTGGAAGCAGAATGAATCTCCTGAAAAGGAACTTGCGACTGAAATTTGGGCGGAATTAAAAGCAAGCGAATCTATGCATCACCCGATCCTGCGTAGGTTTTGGACAAAAATTGCCAGCCGTAACGGATCCAGTGAGAAAGCCGCATGAGTGGGACTTTACCTCTGCCGCGCGTGGGGCACGAAACCGTGGCCGCGTAGGTCAGCATAATGGGAGTTCTTCGAGGAAGTTCGATTGATTTGTCCACTCGGCAGTCCCTCCATGCCAAGAACATACTGCACGAAAATCTGAAGAGAGCGACAGACCTGATTGGTTCGCTTTTTCTAATCGCGCTGCTGGCTCCCATATTCCTAGTGGTTGGCGCGCTGGTGCTTATGTTCGATGGCAGGCCGCTGATCCAT
>Ga0137374_10008789_pt1 | contig 11952 bp, 7 predicted proteins | sample SagtaG_20_FD_104811 | JGI IMG/M metagenome (GOLD analysis project Ga0137374, IMG submission 104811) | Vadose zone soil microbial communities from Sagehorn Ranch, Mendocino, California, USA - Sage1_R_100_16 metaG | ecosystem: Environmental > Terrestrial > Soil > Vadose zone | place: USA...
CCGATCGCGTCCAGGCCGGCGCGGGAAAGGAAGTCGCAGAGAATGTCCACGTCCTCCTCGGTCTCCCCCGGGAAGCCGACGATCACGTTGCTGCGGATACCCGCACCCGGTGCCGCCGCGCGGACCTGCGCGATGAGCTCAAGGAACCGTTCCGCGTCGCCGAACCGGCGCATCCGGCGCAGCAGCGGACCGGAAGCGTGCTGGAACGAGAGGTCGAAGTACGGGACAACCCCGGGCGTCGACGTCATCGCGGCGATCAGGGTCGGGCGCATCTCGGCCGGCTGCAGGTACGAGACCCGGACTCGGGTGATGTCAGGGACCGCGGCGATCTCGCCGACAAGGGTCTCGAGCAACCGCAGGTCGCCGAGATCCTTGCCGTACGACGTGGAGTTCTCCGAGACGAGGAACAGTTCGCGTACGCCGTTCTCCGCGAGCCAGTGCGCCTCGCCGAGCACCTCGGTCGGCCGGCGCGAGACGAACGCCCCGCGGAACATCGGGATCGCGCAGAACGCACACCGCCGGTCGCACCCAGACGCCAGCTTCAACGGCGCCATCGGTCCACCGTCAAGCCGCCGCCGCACAACCCGCGGCCCACTCGCCGGCGCCGACACCAGATCAGGCGCCTCAATCTTCAGCTCGGGCCTATCCACCTCAGCCACGTCATCTGCAGACAGCGAGGACCCGGCGGGTGAGCTACCCGCGGCGGGTGCGGATGGCGGCGTACCGGTGGAGTGGTAGGCGTCGGTGGGCGTGGCTGGGGTTGTTCGCGCCTTGAGCTGTTGGGGGATGTGGTCGCCGAGTTGTTGGGGCGTGTGGTTGCCGTGGCCGGGGATGGCTACGCCGGTGCTGGCGGCGCGGTCGGCTGGGGCTAGTGGGAGGAGTTTGCGGCGGTCACGTGGGACGTGGGGTTGGTGCTTGGTGCCGGAGAGGATCGAGCGGAGGCGGTCTGAGATGTCGGCGTAGTCGTCGAAGCTGAGGACCGCGTCTGTTTCCGGGAGTGCTTCGGCGAGTTGTTCGCCGTACCGTTCGGCGAGGCAGCCGACCGCGACCACGGCCTGTGTGCGGCCGGATTCCTTGTAGTCGGCTGCTGCGAGCAAGGTGTCGACCGAGTCCTTCTTGGCGGCTTCGACGAACCCGCAGGTGTTCACCACCACGGTGTCTGCTTCGGCGGCGTCCTCGACCAGCCGGAACCCACCGGCTTCGAGCCGGCCGGCCAGTTCCTCGGAGTCGACGTCGTTGCGGGCACAGCCCAGCGTGACCAGGGCGACGGTGGTGGGTGGCGTTTTCATCCCCCCGAGTATGACCCGCCGCCTACTCGCCCACCTAACTCACCGCCACATCTCACACTCACCCAGTTTTGACCGTGACGATGACGCAACGGCTGATCGACTGACAGGCCGAAGGTCCGGGGCGGCGGTGGTCGGGTCAGTCGGGTTTGGTGAGGGTGCCGTTGGGGTGGGCTATAAAGCGGTAGAGCTCGGTGGTTTGGCGTTTGTTGTTGATCGTGACGACGAGGTTCGCGGGTACGCCGACCGTGACGCGGATGTCGCCGGTCGCGGTGACCGTTTGGGTGGAGCCGGGACCGAGGAGGCCTTGGAAGAGGCGCTTGCCGTTCTTGTTCCGGATGGTGACGTAGGAGCCGTCGCCCAGGGCGGTGAGGCTCAGTTTGGTCCTGGTGGGCTTCGGCGAGATGTGTTTGGTCGGCTTGGGCGTCGGTTTCGGCGTCGCCTTCGGGACCGGGGTGGTGACGGCCGGCGTGGACGAGGTGGTCTTCGACGCGGTCGCCTCGATGTCGCTGGGGAGGGTGAAGAGGCGGACCATGCCCCAGCCCATCAGGGCGACGAGGATGGCGCCGAGGACCAACCCCCAGCGTGGCCGGGCCGGGCGCAGGGTCGAGGTCGGGCCTTTGACGACCGCGCGTTCGTCGCGGCGGCTCTTGTCTTCGTCGACGGCGTGCTCGGCGTCGAACGTTGCGAGCAGCGGCGCGGGATCGGCCTTCACCACGCGGGCGATCGAACGGATGTGGCCGCGGGCGTAGAAGTTCCCGCCGCAGCGGGAGAAGTCGTCGGCCTCCATGGCGACGAGCAAGCCGGTTCTGATCCGGGTCGCGGCGCTCAGCTGCTCGATCGTCATGTCGACCCGCTCGCGCGCCGCCGTGAGCTCGCTGCCGATGCTCACGTCCCCACCGTCCTCTCGATCGCCGGACTAATACCCGGTCCGCCGACATCGAAAGGCCGACAACCGGCCCCGCTCGACATCAAGTCAACGGCCTTGGTGCGACGGGGTCACGCAAGAGTCAGAGTTGTTCCCTGACCGGACATCTGGCATCCGCCAGCATGTGCAGTGCCTGTACCACTTCCCCGCTCGACGGCCGCGCCGTCAACCCGAACGGTATCGCGAGTGAGGATCCGGTCAGTCGCCGGTTCGCATCGGTCGTCTTGCGAGTCGCACTCGGCATCGCGCCGAGGATCGGCCCGGGATCCAGCAGGTGTACGGCGATCCGGCCGTCGTCCAGCAGATGCCGGCGCTTCAGCACCGTCACCTCCTCGATGTCCTCCCACCGGGTGCCGATCCACTCGTTGCGGATTCGCAGCCGGATGCCGACCTCGTCGGCGACCAGCATCTCCCCGACCGTCAGCGCTCGCGCACAGAACAGAGCGAGTACGGCGAACCCAGCAGCCGCGATCCAGCGCAGTACGCCGGTCGGGCTGGTTGAGGCGGACGTGGCGAAGCCGACGGCGAGCAGGGCGGCGCCGAGGACGAGCCCGCCGTGCACCTTCTGGGAGGCACGGACCGTGAACGGTACCGGACGCGGATCCAGGTCGTAGCGATCTTCTCTGGGTAGTGCATTCGCGGCGGTCACGAAAGTCACTCTCCTGCTCCGGTGATCGGCACGGGCTCGAGGTCAGGCGGCAGAGCGATGGGTGCGGGCACGGTCACTCTCCTCGGAGGGTGGCGATGAAGTCCTCCAGGTCGTCGGGTTTCACCAGTACGTCGCGGGCCTTGGAGCCCTCGCTTGGTCCGACCACGCCCCGGCTTTCCAGGATGTCCATCAGCCGGCCCGCCTTGGCGAAGCCGACGCGGAGCTTACGCTGCAACATCGACGTGGAGCCGAACTGTGTCGAAACGATCAGCTCGGCCGCCTGGACCACGAGGTCGAGGTCGTCGCCGATCTCGTCGTCGAGTTCCTTGCTCGGCCCGGCCGCGGCGGTGACGTCCTCGCGGTACGTCGGTTCCAGTTGCGTCTTGCAGTGCTCGACGACGCCGCGGATCTCGGACTCGGTGACCCACGCGCCCTGGATACGCATCGGCTTGCTCGCGCCCATCGGGAGGAACAGTCCGTCACCCTGGCCGACGAGCTTCTCCGCGCCCGGCTGGTCCAGAATGACGCGGCTGTCGGCCAGCGACGAGGTCGCGAACGCCAGTCGCGACGGCACGTTCGCCTTGATCAGACCGGTGACCACATCCACCGACGGCCGCTGGGTGGCGAGCACCAGGTGGATGCCGGCCGCGCGGGCCAGCTGGGTGATCCGGACGATCGAGTCCTCGACGTCGCGCGGCGCGACCATCATCAGGTCGGCCAGCTCGTCGACGATGACAAGCAGATAGGGGTACGGCGACAGCACGCGCTCGCTACCGGGCGGTGGCTTCACCTTGCCGTTGCGGACGGCCTTGTTGAAGTCGTCCACGTGCCGGAAGCCGAACGCGGCCAGGTCGTCGTACCGCATGTCCATCTCGCGGACGACCCACTGCAGCGCCTCGGCGGCCTTCTTGGCGTTGGTGATGATCGGCGTGATCAGGTGCGGGATGCCCTCGTAGTTGTTCAGTTCGACCCGCTTGGGGTCGACCAGGATCATCCGCACCTCGTCCGGTGTGGCCCGCATCAGGATCGAGGTGATCAGTGAGTTCACGAACGACGACTTACCCGAACCGGTCGCGCCCGCGACCAGGAGGTGCGGCATCTTCGCCATGTTCGCGACGACGAAGCCGCCCTCGACGTCCTTGCCGAGCCCGGCCACCATCGGGTGGTGATCGTTGCGCGCGGTCGCCGACCGGATGACGTCGCCGAGGCTGACGATCTCCTTGTCGGTGTTCGGGATCTCGATACCGATCGCGGACTTGCCCGGGATCGGCGACAGGATCCGTACGTCCGCCGACGCCACCGCGTAAGCGATGTTCTTCGACAGCGCGGTGACCTTCTCGACCTTCACCGCCGAGCCGAGCTCGACCTCGTAGCGGGTCACTGTCGGGCCACGCGTGTAGCCGGTGACCTGCGCGTCGATGCTGAACTGCTCGAACACCTCGGTCAGCCGGTCGACCACCTGGTCTGACGCCTTGGTCCGCGCCTTGTGCACCGAACCCGGCTTCAGCGTCCCCCCGTCGGGCAGCGTGTACGTGATGTCGCCGGACAGGCTGAGTTGCTCGACGCGCTGCGGCAGCGGGGTGTGTGGCGGCGGCTCCGGCAACGAGTCCGACTTGGCGGCCGCAATGACAGGACCTGGCGAAGGCGACGGTACGGCGGCCGCCGCGTCGACGTCGTCATCTTCGGACGGAGCCGGTGTGGCCTTGGACTTGCGGCCGCGCTTGGTGAGCTCACGCCCCTCGAGCACCGGTGAGTCGTACGGCTTGACCGTGGGCTCGCCGTCCTCCTCCAAGGCAGCCTTGGCCCGCCGCTCCTTGCGGGTCAGCCGCACGGTGTCGTCCGTCGGCGCCGCCGCGACCGATGGGGCGTCGGCGGGGAGCGCCGTACGTCCCATCAGTACGTCGAAAGCCGCGCGGACACGGAGCGGGATCGCGTAGACCGGCGTACCGGTGATGACCAGCGCACCGAAGATCGACAGCAGGACCAGCAGAGGTGCAGCCACGTACTGCGTCAGCAGGTCGGAGAGCAGCGACGAGACGACGTACCCGATGGCACCGCCGGCGTCCTGCAGCGGGGCGTCCGCCGGGTTGCCGGGGCGCGGGAGGCCGTTGGCGATGTGCACCAGGCCGAGTACGCCGAGGGACACGGCGGTCCAGCCGATCACCTGACGTCCGGCCGGGCCGTTGCGGTCGGGGTGGCGCAGGGTGCGTACGGCGACGAACAGCAGCATCAGCGGAACGGACCAGCCGAGCATGCCGACGCTGCCGCCGACGACGGTGCGGATGCCGTTGCCGACGGCGCCCGGGAGATGCCACCAGATGGCGGCGGCCACTACGACCGCCAGGCCGATCATGAACAGCCCAGCGCCGTCACGGCGGTGCTCCGGGTCGAGGTCGCGGGCGCCGTGGCCGATGCCGCGAACCATGCTGCCGAGCAGGTGCGCGATGCCGATCCAGATCTTCACCACGCCGCGGCCGAGGGCGATCATGGCGGCCGCGAACGGGCCCGGTCCGCTGTTTTTGGGCGTGCTGGTCCGCGCGGCGGAGGAACCACCGCGCTTCGTGCTCTGCCCACGCTTCTGGGCGCCTGACGGACGGGAGCGTCCACCAGCAGCCGACCGTGCCGTACTCGGCCGATTGGCTGCCGACTTTCGCGCCCGCGCCGGGGAAGACGTGCGGGTCGCCATATCTAGCAGGCTACCCCGACTACCACTCGAGTCACACGTGTCACACGCCGGTCACGCCGCTCCATCCGTAGCGTCACAGCCGCACGTCACGCGCCGGTGGTGCCGTCCAGCTGTTCGCGCAGCAGATCGGCGTGACCGCAGTGGCGGGCGTACTCGCCGATCAGGTGGATGTAGATCATCCGGAGCGACGACTCCTCGCCGCTGAAGGTGAACCGATCATCGAGCGAGTGCCCCGCCGCGGCCTCGTCCGACAGCTTCCATTCCGCGATCAGGCCGTCGTACTCCGCTTGCGCGCGGGACGGATCGACGAGCTCGAAGTCGGCGTCCTTGCCGAGTTCCCGCGCGAACACCGGCTCGGCCGGCTGACCGGAGGCGAAGTGGATGCGGAACCAGATCCGCTCGACCTTGGTCAGGTGACGGATCAGTCCGAGCAGCGAGAGGTTGGACGGCGGTGAGGGTCGCTCGGCCAGCTGTGCGGCTGTCAGGCCGGCGCATTTGAAGAGCAGGGTGGTGCGGTAGAAGTTCAGGTAGCCCTGCAGTAGTTCGCGTTCGGGCGCGGTCAGCGAGCCGTCGGGCCGCTCCACCTCGGGTGCGGTCCAGACCGCGGTATCCGTCGTCATGGCGCCAATCCAACACCACCGGTCAGCCGTTGATCGGTGGGGCCCAGCCCGGTCGCGGGATCAGGCAGAACGGGTGACCCGCCGGGTCCTCGTAGACGGTGTCCGAGAGCTTGCGAGCCCCCAGTGCCAGCACTTCTGGCTCCGCCGCCCGAAGGTCGTCGACCATGATGTCGAAGTGCATCTGCTGTGGGCGGGACGGGTCCGGCCACTGCGGACGCTGATGATCCGGCGCCAACTGGAACGCCAGGCCCGAGGTCTGATCGTTGTCTGCGACAACGACCCAGTCGTCGCTCCGGTACGTGATGGGCTTGCCGAGCAAGGCCGAGTAGAACCGCGCCAGCACGAGCGGATCCGGGCAGTCGATCGCCAGGTGGTGGAGTCGTCCGATCATGACGGCATCTTCCCGCCGTACGACGTCCGGCACGACCGCCAGGCGTCAAGTCAGCAAGAACGATCAAGCGACCCAGGCCGTCGTCTCACGATACGTTTGCGAATCCCGAAATATGAGATAGCCGCTGGCGTTGGACGCAGCCGGTTGGTTACCGTCTTCGGCAGGTCACGAGTGCCAGCGTCAAGCCCCGGCTTGCTGGCCGGCAACCCTCCTCCGCGGTGGGGTGCCCCGGGTGAAGACCAGGCCGTGCGGATACCCCGTTCGGCAAGTGCGGACTTCCTGGGAGCGCAGCGTCATGTCGATCCTCTCCATCCTCGAGCCGGCCGGTACGACGATCGCGCGGCCGACGGTTGCCCGGTTCGCCACCGGCAACATCCCTGCCACCGTCGGGTCGGACCTGCTGGTCCCGCTGGCCGACGGCCGGGTGACGGACTACGCGAACTTCGACCACGGAGCGAGCGCGCCGTGCCTGGAGTCGGTACGCGCCAGCGTCGAGGCGGCTCTGCCGTCGTACGCGTCGGTGCACCGCGGCAACGGGTACGCATCCCGGATCACCACGCAGTGGTACGAGCGGGCCCGCGCCGAGGTGCACGCATTCGTCGGTGCGCGTGAGGACGACCAGGTCATCTTCACCCGGCAGACCACCGACGCGCTCAACCTGCTTGCCCACGCAGTGCCGAAGGACGCAACGGTCGTCGTCTTCGAGTCCGAGCACCACGCGGCGCTCCTCCCCTGGCCGGCCGAGCGGACCGTCCGCCTGGCCGCGCCGACGACACCTGCTGAGGCCGTGACCAACGTCGCCGACGCGCTGCGCCGAGCGCCCGAAGGCCCGCGGCTCGTCGTCGTCACCGGCGCCTCGAACGTCACCGGTGAGATCTTCCCGATCGCCGAGATCGCCGCGGTCGCCAAGGCCCACGGCGCTCGGGTCTGCCTCGACGCGGCGCAACTCGCACCGCACCGGCCGGTCGACATCGCCACACTCGAGGTCGACTGGGTCGCGCTGTCCGGGCACAAGCTCTACGCGCCGTACGGCGCCGGCGCGTTGATCGGCCGCTCCGACTGGCTCGACGCAGTCGAGCCCTACCTGTACGGCGGTGGCGCCACCACCGCGGTCACCAACGACGACGTGGTCTGGGCGACCGGTCCGGCACGGCACGAGGGCGGCTCCCCCAACGTCATCGGCGCGATCGCGCTGGCCTCGGCATGTGCCGCGATCAACAAGCACCGGGACGCCATCGAGCAGCATGAGCGCAGCCTCCTCGCCCGGCTCCGTACCGGTCTCGCTCAGGTCCCCGGCGTCACGACGTACTCGATCTTCGGCCAGGACGCGGACCGCGTCAGCACCGTCTGTTTCACCGTGGCCGGGCTGAGCTCGACGCTCGTGTCGGCGGCGCTGAGTGCCGAGTACGGCATCGGTGTCCGCGACGGCAAGTTCTGTGCGCACCCGCTCGTCGGCCACCTGCTCGCCGACTCCCCCGAGCACGGCACGGCCGTCCGGGCCAGCCTTGGCCTTGGTACGACGCGTGAGCACGTCGACCGCCTCGTCAACGCCGTACGGACGCTGGTCACCAGCGGACCGCGGTCGGAGTACGAGGACACCGCTCACGGCTGTCAGCCGGCCGAGGACCCCCGCGACCTCCAGGCCCCGCACATCTGGTGATGCAGCCCTCCTACTGCTCAGGAGGACGAAGGCCTACATGGTGAGCAGCGAACGCCAGTAGGTCCGCCCATTCCGACGCGACCATCGCGGCGGGTTTCCCGAAGCCGTGACCGGTGTTGACCTCGATACGGGTCAAGACAGGTCCCGGACCGGACTGGGCATGCTGCAACGCGGCGATGAACTTGTGACTGTGCAACGGCACCACCCGGTCGTCGTGGTCACCGGTGACCACGAGAGTCGCGGGGTACGACGTTCCCTCGCGCAGCCGGTGCAACGGCGAATAGGCCACCAGATCCTCGAACTGCGACGCGTCGTCCGGATGCCCGTAGTCGGAGGCCCACGCGGCGCCCACTGTGAACAGGTGGAACCGCAGCATGTCCAGGACGCCGACACCCGGCAGCGCGACCGCGAACAGGTCCGGGCGCTGCGTGATCACCGCACCCATCAGCAGACCGCCGTTGCTGCGGCCGTGAATCGCGAGTTGCTCAGACGTGGTCACGCCAGTGTCGCGTAGGTGCTCGGCGACGGCGATGAAGTCGTCGAAGACGTTCTGCTTGTTCTTCAGGCGTCCCGCGTCGTGCCAGTGGCTGCCGTACTCACCACCGCCGCGCAGGTTGGCGATCACCAGCACCCCACCGGCTGCGAGCCACGCCGGCCAGCCCGGCCGGTAGTCGGCCAGGATCGGGACGCGGAAACCGCCGTACCCCCACAGCAGCGTCGGACGGGGTGACGAGAAGTCCAGGTCGGAGCGGCTGATCACGAAGTACGGCACCTCGCGGCCAGGCTCGACCCGCCGCGTCACAGTGACCTCAGGTGAAGTGAACCCGCCTGAGCCGCGGACAAGCTGCGGCAACGCGCGCACGCCGCCGGACGACGCTGAGACCGCATACGAAACCGTCGGGTCGGTGGTGGTCGACAGGCCGACGAAGAGTTCGTCGTACTTCGTCGAAGCGTTGACGCCCACCACTGCACCTCCCGGCACCTCGACGTTGCGTGCACCGGAGCCATCCAGCCCATACAGCGTCAGCACCGGCTGCGCGTCGACCAGCGACAGCGTCACCAGCCCGGCAGCCGTGCCACGAACGGCCTGCAGGGTTCCGGAGCTCTCTGGGATCAGATCGGTGAAGGTGCCGTCCAGAGACCCGAGTACGACGCGACCACGCGACGCGTCGCGGTCAGTGCGCAATACCAACTGGTCACCGGACATCCGCACGAACTCGATCTGGTCCGCGAAGTAGTCCACTACCTTCACCGGCTCGCCGAGCCCGTCCGAGGTGATCGGATAGACCCATAGCCGAGTGGCGGGGTCAGTGCCCTCGGTGATGTGAACGACGACGTAGCGGTCGTCGTTGGACACCTCAGGCGTGATGAAGATCTGGTCGTTGTCCGGAAAGCTCAGCACGAGCTCGTCCTCGGACTGCGGCGTGCCGACCGTGTGCAGCATCAGCCGGCCGCCGGCCAGCGACTTCGTCTCGGTCCCCTCATTGCGACCGCTAGCCGGGTAGTGCAGATAGAGGTACGCCGAACTGTCCGGCAACCACGTCGCCTCGCAGAACTTGGCCTCCGTCACCAGGTCGTCCACCCGAGTGCCGGTGGAGATGTCGAGCAGCCGGAACGTCGTCCAGTCGCTGCCACTCTCGTTGATGCCGTAGGCGAAGTACTTGCCGTCCGGACTGACGGTGAAGGTCCCGAGCGAGTCGGTGCCGTCCTCGGAGAGCTTGTTCGGGTCGATCAGCACCCGGCCGCTTGACAGCAGTTCGTCGAGCGACTCAGCGACGTACACGACGTCCTGCGCCTGCGTGCCGTCGTTGCGGCCGACCAAGTACCAGCCGGACTTCTTCACCGGTACGCCGGCCCGCGGGCGAGCCAGGATCGCGGACATCGTGGCCTGAAACCAGGCTCGCTCGGGATAGCTCGACAGTTCGGCCTGGGTGAACTCGTTCTGCCGGCGAACCCAGTCCTGGGTGTCGGTGGAATCCGGGTCCTCCAGCCAGCGGTACGGGTCGGCGATCTGGCGTCCGTGCAGCGTCTCGACCACGTCGTCGCGACGGCTCTCGGGATAGGCGGTCATGGGGTCCAACCTAATGCTGGAAGGCAACGGGGGCTGGCGGACCCGCGCACCGGCCGGTCACACTGCGAGCGTGACCAACACCCGGCCGGTCGACCCCGTCGCAGACCAGGTGCTGGGCGCCGCCGCAGTGGCCGGCGAGCGGGTACGCCTCGACGTCCTGAAGCGAGTCGTCGACGTGTCGGCAGGCGACTTCCTGACCGCGGTCGACGCCGTGGTCCGTACCGGTGCGCTCGTCGTGGCTCCGGACTCCGGTGAAGCCTGGTTCGCCGACGACTCCACCCGCCGGGACGCCGAGGCACGGTTGCCGCTGACGGACCGCGCCGAATTGCATCGCCGTACCGCCGAAGCGCTGGAAACGGATCCCACGGCCGACCCGGCGGCGATCGCGCGGCACTGGTTCGGAGCCGTCGCGGCAACCCCCGATCCACTCGAACGGGCAACGCTGCAGCTCCACCTCGCAAAAGCGTGTGTCCGCACCGGCGAGCTCGAAGCCGCACATGGCGCGGCGCAGGCCGCCGTCACGGCCGCCCGCACGTCACGGGCGGCCGCCACGCTCGCCGAGGCAGCAGTCACGCTGGAGCCGATCGGACAGTCAGGGTGGGACGGCGACATCCACCAGTGGTGCACCGAGGCACTGGCCTCACCCGGCCTCTCACCACGGACGACCGTCCACCTGCTCGCCCGGCAGACGCAGGCCGCCGTGTACCTCGGGCGCTGGCGCGAGGCCGTGGCCGCGAGCAGTGACGCGCTCGACCGGGCCGAGACCCTCGGGGACACGGACCTGCTCGCCGAGGCCCTCACGGCACGCCAGCTCGCCACCAGCGGGCCCGACGATGTGGACGAGCTGGCTTCCGCCGCGCAGCGAATGATCGAACTCGGGACGTCGACCGGCCAGGCCGACGTCGAGCTGCGTGGCCGCCTGTGGCGGGTCGACTCGCTGTGGTACGCCGGTGACCTGGCCGCGATCGCCGCCGAGACCGGCCGGATCGCGAGCTGCGCCGGACGCGTCGGCGGTCCACATGGCCGGTGGCACGTCCTGATGACCCGAGCTTCGCTCGCGCTGGCCCGGGCCGAGTTCGACGAGGCCGAGGTCCTGCTCGACGACGCACTCGCAGGGTTCCGGCGGATCGGCCATCCCGCGGCCCATGGCGCCGAGGTCGCCTTCCGGATGCTGCTCGGCCATCATCGGGGCCACACCGACGACTTGCTGGGGGCCGCGGCCTGGCAGTTCGGCACTGATGTCCGCTGGGACCTCTTCGCCCGTCTCGTCCGCGCCTTCGTCCTCGCCGACGCGGGTCGCCTCGACGAGGCCGCCGCCCTGTACCAACGCTGCGGCCGCCCGGAGACCTGGCCGGGATACCGCGCGGCCGAGTTGCTGATGCACGCCATCGCGGCCCGGGTCGCCGCCGCTGTCGGCGCCACCGACGACGTACGCCGGCTCCGAGCCCGACTCGAACCCCGTCGGGGCCGGTACGTCGTGGGCGGTGCGGGCGGCACCAATTTCCTCGGTCCGGTCGAACTGGTCCTCGGTCTCTGCGCCGCGTCGCTCGGCGAGTGGGACGCCGCTGTCTCGGACCTCCGGACGGCCGGTGCCCTGTGCCGGACGATCGGGGCACCCGGCTTCGCGGTCGAGTCCGCGTGTCTGCTGGCCGAGGCCCACG
>Ga0137374_10008790_pt1 | contig 11951 bp, 18 predicted proteins | sample SagtaG_20_FD_104811 | JGI IMG/M metagenome (GOLD analysis project Ga0137374, IMG submission 104811) | Vadose zone soil microbial communities from Sagehorn Ranch, Mendocino, California, USA - Sage1_R_100_16 metaG | ecosystem: Environmental > Terrestrial > Soil > Vadose zone | place: USA...
GCTTGCTGCTGCTCACCGACCACTATTTTTTTGGGGTTGATGCAGCTTCGCGCCGCACTCGCGCCATTCACAATGCTTTCCGTCGGATCGGGGGGCTGCAGTCGCACATTGAGCATCGCCGCTGTTTTTATCTCACTACCATACTGCAGCGGGCTGGATAACGGTGCTCATCGACCCAAGCGCACGAAATATCGATGTTGCGGTCAGCCGAATATTCAGTTCAAGTTCGTTTTGAGGATCCGTGTCATCTTGCGTGACAAATTACTGGACCGTGATGATGCGTTTGTCCCGCTCGGGCTCGATTTCCCTCAACCATTCTGGCGCTGGCCGACGAGGTGATCGAATGAGGCGGCGGGATTTCATGGGTCAAACCACACCGCCGGCCTATTGCGCAGACGCGGACCTGTCCAATTCTTGGACACCCCAATCTGGCACCGGGTTTGCACGGGATAGACAGCAGCACAGTGGAGATTTGTCCATTTTCGCACAAAGGCAGTTAACGGTGATGACCTACGCTCAACCAGGCGAGCGCCGCGTCAACCGGGTCAAGGAGAGCGTGAAGACACACCTCGACAGATGGCCCTTGCTAGCGAAAAGGATTTTGCTGCGCCGAGGGAAGCACTTGGCAGCGTGCTCATGCTGCTCGATAGAGTGTGGGAGCGTCGGCGCGACAGCCGCGTCTGTAATAATGAGACCACTGATCCCGACGAAGCTGCGGGTGCACGATCGCTCAATAATCAACGACGTAACCCGAGGTCATCCAAATAGCCTCGCTATCTTGGTTGGCTTAATATTTTGGGTCGTTTCGTTTCTATGGGCGAGTTCGTCGCTCTATCAACTGGTGTTTGATCGCTAGCTGACACGGCATACGGCACCGCAGAAAAAGCAGCAGCGCGAGTGCAACGTCGAATTGGAAAACAACGGTGATGTGTACCTGTCCGGTCCAATCACCGGTATCGCCGGCTGCTGCGCGCTCGCTGCTGCCGGCCGGGCGGTCGGCGGCTTTGGCGATGGGGCGGAAAATCGAGATTCTTAGTGCCGGCACCAATCGTGATATCGACAATGGCTTTGCGAGCGTTCTGCAAAAGCGAGTTGACGCCCTCGTGATTGGTCCCTCAAATTTGTTCGCCAACCGTCGTGTCCAGCTAATGACGCTGGCCACGGACTACGCAATGCCTACAATCTACTCCGACCGGGAATTTGCTGAGGGAAGTGGTCTTATGAGCTATGGAGCAAGTTCAACGGATCAAGCGCGCCAAGTCGGCATCGACGTCGGCGGTACCTGAGGAGCCGCCGCGTGAGCAGCCTTATCGCTGCCGTATTAATGCCGCGTGAGCAGGGAATTGGCGAATGTTCCCGCAGCACCCGGAGCTGGTCTCGCCGTTTGTTCAAACGAAAGTCCAATACGGTTTGCGCTCTGCCAAGCCACCTTGCAAGTATGTACAGCCCCAGTGGACGGAATTCTTAAGCGAAAGGCCAGCGGAAGGGTGCTCGCGTCGGGCACGAGAATACAAGCACCTCCTCTCGCCATATCAAGAACGACACAGTCAATCACTGCGCCGTTTTGAGCAAATTCGATGCTTCCAGGTTCCAGGGTCAAACGACGAGTGCGCACTCGCTTTTCAATCATGCGTTCCTGCTCTGTGACGCTGGTCCGCACCTGCCAAAATCTCAGCAGCCTTTGTGCGGTGGACTGCGACAGCCTGAAATAGTCGATCTTAGCGCGTGCGAGTTCCGAATCGGAAATTGAATGATCAGGTAATCTGTTTTGCAAGATCAATTTCACTGTGGGCCAGCTGAGATTGGCGGCTTTGCAAGGAATAAGAACTCCATCGTTGCGTATGCTTCGCATCAGCGGCTCAACGACCGATAACGATGCAGAACACATTAGCCCGAGTGCGACAACAATCTCTTCGTATTGACGCGCGTTTGCAAAGCCTACGAGCGCGGCTTCATTCAGCAGGTTATTCTTTTGCAATTGCAGGAGCTTGAGCAGCGTTTCGGCCAAATCGCGAGGGGCTGCTACCTCCTTTCTAACTTCGTCCACTGCCACGGCGATGACGTTTAGCAGCTCGCCTTTCCGTTCGAGTGGCGTGCCCAACAGCAGACGACTTCGCACCTCATCGGTCGCTCTGATCAAAAGTTGCTCAAAGAGCGGCGCAGGAACGTCGACCCGGCGTCCGAGTTTCTCCGCCAATGTTTCGTCCGACTCAGCGCGTTTGACAAGGCTCTTGAGGCCGGCATCGGAAAATTGAGCACCAGGGTTCTCGGCAAGCGTGTCGATGATTTCCGGGTTGCCTCGCTCCAACAGCACGTCCGTCACAACCGCATCTAGTCGACGTCTCGCCGAAATGGCCAAAAGATGCTTTTGACCCTTGGACTTGGCGATTGCGAGGAGATCTTCGCTGCCAAGTCGAACAGAATGAGTCAGCACCGGCCGCGCGATTGCGATCTCATCATCGTGGGCGAGAGTGCGGATCACCTTGATCGGTGCGTTCTCGATCAGTGCCAGCCGTGCACTCAGCTCCACGCGAACCTTGGTTTCTATCTTTTTAATCAGCAATCCGATGACTTCATCGAACAAGCCGACTTGTTCTTCGGTGAGTTGATTTGCATTATCGAGAAACAGACCGGTGACGCGCCTAAGCATCTCGCCGCGCTTATCCGAGGAGCCGCTGAGGATCGTGTCTTGAACTTGAGCCAGCATGGATGCGTGCACATCAGACATTGGGGTTCCTCAAGAGCCTCTTCAGATGTTTGGAGTCGGCTTCAGCTCGAGTGCTTGCGTGTGTCGCCGTCCGGGGCATGACGCCTTTCGAAAGTGCGGGCCAATGATGAAGATGCTGCAATCGAGCATATTGTTTTTCAGGCCGCAGGAAGGCGAACAGATCGCCCTTCCGTTGACTGCTCTCGGGCCTCGTGCTGCCTCATCAAGTGGTCCACAATGAATCCAACACAGCACTTAATATTCAGAAAACGCCCACGCAGCAGTTCACTTTATGAATAAAGAATGAACAATGTCCGCGATATCATCGCGCGTTGATCCCGTGTAATTGCGCGGCTGCTCAACTTGAGGCACTTCCTCTGAGAGGTCGGGGAGCTAATGGATGGAGCAAGGGGGATTCGAAGTCGCGGCCGTGCCTAGTCCGGTCGTGGGGTCCGGCTTGCCGGTGCTCGTTGTTGCACTCGCCGGTTTGGCGATAATGGCGCGGCGACGCCGCGCCAGGAATGCAAGCTGGACTTGGGGGATGAGCGCGCTGCTCGCCGCTCAGCGGGGCAGCGATGGCTATCAGTCTTTCACCACGATACCGCGGTGGGGCGATAACCGACTGGCGCTTCTGCCGCAATCACAACGGTAGATCCACTCATCTAGATCAGCATACAGCTGATGCCGGGCTTTGCCGGTGACCCGCATCGCCACCTTGCAGTTCGAGCAAACAGGACCCTTTGGGGCGGCTGATCGTGCTTCTGGCGATACCTGCTGTGACATGGGTTCTACTCACGCGCGCACCTAATCACAGCATGGCTGTTACTCGAGAGCTTAGCAAGCCATACGATGCAAGGGGTGGGCTATCCTGCCCTGGCAATAGCGAGCTACAACCCAGCCGGGCATATCTACTCTCTTGTTTCTGAATCGACGAATAGCGCAGATTGGCGTCCGACAGAGACGCTCCGCGCGTGACGAAGGGGCTCTGGTCGTCAGGGGCCACAACAGGCGTGGCGTGCGGAATGGCCAGGGGACGGGCTGTGATTCCTAATCCAGCCATCCGGCTTGAACCGTGAGGCCGTACGCCAAGCTGCCTGGGGGCCTGCGTTCCGTGAATCCGATGTGACGAGGAATCCTACCCGACGGCCTTATCGTCGTCTGTGGTGGCCACCGGCCGATCCGTTTGAAGAACAATTCGTGTGGACGGATCGGCGACCGACGTCTCAAGCCTGTCATGCGAAAGGGCCGTAGCGTGCTTTACATTGCTGAGGCGCGTTATTGTTAATTGCAAAAGCTCGTCCCAAAAAGCTGGGTTGCAGTATTCTATTACGCGATTTTCAGCTCGCGATGTTACGCAGGAGGAGACCACAATGATTCTCAGGTGCCGCCACTGTAGCGGCAGGCTTGGTCTCGGTCTCAAATCGCAACGAGTATGGCAGCGAGAAGCATGGTCGTTGACTACGTATCGCTTCTGCTCAGTAAAATGCGAGGAAGCATTCGATCGGGCGAAGCGGGATGCCACTGAGCGCAGACGGACAATACGCTCGCTCTTTCATAGTAGCTCAAATTAGAGCGCCAGGGTCACTACCCAGGAGGCCACTACAAATCTGGCGGATGGCCAACGGGATCTAATGTCCGGGCTGGTAGCGAAAGACAAGCACGATACTGATTCGCTCGGTATGCGCCGAGTGAGAGGTGGAACAAGCGTATGACATCGCCCCAGGAGCTGCGCCGGTTTTCGCTACAATGCGCCGCAATGGCTGCAGAGTCGAACGACGTGCGGTTGCGCACGGTCTTATTCCAAGTGTCGCGCCTTTGCAGGGAAGCTGCGCTGATTATCGAATGGCCATGTGAGATGAGCGACGACGATAGTCCGCCACTTGTGCCAAAGGTTCAATGACCATGTTTTTTGCATCGTCGTCGCGCGATAAAATCATGAATCATGCCCTTCTGAATGGGTGTATGGATATAGGTAACCTCCATGAATTTCACCGCAAGATATTGATGGCGTCTGACATGCGGACCTCCAAATCACCCACCTCTTCCTCAATCTCCCGTACTGAAATTCCCTGAGTCGCAGCGTCAGCAGCGCACCGTTCAGCCATTACCTTCGGGCGTGCGTCACCACTCCGAGCCAGGTAGGTTTGGGCGGTAACATTGTCGGCGATCCAGCCTTGAACAAAAGCGAGACCGCGCTTGCTCATCCGTCAATTCCGATGAATCGTTCTGGGCGAGGCTATTGGCCCCGTAGTCGCCGACCCGTCAATCTCGGTAACGGACCTCACGCCTGGCGCTCGATCTTCTCAAAAACCCGGGTAAGTTCAAACGGATACACGGGGTGAGAGCTGGAATTTGTTTCTTCCAGTGTCCACTGTTCCAGCCATCTCAGCGGGGCGGCTGGCATCCTTCGAATTAACAGCTACTCCACCGAGCGGTTGCTGAAGTTTGGTAGCTTCGCTCGCCTGTTCAAACAGGACGGCGAAGATCGCGATCACTGCTCTTCCTCGCTGCGGCAACCCAATTACGCAGTCGCTCGCGGCCGCATCGGCTCTTGCATCGCTGGACGCTCGCCGATGTCGTTGAGCTGAATTTGAAAGTGATCAAGTACAAAAAGGCGAATAGCCGATGACAAGTTACCGTTGCCGTTCGGACGCCCGGAATCAACGGAGGCGACGAGTTCAGACAATGTCATGTCTCGCTCTGCCGCGATCTCTTTCAGCCCCCTCCAGAATGCATCTTCAAGACTCACGCTGGTCTTATGACCTACGACGACGATGGAGCGCTTCATGACCAGTGATTTCATAGCTTCCCCCTAATCAGGACATCCCCTCGCTGAAAGAGCGACGCATGCTGGATCCTAGCGATGAATGTCTGGAGCAATTGAGTCCGCACGATGGCGGGATACGCAGATGTCTTAGAGATGTCATGGCTTTGATGGAGGCCGTGCCTGACCATCGTGTTCTGGATGGAACCGTTCCGTCCACAGCTCCGCCCGACGACCAACACAGGCCAGTCTAAGTGGCTGTCTGCACGCTCTGAACTCCAGCCCGGCTGCAGACGATGCCGACGATCCTGACGCAGGTGTGCAATTCGGGTGCGGAGATCGGACCAGCCTCCGGAACTCAACCTCGAGACCCAGCAGAAGGGCCCGGTCCCACACGAATGATCGGCAGTACGTTAACCGCAGATTGCACGGCAGCGGCGGTGTTCGCAGCAGCAGCGAGTGTTGGCAAGATCGAAACTGGGAGACTCGCACACACAGCCACTATCGTGCGCCCGGATATTGGGAGAAGGGAGCGGGGATGTAACACCCGCGACCTCGGTCCAACTCCTCTAGATGATCGGCCCTACGCGACTGCGCGAGGGCGCAGTCCTTGCGAGCACTATTCGTCAAGGCCGCGCCTTGCCTTGCTAACGATGCCTACTTCAGCGCCGTCGCAACGCTGGTGAACGTGCTATTGAGGGAGGTGCCCACCGTGCCGACGACTGTAATGATTGCGACGGAAATACCAGCAGCGATCAGACCATACTCGATGGCCGTAGCGCCGTGTTCGTCTTTGAGGAAGTTACTGATCAGAATGCCCATGGTGGTGTGCCCGTAGTTGGTTTAACAGCATGCAGGATCTACAGCTCATGCCCTGTAATTTCTTTAATGGGCTTGCTAAAAATTGAACTAAGAAAAAATACTCTCCGAGAGAATGGAACGAGGGGGCTGATCCGATTGTACCAGCCAAGCCTCATGCCAGCCCCTGCCCCCTCTCCTAGGCTTCTAAAAGGCCAGATCATACTGCCTTGTTTGCGGAATCATGCGAAGGTAGATGGTCGCGCACCCGTAGACCGATATTTGGCTAGGACCAGACATGAAGAAAGGATGGCTCTCTGACCAAGCGTGGCAAGCAGTCCAGCAAAAGCTGCCAATTTGCTGCGTCGATGTGCTGCTGACAAAACGAGCCCGCTCGGGCATTTCGGCCGTGGGCCTTATCCATCGTCATACACCTCATCAGGGTTGCCGCTGGTGCCTCATCGGCGGCCGACTTCTCCTGAACGAGTCCTTGAAGGCTGCCATTGCACGTCAAGTGCGCGAGACGCTGGGAGCTCAAGCGCAATGTGTTCTTGATTCCACTGCTCAACCGCTCTTGCTGATGGAATATTTCTCGGTACGACGCGAGCGCTCGCTCTTCGATCCCAGACAGCATGCGATTGCCGTTGTGTTTTCGGCTCGCGTTCGGGGACCAATCAAGGCGCAAGGCGAGGCATTGGATTTTCGGTGGTTTGATCTCCAACGGCTGCCGAGCGCAGCGTCCTTTGGTTTCGGTCAGCAAAAAGTGGTCGCGGAATGCATCCGGCGCCTCACCTGAACGTGAATCTTTTGCTCGCTGCCACGCTGGCGCGCATTTCCGCGGGTTGAGCCGGCAGTCACCAGGTATTCCGGCCATAAACGAACGGCGGATGCTCTTTGGAATCACGGAGACGTCAATTTGACATAGTTGGCTGCCGCCTTATTGTCCGAATCCAGTGGCGACACCCGGGTGACTATTACCGAGGCCTATCTTGCGACTTGCAACCGGGCTTTTTCTGGCGATGGCGCTTTCCTGGCCGCCCGCTCGCGCACACGCCCAAAATTTCTTTGATGCGTTCGGCCAATATGAAGCCGATTCCTTGCGCATCTACGCCGTCAATATCATTCACGACCCACCGCAATCGTGGACCGGATTCGGCATCTACCTGGGAAATGGCCTCGTCATCACAGCCGCCCACGTCGTAGGTTCGGTCGCCCGCTCGAAACCGAGCGTGCGCATTGCCGACCTGGACTTGCGCGCCCGTGCCATCAAGGAAGGCTCATATGAGCGCGTCGACTTGACACTACTGTCGGTCGATGAGGAGAAGTTACCCGTCAGCCTCCGGCTACGCCGCATGCCGCTGTGTGAGGGGGCTCCGATGGTCGGCGAGCCGGTCAACGTAGCAGTCCCGGAAGGCACTGCGCGCTCCCACATCATGTCGCCGCTGTTGCTGCCCGGGGACTACAAGACCAAGTTTTCGACCGTCATTAGAGACGTTGCGACTACCGGAAATTCTGGGTCCGGTGTGTTCAGAGCAGGACGCAAATGCCTGCTCGGCATTATGAGCCGGAAAATTCAAACCCGGCCCGCCGATGCGCAAAGTGAACCGCGGGACATCGCCAAGTATTTCGTGCCGGCATCGACCATTCGTGCCTTCATCCCGCCTGAGTATCACTTCTAGGAAGAATGGAAGCCTCGGCACCAGCGCCGTCAAGGCGCGAGATACGGCAGCGGCCGCGATGGGATGCACGCGGCCGTCATCGGCGTTGAGGTTTGCTCTATCCTACCCGACGAGGAGTTGGCAGAAAGGAAACTCGCAATCTCAAGAACGCCGCCAATTAGCGACTACGTTTCTCAGAACGACCACTTGCCAGCTGTGAGTTCGCATCGGAGCTCAACAGGTCTTCGAAATACGCGATCGTCTTCGTCAGCCCTTCGCGCAGCTGCACCTTGGGGGTCCAGGCAAGCAGCTCCTGTGCCAAGCCGATATTGGGGCAGCGCTGCCGCGGATCATCCTCGGGCAGGGGGCGATAGACGATCTTCGACGACGATCCCGTGAGCTCAATGACCAACTCTGCAAGCTGCCGAATCGTGAACTCAACTGGGTTTCCGAGGTTGATGGGACCGGTGACATCCTCGGATGTCGCCATCAACCGCATCAACCCGTCGACGAGATCGTCGACGTAACAGAACGAGCGCGTCTGGTTGCCTTCCCCGTAGATCGTAATGTCCTGATTATGCAGGGCCTGAATAACGAAGTTCGATACCACGCGCCCATCGGCCGGATGCATATTCGGCCCGTAGGTATTGAAAATCCGCGCCACCTTGATCGGCATCCGATGCTGGCGCCGATAATCAAAGAAGAGTGTCTCGGCGCATCGCTTACCTTCATCGTAGCAGGATCGTATCCCGATCGGATTGACGTTGCCCCAATAGTCTTCTTTCTGCGGGTGAACCGCCGGGTCACCGTAAACCTCGGAGGTCGATGCTTGTAGGATCTTGGCTTTCACGCGCTTGGCGAGGCCCAACATATGGATCGCGCCGTGCACGCTGACCTTCGTGGTCTGCACGGGGTCGAGTTGATAGTGAATGGGTGAAGCCGGGCAGGCCAGATTGAAGATTTCATCGACCTCGACATACAGCGGAAAGCAGATGTCGTGCCGGGTCAGCTCGAACCGCGGGTTCGCCAGCAGATGATGCACATTGCGTCGCGTGCCGGTGTAGAAGTTATCGACACACAGGACTTCGTCGCCGCGCTCGAGCAGTCGATCGCACAGATGTGAGCCAATGAACCCGGCACCGCCGGTGACCAGAACCCGTCGCTCTGTCAACATGTGTGCACGCTCCGGCATCGACCTGAACTCTTCAGCCGAGCCCGTCTTTCGATCATTGTCATTCAGCCGTTTTCGTCATCGAAATCGGCGTCCCTCAAAATTTAGGCGGCAACGGCCGCGAGCCTCCTGTTTAGGTTTGCATGGCGGCAAGGGCAAGGATTATTCAACCGATTCATGAATTTCGAAAGGAACTAACCCTAACAACAACCCGGGAAAGGTCGCGCGTCCGCGTAATCGCGCCCATTAGCCGCCCTGCCTACTCGCTGCAGATCCCGGCGGCGGGTCGAAAGGCGCATCCGCGATGCCGCCGTGTGTCACCATTGTGACGCTTCGCATGGGGCGACGGAGTGACCCTTTTGCCGATTACCGTTCGCGCACGGCCTGCGTCTGAAAATCTTCATAGGCTTTGCTGAGCCCTTCGCGCAGCGAAACTTTGGGCTTCCAGCCCAAGGCGGCAAGCCGCGACACATCGAGCAATTTTTTCGGCATGCCGTCGGGTTTTGAGTGGTCGAAAAGAATCTCGCCACGAAAGCCAACGACGTCCGCGACCGTGCGGGCGAAGTCCGCGATCGTCGTGTCCTCGCCGTAGCCGATGTTGATAAATTGCGCATCCGAATAATTCTTGAGCACGAAGACGCAGGCATCAGCAAAATCGTCGGCGTAGAGGAACTCTCGTCGCGGCGTACCGGTGCCCCATACGGTGACGCTGGGGGCATTGCTGATCTTTGCTTCGTGAAATCGTCTAATGAGCGCCGCGACCACATGGCTGTGCTCAGGATGATAATTATCGCCCGGTCCATAGAGATTGGTGGGCATCACCGATACGAAATCATCGCCATACTGACGGCGGTAGGCCTCGCACAACTTGATGCCGGCGATTTTTGCGGTGGCATACCATTGGTTGGTCGGTTCGAGCTCCCCCGTCATCAGTTGGTCCTCCCCCATGGGCTGCTTTGCAAACTTGGGGTAGATGCATGATGATCCAAGGTAGACGAACTTCTTGACGCCGACCATGTGGCTGGCATGGATGCAATTGAGCGCCATCGCGAGGTTCTCGGCGATGAAGCTCGCGGGAAAGCGGTTATTGGCGACGATGCCGCCCACCCGGCCGGCCGCCATGATCACCGCATCGGGCAGAGTGGCGGCAAGGTAGCGCTCGATTTGCTCCTGCCGGGTTAGGTCGAACTCGCGGCGGTCTGCAACGAGAACCTCGCATGGCTCCTGTCGCAGACGGCGCACGAGCGCGGAACCAGCCATTCCACGGTGTCCGGCCACGAACAGCCGTTTGCCGTTGAGGTCGAATGGACGCGCGCCCGAGGATGCAATTGCCGGCGGATCTCTTACATCAGTATCTGACACGTGATCTCTCTCGCTTGTAGCGGCCTTAAGTTCGGGTCCTAATGCGTCTGGTGACAGACATCGAGCCCAACTTGATCTGATCCGACCAGCCCAGCTCAGAAGAGCCTCCGGGGCGCTGTTCGGTTTGAACCTTGGTCAACCGCATCAATACGATCCGGGGCGAGCCTTATCAAGTCATGGTTCTGATGCAACATCCAGGCAGGAACCGGCCCACCGCATCCCGGGTAACGCTAATTTTCGGGACCATTTGACTATGGGTGTCATCCTATAATGTAGTTCTCTTCAGGGATTGCCAGCGCGACGTCAATGAAATTATTCGGCATCGATTTTCCTGAAGTGCACCGCCCGCGCTGTGATGTCTGTGGCGCGTCCATGACGTTTACGCGGTGGGCCGTCGAGTCGCAAGACGCCAGAGTATTTGAGTGCTTTGAGTGTCGACGTGAAATCTCTCTTCCCGTAGTGCCGATTGCGGGGCGCGACGCCGCACGGCGGTCCAAACGCGGATGAGAGCGCGGCCGAGCGCTTTTCTGAGTCGACGGTCGGCTCCGCTGTTGCCATAAATGGCCCGCAACGACGCGCCCGGCTCGCCGACTGATACGCTGACCATTAATTTACCACGTCGCTTAAGTGAAACTACAGGAAGGCAGCAATATCGTCGGTCTCTGTCCCAGAGGGCTTGTGTCATGCAAATGCTCAGAGACTTTTTTGCGGATAAATCTGGAGCCACTGCTATCGAGTACGCCCTCATTGCGGGCGGTATTTCGATCGCGATCGTCGCCGCGGTCGGCACCCTGGGCACCACCCTCAACGCCACCTTCACCAGCGTTTCAACAGCGTTGAAATAGAGATTGGTCTTGGGGGCCTTTCCTTGTCGGCCTCGCAAAGATTGACGCCAAAACCGTCAAGTCTTCCTACCCGCGCGCGGGCCCGTCGGTCCGTCAACGCCACGCTGGAACCTCACACCGTAGAGTCGGGCGCTCCACGGCGCAGTAGCCTGGATTGCAGGGAGCGTGCCTGGGCTCAGGCCGTCGTGGCGCCGCCACCAAGCCAGCCAACAGCTCATTAACGACAGATCCGGCAGGGACCGGTCACTGCCGGACTCAGAACCAGGGGAAGCGAACGTAGGGAAAGGGGCCAAATATGTACGGAGGGTCGCAAAGTGGGCTGCGGGGAAATACGACCGCATCGCAAGCCTGCGGGAGACGATGACTATACCGGCGATGATGAACATGGTGATGTCGGTGCCGTCGGTGGCGCACCGAAACCGCTTCGCCTTTATGTGCTTCTTCGAACTGAACGATCGCGATTGGTGCTGCGCTGGCCGGGAGGGTAGGGAACGTAAGCGCGGCGACGGCTGCTACCAGGACTGGCATTACTTGGTTCATAGCACCGTTTCCGTTGCGTGCGCCCGCATCTGACCGATTGTTTCGCGCCATCGCGACGCTCCTTCTCCCGTGCAGGAACAGGAACGTACCATCTCAACGTTCGGAC
>Ga0137374_10008797_pt1 | contig 11939 bp, 9 predicted proteins | sample SagtaG_20_FD_104811 | JGI IMG/M metagenome (GOLD analysis project Ga0137374, IMG submission 104811) | Vadose zone soil microbial communities from Sagehorn Ranch, Mendocino, California, USA - Sage1_R_100_16 metaG | ecosystem: Environmental > Terrestrial > Soil > Vadose zone | place: USA...
GACCAGGGAGCGGCGCTGATCCTGATCACGCACGATCTCGGCGTCGTCGCAGGCATGTGCGAAAGCGTGAACGTGATGTACGCCGGCATGTTCGTCGAGACCGGCTCGGCCGAGCAGGTGTTCGAGACGCCCCGTCACCCGTACACGCTGGGACTGCTGCAGAGCGTCCCGCGACTGGATTCGCCGCGCGGCCGCAAGCTGCGGCCGATCGAGGGCGCGCCGCGCGACATGCTGCACGCACCGACCGAGTGCCCGTTCGCGCCGCGCTGTACATACGAGGTCCCCCAGTCGCGGGAAGAGGTGCCGAGCCTGGTGCAAGTCGAGCCGGGCCATCACGTCGCATGCTTCAACCCGGTGCCGGCCGACGCGTGGCAGCGGGAGGTGGCGCACGCGTGAGCAGCGACGGCAGCGGCCCGCTGGTCGAACTGGAGGACTTGCGCGTGTGGTTCCCGATCAAGAGCGGCGTCGTCCTCGACCGGCACATCGGCGACATCAAGGCGGTGGACGGCGTCTCCTTGGCGATCAAGCGCGGGGAGACGCTGGGCCTTGTCGGCGAGTCCGGCTGCGGTAAGACAACCGTCGGCCGCGCGATACTGCGCCTGTACGAGCCGACGTCGGGCCGCATCCTCTTCGACGGGCAGGACATCTCATCGCTCGGCGAGTCGGAGCTTCGGCCCTTGCGGCGCCGAATGCAGATGATCTTCCAGGACCCGTTCGCGTCGCTAAATCCGCGGCATTCCGTCGGCCGCATCGTCGGCGAACCGCTGCGTGCCCACGGGATCGCGCGCGGACGAAGCGTTGGCCCCCGCACGCGCGAGCTGCTGAAGGTCGTCGGGCTGCCGCAGGATGCCGCAACGCGCTATCCGCACGAGTTCTCCGGTGGTCAGCGGCAGCGCATCGGGGTCGCGCGCGCGCTCGCGGTGAACCCCGACTTCATCGTCGCGGACGAGCCCGTGTCGGCGCTCGACGTCTCGATTCAGGCCCAGATCGTGAACCTGCTCGAGAACCTCCAGGACGAGTTCGACCTGACGTATCTCTTCATTGCGCACGATCTCGCAGTCGTCCGCCACATCTCGGACCGGATCGCGGTGATGTACCTCGGCGGCATCGTCGAGGTCGCGTCGTCCGACGAGTTGTACGAGCAGCCGCTCCACCCGTACACGATCTCCCTCCTGTCCGCCGTGCCGATCCCGGATCCAAAGGTAGAGCGCGAGCGGCAGACGATCCTTCTGCAAGGGGACCTGCCGAGCCCCGCTGCGCCGCCGAAGGCCTGCCGCTTTCACACCCGCTGCCCGTACGTGCAGCCCACGCGCTGCCGCGACGAGGCGCCTCCCCTGCGTCGGTTGCCGCCGGGTCACGAGGTCGCCTGTCACTGGGCGGAGAAGATCCAGAGCGGCGAGATCAAGCCACACGAGCGCGAGCCGATCTTCGAGCCGGGCATCGCCGAACCTGTGCCTGAGCCGCCAATCGTCTGACTTGTCCCTCGCTTCGCTTCGCTCGCGCTCGGGGCTCGCGCCTGTCGGCGCTCGCATTCGCTGGCAGCCGGGGGAGCGCTGCTTCGGCCATCGTGGGTGAGCGGTGCGGCAAAGCCGCACCACCGGCGAGACGCACCGGCCCACTACCATCGCCGCGTGAGCGAGGTCTTTGCCTGCGTTGTCGACGTCGCGCCGATCCGCGCCGAGCCCGACGATTCGGCTGAGCTGGTGACGCAGGCGCTGCGCGGCGAGCCGCTGACCGTCGAGGAATCGCGCGACGGCTGGGCGCGCGTGCGCACGGCGTACGACTACCCCGGCTGGATCCGCGACGACTCGTTGAGCCATGACCCGGGGACTGTCCCCGGGACGTGGCTCCCGGAGCCGCGTCCCGACGGCGACCCGGTCGCCGAAGCGCGCACCTACCTCGCCACGCCGTACCTCTGGGGCGGGATGACGGAGCGGGGAATCGACTGCTCCGGTCTCGTGCACATGTCCTACCGCCGCCTCGGACGGCTCGTTCCGCGCGACGCCGACCAGCAGGAGGAAGCCGGAACACAGGTCGGCGAGGACGATCTGCGGCGCGGCGACCTGATCACGTACGGCGAATCGGATCGAACGACGCATATCGCCTTCTGGCTCCGGCGGCCGCATCCTCCATTCGACGGAACGCGACGGTGCCAACGGCGTCGTCGAAGAGCCGGAGCCGGACGACCTCCGTCAGAAGCGCCGCCGGCGCATCCGCCTGTAAGTGGTCACCTGCGACTAACCGCGCCGCCCCTCTGCTCGTCCTTGTAAGAATCCAGCAGATTTGGCTCATGCGGAGGCCGCCCAGGCCGCCGTCGACAGCGGGAGGTGGATGACGTGACTCGGAGGAATCGGTGGACCTGGTTCGCGAGCTTCGCGATGCTCGCGACCGGGCTCGCGCTCCTCGTAGCCGCCTGCGGCGGCGGTGGCAAGAAGACGGAATCGACGACCACGACGGCAGGCGGAGGGTCATCGCAGCAGAAGACGTTCCCGAATTTCCGGATCGTCTACGACACCGGCACCGACTACCTCGATCCCGGCCTGTCGTACACGGTGCAGGGCTGGCAGGTGATGTGGAACGTGTACCTGAGCCTCCTCGGGTACAAGCACGTCAACGGCCCCGACGGGGCGACGATCGTTCCCGCGCTTGCCGAGGATCTGCCGCAGATCTCGTCGGACGGCAAGACGTACACGCTCACGCTTCGCAAGGGCCTCAAATACTCGGACGGCACGGCGGTCAAGGCGAGCGACTTCAAGTACGCGATCAAGCGCGACTTCCTCGTCGACTCGCCCGGTGTCGGCTTCTTCACGAACATCGTCGGCGCCGATACGTTCTCGGAGACGAAGAAGGGCGACATCTCCGGCATTACGGCGGACGACGCGACGGGGAAGATCACGATCAAGCTCGCGAAGCCGCAGGGCGACTTCCAGAACATCCTCGCGACGATCTTCGCCGCGCCCGTGCCGGCCAACACTCCGGCGAAGGACCAGTCGACGCATCCGATCCCCTCGACCGGCCCCTACATGATCCAGAGCTACAGCCCCAGCCGGCAGTTCGTCCTCGTCCGGAACCCGAGCTTCAAGCCGACCGACGACGTGCCGGCGACGAATCCGGACAAGATGACGGTCAAGATCGTCGAGGACGATTCCGCGGCGCTGCAGCAGGTGATCAACGGCCAGGCGGACTTCGACTTCCATCCGATTCCGGTCGACCGGCTCGCGAGCGTGCAGCAGCAGCACGGCGATCAGCTGAAGATTTTCACGCCGGCGAACACCTACTACTTCTTCATGAACGCGCGCGAGAAGCCGTTCGACGACGTGCGCGTGCGTCAGGCCGTCAACTACGCGATCGACCGCAACGCGCTCGTCCGCCTCTATGGCGGCCTTGCGACGCCGACGGAGAACATCTTGCCGCCGACGTACCCGCAGTACAAGAAGCACACGTTGTATCCGCTGAACGTCAGCAAGGCGAAGCAGCTGATCAACCAGGCGGGCGTCAAAGGCATGACCGTCACCGTCTGGGGATCCAACCGTGAGACATCGAAGAAGCCGGTCGAATACCTGCAGGACGTGCTCAAGAAGATCGGCCTCGACGCGAAGCTGAAGATCATCGACGCCGCGATCTACTGGACGACGATCGGCAACCAGAAGACGAAGGCGCAGATCGGCTTCGCCGACTGGTTCCAGGATTACCCGCATCCGCTCGACTGGTTCGACGTGCTCCTGAACGGCACGCGGATCACCGACACGCACAACAACAACTACTCGAACTTCAACGATGGGAACGTCAACCAGAAGATCGCTCAGCTGAAGCAGAAGGCGACGCTCAATGATCAGATCAACGGCCAGTGGGCGGCGCTCGACGCCCAGATCATGAAGAAGGCCGGCTGGGCGCCGTACGTGAACCGGCAGTTCACCGACTTCTTCGGCACGGACATCGACACAGGCTGCTACGTGAGCCACGTGCTCTACCAGCTTGACTTCAGCCGCGTCTGCAAGAAGTAGTTTCGGCGGCTTGCAGTGAGGTGATTGGACCGAGGGCGCCCTCCAGTGGGCGCCCTCGGATCTTTCGGGATGGCGACGAAACCGCAGCAGACGAGTCGACAGGAGAGCGCGGAGCTCTCGCTCGACACCGCTGCCGTCCTCGCCCGCGAGGAGCACGGCGTCTCAATTGCGGGGAGAAGCCCGTGGTATCTCGCTTGGCGCCGCCTGCGGCGCAACTACGTCGCGTTCGCCTTCCTCTTTCTCTTCTTCGTGATGGTCACTTCATGTGCTTTGGCACCCGTCTTCGCGAACCACGTAGCCCACACGGACGCGAACTCGAATCACGTCGGCGAGGACATCAAGGTCGGCGGCAAGATCGTGCCGGTCATCTCGGCGGGTGGGACGTACACCGATCCCAAGACGCATGAGCTGCGCGTCAGGCCGGTCACGATTCTCGGCCCGACGTGGTGGCACGCCGACGGCAAGTTTGTGCTCGGCGCCGACGGAAACGGGCGCGACGTGGCCGTTCGCCTGCTCTACGGCGGGATCAACTCACTCAAGGTAGGCATCGGCTCCGCGCTCATCTGCACGTTGCTTTCGGTGATTCTTGCGCTGCTGGCCGGCTTCTACGGAGGTTGGGTCGACTGGGTGATCACGCGCTTCTTCGATCTGATCTGGGCTTTCCCGGTGATCCTGCTCGCGATCGCCCTTGGCTCCGCGCTGTCGATCAACGGCTTCCACCACTTCGGAGTGAACATCGCGAGCGGAAGCCTCTGGATTCCGACGATCGTGATCTCGTACGTGCTGATCCCGTACATCGGTCGGCCGCTGCGCGGCCAGATCCTGTCGTTGCGCGAGAAGGAGTTCATCGAGGCCGCGATCGCGCAGGGCGCAACACCCGCGCGAATCATGTTTGCTGAGATTCTCCCGAACATCGCCTCGAGCGTCCTCGTGTTCTTCACGCTGATCATCGCGAACAACATCCTCACCGAGGCGGCGCTCTCGTTCCTGGGTGCAGGCGTGCAGCCGCCGAATCCGTCGTGGGGGACGCTGATCGCCGAGGGTCAGACGCGGCTGATCACAGCACCGTGGCTGACGCTCACGCCCGGCATCGCGATCGTTCTGACCGTTCTCTCCCTGAACATCTTCGGCGACGGGCTCCGCGACGCGCTCGATCCGCGCGCAAAGATCCGAGTGGAGCACTGATGGCTGCATTTGCGATCCGCCGGCTCGTGGGAATGATCCTCGTGCTGGTCGCCGTGAGCTTCATCGTCTTCGTGATCTTCATCGTCGTGCCCGGCGGCGATCCTGCGCAGCGGATTGCCGGCCGCACCGCGACGGAGCAACTGATCGAGAACGTGCGCCACACGTGGGGCTTCGACAAGCCGTTCTACGTGCAGTACTGGCGCATGATGCAGAAGGCATTCAACGGCGACCTCGTCTCGTACACGAACCAGACGAATGTCGTCGAGCAGATCAAGGCCGGAATTCCCGCCACGCTCTCGTTATCGATCGGCGCGGCGCTGATCTGGCTGTTCTTCGGGATTGCCGTCGGCGTGCTCTCGGCGGTGACGGCCGGGAAGTGGTCCGACCGAACAATCACGCTCATCGCGCTCGTCGGCATCTCCATGCCCGTTTTCTGGCTCGGCTTGATCGCTCGCTACTTCCTTGCCGAGGGAGGCATCACGACGGCGTTTCCGGACGGCGAGTACGTCCCCTTTACGGCGAGCCCGCTCCAATGGTTCTGGCACCTCTTGATTCCGTGGTTCGTCCTGGCGGTGCTCTTCATCGGTTTCTATGGGCGCGTGCTGCGCGGCAACATCCTCGACACGATCAACGAGGACTATGTGCGGACGGCACGCGCGAAGGGCCTCAATCCGCGCCGCGTGATGATGAAGCATGTGTTGCGAAACTCGCTCATTCCGATCGTGACGCTCTTCGGGCTCGATTTCGCATCGGTGCTCGGCGGCGGCGCGATCTTGACCGAGACCGTCTTCGACCTCCACGGCGTGGGGCAGTACGCAGCGCAGGCGATCTTCAACTTCGACCTGCCGCCGATCATGGGCGTGACGCTCTTCGGCGCGTTCTTCATCGTGTTTTTTAGCGCGCTGGTCGATCTCGCCTACGCGTTCCTCGACCCGCGCATCAGGCCGACGTAGGTGGCGGAAAAGCTTCTCGACGTCAAGGACCTGTCCGTCCACTTCGCGACGGAGGACGGTCTCGTGCGAGCGGTCGACGGTGTGTCGTTCGAGCTGGAGCGCGGGAAGGTGCTTGGCATCGTCGGCGAGTCGGGCTCGGGCAAGAGCGTGACGGCGATGACGCTGCTTGGGCTGACGCGCGGCGTGAACGCGATGTTCGAGGGATCGGTCGAGTACAAGGGCCAGAACCTGTTGAAGATGAGCGAGGCCGAGCTCCGCCGGTTCCGCGGCAACGAGCTCGCGATGATCTTTCAGGATCCGATGACGTCGCTTAATCCGGTTTACCGGGTCGGCGCGCAGATCTCCGAGGCTATTCGCACGCACGAGGACGTGAACAAACAGACGGCGAAGAACCGGGCGGTGCAGCTTCTTCGCCAAGTCGGGATTCCGCACCCTCACGAGCGCGTCGACGACTATCCGCACCAGTTCTCGGGCGGCATGCGGCAACGCGCGATGATCGCGATGGCCTTGGCGAACAACCCTGACGTCCTGATCGCCGATGAGCCGACGACGGCACTTGACGTGACGATCCAGGCGCAGATCATCGAGCTGATCGACCGGCTGAAGGATGACTTCAATTCGTCGGTGATCCTGATCACCCACGACCTTGGCGTCGTTGCGGACATCGCCGACGACATCGCAGTGATGTACGCAGGCCGAATCGTCGAATACGGGACGAAGCGGCAGGTCTTCTACGATCCGCAGCACCCGTACGCATGGGGACTGCTCGGCTCGATCCCGCGCCTCGACCGCGAGAAGCCCAAGAGGCTTGCGTCGATCGCCGGCGCGCCGCCGTCGCTGATCAACCTCCCGCAGGGTTGCAAGTTCCGCCCGCGTTGTCCGCATGCGTTCGCCAAGTGCACGGAGCACCCGCCGCTCGAGAACCGGGTCGGCGACTCGCCGCCGCATCTGGATCGCTGCTGGCTGACGGTCGAGCGGAAGCGCGAGCTCCGCGAGCTGACGATTCACGGAGAGGCGGCAGCTTGAGCACTAACGGGCCGCTGGTCGAGACGGTCCACCTGAAGAAGTACTTTCCGATTCGAAGCGGGCTGCTCCAGCGCGAGGTCGCGCGAGTCCACGCGGTCGACGACGTCACGCTGCAGGTGTACGAAGGCGAGACGGTCGGCCTTGTCGGCGAGTCCGGCTGCGGCAAGTCGACCCTCGGCCGGACGATCGTGCGATTGCTCGAGCCGACCGACGGTGACGTTTGCTTCGAGGGTCGCTCGATCGCGAAGCTCGGCGCGCGCGCCCTGCGCCCGTTGCGCCGCGAGATGCAGATGGTCTTTCAGGATCCGTACGCAAGCCTCAACCCGCGAAAGCGCGTCGGCTCGATCATCGGCGACCCGATGAAGATCCACGGGACCGCGAGCCGGACGGAGCGCCGGCAGCGCGTCCAGGAGCTGCTCGAGACCGTCGGCCTCTCGCCGGAGCACTACAACCGCTTCCCGCATGAGTTCTCCGGCGGCCAGCGCCAGCGGATCGGTGTCGCGCGCGCTCTTGCGCTCCGGCCGAAGCTGGTCGTTGCGGACGAGCCGGTGTCCGCGCTCGACGTCTCGATCCAGGCGCAGATGATCAACCTGCTCGAGGAGCTCCAAGACGACTTCAAGCTCACCTACCTCTTCATCGCGCACGACCTTGGCGTGGTGCGGCACGTCAGCGATCGCATCGCCGTCATGTACCTCGGCAAACTCGTCGAGCTGTCGCCGGCGGAGGAGCTCTACACCCGGCCGATCATGCCGTACACGGAGGCGTTGCTCTCAGCCGTGCCGATCCCCGATCCCGACTTGTCGGAGCAGCGCCAGCGCATCGTGCTCGAGGGCGACGTGCCCAGCCCGATCTCACCTCCGCCGGGCTGCCGCTTCCATCCGCGCTGCCGGTACGCCACCGACATCTGCAGTCGCGTGGAGCCGCCGCTGACCGACTACGGCAACGGTCACCTGGCCGCCTGCCACCACCCGCTGAACGTGGACAAAGAGACGCTTCAGCGGGTGCAGGCCGCCCCAGAGACGCCGCGAGCCGCCGACGAATCGGCACTGCCGGCCGATACGAGTGGCGAATCGCAGCCCGTGCCAGAGCAGGAGAATCCCTAGAACGGGTTAGGACCCTCAAGAACCCTCGTCGTAGCGCCGATAGATCGCTCGTGGATGCAGCTGAGCGCAAACAGATCCTGACCCGTTACATGGACCACACCCGCCGGTTCGACAAAGTGGCAGCGACGCGGCGCCGGAACGGCGGCACCGCTGAGGTGATCCCGTTCACCGGCCCGCTCCAGCAGCTCGAGCAGGAGCCGACGATGCGGGAGATCGAGGTGCTTCAACTGATCTCGGACGGCCTCGTGAACCGGGAGATCGGCGAACGCCTGTTCCTGAGCGAAGAAACCGTGAAATCGCACGTTCGGCACCTGCTGGCAAAACTGCAGGCGCGTTCGCGTGCCCACGCCGTAGCCGTTGGCTTCAGGCGTGGGCTAATCGCGTAGCGAAACTCGGTTTTCGTTCTCGATCTAGGGGCTTCGAGCCTCTAGAACGCGACTTTCCTCAGTCTGTGGATATCCCTCAACAGGGGGAAGCCCACAGGCTGTCGAAAACTCAGACTGTGGGTTCTTACCAGTCGCGGAAACCGCCGGCGATGGCGGCCCGTGCCACAAACCGAATCAGTGACTTGCGCATGTTGAACTCCCTTACTGCGGGGACTAACGGCGATCCAAAGGCTATACCCCTTTTGGGTGATGTGTCAAATTTTCATAGATGAAGCTCACTAAATCTCTACTTTCCGAGGTCCGCGAGGAGGCGACGCCTCTCTTGGGGGCTTACGTCGGAGGTCTCGCGCTCGCTGCGCAGGCGATTGCGGTTGGGCTGGTTCTCGGCGGCTACGACCTTGGGGACGAATGGTCAGTCGCTGCGCTATGTGTGATCGCCGCGATATCCGAACGCGGCCTCGTCCGCCTTACAAGCACGACGTCTCAATCAATCTCGATACTGCCCACTCTATGCGCCGCGGTCCTTTTTGGACCGCTTGCCGCCATGCTGGTGGGAGCTGCTTCACTCATCGGCGAATTTGGCCAACCGCCACATCTGAAATGGGTCTCATACACGAGCAGCCGAGCGATCGGAGGTGCGGCGACCGGTCTCGCCGCTTCTTACTGCCTCTCGTTGTCACAAAACGAGATCGTCGGTTTCGCGATCGCCACGCTTATTGGCGCGATTGTGGCGGAACTCCTCGACGTTTCCTTCGCAGCTGTCGCGGCACAGTTGCGCGGCAATAGGCGCCTATGGGAGCTAATACGGACGGAGGCGCCGATTATCGCGTCCGCCGTGCCGCTCTATACGCCGCTTGTAACGGTGCTTGCGATTGCGTACCAGGATTTCTCCCCCGTATCACTGCTGATGTTCTTCATTCCCGCGCTCGCTGCACAGAGGTTGTTCGCGCTCTACCAAGAGCAGCGACGACTCGCCGATGATTTGCTGAGCGTGAACGTACGCCTTGAGCGAGCGAACCTTTCGTTCGCCACGGCGCTCGTCGCTACGCTCGACGCACGAGATCGATACACCGCCGGTCACTCGGCAGCCGTCGCCATCTACTCGCGGGACATCGCGAAACGCATGGGCCTTTCAGAAGCACCACAGCAACTCGTCCACCTTTGCGGGCTCGTTCACGACATTGGGAAAATCGGCCTACCCGCCGGTCTGCTCGAAAAGCCGGGGGCACTCACGCTTGAGGAGCGTCGCCTCATGGAGACGCATAGCGAGATCGGCGAACGGATCCTTGCCAAGGTTGACGATTACGCTGAAATCGCCGCAATCGTTCGTCACCATCACGAGCGTTTCGACGGAAACGGCTACCCGGACCGTCTCGCCGGGGATGAGATCCCACTCCTCTCGCGTGTCATCGCCGTCGCCGACGCTTACAACGCGATGACATCGGATCGCCCATACCGCGAGGCCATGCCGAGCCGCGTCGCTCGTCTCCGCTTGGCGCAAGCCGTTGAGACGCAGTTCGATACGTCTGTCGTTGCGGCGTTTGAGGCAATACTGGCCGGTTCCGCGGAGGAGTACCGCGTCGCCAAGAGCGCCGATTTCATGTTTGAAGTGCGCGAGTATGAAGGCGAAGACGTGCCGGCAGCGCTAGCCCTAGCGCAATAGCCCAACTTCTTTTGCTTTGGTCGCAGCTTCGGTTCGCGATTTGACGCTCAGCTTCTCGTACACGTTTTGAAGATGCGTCTTCACGGTCTTTGGGCTGATGAACAGACGCCGACCAATTTCGTCGTTGCGAAATCCCTCAGCGGCAAGCTGTAGCACCTCAACCTCCCGTGCGGAAAGCGTCCCCGACTCGCGTTTGACTGCCGCGGGTCGGCCGATGGCAACGGCGAGAGCCCCGTCGCCGCTCCGAAGCGCAGCCATCTCGATCACCTCGCGCATTGGAGCGTTACGCGTCGACGCTTCGAGAAGTTTCGGAGAAGCACGCATTGCGCAGACGGCGCTATCAAAGCAACCCGTGCTCATCACGGTCGTCGCGAGCTCTTCGAGGGTCAGGTCGATAGCTTGTGTATCGCCTTCCAAAGCCAGAAGAGCTCTTGTGCAACGGAGAAGTACCTGAGCTCTAACGTCGCTTACGAGGTCTGCGGCACGCGCCAATGTCCGTTCCGCATCAGACGCGTCAGAACAACACGCCTCAGCGAACGCGCGGGTAGCAAGTGCCTCGCCGAGAATGTCGGACCGGACATCGTCCAGCGATGGCCCGTATAGCCCGCCAACTGCGGCCTGTGCTTCGCCACGCGAAAGTGCGATGCAAGCTCTGACAATTTGTCGCTCGACGCGAAGAAAGGAATCGTCAGTCGCATCGTCCTGCTCTGATCGCTCGATCAACGCGGTCGCCGCTGTGTATGAACCCCGGCCGAGCTTCGCCATAGCAAGGTTCACAAGAGCCGTGGTTTGGACGAAGTGCAAACGAAAGCGCGTTGCTTCTTCGACCTGACGGCTGGCGAATGCTTCTGCTTCCGCATATCTGGAGGCGGTGGCGAGTGCATAGGCGACGCTATTGAGAAAGCTCGTTCGCACGAGCGGATTTTCGATGTGCGACAGCAATGGTTCGGCTGCGAGAGCGCCATCTACTGCCGCTGAAACGTTGCCCTCTCGCAATGCCACGACGAGCCGCGCCTGGCGCAGCCTAAGTAAATGCTCTGGACTCGGATCGACGGCATGCTCGAGATCTGCGAGAGCTCGACGAGAGCGCGGACGCTTCGTCCAGTAGGACGAAACAAAGCGTCCCCAGAGCGCTCCCCGACGGACGTCGGCCGGGACGTCGTACGTGAGCGTTTCTCCGTAGTGCTCCCATGCACGGTCGACCTGATCCAAGAGGTGCGCAGCTACGCCTGCGCAGAGATGTGCCTCTGCCGCGAGTTCACTCGAATCAACCGTTCTCGCACAAGTCATCGCGAGGGACTCGCTCAGCTCCCACGAACCCCGTCGGAGGTAGATCTCCGCGCGAGCAAGAGCGAGTTCCGGAGCTTCGAGTTGGCGTACGTCCGCTAATTCAATCCACGTCTCGACGGCAGCAACACGTCCCTCAGCGAGAATTCTGCGCAGGCCGCGTTCGATCAACAGTTGCAGCCTTTCGTCGAGCGCGAACCGGCGTATTAAACCGCGGGCCAGCCGTCGGCGAGCGCGACCAGACCGGCTGGAGCATGTGTCCCACTCTCGAGTACGCGCGAACCTTCTTCGAGCGTCATCGATAAAGCTGCGGCCCGCAGTTCGAAGCCGTC
>Ga0137374_10008798_pt1 | contig 11939 bp, 8 predicted proteins | sample SagtaG_20_FD_104811 | JGI IMG/M metagenome (GOLD analysis project Ga0137374, IMG submission 104811) | Vadose zone soil microbial communities from Sagehorn Ranch, Mendocino, California, USA - Sage1_R_100_16 metaG | ecosystem: Environmental > Terrestrial > Soil > Vadose zone | place: USA...
ATGATCGAGAACATGTTCCGCAACCTGGAGAAGGGCTATGCACCGATGCGCGCCGCGATCGAAGGGGCGCGGCAGATCGGCTTCACCGTCATTTCCATCAGCGTCTCGCTTGTTGCCGCATTCATTCCGTTGTTGTTCATGGGCGGCATCGTCGGCCGTTTGTTCCGCGAATTTTCCGTAACGCTTGCCTTCGCGATCGCAGTCTCCACCGTGGTGTCGCTTTCGGTCACGCCGATGATCTGCGCCCATTTCGTGAAACACCCGCCGAGCCCGAACGCCACATGGCTGGACCGGGCCGTGACTGCGATCCTTACCCGTATGATCGCCGGCTATGCCGCCAGCCTTGCGGTAGTCTTGCGCCATCGCGTTCTCATGCTGGTCGTCATGGCAGCGACCGTCGCGCTCACCGTCGACCTCTACGTCAAGATCCCGAAAGGATATTTCCCGCAGGACGACACCGGCCTGATCTACGGCTCGACGCAGGCGTCGCCGGATGTGTCGTATCAGACGATGGCGGACCTTCAGAAGCAGATGCTCGACATTGTCGCAGCGGATCCTTCTGTGGCCGGGGTCGGCTCGTCGGTCGGTGGCTCGAACTGGAGCGGTTCGGTCAACCAGGGGCGGATGTTCATCAGCCTAAAGCCGCTCGCCGAGCGCGGAGGTTTGAGCACCGCGCGCGTCGTCGAGCGGCTGCGGCGGAAACTCGAGGGAATTGCCGGCATTCGCCTGTTCATGGTGCCGGCCCAGGATCTGCGCGTCGGGGCCCGGCAGAGTCGATCGCAATATCAGTTCACGCTCTGGAGCCCCGATCTCGAGGAGCTCCAGAAATGGCTGCCGCGCGTGCAGGACCGCGTGAAACAAATTCCCGGGCTGATCGACGTCTCGACCGATCGCGAGCAAGGCGGGCTGCAACTCAATGTCGTAATCGACCGGCATGCTGCATCGCGTTTCGGCGTGCGCATCCAGGATATCGACAGCGCGCTCAACAACGCCTTTGCACAGCGGCAGATTTCGACCATCTACACCCAGCGCAACCAGTACCGCGTCATCCTCGAGGTCGACCCACGGCTGCAACGCGACCCCGAGGACCTGAGCCAGATCTACGTCTCGGGCGCCGGCCGGACTCAGGTTCCACTTTCCGCCGTTGCGCGGTTCGAGCGCTCGCTCGCGCCGCTCGTCGTCAATCATCAGGGACAGTTCCCGTCGGTGACCATCACCTTCAATTTACGGCCCGACACGCCCCTGGAGACGGCTTCGGCGGCAATCCGCAGCGTGGTCGCTGAGATGCGCCTTCCCGATGTCATTCGCACCGAGTTCGCCGGCGAGGTGAAGGACTTCGCGCGCACCGCAGGCGCCCAGCCGCTGCTGATCATTGCCGCCTTGCTCGCGGTCTACATCGTGCTCGGCGTGCTGTACGAGAGTCTCGCGCATCCGCTGACGATCATTTCCACCCTCCCTTCCGCAGGGTTGGGGGCGCTGCTCGCCCTGTTGGCCTTCAACGCCGAGCTCACGGTGATTGCGTTCATCGGCATCATCCTGCTGATCGGGATCGTCAAGAAGAATGGCATCATGCTGGTTGATTTCGCGCTCGAAGCCGAGCGGCAGCGCGGCCTCCCGCCGGAGCAGGCAATTTTCGAGGCGTGCCTTGAACGGTTTCGGCCGATCCTGATGACCACCATGGCTGCGCTATTGGGCGCCGTGCCATTGGTGATCGCCGCCGGCCCGGGCTCGGAACTGCGCCGTCCTCTCGGCATCACGATCATCGGCGGATTGATCGTGTCGCAGATTCTCACGCTCTACACGACGCCGGTCATTTATCTGCTGCTCGACCGGCTGCATCGACGCTGGGGCGGCAAGCGGGTCGCGATGGCGCCAGCGGTTGCCGTCGCGGGGCGGCGCTGATCCGGGAGGAACTAAGAGTGCCACGATACCGCGGTCGCCAGCGCAACCACGATGCTGCGGCTACACCGGGAACGCCCACCGAATCGCATCATCTGAACGGATGATTGTTGCGATCGGTGTCGCGTGCGGTACATGGGTCCATCAATATCAACGACGGATCATTCGCCACGAACCTGAATTTTCACTGACATCAGCTGCGCTGGGTAAGATCGGAACTTCAGGCAATTCCCGCCGTTCCCGCCGTAGGGGAGCTTGCAAACAGAGGAGAAAAGCCATGAGGAAGCACATCTTAGCCCTGCTCGGTGGGGCCGCGATTGCCGGTCTGGCCTCCGCTTCAGCAAGCGCTATGCCGCTCGCTCCTGTGACCGTCGCTCAGGACGACGGTTTGACTCAGAACGTCCGCCTTGTCTGTGACGACTTCGGGCGCTGCTATCGGACAGGCCCTCGACACCGGTATGTGCAGCGGCACTACGTAGCGCCGGACTACTATGACTATGGCCCGACCGTCAGCGTCGGCCCTGCGTATACGTACGCCCCGAGCTACGCGTGGGGCGGCCCGAGTGTCGGCTTTAGCTTCGGTGTTGGCCCGCGGTGGTAACGCAGCCACTTGATGAGCAGGATCCGTGGGCTCGGCTAACGCCGGGCCCACTTTTTGATGGGGCGTTTTCTCACCTCCGCTCAGCGTTGACGGATCGGCGAGCAACGAGTTCAGAACTAAATTCAGCGCGTGTTCTATCGCGATTTCTTCCGGCATTACGATTCGGTCTGGGCGCAATACATAGTTTTTGGTGATGGAGCGACCGAGGGGAGGGTTAGAACATTGACCAGGCATCCTCATGTTAATAAGATCGACCTGGACGGCCGCTTCCACCTTGCAACAGCAACATAACATTGCTTACGGCCGTGAGGGGGCAACCATAATGCGACGCACGTACGCCTATTTGATATCTGCCGTTCTCCTCGGTGGCATTTGCAGCGCGACCGCAGAAACCGTATGTACGGGCCTTTGCCCGGCCGGTCCGACCAAGACGATCACTTTTCACAATAATTCGACCAATGATACGATTTTTCCGGTGATTCAGGTCCCCATTCGAAAAGACCCAATTCACCCCACGCCTGATCAATGGATGCAGGCACAATTTAAAGTAACGGATCCTGCAACCCAGGCCTTTTATTCGACCCTGCTCTATAAGATCTACGTTCAGCGCAATACCGGTATCCCGCCCGGTGGCTCTGTAACGATAACACTCCCATTTTATACTCAGTTATTACCAGCTGACGCAAGTAATTTGGGCAGAATTGACGATCAGTTCATCGATTGGTGGAACGCCATGCGCATTTACATCTTCGATGGAAAGGATGCAGTGAATGCAGCCTACAATTATAGCGTCGACGCACTGGGCAATGTAGTCAAGCCAACGCCGGTCCATGAGCTGGCAGGAGCGGCGCTTCCTTCCTGTAGTTCGGATAATATCACTTGCGAGTCGTTGGTCATCGTCTCCTACGTCAACGGCTTTCCGCTGTCCGTTCCGGTCCAATTGGTAGAATATACTTTCGCGTGCGCCACGAGCCCAACCGAGATAAGACTCGAATGCGTCAATTATAATATTTCTGGCGTCGACTGGATGTATTTGCCGGCTGCCATCGGGGCGCGTGGCAACGGCACCAGTGACAATACGTATCTTGGATCAACCGAACCGTTGGATACCTTCAGAAACGCTTTGACCGCGTTTACTGCCAACGGAACGCTGTGGCCGTTCTTCGTTCCATCCTACTACACAGCGCAAAATCCGACGATTCCTCTCGCGACCCCTCCCCCAGGCGTCAATGCCTATCCCCTGCCGCAAATACCTTCAACGAATGTCGTCTACGCTGAATCGTTCCGGAACCCGCCGCCGGCTCCTCCGGTACTGTCATCGGATACCTTAGAGAACGGCATCGGCAAGCTGGGCAGCGTGGCGCAAGCCACATTGGATCTATGGAACAGATGTACGACCAATACTGCGGACACCAGCACGACGTGCGTGAAGATCAGCGCAGTCAATCAATTCTTTGTCGATGACTACCATAGCTTCTTTCCGAGCAAGCCACTCCCACCCAGGCATGGGTTCCTGCGTGGCGTGTACTGTTGGGTACAGTTGGACTTATGCGCCAAGCCGGTCGCCCTGGCCCCAGGCTATGACCAAGCCATTCAAACCTACTGCGACCTTCAGTACAATTTCTTCGACCCATCGGTACCAACTGCGGACTACTTCAATCCATACGTCAAACTCGTTCATCAAACTCTCGCGTCGAACGCCTACGCGTTTTCGATAGACGACAACGTATCCTTCAAGAGCCTGCCGGGGACTGGACTCATCGTCACGATAGCGGGCGCGAAGGGCCTGGAAAACACGACCCAAACTCCGTTGCCGACTGCCTCGACCTACAAGACTTATTGTAAAGCCGGTGGTGGAAAACTGAACATCGTTGCCGCGGTGCTACCGAACGCCCGCACTGGGGTTCTCGGCGGACTACCGGTGACTGCCTTTGCGTCCATCATCAACCCCGGATCGCAAACCGCCACAGGTTGCTCGATCGCACTGCCCGGCGGCGTTCCTGCCGTCCTGCACTACTGGCGGACCGACGCCCAGAACATGCCGATCGGCTTGCCGGACGTTCCGGTGGATATCGCGAACGGGGCGACACAAAGCTTTGTGTTCTCCATCACGGCATCAGCCGCCTTCTCGCAGGACATCGCCCTGGTCTTCCTTTGCACCAACAGCAACCCCGCCCCCTCGTTCCCCGGGGTCAACACGTTCTTGGTTACTATCGGCACCACGCCGATCCCGGACATGCTGTCGATTGCCGCTACTCTCACACATGACGGCATCGCCAACATTCCCGGCGTCAACGGCACCGGACTGATGGCAACCGCTGCGGTCGATATCGGTGCGGGCGGGACGGTGACCTGCGCGCCAAGCCCCACCCCGGCGGGCCGGCCGCCGCGTACCCTCGCGGCCAATCTGTTCATCTGCCAGACCAACAATCAGGGCCAGTGCATCAATCCGCCGACGCCGGGAGCATCGTCGACGGTGAACGTCATCACCAATCAGACGGTGACGTTCTCCACCTTCATCCAGGGACAGGGGCAGGCAATCCCATTCGATCCGGGGAACACGCGCGTGTTCTTCATCTGCACGCAGGGCACCGTTCCGGTGGGCGAGACGAGCGTCGCGGTGAGAACACAATAAGCTGACGGCAGTTGTTGATCGGGCCGCGCTGTCCGTGCAGCGCGGCCCGGCCTCAACAATCGCTGTGGGTTTGCTCTTGATGTTGGCGACCGGTGCGGTGGGCGCCGTGAGCCCAGGCTCGGAACTGCGCCGTCCTCTCGACATCACGATCATCGACGGATTGATCGCGTGGCAGATCCTCACGGTCTACACGCGCTAGTCATTTATCTGCTGCTCGACCGCCCGCGTCGACGCTGGGGCAGCAAGCGGGTCGCAGCGGCGCCTGCGGTTGCGATCGCAAAGGGGTGTGAGAAGCGAGCATTGATGGGCAAAGGCATTGCATTCCCTCGCCAGCTCATCGGATATAGACATACGGGTTGCGGATACCACAGGCCTGTTGATGTTTTCTTCGTCGGGCTCAGGGATCATTCCTTTGCCGGACGGCCCTTCACAGCCATTGCATCCGCATCATGACTTTGCGTTGCTACCCGTGCCAGCGTAGAAGACATTTATCGAAGATGCATCATCCGACAGGGTAGAACGAGCCGCCTGATTGCAAGCTCATGCATCCATTGGTCTCTGTTGTTATCCCCTCATATAACCATGAGCCGTTCGTCGGTGAGAGCGTCAAAAGTATTCTGGATCAGACCTATCCGAATTTTGAAATTGTTATGACTGACGACGGATCGCGCGACGGTACACCCGATGTCGTGCGTGGATTTCGCGATCCGAGGATTGAGATCGAAGTCTTTCCGGAAAACCGCGGAGCTGCCGTTGCGCTGAATTCGGCGATTCGGCGATCGCGCGGAGAATTCCTCTGCATGCTCAGCTCCGATGACTTCTTTCTACCGGGAAAGCTCGAGAAGCAGGTTGCCTTCCTAACTGCCAATCCGGGGATTGCGGCCGTGTTCGGCATGCCGCGATTTATCGACGAGCGAGGCGAATTTCTTCCCGGCGGCGGATTTATGGGGGATATCTTCCAATCGCCGTTCAAAGAGAATCTGCAGTCGCGCCAGGATTGGCTGCGATACTTCTTTTTCCGTGGTAATTGCCTGTGCCATCCAACGGTGATGGTGCGCCGCTCGGCCTACGACGATGTGGGACTGTTCAATCCCCGGTTGGCGAATCTTCCCGATTTAGACATGTGGGTGAGGCTATGCGTTGAGCACGACATTCATGTCATGTCGGATGAGCTCATCGCAATGCGAGTCCTCGAAAACAATCGCAACATGAGCGCGCCACGACGCGATGCGATTTTGCGCCATCACATCGAGTACTATAACATTCTCAAACATTATCGCCGGCTGCCCCGCTGCTTGATCGTGGAAGTTTTTGCCCGCGATATCGATAGCAAAAATGGGATTGCCGAGATTGCCGGGACGACCTTGCTCGCACAGCTTTCTTTGTCGGGACAGCAACCTGCGCACAAGCTTTTAGCCATCGACATCCTGTTCGAACAGGCAGTGGATGGGGACTATCGGCTGCTGCATGATGTGACCGGATCCCTCGACGTCTTCGGCATTGATGCCCAGCATGAGTCCAGCGAACTGCGCGGCCGACTGGTTTCAGCGCAGTCCGAAATCGACCGACTGAGCAGCGATCTTTCGAACACCCGCAGCGAGACTGCTCGGCTAGCTGAGACTCAGTCAGCAGCCGAGGCTGTCATAGGACGATTGGCAGCGATGTTGGCTGCCACGAAGGCAGATTTCGACGCATTCAAGAATTCGAGGTTTTACAAAGTGGCGACTGCGATAAAGAGGATAAGATCCAAACCTTGGAGATTTGCGGCAACGCTGGTCCGCGCCAACCGCTCCAGTCATTAATTCTGTACGCGAACGCGGGGGCTCGGGGAAATCGTTTCTGCTGCCGTTCAGCCACTCACGTGTCAAGTAGATGCTTGATAACAGGCGGTGCATGGTGAAGTGGACCCCCCGCACTGGGGTCCTTGGCGGACCTCCGGTGACCGCCTTCGCGTCCATCATCAATACCGGATCGCAAACCGCCACGGGCTGCTCTATCGCGCTGCCCGGCGGCGTTCCTGCCGTCCTGCATTACCAGCGCACCGATTCCCAGAACATGCCGATCGGCTCACCGGACGTTCCGGTGGATATCGCGGCCGGGGGACACAACGCTTTGTGTTCTCCATCCACGGCATCAGCCGCCTTCTCGCAGGACATCGCCCTGGTCTTCATTTGCACCAACAGCAACCCCGCCCCCTCATTCTGCGGGGTCAACACTTTCTCCGGGAAGCACGCGCGTGGGTGCCGTAGCGGGAGTGGTTGGAACTTGAAGGCGGCGTAATCTCCAGCTTGGTGAACAAGCGATTCCGGCGTTGGGACGCCGGTGGAGATAACGCCATGACGAGCCATAGCACGACACCTTGCCTATCGCAGTCGGAAATCGAGACGGCAGAGCACCTTTTCGACAACTGGTTCGATCCGATCGAAGCTGGCCTTCGGGATCGAGCTCGCGAATTCCTGCGGTGGGCAAGGATACGGTGAGCCGGGTCTGGCGCAAAGTGAAGAGCGACTGGGCCGCCTGGAACTCCCGCTCGCTGGCCGATGAGCCGATTGTGCGGCTCATTTTCGACGGCACTATGGTACGGGTGCGGCTCGACCGCAAGTCAACCTCGATCTCGCTGCTGGTCGTCATCGGCGTGCGCACCGATTGCCAGAAAGTGCTGCTCGCCGTCGAGGCCATGGGCGGCGAGAGCACCGAGGCTTGGCGTGCGGTTCTCGACGACCTCATCCAGCGCGGTCTGCGCCGTCCCGAATTCCTCATCATTGACGGCGCGCCGGGGCTCGAGAATGCGATCGCCGCGGTGTGGGACGGCGTGCCGGTCCAGCGTTGCACGGTGCACAAGCACCGGAATGTGCTGGCGCACGCGCCCGACCGCCTGCATGAGGAGATCTCCGCCGACTACAACGACATGATCTACGCGGCAACGCCCGAGGAGGTCGCGGCGCGTCGCATGGCCTTCATCCGCAAATGGCGCCTCAAGCATCGTCCCGTCGCCGACAGCCTGGAGGAAGCCGGCGACCGGCTCTTCACCTTCACCCGCCTGCCGCCAAGTCAGTGGCGCAGCGTTCGCACCACCAACACGATCGAACGGCTGCACGAGGAATTCAAGCGAAGGATCAAGACGCAGACCGTGCTGCCATCGGCGGACACCGCTGCCATGCTGCTCTGGGCACTTCTTGCCTCCGGCCAGATCAACATGCGCAAGGTCGATGGCTGGCAAACGCTCGCCACCAAGCCCATCGATCAGCCGATTGACCTCGCCGCTTGATCAGATAGCTTCACGTCGCTGGAGATCGCGTCGCGCAAATTCCAACCACATTCCGGACGGCACCCGCGCGTGTTCTTCATCTGCACGCAGGGGACCGTTCCGGTGGGGGAGACGAGTGTCGCGGTGAGAACACAATAAACTCAGATCGAAACATTGGAGACTCGCGGCGGCGCTGGTCCGCCGCAACCGCTCCAATCATTGATCCTATCCCTGAATGCGGCGGTCGGGCGATCGTCCCGCCGCCCATCCGCTCACGTCTCGAGCAAATACTCGATAATATCGCATACCCGATGCGCTGCGTTCGTGCCGAGCGAGCCGTAAAATGGCAGGCAGAGAACCTCTTCAGCGACACGATTGGCGACCTCAAGGTTCCGGTCATCGCTTGACGGAAGGTCGCGATAAAAGGGAAACGTGCTGCATAGAGGAAAGAAATAGCGTCGCGTAAACACATTAAAGCGTTTGAGGTTTTCATAGAGAGCGTCGCGTGAGCTACGGCACAGCCGGTTGTCGGTCCGGATCACGAAATATTGGCAGCTCTGCCGGACGTTGGCCGGAATCTCGAATATCTGCAGTCCAGCGATGCCCATCAACCGCGCCCGATAGATCTCGGCGATCTCGCTGCGTCGGCGACGTTCTTCCTCCACTCTCTCGAGATTAGCGAGACCCAGGGCCGCTGCGAACTCGCTCATTTTTGCGTTAATGCCGGGCAACCTGACAGTAATCTCGTCGTCGATACCCAAATTCTTCAACAAGTCGATGCGTCGTTTGAGTTCCGTACCCTGAATCACTATGGCACCGCCTTCTGCGGTATTGAATAATTTCGTGGCATGAAAGCTGAGGATGGTGGCGTCGCCGAACTTTATCACCGGCTCGCCATCGATCTCGGTGCCGAAGGCATGCGCGCCGTCATAGACAAGGCGAAGACCGTGCTCGTCGGCAATTCTTTGAAACGCACCGACATGACACGGCATCCCGTAAATATGGACCGGGACGATGGCCGCAGTACGGGATGTGATCGCACGCTCGACAGCTGCCGGATCGAGCGCCAGGGTCACTGGGTCGATATCGGCGAAGACCGGCATCAGACCGCACCAAGTGATGGCATTGACGGTAGCCGGAGAGGTGAAAGGCGTTGTAATCACCTCGCCGGAAAGCTCGAACGCGCGGAAAGCGATCGTGAGCGCGGTCGTACCGTTGTTGATAAGCGAAAGGTGTCGGACGCGCAGATGAGCGCATAGCGCCTGCTCCAGCGCGTCATGCAAAGGCCCGTTATTGGTGAGCCATCGCCGGTCCCAAATTCCCCGCATGGCCGCGGCGTAGGCGTCCAAAGCGGGAAGACTTGGCCGCGTGACATAGACGGGGTGCTTGAACGCAAGCGGCGGTGAAGGCGCTGATGGTCTAGTTGTTTTCAAGATGCCAACCGCATGCGTGTTGGGCGATGATCCTCGCTGGCACGCCGACTGTCGTCACGTTATCCGGTATATCCCTGGTCACGGCCGCACCGGCACCAATCGTGCTCCAGGAACCTATCTGCAGGTCGGGAAGAATGACGGCGCCCGCGCCGATGAACACACCTTCACCGATTTTGACGCGTCCGGAAACGTTCGTGCCTGGAGCGATCGTCACATAATCGCCGATAACTGTGTCGTGCCCGATGGTCGATCCCACATGCACCTGCACGTGGCTGCCGATCGAGATGTCGGTGGTCACCAGCGCGCCCGCGCACACGATTGTTCCGGCTCCAACCTGCACCCCATCACCTACCCAGGCGCGCGGATGCTTGAGCTGTGCAAATTTCGATCCAAACTCATTGCTGATCCGCTGCACGATCCGGCGCCGCGGGGCTGTGGCACCGATCGCGATCAATACCGAAACATCGGACCCATTCGCGAGCCAGCCGGCATCGCCGAGCACAGGGAGACCATGAACCTCGCAACACTCATGGAATTCGTGGTCCACCAAAAATCCAACGCACGCAATTGCCGTTCCATTGGCCGCAAGGTCCTTGATGAGCTGATGCACTTCGCGGCCGAAGCCGCGCGTTCCATAGATGACGACATTCTCCGTCAATGTATGCAACAATTACGCCAATTTTCTCAAATGGATTGGGCTAAAAGTGCGTCATTTCCCGCTTGCATGCAATGTCGAACCGGCCTGGCATACGCCGGATCCGCACCGAGGCGGCCGTGAATTCCTCAATAGCGCGAGATCGGATGAATACTGCAGAACAGAGGGCTGCTCTTTCCAGGTTCGGCGATTGGTGGGCGCACAAGGATTCGAACCTTGGACCCGCTGATTAAGAGTCAGCTGCTCTACCAACTGAGCTATGCGCCCGGGTCGTCTCGCGTGGCGAAGCTCCGCGCGAGCCGGCGTCGTTTATCAAAGCACTCCGAGACTGTCCAGCAAGAGCGGAGCGTAATCTACGGCACAAACGGTTCGAGGCCCAAGCGGGGCTTGAGCCTCGTTTACGATGTCCCTTTCGGGAGAAGCTCAGGTTTCTCCCGAATCCGATCAGTGCTGATTAAAGCGCCGCGGCGAGGTGGCCGATGCCGAGCGAGCGGGCGAGCGCCAGCGCATCACGCTTCTGCTCCTCGTCCAGCACCCTGATCAGCGGCCGCGCTGCGGCCAGAACGCGCCGGATGCCGGCGGCATTCGATGCGACCTTAGAGGCACGCGCCCGCACGCGCTGAACAAAACCGTCGCCCTCGTCCTGCGCCGACTGCCGCACGAGAGTGCGCAAGGCCGCCTCGACCGGGGGCCAATAGCGCTCCTGCGCCGGCGTGAGCCGCAGCATGCTCCTCAACTGACCGATGTGCGAGCTGGTGATTACGACGCCGGACCCTCCACCGAGGCTCTGAGCCGAAACCGACGTCGAACCGATCGCTGCGAGCGCGACCGCGCCCACAAGCGCTGCTTTCCACATGCACATTCTCCAAGTTGTCATGAAAGCTTCCCCTCTGGAGCGAACAGATAGAGAATCGTTCCCGGCGCGCAAGTCACTTTATGTGATTTATTGTAATAAAACAGGTACTTAGCCGCATTATGCCGACAAAATCGCCACCTCCTTGACAAAGTTCGGGTAACCGCGGCCGGCAAGGCGGCAGGCAGGGGCCGCGCCGCCTTGAAATGAAAAGAAACTATGTTGCAAGAACAGGTCGTTAAGACCTGTTTCAGCTCGTAACGGAACGTTTAGACGGCTTCCATCGAATGGATGCGCCGTTCCGAACCGGCCAGCGGCTCGGAGGCGGTGCGTTGTCGCTTGATGATCAGCCTGTTGAGCGCGCCGAGATAGGCCTTTGCGGAGGCCACCAAGGTATCGGGATCGGCGCCCTTTGCGGTCACCGAACGACCGTTCTCGGACAACCGAACCGAGACCTCGGCCTGCGCGTCGGTGCCCTCAGTTACCGCATGCACCTGGTACAATTCGAGTACCGCTTCGTGCGGCACCAGCGCCTTGATCGCGTTGAAGGTCGCGTCGACCGGCCCATTGCCTTCGGCTTCTTCAGTCCCCACCCGACCGTCGATGTCGAGCCGCA
>Ga0137374_10008805_pt1 | contig 11929 bp, 7 predicted proteins | sample SagtaG_20_FD_104811 | JGI IMG/M metagenome (GOLD analysis project Ga0137374, IMG submission 104811) | Vadose zone soil microbial communities from Sagehorn Ranch, Mendocino, California, USA - Sage1_R_100_16 metaG | ecosystem: Environmental > Terrestrial > Soil > Vadose zone | place: USA...
AAGGCGCAAGCGGAGTTCAACTGGGACGAGAGGGCGCAGCAGGCGGGCGTTCATGTCTCGTACATCGGCGAGCTTCCCGTGAAGGATCTGCGGGCGATCTTGCGCGCGCAGTCGGAGGTGGGCCTGCCGATCTTGGTGGACCAGGCGTCGCGCATCACGGCGACGCTCAAATTCGAGGTGGCGGCGGACAAGCGTTTCGATCCGACGACGGTGCAGCACGAGATCGAGAAGGCGCTGATCGATCCCGTGTCGGGCCCCTTGGCGCTGAGCAACGCTGTGATCGGCGGGCAGCTCTGGCTCAGCAGGGTCTACGACGTCATCCAGGCGGTGCGGGGCGTGATCGCGGTCCAGAGCGCGAAGGTGTCGGGAGCCGGGGTGTTCGACTTGTTTGGCCCGTTCAACACACCGGAGCCGTCGAGCTTCACCAACACGGGCGAGCCTGAGTTCGATCTCGGGGCGGAAGAGGTACTGTGCATCCATTCGGGGGAATTCTTTCATGCGAGCGACGGGACGGGGCTCGAGGTGCGCGTCGTGGAGCCGAAGGGCTCGGTGGCGCGGGCGCAGAGGGAGAGCGCTTGAACTGAAGGACGGGTAGCCAGAAGCGATGGGGCGAACAGCGCACGCGACGAAGCTCGGAAGCAAGACGGGGGCGCCGGCCCGCGGCGCTTCGCCGAGTGCTGCGCGGCGTCCCAAGGCGCGCTGGACGTTCGACGCGGGACCGGGCGCGGCGCTCGCGGCCGTCGGCGCGCAACCCGCGCTCGAGGTAGGCGCCCCTCACGACGAGTTCGAGAAGGAGGCCGACCGCGTCGCCGAGCGCGTCATGCGGATGCCCGCGCCGCCCGCCGGGGCCCCTCCGCCCAAGAAGGGCGAGTCGGATGAGGATCGCGTGCAGCGCAAGATGGAGGACGACGAACTCGGTCCCGGTCCCCCGATTGTGCGCCGCGCCTGCGCGACGTGCGCGGACGACGAGAAGAAGGTGCAGGGCCGAACCGAGGGCATGAAGTCCTCGAAGAGCGACGAAGAAGAGGGGACCAAGGTCCAACGGCAGGAGAAGGTCGAGCTCCCCGTCGGCGGCGCGGAAGATTTTTTCAAGGAGCCGCCGGAGGAAACGGAAGTCGCGCAGCGCGCGTGCATGGACTGCGACGAGGACAAGCAGAAGCCGACGGTCCAGCGAGGGATGGCCCGCGAGGACGAGGAGAAGAAGGCGCAGACGAAGGTCGCGCACGAAGACGACTGGGAGGATGAGCCGACCGGTGTGCGCCGTCGAGAGCCGGTGGCGACGACGGCCTTCGAAGAGGGCGTGCGCACGGCGCGCCGGGGAGGCGGACAGCCGCTGCCCGACGTGGTGCGCCATTTCCTCGAGCCGCGCTTCGGTCGCGATCTCGGCGGCGTGCGCGTGCACACCGGCATGATGGCCTCCCAGCTCGCGCGCGACGTCCGGGCGCGAGCGTTCACCGTCGGCCGCCACCTCTTCTTCCGGCAAGGCGAGTTCCAACCGAGCACCGACCAGGGGCGTCACCTCATCGCCCACGAGCTCACGCACGTGATGCAGCAGCAGGGGGGCCTGCACAGCGTGCAGCGCGAGCTGTTCGAGCCCGAGGCGGGCGACGAGGAAGACGCGAGCCGCCGAAGCAAGAGCGAAACCGAGACGCGTGCCGAGGAGCGCGAGCGCCTCGCCCAAAAGCCGGTCGACTTCAAGAAGCTCCAGAAGCTCTTCGGCTGGCGCGAGGGGCTGACGTCGCCCCAGGTGCTCGAGATCATCCACGAGATGATCCAGAAGGCTTTGCACTCGCTCGCCGCGATGGAGAAGCTCGGCGTCTTCGCGGGGGGCGAGCCGCCGGCAAGTTTGATCCGACGCACCCTTCGCTCGGAGAGCCACGAGCTTCGCCTCGAGACGAGGATGGCGGGGGGCTCGAAGCAAGCGGAAGCGAGCTGGGAGCTCAAGTTCGTCGACGGCACGCGCGTCCCGGCGACCGGCCAGCAGAGCGTCGAGTGGAACGAGGACGCGGCGGGCGTCGACGATGACGTCGTCGACGTCGGCAGCACGGGGCGCCCGGCCGAACCGGCCGAACCTGGCGCCGACATCCAGGAAGTCAAGGCGAAAGCGCCCCCGACGCCTGCGCCGACGGAGAGCACCACCGACACGACCGTCGGCGCTCCCGCCACCGCGGGACTCGAGAAGGCGAAGGAGACCGGGGGCGCCCCGGAAGGCCGGGCTCCCGCAGCACCCGAGGAAGCAGTTGAAGGCGCCGAGGCTGCAGCCGGCGCAGCCCCCGGTGTGGCCGCCGAAGGGGCGAAGGGAGCGCCGATGGCGGGCGCGGTGGGCGCGGCCGGCGCCGAAGCGGGCGTACCGCGCTCCCCGGAGGAGGATCCGAATTTCCAGGCGGTCGAGACGCGTGCCGGCGCAGCGGCCAAGCAAAGCTCGGGGCACAGCGAGGCGGGCGGTTTGGCGACGAACGCCAAGGACGCCGCCGAGCCCCAGCTCACCGGCGAAGTGCGCCGCGAGGCCGAGGCGAAGCAAGTCGACCAGATGAAGGCGCAGCCGACGCCTGCGTTCAGCAAGGAGCAGTTCATCAAGGACGTGCTCGCCGAAGTCGAAAAGACGACGCCGAAAAATCTCAAAGACGCCAAGGACTACAAGCCCAACAACAAGGCCGGCGAAGTCCAACGCAACGTGCGCGCCGAGACCCAGGCCGAAACGGATCGCACGCGCGGCCCTTTGAAGAAGACGGCCGAGGCCGAGCCGAACACGGCCGCCGTCACGCCGCGCGATCCCGCAGATCTCAAGCCCGAGCGCGTCGGCGAGGCGCCGCCCGACGTCGAGGCAGGCCAAGCCGTTCCGCCGACACGACCGGCAGCTCAGGTCGAAGGCGCTCTCGACCACAACAAGGAGGTCGCGAACGCCGAGCTGCAAAAGATCGGCGTTCCCAAGCCGGAAGAATCGCTCGCCAACTCGGGGGAACCGACGTTCACCGCGGCCCTCGACGCCAAGAACAAGGTCGACGCGGACGCCGAGCAAGGCAAGCAGGAGTTTCGTGCGGGCGAGGAAGGGCTACGCGGCGAAGCCCAGGGCCAATCCGCCGCTCACGGCACCGAGGCGCTCGCCGGCATGGTGGGAAGCCGCGCGGACCTCATCAACAAGGTGGTGGGGCAGCAGACGCACGGCAAAAAGAAGAGCGAGACCACGCGCGAGAGCGTCACCAAAGAAGTCAATGGCATCTACCAGGAGACGAAGACCAAGGTCGAAACGCGCCTGGCGAAGCTCGAGACCGAGGTCTTCAAGACGTTCGACACCGAGGCGGCGGCCGTCTTCCAAAGGTTTCAGGATCGGATCGCCGACGCCGAGCGCCGCTGGGAGGAAAAGGGCTTCTTCGGAAGGGCCGCGGAGGAAATCGGAAGCTTCTTCACCAGCATGCCGACCGAGCTCGAAGCGGACCTGCGCGCGATCCGCGCGCGGTTCATCGAAGAGATGCGCGCCGTCGTCGAGAAGATCGCCGAGCGCGTCGCCACCGAGCTCACGGCCGCCAAAGCCGAAGTCGACGACGGCAAGAAACGCGTCGAAGACCGCCTGAACAGCCTGCCGGCGAGCCTCGGCGGCCTCAAGGAAGAGCTCTCGAAGGAGTTCAACCAGAAGTTCGCGACCCTCGAGAAGAGCATCAAAGACGCGCGCAACCGGATCGTGAAGGGCACGGCGCAGCGCTACACCGAGACCCTCAAGAAGGGCGACGAGCTTCTCGCCCAAGTCCGCGAGCGCAACAAGGGCCTGGTTGGCGAGTTCATCGGCGCGATCGCCGGCGTCATCCAGACGTACATCGACCTCAAGAACAAGCTCCTCAGCGTCTTCGCCCAAGCCGAAGACGTCATCCTCCGCATCATCGCCGACCCGATCACGTTCGCGAAGAACCTCTTCGCCGGCATCGGCCAGGGCTTGAGGCAATTCGGGGCCAATGTCCTCAACCACCTGAAGAAGGGCGTCCTCGAGTGGCTCACCGGCACCGTCGCGAGCACGGGGATCCAGTTGCCGGCGACCTTCGACGCCCAGGGCATCTTCAGCCTGGTCCTGCAGATCCTCGGCCTCACGGTCGACAACATCAAGGCCCGCGCCCGCGTGATCTGGGGACCGGAGGTCGTGGACCTCATCGAGCGCGGCGTCGCGGGGTTCGAGAAGGCCGTCGAGCTCTTCAACATCTTGCGCACCGAAGGCCTCGCCGGCCTCTGGCGCCTGGTGAAGGAGAAGCTCGTCGGCTTCAAAGACCAGCTCATTGGCGAGCTCACGCAAGCCCTATCCATCGAGGTGGTGGCCGCGGCAATTCAGAACCTTCTGTCGCTTCTCACTCCCGCCAGCGCCGTCGTTCAAGCGGTCATCAAGATCGTCAACGTCGTCCTCTTCTTCATCCAGAACGCCTCGCGGTTCGCCGCCCTCGCCGAAACGATCATCGGCGCCGTCCGCGACATCCTCGGCGGCAACATCACCGCCCTCGCCAACAAGGTCGAGAGCGTCTTGGCGAGCGCCATCCCCATCGTGATCGACTTCCTCGCCGCCCTCATCGGCATCGGCGGCCGCATCGTCGGCGTAATCAAGAGCATCCTCGCCAAGATCACCCAGCCCATCCAGAAGGCCATCGACGCGGTGCTCACGTTCATCAAGAAGATGTTCCTCGGAATCGTCGCCAAAGCCAAAGCGTTCCTGGCGATTGGTCAAAAGCCGGAGCAGCCGGGAGCGCAGCCAGGCGCTGCGCAACCGCAAGCACCCACGGGTCCGATGAAACCGGCTCAAGTTGAGGACCAGGTTTTCAACGTGCTGAGCCAGCCAGTCGATACCGATGACGCTGCACAAGCGATCGCGCAAAAGCAAACTCAAGCGGATACCTTGAGGGCTGACTTTCAGAAGGTCCTTCCCCAGGGGCAAACGCTTTCCATCAAGATCGGGAGGAACGCCGTCGAGACGCAGAAGGCTCATGCTGTCGACTTCACGGTCGGTGCTGCTAGGGTGGGCAAGGCTCCGCTTAAGGCAGGTGCCGACAGGTTTGAAGCCGGCGTGGAAGGAGTGAAGAGCGAGCTGACCGAGTTGGCGCCACTCGATCAAGAAGCAATCAAGGGAGCCATTCCAGGCTGGATACAGACGTTCGGCTTCAAGACGCTCATGGTGCAAAGTAAAGGAGAAGATGAGTGGGAAATCGACGGTGAAATGAGCCCCCGCAGGGAAGTCACGAGGTTCCAAGCTCCTGGAACGCGCAAGAATCCCTTTCCGTTGGAATGGCCGAAGCCCGCTTCCGGCTCGTACCCAACGCTCTTTTTCGGCGGCCCAATCGGAAGGATTCGCTCGCAGAAGGAGCTCCAGTCAGACGTTGGCAAGATCGACGAAACCGGCAACAAGATTCGAGCCTACACGCCACACGTTGGCGGCACCTTGCCTGGTGGTGCTCACATCGGCATCACCGAGGCGAATCAGGTGGCCGTTGGTACGATTGTAGGACCAGCATCTGAAGGTGGGAGCCCGGGCGGAGGAAAACTTCTCGATGCTCTACAACCATATGGATTCGTTGCGAAGAAGGAGGGACTCGACGGGGACCACGTCCGGGAGATTCAGCTCGGGGGGAAGGACACCCTCGGGAACCTTTGGCCGCTGGATGCCAGCACTAACCGAGCCGCCGGCTCGATTCTGAGTCAAACGACTGTTCAATACCCGCGCAGCGGAAAACAAGTCATGATGTCGGAGTTGAAGAAGCGAACGCGAAAATATTTCTTCATGATAACGAAGACGCGCTGAAGATGGCCAAGGAGACGATGATGAGCGCCTGGACACGTGTCGAGAAATGGCTCGAAGCGCACGCTCCGAAGATCCGCGCAGATTTGCAACCGCCCGCGACCGACAAGGATATTCAGTCGGCTGAGGCGGCACTCTCGGTCAAGTTTCCCAAGGACATGATCGATTTCTACAGGGTTCACAATGGTCAGATCGGGATGGCTCCTCCGCTGGCTGCTGAATGGGAATTCCTATCGCTTGAAGATGCGATCGGGCAGTGGAGAATTCAAAAGGAGTTGCTCGACAATGGCACCTTTCGAGGCGCCGAAGCTCGCGCTTCGGGCCCGGTGCGCGCCCTCTGGTGGAGTGAAAAGTGGATCCCCTTCGCTTACAACGGCGCGGGTGACCTGACGTGCGTTGATCTCGATCCCCCATCGGACGGAAAGGTCGGGCAGGTTATCGTGTATTGGCATGATCGGGAACTGCGCGAGCGTTTGGCGAGCGGCATCAAGGAGTGGCTTACCGAATTGGCAGACGCGTTCGAGACTGGAAAGTACATCTCGTCGGGAAACCGGATCGTACGCAAGGGCTGACGGGCGGTCCGGCCGACGCCCAAGGCTGTCGGCGCTTTGGTTCGGTGATGACCCGCTGGACCGCGATGAGGACCGCAGAGAGAACCCGGCATTGACCCGGCAGACCGCAAGCCATCGGAGCTTTCGTCGGAAAAGGAGCTCGAGCAGCTCAAGAAATTGAAAGCGCGTCGCGCCGCCGAAAACAGACTGCCAGGCTCGATCGACGTGACAGCCACAGAACTCGACGGCACACCAGTCGGGGTTCAGCCCAGCGTTGCTCACATTCTGCCCATCACTACGATCCCTCTCAACGAGGAGCCAGGGTAACAATTGTCCATCATCCCAATCCACTCCCCTTACGGAGGCGACGTGCCAGCCGTCATCTTCGGTACGAAATCGGATTCTTCAAAGTCGGAGAAAAGGACGGGCATGTTTGTTCGAAAGTTCCGCGCTTCTGGCGAACCACGGCTCTCAGCACACAAGGCCGTTTGCCAATATAGGTAGCCTCGACTCTTCAGAAGCAAATTGAGGTACTCGGAAAAAGTATACCCGGTCGGGCACAGCTCTTCGCCGAGATAGTGATAGTGCATCGTCATCATTTCACTAGGAACTGGATACAGAGCAGCACAGGCTTCTTCGACAAAGAAATCGACTGGCTTGACTAACTTGATTTCCGGCCGGCGCGATGAAGTACTTCGTGGCCTTTCGCTCTCCCTCTGTTCTAAGAAGTTCCTCCAAAATCAGCGGGCGCACGATCAGCTGTGCGACCTGAACTTCGACACCAAGCACCTGCGCGATAGACGTAACAGTTAGACCGGGATCGCTTCTGAGTAGACCCACCACTTGCCTTCGTTGCTCTACGAGATATGTGTCGATGGTGCCGACAACGCTAACCGACCAGTTTGCTCCAGCATCGCTGAGCTTTGTGAACAACCGGCGGTACTCTTCACGCTTCACGAGATCATGGCCCGCCGCGGGGAGCCGACAGCGTCCCAATCGCGAGGCGTGACTGCGCGATGACGGCATAGACCCATTCGTTCTTGGGTTCGAGCGCTTGGTAACGTCTCTCGAGCGCTTCTAGGTTGGAGACGATGGTCGAATCGCCCCTTCGGCCGACAACGGCGACGAGATGCGCTGCAACTTTCGGAGTGGCCTTTTCTGCGGCGGCCATGAGCATAGGAGTCGCCGACGGCGGAAGCGACACCAGCGCTTGAAAGGCATCGTTCTCCAGCACGACCGCCGTTCCGAGATCGATCGGTGCTTGGACCGTTTCGAAGGATGCGGCGTGATCTTCGATGAACTTACGCATCGCGTCCTCGTAGCCGGCGTCGACTTCACCTGGTCGCGACTGCTGAACCGTGGTGTACCCTCGTGTCGGCCCAGGCGAATCGGACTTGCAGCCGAGGAGCGGGAGAGCCACGACCGCGGTCGTCATAGCGGCCTCGAGCACGAGTGCCAACGTGATCGAGACCTCCACGCGCCCTCACGCAAAGGTGTTTTGGGTGACTCGGCCGTTCTGCACGCGAATCGACGTCGACCAGTGCACGCTCTTCGCGCCGCCTCCGGCTGCAGCCAAAGACGTGTTGAAGCTGCGGTCGAACTCGATGTTGCTGCCAGGAGCGTAGGGGATGCTCGGAGGGTCGGCCATCGAAACGTTCAAACCTCCTCCTAGCCAAGTCTGCCGCGCTGGCGGAACGCTGAAGTCTCGGCCGCTCTTGGCAATGTCGTCCTGCAACACTCCCTCGCGTGGATCGGCGACCCCGTCGAAACGGAGCCGCGTGTACGTGACCGACTGCTTCAGGCTGAAGTTCTCGGGTCGACAAGGGCTGGGCACGGTTCCGATGAGCTGCACGTTGGCCCCTGCACGAGAACCTGTGTCCCAAGTTCCCGCTGAGGAGCCGTGTTGCCATACTCCGCTACCCGCGAGGTCCGGATAGTAGTTGGCCATCGACAGCCCGTTCTCGAAAGCGCCTGACGTGATCGCTCGCATCGACAGCGGCGACCCACAACCAGATGACATCGAACCAGCTGTAGCCGATGCGCCGACCGGGCCCGGCGGTTGGTCGACGATCCCATCTTCATCGCCGGCAATCGGTAGATCGGAGAGCATGGACCCGGTCCGTACCGACCGCCCTGAGTCGACCCTTTCTCGGCACGAATCGATGCCGAACTTCAGGGGACGTCGAAACAATTGGTCGCCTTCGTTCGGCGAACGAGACACCATTGCGGAATGCCGCGCGACATCGCGCGCCGCAGCGGGCCGCCGCGTGCTCACGCGTGCGGACACCGCGCTCGCCGTCGGTCGCGACATCGGCGCCGCCAAACGTGACATGTTGAAACTTTACCATCGCCAACGTAGGCCGGCTAGGGACGCGGCGACCCGCGGCAGCTTACGTGCTAACTTTTCCGCCAGGATGTGGCGGCCCCTCGCGAGGAAGACCGACGGTCGCAGACAGCTCGTTGCTGTCAACATCGCCAAGAACCAGGTGCCGGCCCGGGATGTCCTTTCCCGGGTCTGGACCTATTGGGAGGGGGCCTGCCCGCCCCTCATTCGGCTGTGCCTGCGTTCGATCGAACGTCATTGCCAGGCGCGCGTTCTCGATCGCGCGGGGTTCGCGGCGCTTTGGACCACCGACCGACACGTCCCCATCGATGCGCTCTGCGTCGCGCACCGGGCCGACTTCATCCGCGCTTACCTCCTCTATCACTACGGCGGCGTTTGGGTCGACGCGGATTGTGTGATGCTGCGGCCGATCACCGAGCTGTTGCAAACGCTGGGGACCAAGGATCTTGCGGCGTTCTGCCAAAAGGAAGGAGGTATCTCCAACAGCTTCGTCGCGGCTCAGCCTCGGCGTCCGGCCGTCCGCCGGTACTACGACGGCGTGAAGAGGCGCCTTCGCGACCGGACCCCGCTCGGCTGGACGGATCTCGGAACGGTGCCTCTCACCGCGGCCATCGAAGCGCACCCCGAGACGACGCACCTCTTCGAGCGCGAAGCGATCATGCCGATCTGCTGGACCGAAACCCACCGCTACCTGGAACCGGCGGGCGGCGAGGTCGAGATCGACCCGCGCGCGACGTGCTACATGCTCGCCAACCAGATGATGCCGGAGTCGACGAAAACGAGCAGCGAAGACGAGTTGATCCAAGCTCCGAACGTCCTCGGCGCCTTGCTTCGCAAGGGTTTATTCGCAGAGGAAAATCGTCGCGAATCGACGGCCGCACGGGATTGACGCACCGAGCGGGCGAGTGTCAGTACTGAAGGGAAACCATGCTGCTCAAGTGCTACGCCGTCACCACCACGCCCCCGCGCATCGTGCCCGCCCGTTCGGGGCGAGCGTGGATGGATGCCTTTCCTTCGCGTCATCCGTACCGGTGCTTGCCGCTCGCCATCGCCAACACGCACGGCTGGGAAGTGCTGTCGCCGGGGAAATTCTCGGTGAGCTGGGACGGCGGGCCCGGAGGCGACGCCATTCGCATCATGCCCGCACCCGACTTTCATCACATCGGCCATTTCGCACAGTCGAACTTCGAACGCGGTGTGCTCACGCTTCACACGGGCTATCTCTTTCGCACCGAGCCGGGATGGGACCTCGTGGCCACTGGCCCTTTCAACGAACCGAAGAACGGCATCGCGCCCCTCACCGGCGTGATCGAAACCGACTGGCTCCCGTACCCTTTCACCATGAACTGGGCGTTCACCGCGCCGACGACGGTCACGTTCGAAAAGGATGAGCCGTTCTGCATGGTGTTCCCCGTACCGCATGCGTACCTCGAAGAGGTAGAGCCCGAAGTGCTGGAGCTCGATGACGACCTCGAGCTCATGGGGCAGTATGATTTATGGCGCTCGCACCGCGAGCGATTCATGACCCAATTCAAGAACCACGACCCGGCCACGCTGAAGCAGGCGTGGCAGCGGTTCTATTTCCGCGGGCAGCTCCCCGAATCGGAAGCGGTGCGGCCGGAGCACCGCATCAAGCTCGGCGTGAAGGAACCGATCGTTCGACGAAAGTCGCGTTAAGCTCGTTCATTTCGATATCGTGTAAATACGAATCATCGAGAAACGAGTGGTGCGTGTCGTTTCGGCGTTGTACCTTCTAGTCGACAATGCCGTGGCGATGGCTTCCACCGAGTCAAGGCCCGGCCGCGGGGCCATCGGGACCCGTCGGCCCGCAAGGTCCTCGGGGGCCGGTCGGTCCGATGGGGCCGCAGGGTTTGCAGGGATCGCCGGGCGCACCCGGACAAAACGGAACCAACGGCACGAATGGAGCGCAGGGACCGCCAGGGCCGCCGGGCGCGCAAGGGCTACAGGGAACGCAGGGGCCGCCGGGCTCGCAAGGCATACAAGGCGTCCAAGGGCCGGCAGGCGCTCCGGGCGCCGTGATCCAAACCAAATTCGTCGAAGTCACCGCCGACACCACGACGACCAGCACGAGCTACGGCAACCTCCTCTCGATCACACTCACCTCCACCACCGGCACGAAGCTCGAGATCCTGGCCACCGTCGGCTTTTCGAACAACACCGCCAACGTCGTCACGAACTTCCAGATTCAGGCCGATTCCACCGTCCTGCGGGCGGTCGCGTCGCAGAACTCCGCGGCGAGCGGCGCCAATGCCGTAGCCATCGTCGCGCGAAAGTCGATCGCGGCCGGCAGCCACACGGTGAACTTGCGATGGAAGGTCGCCGCGGCCAGCACGGCGCAAGTGCGACCGGCGACACAAGCCGACCGCGAGCACGCGTCGCTGTCGGTTCACGAAGTGACGTAGCTTTTCACCGGGTCGAGCGCGATGCCGGCGACGGGCTCGCCGCGGCGCAGCTTGGTCATGATCACCGACGCCGCGCGGTGGGCGCTCGTCGAGCGGCGCGGGTCGGCGGACGTGGCGTGATGATCGAACCAGAAGACCCACGCCGGCTCCGGGGGGACCAGCGCATCGAGCACTTCGTCCGGAACGGGCGCCCCGAGACGCTCTTTCAGGAAGCGGAGCGTTTCTCGCAGCGGGAGCTGCAAATAGCGGTCGCGCGCGTGGCGGACGAGGCGCGGCCAATCGATGTTCGCCCTGGCCAGCACGCGCAACGCGTCGGGCACCCAGACGATGCTCGAGCGCGGCGACCAGCGCGAACCGTGCACGCAGCCGTGGAACAGAAGGCTCGTCGCGTCCGGCACGAGAAGCTCGCGCCCCAAGAGCGAACGCCGCTCGGCGCGCGCCCAGAGCTCGTCGTCGGCGTGCTCGGCGTTGTCCTCGAGGAGCGAGGCCCAGTGGACGTCGATCTCGGCGTGTCCCTTGCGGAGCCCGGCGCCGTGCACCTTTCGCATGGATCGCTCGAAATCGGCGCGGGGCTGCCACGGCGGAAGCTGCCAGCCGCCCGCGAGCAAGAGGTCCACCGCTTCGAGCGCCCGCGCGCGCGGCACGAGCAGGTCGACGTCGGACATCGGGCGCTGGGCGACGTCGTCGTCGTAGAAAGGAAGCAGCGCCCACCCTTTCAAGGCGACGAGCGGGATTCCTTTGGAAAGGAGCGCGTCGACGCCCGGCATCGCGGCGCGCGTCTTCTCGGCGCTCGCCGGCGGAGGCATCAACGTCGTCGCGATCGCGCAGGGCTCTTCGGAGTTGA
>Ga0137374_10008806_pt1 | contig 11929 bp, 8 predicted proteins | sample SagtaG_20_FD_104811 | JGI IMG/M metagenome (GOLD analysis project Ga0137374, IMG submission 104811) | Vadose zone soil microbial communities from Sagehorn Ranch, Mendocino, California, USA - Sage1_R_100_16 metaG | ecosystem: Environmental > Terrestrial > Soil > Vadose zone | place: USA...
GTAGATAAAGACATTCAGCTTGCAATAAAAAAAGAAAGATTTACCGTTAGTTTGATTCGGCTGAATGAAAATAATTTTCTTTCCACTCTTCGCGCAAAATTGATGTGGGGACTTGATAAGAGAAACTAGTTTGTTTTATGTTCTATATTTTGTGTGAATTTTAAACATTTTAAGTAACCAACTATAGTAACTCTATCCGGCTTTTCTATTGCACATATTCTGCCTACAATAAAAAACCCTGCCATCTGCATTGGCAGGGTGTCTTTCATAGATTGGTTTAAAAAATAACCCCTTGCCGTAAAAAACAAAACCTATACCAATTTTTTGAAAATGCATTTTTTCTTTCACTGCACGATAGAAATATCTCATACTGTGTAGCAATAGCCACACTTTATTTAATATAATCATCGAGTCAATTTTCTTTACTATGCCTGAGAATTTTATATTTCTTCATTCTTTATTAAAATTGGAAGCAGCCTGATATAAAAATATTTATCCAAATAAAAAGACCTGTAAATTGTTTATATCTACAGGTCTTCATTTTTTACTTCACCTCTTTCAGAATTTCGTGATGTGGCTTTTTACAGCGGTTTAAATTTTTTATACCACTCTTTCCATTCCCCTATGCCAGGCCACCCATTAATTCTTTTTCATAAGGTGAAAAAAGTCCCAAACGATGTACATCATTTCCGTTTTAAAAATGAATAATTGAAAGTATAGAAAAGGATAGTAAGTATTGCCAAGATAAAAAACACTTAACAAATATGCAAGTATTATTCTTAAATTTTTACAAGTGAAATATTAATAATCCAGCTCAAGCTTTAGCCTGTCTTTCAATTCCTTTATAAGGGGATATTGTTCCGCAATTCTTTCAAATTTTTCGCGGCTGTTGAGTGTAAGATGTGCTGGGAGTTTTTCTTTTTCACCTTCTTCCACAAAAACTTTAAAAGTGATACTCCTGTTGTTAAATGCCTGCTGTATATAATCTGCAAGCAATATTTTTTCCTGCTCAATAAATTTTTGTTGTGTGATTGCATTTACAGTTGCTGAAAAAAAGTTGTCAGCCTCTATTTTCAATTTAGCCAATTTAAAAGTGCTTACAGATGAATGCTTTTGCTGTTCTCCAAGTTTTAAAATATATTGTTCCCAGCATTCTTTCAGCTTTTGCATTGTTAAGGCTTCCGCTTCTTTTACTTCTTCAATTACATACTCGTTCCCATATTTTTGGCGCAATCCGTCCAGCAAACTTTTTTTGTTGCCGTTGCTTGTTTTAATATTTACTTTTTTGGTTGCAGCCTCGTTACTAAAAGTTGTTTGTGCAGTAATTTTTGTATCCGGTAACTGATTAAATACTTCCTTTTCTTCTTCAATAGTTTCTGCCGGTTGTATAAAAAGTCTTGAATTGCTTACTTCAGGTTTTTTTGATTCATTATTTTTTACCTGCAAAGGATTAATCGGCTTTATTTTATATGCTACAGATGTGTTAATATGTTTTTTTTTAACAATGCTGCCATTTTCCGTTACAAGCTCAATAGCCTGTTGCAGAAAATTTAATTTTATCAGCGCCATTTCTACGTGCAATCTTTTGTTACGCGCCATTTTATAATTGATCTCCGCTTCATTCAAAATGTTCAATGCACTCACGAGATAAGAAAGATTTGTATCATGCGCAATTGTTATGTATTTCTTTTGCATGCCTTCTACAACATCCAATAATGCTGCTGCTTTTGCATCTTTACAAACAAGCAGGTTTCGAATAAATTCAGCAAAACCATTCAATACCATATCACCTTCAAAACCTTTCTTATTTATTTCATCGTACAGCAACATTGCGGCGCCGAGATCCTGCTGCAGTAAACAATCAAGCAGTTTAAAATAATAATCCTCATCCAAAATATTTAGATGCTCAAGCGTATTTTGATAAGTTACTTCTCCATTTGTAAAACTCACTATCTTATCCAATATACTTAATGCATCACGCATGCAGCCTTCACTCTTTTGTGCAATTACCTGTAAAGAAGCTTTGTCAGCTTTAATATCTTCCTTGTCTGCTATCTCCTCTAAATGTTCAACAGTATCCTTATTGGTGATACGCTTAAAATCAAATATCTGGCATCGCGATAAAATGGTGGGAAGTATTTTATGTTTCTCGGTAGTAGCTAAAATAAAAATTGCATAGGACGGAGGCTCTTCAAGAGTTTTAAGAAATGCGTTAAATGCACTCGCACTAAGCATATGCACTTCGTCCACAATATATACTTTGTATTTACCGGCCTGCGGTGCAAAGCGAACCTTTTCTACAAGAGAGCGAATATCATCAACCGAATTGTTGCTCGCTGCATCAAGTTCATGAATGTTTAATGAAATACCATCATTAAAACTTTTACAGGAATTACATTGATTACAAGCCTCACCATTAGATTGTATGTTTTCACAATTGATTGTTTTTGCAAGTATACGTGCACAGGTTGTTTTGCCCACACCACGTGGTCCGCAAAACAAAAAAGCATGTGCGAGTTGATTATTCTTAATTGCATTTTTTAAAGTGGTAGTTATATGCGCCTGCCCCACAACAGTATCAAATGTTTGAGGTCTATACTTTCTTGCCGAAACAACAAATTTTTCCATGATTGCAAGATAAGAATGTTACCGGTTTTCAATAAACAGTTACCCGTTTAGTTGTGCACAATTAATTATTTTTGCGTTGATTTTTTTGAGCCGGAGTAAGGAATAATTATTTAGCCTACATTCTGCCTCAGATGAACTCCTGTAGTTTCAGAACTTTTTTGATCGGATGAGCAATATAATTTTAACCCTCGCAGTATATCGTTTCTAAAAACAAGTGTTTCATCATGTAAACAATCAATACAGATAAGAGATAGTCCGAAAGAATAATACAGCAAATCTTTTTATGTTTTTGATTTTCTTTTCCTGCTTACAAGATTATCTGGTTTAGGTACTAAATTCAAAACAGCATGAAGGTTTGAATTATATTTTTTCATATCAAGTTTATAATAGAAAGCCCCTTTTTTTGACGTGAGTTTTTCTTTGTCTTTTTGCTTTACAAGCAGACCTGAGGAAAGCATTTTCCTGCTGAAGTTACCTTTATCAAATTCAGCATCATATAAATTTTCATACAAATTTTTCAATTGCGGAATTGTAAACTTTCCGGGTAATAATTCAAAAAGAAGGGGATGGAGTGAAGCCTTGTCTCTTAATTTTTTTCTGGCGAGTTCTACCATTTCGTTATGATCAAAAATCAGGTGTGGCAATTGATTAATGGGAAACCATACCGGATGATAATTATTGTTTAACTGTTGCCTGTATTTTTTTACATCAATCAAAGCAAAATAGGCAATGGAAATAGTTCTTTCCACCGTGTCTCTTTTGGGTTCACTGAATGTGTGCAACTGCTCCATGTATACACCATCGAGACCTGTAAGATTCTTCAGCACTCGTGAAGCGGCTTTTTCAGTACTTTCATTCACCCTGATGAATCCACCCACAAGGCTCCACTTGCCTTTGAAAGGTTCAAAACCACGTTGTATAACAAGCAATTTCAATTCCTCATCGTCGTATCCAAAAATGATGCAATCAACTGCAACAAGAAAATGTTTCTGGCCCAAATACTGGCTCATGCTAAAACAGAAAATTTAAAAAAATTATAGAATAAATCATTTTAAAATCCGGGAAAAATAGCTTATTGGCATCACCATAAAAACAAATCTGTAACACAAAAATTTTCTTCAGACCTGTAAAATCTTTACCCCCGGAAATACAGGTAGGCGGCTAAAATCAATATAACAACAAGCACGGATACCAAAACATCTTTTATATTCCAGCTTGAACGGGTCTCTTTTCTGTTTTGTTCACTCAAGGTAGAAAAAGTAAGGCCGTTGATTTTGGCATAATCAGGTGCTTTGGTTGCATAGCTAACAACAAGAAATATTATAATGCAAACAATAGTTATCAGTAAACTGTAATACTGGAAAAAAATGTGGTTTACTATCCATAGAAATGATCCTTCTGTGTAATTGAAATTGCTAATCAGTTTAACCGGTGTATCAACTATCAGCCTGAACAAGCCCATAACAAAACCTGTAACTAAAGTAGCCAAGCAACCAGGTCCGTTTAACCGCTTCATAAGTATGCCAAAAAAGAAAACCACAAATATGGGTGGCGCCAAATATGCCTGTATCCCCTGCAAATAATCATAAAGTCCTCTTCCACCTTGTATTACAGGAATCCAAAGAAGACCGATAAGCACCATCACAACTGTTGCCGCCCGTCCAACCCAAACCAATTGAGCCTGGGAGGCTCTGGGTCTGAGGCGGGAATAAAAATCCATTGTAAAAAGAGAAGAGGAAGCATTGAAAACGCCTGCCAGGGCACTCATTAGCGCTGCCAGCAATCCCGCAACTACAATTCCCCTAACCCCGATTGGAAGCACATGCATAACCAGCAATGGAAAAGCCGCCTGTGCACGATCCCTGATCAAGTGACCCTGTGCGTCAAATAACTCCTGATGCAGGGAAGGAATTGTTCCGCTTTTGGCCAATGCAAAACATATCATTCCCGGAATAATAAAAAGAAAAACGGGAGTCAGTTTTAAAAAGCCGGCGAATATGGAACCACGCCTGGCCTCACGTTCATTAGGTGCGCCCAATACACGTTGTACAATATATTGGTCGGTACACCAATACCATAATCCGATAATAGGTGCACAAAGCAACATGCCCGGCCAGGGATATTTATCGTTAAAATACCATGCAACTCTTCCTGCTTCCTGAACAGGAGCCCACGTGCCTTTTATGCCATTGGGTACAACCGGTTTCCATAAATTAAACATTTCACTTCCGCATATTTCCCGCAGTCTATCCCATCCTCCAAGGGCCTTCAACCCAAAATATGTTACCATCACAGCTCCAATTATCTTAACGAAGGTTTGAAGAGTTTCCGTGTAAACTACTGCCCTCAATCCTCCCACTATTGTATATATGCCGGTTAAAACTATCAGTAAAATAGAGCCTATCCAGAAAGTGTCCATTCCCCAAAAATTCACCTCCGGTAATAAAGCCCTGAATACAATACCACCTGCATAAATTCCAACTGCTATTTTTGTCAATATATAGGCTATCAGCGAAATAATGGAAAGAACTGTCCTTGCCCTGGGAGAAAATCTTTTTTCCAGAAACTCGGGCATGGTAAAAACTTTTGACCGCATATAAAATGGCACCATTACCCAGCCCAATACAAGTAGGCACCATGCATGTAATTCATAATGCGCAAGTGCTACGCCATCAGTTGCTCCGGAACCTGCCAGGCCTACCAGGTGTTCGGATCCGATATTAGAGGCAAAAATGGAAGCTCCAATAATAAACCAGCCGAGATGACGACCGGCAAGAAAATAATCCTCGGCGGAATCTTTACGTTTCTTTTTTACTGCCCAATAAGAAATGGCGGCAATGATGCAGAAGTAAAACAAGATAATCGCCCAGTCCAAACCTCCGAGATAATTCATAGTATTTGATTTATTTAATGAAATAAATTATAACTATCTGTTCTGATTACCGATAATAAACATCATTCCATCTTAATTCATTTTTCAGATCATAGAGTTTTGTATTTCTGCCAATCAACACAAACTCCACCTTTGCCATATCTGCAAAATCTTCGAGGTGCTCTGCCGTTAAATTCTGGCTGTAGCAGGTGTGATGCGCACCACCGGCGAGTATCCATGCTGCGCATCCTGTTTGCATATCAGGATATGGTTTCCATAAAACTCTTGCAACCGGAAGTTTCGGTAAATCATGTTCGGGTGCAACTGCCTCTACTTCATTCACCAGTAAACGGAAACGATTACCCATATCAATTACAGATGCATTCAATGCAGCACCACCCGCCACATTAAAGACAAGCCTTACAGGATCTGCTTTTCCGCCAATACTTAACCGGTGAATTTCGCAGGATGGTTTTCCATCCGCAATAGAGGGACATATTTCCAGCATGTGTGCACCCAATACCATTTCATTGTTTGGCTCAAAATGATAAGTATAATCTTCCATGAAGGCATTACCGCCTTTTAATCCGCTGCCCATCACTTTCATCGTTCTTACCAATGCTGCAGTTTTCCAATCACCTTCTGCTCCAAAACCATAACCATCATTCATCAAGCGTTGTGCAGCAATCCCGGGTAATTGAACAAGGCCATGTAAGTCTTCAAATGTATCTGTAAAACCTTTGAAATTTCCCTGCTGCAAAAAGTTTCTTAGACCAATTTCGATCTTTGCAGCTTCCCGTAAGGACGCATGTTGTTTGCCATTCTTTTTTAAGCTGTCAACCAAATTATATTGCTCATCATAAACATTGCACAGTTTATCAATTTCTGTATCACTTACTTCATTTATCACTTTTACCAAATCACCTACACCGTGTGTATTCACTGAATAACCAAATTGCATTTCAGCTTCCACTTTATCTCCTTCCGTAACTGCCACCTGGCGCATGTTATCGCCAAAGCGAACAAACTTTGCGCCCTGCCAGTCATGCCAGCCTGCCGCAGCCCGTATCCATATATTGATGCGTTCCAGCACCCTCTCATCCTGCCAATGACCAACAATAACTTTTCTCCTTAAACGCATGCGACTCATAATAAAACCAAATTCCCTGTCGCCATGTGCGCTTTGATTGAGGTTCATAAAGTTCATGTCAATATCGTTCCAGGGAATATCACGATTGAACTGTGTGTGTAAATGACACAATGGTTTTTGTAAAATCTTCAAACCAACGATCCACATTTTTGCGGGAGAGAATGTGTGCATCCATGCAATAATGCCAATGCAATTAGTTGCAGTATTGGCTTCAACACAAATGCGATAAATTTCTTCAGGTGTAGTTACAATTGGTTTATAAATAATCGTTAACGGAATTTGTACAGCGTCATGCAAGGATTTTGCAATAATTTGAGAATGTTCTGCTACTTGTTTTAAAGTTTCTTCACCATATAAATGCTGACTTCCTGTAACAAACCAAACTTCAAGTTTCTTTAAATCTATCATTTGAATAGTTTGAAATAATTATGTTATCTATTAAGTCCGAAAGTAACTTTATCAACTTTGCTAAATTTTCGACTTCCTGACTTTTCCGACTTTCTAACTTTCCTGACTTTACTGCAATGTTATCAGCACCACTGACATTGGTGGCAAGGAGACAGCAAGTTGCTCACCGGATTTCTTATAATCATTGAAAGCGGCAGGCTTCACTTTATCAGGTTGTTCAAAAGTGTTAATATCAGTAAACTTTGTTGACGTTATTACCTGGCCTTCTGTTTTTTTCCAGCTTGCTCCTTGCAACGAAGTGGTTACTATAATTTTTTTATTTGGATCAAGGTTAACCAATGTAATATGTATGGCACCGGAACTATCTTTTGAAGCCGAAGCATTAACAGCAGGTATAGAATCATTATTAAAAATATAATCAGGACTAAAAAAATGTACAGGCAATAACGTAGCATTCTGATGCACTTTATACAAATCAAACACATGATAAGTTGGTGTAAGCAACATTTTTTCTTTGCTGGTAAGAATAAGTGATTGCAGCACATTTACTGTTTGTGCAAGATTCGCCATGCGAACCCTGTCACAGTGATTGTTGAAAATGTTGAGTGTTGATGCAGCTATCAAAGCATCACGCAAACTGTTTTGCTGGTAAAGAAACGCAGGATTGGTTCCCGGCTCTGCATCAGTCCAGATGCCCCATTCATCAACTGCCAGTGCAACTTTTTTTTGCGGATCATATTTATCCATAATAGCACTATGCTTGTTGATAAGCTCTTCTATATGTAAACAATTTTTTAATCCTTTAAAATATTCTTCTTCATTAAAAGAAGTTGCGGAACCTTTTTTCTCCCAAGTGTTAACAATAGTATAGTAATGCATAGAGATGCCCCACAATTGCCATGCAGGAATTTTTTTCATGCATACATCCGTCCAGTTATAATCGTCTCCATTTGAACCACTGGCTATTTTCTTTAAAGGAGCGCCAGGATAATTTTCACAGAAAGATGCATATCGTTTATAATTGTCAGCATAAAATTCAGGTGTCATTTCACCACCACATCCCCAGCTTTCATTGCCAACACCCCAGAAAGAAACTTTCCATGGTTTATCCCTTCCGTTTTGTTTACGAAGATGTGCAAGTGTACTTTCACCATCATAATTGAGATACTCAATCCAGTTGGCCATTTCCTGCGGAGTTCCCGTTCCTACATTACCTGCTATATATGGCTCGCACTCTATCAGATCACACAGCTCGAGAAACTCATGCGTGCCAAAACTATTGTCATCAATTACCATTCCCCATGTTGTGTTTACTCTTTTAGGCCGTTGATCGCGCTGACCAATTCCATCACTCCAATGATATTCATCAGCAAAACAGCCACCCGGCCAGCGAAGCAATGGAATCCTGATTTTTTTCAGCGCATCAACAACATCAAGTCTTATATGATCTTTCTTTGCGACATTTAAAGAATCACTTACCCAAAATCCATCATAGATGCAACGGCCCAAATGTTCAGCAAACTGTCCATAAATATATTTACTGATAGTTTCACCTGAAGCGTTTGCTTTTATTTCCATTTGTACAGGGGATTGCGCAAATGATACAGTACAAAAAGTTATCAGCAGTATGCCAATTAATAGTAAAGGAGTTTTTCTCATAAGTTTTTTTATAACGGTTATTTTTAAGTAAGTGAGAAATTATTATAGATCCAAATTTTCCACGAAGACACAAAGGCCACTAAGTATTACTCTTTGTGTGCCGGTGGTTTTGTGGAAAATATTTGCAGCGACAGAATATAGTTAACTTAACATTGAATCTTCTCAACAGCATTTCCTAATATCTTATATTGCTCATAACGTTTAGCATATAATGCAGCCATTGCTTTATTAGGCAGAAAGGTTTTATCAAAGCCTTGTCCCATCGCAGTCATAGCATCTTCTACTTTATTATAAATACCTGATGCAGTGGCTGCAAACATTGCAGCACCCGTTGCAGAGGTTTGTTCTGATTTATGAATACGTATCGGCATATTCATTATGTCAGCCATCATTTGCATGATGTAAGAAGACTTTTTTGCTACGCCGCCTAAGCCTATTAATCCTTTTACGGGAATTCCTTCGTTATTAAATCTCTCAACGATTGCTTTGGCACCAAAACAGGTTGCTTCAACCAATGCTTTAAAAATGCGCGGCGCATCTGTTCCTAAATTCAAACCGCTGATTGCTGCTTTCAGTAATTGATTTGCATCGGGAGTTCGTCTGCCATTCAGCCAATCAACTGCTATTTCATCTTTTTCAGTTAACGGAATTTTTATTGCCTCTTTTGACAGCTCAGTAATGATTTTATCATTTATTTCTTTCTTCAGTAATTCTGCTATGGCTTCATTAATCAATAATGATAGAGGCAATAAATTATTCAATGGCCATGCAATTAAATTTTTAAACCATGCATACACATCGCCAAACGCACTTTGACCTGCTTCCATTCCCATCATGCCAGGAATAATAGAGCCCGGCACCTGTCCACAAATTCCTTTTACCAGTTTATTTTTTACTTCATCTATGGGAGCAACCAGCATATCACATGTTGAAGTGCCCATTACTTTACTTAAATGATAAGGTTCTATTTGTCCGCCCACTGCACCCATGTGTGCATCAAAGGCACCAACCCCAACAACAACATTAGTGGATAGGCCTAAACGCTCTGCCCATTCTGATGAGAGTGTGCCGGCAGGTTTATCTGATGTATATGTTTCAGTGAATAATCTTGTTGTAAAAGAATCAAGCAACGGGTCTAATGAAGCAAAGAATTCATTGGGTGGCAATCCTCCAAACTCCGCAGACCATAAGGCTTTGTGTCCGGCAGAACAAACACCCCGTTTCATTTGATGCACATCATTGCCACTTGTTAAAAGAAAAGGTATCCAGTCGCAATGTTCTACCCATGAGTAACACGCTTTTCTTACTTCTTCATCAGCACGAAGTATGTGTAATAATTTTGACCAAAACCATTCAGAAGAATAAATACCACCCACATATTGCAAATAGTTGATGCCAAACTTTACAGCATGCTCATTAAATTCTGCTGCTTCTTTTGTGGAAGTATGATCCTTCCACAACACAAACATGGCATTGGGATTATTTTCAAACTGCGGTAATAAAGACAGCGGTGTCCCGCTTTTATCTACGGCTATAGGTGTTGAGCCGGTTGTATCAACAGATATCGCTTTTACATTTGCAGCTATCTTTCCTGCCTGCTCCAAACAATCTTTAATTGTCGATGCAAGTCCTTCAATATAATCGAGCGGATGCTGCCTGAACTGATTATTATATGGCTCGCAATATAGTCCGTCCCGCCAGCGTGGATAATAAAAAACCGATGAGGCGATCTCTGCTCCATCGGAAGCATCTGATATAACAGAGCGAACAGAATCTGTTCCATAGTCAATTCCTATTACATAAGCATCTCTCATAAGGCAATCGTTCAAAACCAAATGTAGAAAAACAATTGTAATATTGACAATTAATTTTTTACGGCGCCCTAATCTTTCTTAGAGTACCGTAAATTTTCCAGTTCCTGATTTCTGATCCTGATTCTTGTGTTTTACATTAGGTTCTATATTACATTTTACATTTTTTTCCTAATTCTAAATTCCCAAACCCTTTTCTGGCACGAGATTTTATAGAAATAAATTTGAACTAAAAATGATAATCATGAACGACAAACAACAAGAACAGGATCGTCACCTGCAGACCCCCGGTGAAGCCAATCGTGATAAACATATTAATTTTCTTGCTGAAGAAAGAGGTGAAAAAGATCCGGCTGATGAAGGAAGAAAGGAAAATGTTGATGATAAGGGAAAGGACAAAAATGTTAAAAAAAATTATAGAAGAAAGAGCAGAGCTTTTAAGCAAAAACAGCAGGACCGGCATTTGCAAACGCCGGGTGAGGCCAATCGCGATAAGCATATAAACTTCCTTGCTGAAGAAAGAGGCGAAGAAGATCCGGCCGATGAAGGAAAGAATGGAAATACTGGTAATAAATCAAAGAATGACGATCCGAACGCTGTGTATACGAACAGTGATGCTGCACAGCAACAAATAGAAAGAGCCTCTAACCCACAAAGGAAAGGAAGAAAAGATAACCCATCATCTGATGTGTATACTACTGGTGACAGCACTCAACAAACAAAAGAAGAACATGAACATGATAAGAATGTTCATCCAAGCAGGAAGGATAAAATAGATATTCCGGATTTACCTGAAACAGATATTGATCGCGATGTAAGCAGTCAGCAGGGGCAATCAGCGGAAAGAAATCCGTAAAAATTTTAACGCGGTGTTTTTTCTTTTTGGATAAACATCCGGCGATGACCTTCGAGGTCTTCTGCTTTGTAGCGCCGTGCAAGAAAGCCATCTTCGGGCTCTGATAAGATGGTTGCACCTGCATTGCGGGCTTGTTTATAATGTGCATCAGCATCATCTACCAATATACCATTATATTACTGAACTATGCTGAATAGTGAACAAGGCGTAAAAGAGTGCGACGCAATCAGAGCCTCATAGTAGCAATGGAGTTAAATACAAAAAAATTATCATTACTTATTGAAAGAATACTTAATGAGCAAAAAATTTCAGAAAGGCGAATGTTGCTGCTAATTGACTCGCCCAGAAGATGAACATCCATTTAATCCGCTCACTCCTTGTATTTACTAAGTCTTCTTTTGCAGCAAATATATCTTTGAAATCTTTCAATCTGTCATCTGCCTGCTTATGTGTTACTGGGGTTGATTTCATATCTCAAAAATAAAAAATCCCGACTTCGCAATAAAGCCGGGATTGTATTTAAATAATTTCATTTTCTTATCCTA
>Ga0137374_10008817_pt1 | contig 11923 bp, 9 predicted proteins | sample SagtaG_20_FD_104811 | JGI IMG/M metagenome (GOLD analysis project Ga0137374, IMG submission 104811) | Vadose zone soil microbial communities from Sagehorn Ranch, Mendocino, California, USA - Sage1_R_100_16 metaG | ecosystem: Environmental > Terrestrial > Soil > Vadose zone | place: USA...
ATGCCGAAGCTGAACCGGTACCGGGCGCTGCACACGACGGTGATCGGGCCCGAGGGACGCCCGCTCGAGATCCAGATTCGGACACGCGCAATGCACGAGACCGCCGAGTTCGGCATCGCGGCGCACTGGGCGTACAAGCGCAAGGGCAAGGGCAAGGCGGACGAGGAGTGGACTGCCTGGGTCAAGCAGCTGATGGAGTGGCAGGCGGACGAGGCCGACCCGCGCGAGTTCATGAAATCGTTCCGCCTCGACGTCTTCGGCGACGAGGTCTACGTCTTCACGCCGAAGGGCGAGGTCAAGACTCTTCCAGCGGGCTCGACCCCGATCGACTTCGCCTACGCCATCCACACCGACATCGGGCATCGGACGGTCGGCGCGAAGGTGAACGGCCGAATCGTCCCGCTGCACTACCGCCTTCATTCCGGGGACTTCGTCGAGATCCTGGCGTCGAAGTCGGGCCGGGGGCCCTCGCGGGACTGGCTCTCGCTCGCCGCGTCGTCCAAAGCACGCAACCGCATCCGGCAGTGGTTCTCGCGCGAGACGCGCGAGGAGGCCGAGCAGAAGGGTCGAGACGCGCTCGCGCAGGCGCTGAAGCAGCAGAACCTCCCCTACAAGAAGCTGGCCGGCTCCGCCGTGCTGGCCCAGGTCATCCGCGAGACCGGTTTCCGCAAGGCCGAGGACTTCTACATCGCGCTCGGCTCGGGCAAGCTCCAACCCAGCCAGATCGTCAAGAAGGTCATCCAGCGCCTGAAGACCGGCGAGGTGGCCGAGGAGGAGACGGTCCCGCTCAGGACGCCGAAGGCGCGGACGACCGGGAGCGACACCCTCGGGATCAAGGTCAAGGGCGTCGAGGACGTGCTCGTCCGGCTCGCCAAGTGCTGTACGCCAGTGCCGGGCGATCCCATCGTGGGCTACGTCTCGCTCGGGAAGGGAATCACGATCCACCGTGAGGACTGCCCGAACGTCCGCTCGCTGCGTCGAAACCCTGAGCGCTTCACGGACGTGGACTGGGACGGCGGCGCTACGCAGAGCTTCCGGGTCCAGATCGCCGTCGACTCGTGGGACCGCCCGCGGCTGCTGGAGGACGTCGCGCGGACGTTCGCCGAGCACGGCGCCAACATCGTTGCCTACGGAGGGGTGGTCGAGGACCAGCTGGCCAAGAACTGGTACACGGCCGAGGTCGGCGACGTGAAGGAGCTGCGCGCGCTGCTGAACGCCCTCCGCAACCTCGACGCCGTGTTCGACGCGTTTCGAGTGACGCCCTCCTGAGCGTCCCAGCCCCGCGACCGCGGGTAGCCGGGTCACAGCAAGTTTCCGGCCGCTGAGGAGTCTCTACAGAGGAGTCTCTACAGATGGACATGCCAACCACGGCCCCCCCGGCGGCTTTGCCCGCAAGGGCGCATGTTTCACTGCCTGCAGGAGGACCTGGCTGGGCCGAGGAGGAGACGGCGCGTCTCTACTCGGAGTACCACGCGAAGATCTACCGGCACTGCCTCCGCCAGTTGCGCTCGCGCGAGGACGCCGAGGATGCGGTCCAGAACACGTTCCTCCGGGTGCACACGGCACTCCAGCGCGGTGTGGTACCCGAGTTCGAGGGGCCGTGGCTGTACAAGATCTCGCACAATGTCTGCCTGTCGCGTCGACTCGGCGCAACGAGGCGCGCACGCGTCGAGGCGCCGACCGACCTCGGCCCGCTCGAGGAGCGGACGGCCGGGCGCGAGCCGCCCCGTGACGAGCTGTTCGGGCTCGACGGTGCGCTGGCCGCGATGCCGCCGCGGCTGCGGCGCGCCATCCTCCTACGGGAGTGGCAGGGCCTGTCCTACGCCGAGATCGCCCAGACGCTCGACATCTCCCACTCGGCCGTGGAGACCCTCATCTTTCGCGCCCGGAGGCATCTGGCCAAGGCGCTCGAGAACACGGTCACGCGGCCGGCGAGACGGGTGGTAGGTGTGCTCAACCTCCCGTCCCTGCTCACGGCGCTCCGGGGTTTGCTCGCAAACGCCGGCGCGGCGAAGCTCGCTGCCGGCGCCGCCGTGCTGACTGTGGCGGCGACCACTGGAGTGGCCGTAGAGCTGGCGGTCAACGCGGCACCCTCCAAGCCTGCCGGCAGCGCGCCGCGGCAGTCGTCGGACATTCCAATCGGGCTGTCCCCGTCCGGCGCCTTGTCGACGCCGGGCGCGCGGCGTGCGAAGCCGGTCGGCCCGCATCTGCGCCGCTCGCAGGGGGCCGCACGCTCCGCGCGTATGGGCCTCGATCCTGTCCCCTCAGCGCCGCCCGGCGGCGGCGCCTCCCCAGCTGCCCCCGCACCGGCCGGGCCGGTCCCCGCCGGGCCCGTCCCCGAGGCTCCGACGCCTCCATCCTCCGATCCCGCACCGTCTCCTCCCGGCGGCTCTCAGGGAGATCCCGTCGATCCGACCCTGCCCGCTCTCCCGACCGGCGGTGTGACGGATCCCACCCTGCCGGTGCCCTCGGTCCCCGTTCTCACCGACCCGGCTCCGACGGTCCCCGAACCCACGCTACCGCTCCCAGCAGTCGACGTGCCGGAGCCGACGCTCCCGGCACCACCGACACTCCCCTAGTGTGTCCGGAGGCCGGTGCTCGTGCTCCGGCGCGAGCGCCGGGCGGAGAGCGGTGAGGCCGTCGTACTCGCTCAGCGAGAGCCAGACTCGCTCCGGGCAGAGGCTCGAGCCGCACTCACAGAGGAACGGCAACCGCAACCGATGGTCCCGCTCGTGCATAGCCCAGAGCAGAAGACCTCCGGAGCGGACAAGGCTTGCGATTTCCCTCGATCGAGGGATCGGGGCACCCGGGGCGGGGGGCACCCCGTTCGAGGGATCGACTTCGCAGACGGTCTTTCCAAGCGCCAGACACCCCTCGTTCGAGGAGCTTCAGGAGAGGTCAGGCCAGGGCACGCCGCCCGTGTCCCAGCCCACGAGGCAGTAGGGCGAGACAAGGGTCGCGACACGTTCGAGGAACGCACGTTCCTCCGGGTCGGCGGGAGCTGGCTCGACCTGCAGCTCGCCGACGACTCGTCCCTCGAAGACGATCGCGACGCTGTACGCCTCGCCGCCCGCGCTCGAGCCGGCCGCGGGCCCCGGCTCGAGCGTGTCTCCCTCGACGAAGGCGATCTCCACGAAGTCGTAGCCCACGCGACTGTGAAGCGCGTGCACGACGCCGCGCAGGACGTCGTCCGCGTCTCCGCCGCGGTTGATCAGCCGATCGACGGCCTCAAGCGCGGCCCGGCGGGCCTGCTGCCTATCCATCCAGGTCTGCACCCTCGAAGGAGCGGATCCGGTCTCGGAACGAGTCCGGCACCCGGCAGGCCTTGCGCTCGTCCAGGTCGACGAGCACCAGCGTCTGGTCCGCGGTCACCATGAGCACATCGTCGTCGTGGCGGTAGGCCGCGCACTGGTACGTGACGCTCGTCGTTCCGATGCGGGAGATGCGGATGAACACCTCGAGCAGGTCGTCGAAGCGGGCCGGCGCGAAGTACTCGATCGTGCAGGCGCGCATGACGAACTCCTGCTCGCGCGGCGCGCCCGGGAGCATGTCGAGGTGCCGGTGGTACTCGACGCGCGCGGTATCGATGTAGGGGAGATAGCGGCCGTAGTAGACGATCCCCTGCGCGTCTGTGTCGGAGAACCCGACGCGGGTCAGCGCCGAGTACTTGAACGGCGGCTTGCGCTCACTCGGCTGTCCGAGCTCGAGCGTCATGCGTGGATGACCGCGAGAACCTCGTCGCGCTTGCGCTCCATCAACTCGCGGGACCGTGCCTCGAGGTTCAGCCGGAGCAGGGGCTCGGTGTTAGAAGGCCGCACGTTGAAGTGCCAGTCGTCGGCCTCGACCGAGATGCCGTCGAGGTGGGAGACGCGCCCTTCCTGGCCGAAGCGCTCCTTGAGCTCCTGCACCTTGAGCGGAACGTCGGCGACGGGCATGTTCAGCTCTCCGGTGATGAAGTAGCGCTCCCGGAACGAGCGCAGGATCTCCGACAGCTTCAGCCCCTTGCGGGAGACGATCTCGAGCATGAGCAGGAACGGAATTACCCCCGAGTCCGCCTGCGAGAAATCCCGGAAGTAGTAGTGGCCAGAGACCTCACCGCCGAACGCAGCGCCTTCCTTGCGCATCCGCTGCTTGATGAAGGCGTGCCCGACCCGGTTGACGAGCGGCTCGCCTCCACAACGCTCGATCGTCTCGGGCACGGCCCAGCTCGCCCGCACGTCGTAGATGACCTTGGCGCCAGGCTCCTTAGCCAGGACGGCCTCCGCGAGGAGGGCAGTAGCGAAGTCGCCCGGAACGAACTCACCCGCATCGTCCACGAAGAAGCAGCGGTCCGCGTCGCCGTCGAACGCGACGCCGAGGTCGGCGCCCTCCTCAAGCGTCTTGCGGACGATGAACTCGCGGTTCTCGGGCAGCAGCGGGTTCGGCTCGTGATTGGGGAAGGTCCCGTCGAGCTCGAAGTGGCACGCGACGACCTCGACCGACGGCAGCCGCTCGAGGACCGGTGGGAGCATGACGCCGGCCATGCCGTTCGCGGCGTCCACGACCACGCGCAGGGGGGCGATCGCGGAAACGTCCACGAACGACAGCACCCGTTCGACGTACGCGGGCCAGACGTTCTCCTCGCCGACCTCGCCTCGCCGCCGGGGCTCGTCGAAGCCTGCGAGCGCCCGGTCCCGCACCTCCGCCAGGCCCGAGTCGCCTCCCACCGGTAGCGCACCTCGCCGGACGATCTTCATGCCCGTGTACTCCTTCGAGTTGTGCGAGGCGGTGACCGCGATGCCGCCGTCGAGCCCGAGCTCCCCGACGGCGAAGTACACCATCTCCGTGCCGACGAGCCCGATGTCCTTGATGTCCGCACCGCCGTCCGCCGCCCCTTCGATGACGGCCTGGGCGATCTTCGGCGACGACAGGCGCATGTCGCGGCCGACGGCGATCCTCTGGGGCTCGAACTGCTCGACGTAGGCCCGGCCGACTGCATAGGCGCCTTCCTCGTCCAGCTCGGTTGGGTAGACGCCGCGCACGTCGTAGGCCTTGAAGACCTTGGGATCGAGCACCAGGGGATGCTAACCGCGGTTCGGAAAGCTTCGAAGCCGGGTAAGGGCATGTGGGCCACTCGAAAAGGGGGGAGCATGAAGAGACTCGGCTTGGCGGCTGCGGTCTTGACGGCGGCTGCGTTGTGGGCTGCTTCGGCCTCGGCCGGTGGCTGGCAGGCGAGCGTCCCGTTTACGAACCAGGTGGCGAGCTCGCCGACGACGGGAGGCGGCTACCCGGTTCCACCGGGATCACGGGTGCCGTTGGCAGGAACCTGCGGCCCTGGCCCGTTCGACGCCAACCACTCGGAGTCGTGGATCACAGTCGATCCCGGAACCGAGGACCTCGTCGGCAGCTCGAAGTTCTTCTTCGACAAGTACAGCACCTTCTACATGTTCTATCTCGGGGCCTTTCAGATCCCGAACGGCGTGCCAACGAGCAACAACCAGATCCAGGGCTACGACTGCGTCTCGACCGGCACGCAGGACATGCCCCCGAGCTGGACGGACACGACAGACCCCAACCTCGACTTCGACACGCAGGGCCGTGTCTACCAGACGATGCTGCCGTTCAACGCCTTCTGGGACGCCTCGAAGCTCCATCCGGACGGCGAGATCGACGTGTCGTACAGCGACGACCTGGGCCAGACCTGGGTCAAGGGGAACGGGGGCAAGGCCCTCGAGCCGCCGAACAACGCATCGGCGCGCCAGTCCGGGCACGTCGAGGACAAGCAGTGGATTGCCGTCAACCACATCCCCGGCAACGAGTTCCAGGACCATGTGTACGCTGCGTGGGCCGTCTTCAACGGCTCCTCGGCCGGCGGTGGGATCAAGGTGCGCATGGCGGTCTCCCGTGATCGCGGTCAGACCTTCGACAAGGCCGTCACGATCAGCCCGCCGTCCCAGGTGGGCGCAGGGGCCACGTTCGTGTACCCGGAGATCGACGCCGCTGGGGACGTATACGTCGCCGTCGTCTCGTTTCCGCCAAGCGGGAAGAAGAGCTCGACGATCTACGTCGCCCGTTCGAGCGACGACGCCCGGACGTTCACGCCGTTCGTGCCCATCACGACGGTGACCATCGTTCCGGGCGAGGTCTTGCCGAACACCCGCTTCCGCGACGGCATCACCGAGAGCTTCGCTGCGAGCCCGACCTACCCGGGCCACCTCTACCTCACCTACGAGGACTGGGATGGGACACAGATGGACGTCAAGTTCACGCAGTCGACCGACGGCGGCCTCACGTGGTCGCCGTCCGTGGTGGTGAACGACAACTTCGACGCGCCTGGACCCGCGACCGACCAGTTCCAGCCCTCCATCGCGGCGGGACCGGACGGAGCCGTGGCGATCGAGTTCTTCGATCGCCGCCAGGCCTGCCCGGATGACCCGAGCGTCCTTCCGGCCGACCTCGGGCGGACGAACTTCTGCATCGACACGTCGCTGCAGGCATACACGGACACGGGTGGAGGCGCTGTCGCGGCTGGACCGAACCTCCAGGTATCCGAGTTCACCTGGGATCCAGAGCAGCCCGGCCAGCACATCGACGGCATCTCGCAGTACCCCTGCGCGGGGGCGCGTGACCCGTGTCCGACCGGCCGCGGCTTCATCGGCGATTACTTCGGCCTGGCCGTCTCGGACGCGAACGTCTACGGCCTCTTCGTCTCGACGCACTACGCCTCGGACGTGACGGCCGACGAGACAGGCCCTGTCTACTACCAGCAGCAGGTGCTCTCCACGGTGTCGCGAGCCGATCTCGGCATCTGAGCGAGTTCCCGTCCGGCCGGTCTGCACGGCGCCGCTGCGGGCCGGCCGGAAGCGGGAACCCGACTCGGTCCCTACTCGTTGATACAACGTGAGGATGGAACGCAAGCTCGCCACGGTCCTGTTTGTCGATCTGGTCGACTCGACGGCGCTCGTCTCGGGGCAGGACCCCGAGGTCGTCCGCCGCCGGGTTACGCGCTTCTTCAGCGAGGTGTCGCACTTCGTGGATGGTCACGGCGGCATCGTCGAGAAGTTCGCCGGCGACGCGGTGATGGCGGCGTTCGGGGTGGCGCTGGCACACGAGGACGACGCCGAGCGCGCGATCCGCACCGCCATCGCCGTCCAGGAGGCCGTGGGGGAGCTCGGGCTCGAGGTTCGCATCGGCATCGAGGCGGGCGAGGTCGTCGTCGAGGACGGAGAGTCGTCGTTCGCGACCGGCGAGGCGGTCAACATCGCCGCGCGCCTTCAGCAGGCCGCCGAGCCGGGCCAGATCCTTATCGGCCCGGCTGCGAAGCGTCTCGCCGGGGGCTGCGCCGACCTCGAGCCGGCCGGGTCCCTCGAGCTGCGCGGGCTCGGAAAGCCCGTCGAGGCCTGGCTGGTGCTCGGCACGAGCGCAGGCTTTCGCGACCTGCGGACCCTGGGAGCCCCGCTGGTGGGCCGAGATGGTGAGCTGGAGCTGCTCGAGAACACGTTTGCACGCGCTGTCCGCGACGGCAGGCCGCATCTGTTCACCATCTACGGCGAGCCCGGCATCGGCAAAAGCCGCGTGGCCCGCGAGTTTGTGGACGGCGTGGAGGGAACCACGATCCTCTCCGGGCGCTGCCTCCCCTACGGCGAGGGCATCACGTACTGGCCGCTGGCCGAGATGGTCAAGACCGTCGCCGGGATCTCCGACGACGATCCGATCGAAGAGGCGTTCGAGAAGCTGCGCGCCTGCTGCGAGGACGAGGCTGTCGCCGATCTGCTCGGATTGGCGTCAGGCGTGCTCGAGGCCCTCGAGGGCCAGCATAGCCAGCAGGAGATCGCCTGGGCCGCACGGGCCTTCGTCGAGAGGCTCGCGGAGCCACAACCCGTCGTTCTCGTCTTCGAGGACATCCACTGGGCCGAGGAGCCGCTGCTCCTGCTCATCGAGCACCTCGCCGATTCGGTGCGCGCGCCGCTGCTCGTCATCTGCCTGGCGCGCCCGGAGCTGCTGGAGATCCGTGCGGGCTGGGGAGGAGGGCGCGTGCGGGCGACGGCCATCGAGCTGGAGCCCCTCGGCGCCGCCGACAGCGAGGCGCTCGTGGATGCGCTGGCCGGGGACGGTGCGACGCCGCTCGCCCCTCAGGCGCGGCAGGCGTTGCTCGAGAAGACCGAGGGGAACCCGCTCTTCGTCGAGGAGACGATGCGGATGCTCGTCGAGCGAGGGGGAGACGGCGTCGAGCGCATTCCGGACAGCCTGCAGGCCCTGATCGCAGCTCGAATAGACCGGCTGCCGCGAGAGGAGCGCGCCCTCCTGCGTCGCGCGGCCGTGATCGGACGTGTCTTCTGGCGAGGAGCCCTGGGTCACCTCTCATCCGATCTGGACGGATTCGATTCGGTCCTCGATGATCTGCTGCTGCGCGATCTTGTGCTCCCGGAGGCGCGTTCCTCCATCACCGGCGAGCAGGCGTACCGTTTCAAGCACGTTCTGATCAGGGAGGTCGCCTACGCGGGCCTGACAAAGTCGGCACGTGCGGAGCACCATGCTCATTTCGCCGCCTGGCTCAGCGAGCGGGCCGGCGAGGAGCTGCTCGAGATCCGTGCCTACCACCTCGACGAGGCGGTCACGCTGCTCACGGAGCTAGACGGGGTCGCTCCACCCGAGCTCGCGGGACAGACGGCGTCGGCGCTGGAGAAGGCGGGCAAGCGGGCCCTGGCCCGCGAGGCGAACCGCCCGGGGCGCAAGCTGCTCCTGCGCGCGGTCGAGCTGGAGCCCACGCTCGAGCGGCGCTACCACGCGGCTCGCGCCGCCTGGCGCCTCGACGACCTTCCGGCAGTCTCGCGTGAGATGGCGGAGGTCGCGGCCGAGGCGGAGACCTCGGGAGATCGCAAGATCGAGGGCAAAGCGCTGACGGCGCTCGCCGAGGTGGCGGTGCTGCGCGACGCCGATCTCCCCCGGGCCAAGGAGCTCGCCGAGCGCGCCCTTGAGGTGCTCGAGCCGGAGGAGCGCTTCGACGCCCTGCTCGTCTGCGCGACCATCTACCGCTGGCAGGGGGAGATGGACGAGGAGGAGCGCTACGCGCACGAGGCGCTCGGGCTCGCCCGGGCTTCCGGGCGCAAGGACCTCGAGGCGCGCGCGACCCACGAGCTCGCGACGGTGTACTCCGCGCTCATGCGGCTCGAGGAGGCAGACGAGATGGTGCAGCGCTCGCTGGAGCTGGCCGAGGAGAGCGGCAACATCGTTGCGCTCGCTCTCGCGCTCCGCGAAGCCGGACATCTCCACATGACTCGGGGCAAGCTCGATGCTGCGCAAGGAGACCTCGAGCGCGCTCGTGAGCTCTTTGCCGAGGCGGGATCCAGCTGGCAGCTCGGCCGCACGCTCAACGAGCTCGCCGGAGTGGCAGTCGAGCGCGGCAACCACGCGCGGGCGGAACGGCTGCTGCGCGAGGCGATCCGCGTGCTGAAGCCGCTCGAGGACCGGGGGACGCTGTGCGAGAGCCAGCGGGCGCTCGCGGACGTGCTCACAGCGCAGGGGAAGCTGGACGAGGCGGAGCGCACCGCGCTCACGGCGATCGAGACCGTCGGCCCGCAGGACATCTCGTCCCAGGCGACGACGCGTCTGTCGCTGGCGTTCGTCCGAACCGCCCAGGGACGCGATGGCGAAGCGGAGAGTCTGATGCGCGAGGCGTGGGAGCAGGTGGGCCGGACGGGCTATCGGTCGCTCGAGGCCTGGATTCTGACCCGGCTCGATCAGTTCCTGCGCGAGCGCGAGCGGCCGGACCGTGCTGTCGCGGAGCGCCTGGCCGAGCTCTCGCCGGTTGCCGCGCTGGGCTCCGCCTTCGCCTCGAGCACCGCCCGGATCGCCTGATTCTGGTCACCGGGAAACCTGACGGTTTCCCAGTGAATGACCTTTCGCGACGTACGTCGTCGTTCTCCTTGAGACTAACCGCTGAGGCCCACGAGAAAAATCCCGGCCTGAGCGTAGGGACGAACGCCTCGCGCCGCCAGATGCTCGACCGTCGGCGTCGTATGGCCGACGTCGTAACCGCGGCGAGGGCTCAGTGTCCGGCGAGCACTGCCCGGATCGCCTGATTCGAAGCCTCGTCCGGCGATTCGCCGATCACCGTGGCCGGGCGGCGGAAGGGGGCCAGCGCTTCCGCGAGCGGATCAGCGCGCAGCGTTCCTTCGCCGTACGGCAGATGCTTCGTCTCGTTGCGGTTGGCGTAGGCGATGTCGGAGAAGTGAATGTGGAAGGGCGCATCCGGGTCGAGGACCGCGTCGGCAGCCGCGAGCACCTGTGTGAACGGCTCCACGGTCGTGAACGCGCCGTCCGAGGTGGCGTGCATGTGGGCGAAGTCCAGGACGGGGCGAACCCAGCCGCAGCGACCCGCGATCTCGAGGACGTCCTCGGCCGAGCCGAGGTCGCGAACCCTGCCCATGACCTCGATCCCAAATGGCACGGCCCGGTCCTTCCGCTCGAGGCGCAGGCGGAGCTCGCCGAGCTGCTCGCAGACCGAGTCGATCGCCGCCTCGCGTGTCCGGCCCAGGAGAAAGCCGGGGTGGAAGACGACGAGCTCCGCCCCGCACGCCGTGGCGATGCCGGCCGAGTGGTCGAGCATCCCGACGGCCATGTTCAGCTTCCTGCCCCGCTCTGCATGGCCCATGAATCCCGCGATCGGGGCGTGCACGGAGAGCGCGACGTCCGCCTGGCGGGCCAGCTCTCCGAAGAGCTCGGCCCAGGCGTAGTCCATCCAGAAACCGCCCTCGAAGTCGACCTCGCACGCCGTATAGCCTCGCTCCAGGAGCAGCGAGACCGCTTCTTCGGGGCTGTCGTGCGACGGTACCCTGGCGGGCCCGAAACGGATCAAAGTCACGCAGGGACGCTACCCCACGCCCGTCCGTCCGACTCCCGCTCTACGGTGTTTCCATGCCCAAGCGACCGACCCGCATCGATCTCCTCGAGCTCGACATCGACCTTCGCCTTGCCGACCTCTGGCGTGAGGCGGGCGAGATCACGGAGTGGAATCTCGAGGTCGCCGCGGCCTTCATGCGGGCCGCCTACGGCAAGGGATACTGCGACGCTCTCACCGAGGAGTCGCCCGGTTCCCTCTGCCACGAGCACGGCTACTCTGTGCCCGGGCGTCGCGAGAAGACCGCGAGCTCCTGACCCGGCGGGTTCCGGGCATCGTCCCGGTCGTACCGGCCGGCGCGGGGCACGTTCCCTACAATCCCCGTGTGGCCCGCCCGCGCAGTCCAGCGCGCCTGGTCGTGGCGCTCGGCGTCGCGGCCGTTCTCGCCGTCTTCCTCCTCTACACGTCGCTCGCCGGGGGCACCACGCCTGCGATCCGGCCGAGCCAGCTCCCGGGCCATATGGGAAGGGTGCAGCTCGCGGGCATCGTCCTCGCCCCGGTTCGGGGAGACGCCCACGCCGGCGGGCTGCGCTTCCGCCTCCGCGACTTCGACGGGAAGGCGCAGGTTCCGGTGGTCTACACCGGCACGGTGCCCGACCTCTTCCGCGCCGGACGCCACATCCTGGTGGAAGGGCGGTTGCGCAACGGCGTCTTCGTGTCGCGACCCGGCTCGATGATCACCAAGTGCCCGTCGAAGTACGCACCGAAGAAGTCCTCTTCCTGAATGCCTGAGCTCGGTCGCGCTGCGCTCGTCGTATGTCTCGGGCTGTCCGTCTACGCCGTGCTCGCGGGCACCCTCGCGGCCCACGAGCGCCGGCGCCGACTCGCGATCTCGGCGCAGAACGCGCTGGTCGCGGCCTTCCTGGCGGCTGCGGTCGCTGCCGCGATCCTCGTGGTCGCGCTCCTGCACCACGACTTCTCGTTCACTTACGTCGCCGACCACACGAGCCGCCGGCTGCCAACTGCGTACACCCTGTCGGCGTTCTGGGGTGGCCAGGAAGGCTCGCTCCTGCTCTGGCTCCTCGTGCTCATGGGCTACTCGAC
>Ga0137374_10008826_pt1 | contig 11916 bp, 8 predicted proteins | sample SagtaG_20_FD_104811 | JGI IMG/M metagenome (GOLD analysis project Ga0137374, IMG submission 104811) | Vadose zone soil microbial communities from Sagehorn Ranch, Mendocino, California, USA - Sage1_R_100_16 metaG | ecosystem: Environmental > Terrestrial > Soil > Vadose zone | place: USA...
CCGCCGATCGAGCCGACATCAGCCACCACGTACACGACGATGAGCGGGACTGCCACCTGCGCCAGCCTGATTCCGTACCGGGCGTCCAGGAATTTCGGGAGCCAGTACAGGTAGAACCACCAGAGCGGATCGGCCAGGAGCTTCCCCACCGCGAACGCCCAGGTCTGCCTCAAGCCGAGGAGACGGATCCAGGGCACGCGGGCGTTGTCGGCGTCGGGCGGGTCGCTGCGGATGTGTGCCAGCTCGTCGCTCGAGACGCGTGGGTTCGCGTCGGGACTGCGGTACACGGCGAGCCAGAGGAGCAGCCAGAAGAAACCGAGCGAGCCCGTCGCGATGAAGGCCCACTGCCAACCCCACGTGAGCGCGATCCAGGGGACGAGGAGGGGTGTGATAATCGCACCGGTGTTCGTCCCTGCGTTGAAGATGCCGGTCGCGAGCGCCCGCTCCTTCTTGGGGAACCACTCGGCGACGGCCTTGATGGCACCGGGGAAATTTGCCGACTCGGCCACGCCCAGCAGGGCGCGCGCGGCGGAAAACATGGCCGTCGTGCGCGCGAACGCGTGCGCGATGGCCGCTAGGCTCCACGCGATTACGGCTGCCGCGAACCCGCGCCGCACGCCGATCCGGTCGAAGAGCCGCCCCGCCGCGAGGAACGCGAAGGCGTAGGGCAGGCTGAACCACGACACCACGTCACCGTAGGCGGCCTCGGACCACCCAAGCTCGCGCTGCAGCGTGGGCGCCAGGATGCCCAGCACCTGGCGATCGACGTAGTTGATCGTCGTGACCGCGAACAGCAGCGCGCACACCGTCCACCGGTACCCGATCCGCTGGGGCACGACCGCCGTGCTCACCCGTCGCTCCGGGAGAGGGCCTCCCACAGACCCTGCAGGTACATCACGCCGAGCGCTCGGTCGTACAGCCCGTATCCGGGGCGCCCTGTCTCGCCCCAGATCATGCGAGCATGGTCGGGGCGCATCGGGCCCGTGAATCCGACGTCGTGCAAGGCGCGGAGCACTTCGAACAGGTCCACGCTGCCGCAGGCCGACGGATGGGCCGTCTCGTGAAACCGCCGCTCGCCCGTGACCCGGACGTTGCGGCAGTGGGCGAAGTGAATGCGCCCCAGCCCGCCCAGCCGGCGCACCATGGCCGGTAGATCGTTCTCGGGGCTCGCGCCGAGGGAGCCGGTGCAGAACGTCACGCCGTTCGCCGGGCTGTCGACCAGCGTCACCAAGCGCTCGAGGGCACGGCCATTGGTGATGATCCGCGGCAGTCCGAAGATGGGCCAGGGAGGATCGTCGGGATGGATCGCCAGCCGGACGCCGGCCTGCTCGGCCACCGGCACGACGCGCTCCAGGAAGTACGCGAGGTTGTCCCAGAGGCGCTCGCCGTCCACGTCGCGATAGGCGGCGAGCAGCGCTTGCAGCTCGGCGGGCTGATACGCCGTGGCCCACCCCGGGAGCTCCCCGGTGCCGCGTGACAAGTCGATGGCGGCGAGCGCCCGGTCGTCGTAGGCGAGCGCTGTGGACCCGTCGGGCAGCCGCATGGTGAGGTCGGTGCGCATCCAGTCGAAGACCGGCATGAAGTTGTAACACAGGACCGGAATGCCGAGCTCGCCCATGCTCGCGATGCTGGCGCAATAGTGGTCGATGAGCCGATCTCGCCCGGGGCGCCCCAGCTTGATGTCCTCGTGCACCGGGATGCTCTCGACGACGACCAGGCACAGCCCGGCGTCCTCGATCTGAGCCTTGAGCGTGCCGAGCCGCGCTCGGCTCCAGGCGTCGCCCACTGGCACGTCGTACAGCGCGCTCACCACGCCCGTGACGCCGGGGATCTGTCGGATGTGCGCGAGTGGGATCGGGTCGGCGGCGCCGAACCAGCGAAAGCTCGGGATCATGTGCGGAGCAGGGCTTCGACGTCCCGCACGCTGGCGCGGCTGAAGTCGCCGGGTACGGTGAGCTTCAAGGCGCTCGCCGCCACCGCGAACTCGAGCGCCTCGGCCGGCGGGTCCCCGCCGACGAGGCGTGCGATGAGGGCCGCGGCGAAACTGTCGCCGCCGCCCACCCGGTCCACGACCTCCACGCAGTGCCGCCGGCTGTGCGCGAACGCGCCGGTCGTCGCGTCGTACAGCACGGCGCTCCAGCCGTGCTGTCGGGGCCCGAGGATCTCGCGTCGCGTGAGCGCGACGCGCTCGACCCCGAAGCGACCGGCGAGGCGCTCCGCGAGGTCGCGCGCGCGCTCCCGCGTCGCGAGCGACCCCTCGTCGGCGTCGATCGCGAGCATGGCGCGCAGGGCGGCGGCATTGGCGATCAGCAGCTGCGCCTGCCGCACCAGCGGCTCGACGAGCGGGCGCGGGTCGCCGCCCTGCCACAGAGCCTCGCGGTAGTTCAAGTCGAAGCTGACGTGTGTACCCTGCGCGCGCGCGCAGGCGATCGCGCCCGCGAGCGTGGCGGCCGGGCCGTCGCCCAGCGCCGGGGTGATCCCCGAGGTGTGGAACCAGTCCGCGCCCGCGAGCACCCGAGGCCAGTCGACGGCACGCGGCTCGATCCGGGCGAACGCAGAACCCGCGCGGTCGTACACGACGCGCATGGCGCGCAGGTCGGCGCCCAGCTCCACGAAGTAGATCCCCAGGCGCTCGCCGCCGCGCACGATCCATGCGGTGCCGACGCCTTCGCGCTCGAGCGCCGCCACGCCGGCGTCCCCGATGGGATTGTCGGGCACGCGCGTGACGTAGTCGCAGGGCACGCCGAAATGGCTCAGGGCGACTGCGACGTTTGCCTCGGCACCGCCGAAGCACGTCACGAGGTCGCTCGACTCGAACAGTCGCTCCTCACCGGGTGGGCTGAGCCGCAGGAGCAGCTCGCCGAACGTGACGGCCCGCGTCACTGCGCGTTGCTGGCGTGGCGCCGGGCCTGGGCGACGCACTCGACCAGGGAGCGGGCGCGCGCCGTGAGCTCCGCCGTGGATTCCTCGGTCAGAAGCGCGGCGCTTGCGAGCGCGCTTCCCACGCTCACCGCGGCGGCACCGGCGCGGATCCAGTCGCCGGCGTTCTCGAGCGACACGCCGCCCGAGGGCACGAGCCGCAGGAACGGCAGCGGCGCGAGCACGTCGCGGATGTAGCCGGGCCCGACCGCCGAGGCGGGGAACAGCTTCATCACCGACGCGCCCGCACGCCACCCCTCGAGCAGCTCGGTCGGGGTGAGGGCTCCGGGCATGCAGGGGATGGCGCGGTCGCGGCAAGCACGGATCACGGCCGGATTGAGCACGGGGCTCACCACGAAACGTGCGCCGGCGTCGATGACGTAGCGGGCGGCGGATTCATCGAGCACGGTGCCCGCACCGATGACGCACCCCGCGAGACCGGGATCGGAGGCGAGGTCGGCGATGGTCTCGATCGCGCCCGGCGTCGTCAGTGTGACCTCGACGGCGCCCACGCCGCCCGCCGCCAGCGCGCGGGCGGCGGGACCCAGCCGGACCGCCTCGGATACCCGAACGACCGCGATCACACCGCTCTGGAGCAGCGGATCGAGCCCCGGGAGGGTCGTCGCCGTAAGGGTCATGGTCAGGTGGGGCCAGTGGCTGCGTGCTCCGGCATGCCCGGCAGCGCATCGAGCGCCGCGTCCACGCCGTCCCGCTCCAGCAGCACCAGCCAGCGCGTCGTGGCTTCGAGGAGTCCCGGCAGCGCAGCGAGATTGACGCCCCACACGTCCGCGTCGGCCAGCGCACTGGCGGCCAGTTCTTGCGGTGTCGTCGCCGTCCGCCAGTGCCGCTCGATCAGCCGCAAGTCGGCATCGCCCGCGGGGTGCGAGCGGACCCAACGCAGGGAGGCCGCCAGGCCCAGAGCCAACCCCTGCGGTGCGGTGGACCCCGCCCCCCGCGTGCCGCGCTTCCGGGCGAACCCTATGAGCGACGGCACCACGCGGAGCCGCAGCTTGGTGGTCTGATTCGCGGCGATCACACGCCACTCGTGATCGAGCCAGGGGTTGCGAAAGCGATCGATCACGCTTGTCGCGAACGCCTCGCCCTCGTCGCCTGGCAGGTCCGTTGCGGGCACGATCTCTTCGAACAAGATGTGCCGCAGGAAGGCGCCCAGCCGCGGGTGCTCGGCGGCCTCGCGCACCGTCCGCACGCCGGCGAGGAGTGCGAGCGGTGCGGTCGCGGTGTGCGCGCCGTTCAACAGCCGCAGCTTGCGTTCCCGGTAGAAACCGATGTCCGGAGCGATGATCACCGATTCGGGGAGGACGTCGATCGCGAACGCCGCCCGCAACGCGGGCGGATCGGCCTCGATCGCCCAGAGGGAGTGCGGCTCCGTGACAGTGAGGAGAGCATCGGCGTATCCGAGGCGCTGTTCGAGGGCCGCGCGCACGTTCCGGGCGGGCGTACCCGTCGTGATTCGGTCAACGAGCGAGGAGCAGAACCGCACCCGGGCCCCGAGCCACTGGCGGAACTCAGGCCCTTGCTCGAGTGCCTCGGCCAGGCGGCCGACCATCGCGGCGAGGCGCGGCCCGTTGTCGTCTACCAGCTCGGTGGGGATGACGAACACCGGCGGGCCATCGGGCAGGCGCGCGAACCGCGTGTGCAGCAGGTCCGTCAGCCTGGCGGGGAAGCTCGCGTCCGATCGAAAGCCCGCCTCCGTCACGTTGCTCACGATCACCTGCAGCTCCGGCCGCGCGACCACGTCGCGCACGGCGGGCCACTCGGCGTCCGCGACCAGGGCGCGCGAGATCGCGCCGATCAGCCGCGTGCGCTCGACCGGCGCTCCGTGCTCGAGCCCGCGCTCCACCAGCGTGAACAGGCCGCCCTGGGTGTTGATGGCGCGTGCGTGGCCCTGCGGCGTGCTTTGAATAACGGCGATGCGGCCGGAGAAGACGCCGGCCGAGTTCGCGGCGTCCACCGACGCCGCGCACAGGGCGCGCAGCAGCATGCCCGTGCCGAACTGCAGCACCCGCTCCGGGAGATGCTCCCGGCGATAGGCGCCCGTCGGCCAGTGCGCGGCACTCAGGCGAGGGAGGTCGGCTCCGCTAGGCTGCACCGTCCCGGGGCTCCGAGCGAATCGTTGCACGGTCACAACAGCGTCGCACCCGCGCAGCACCGGTTCGGCTGCCAGGAGTGGTGAATATCGCAACGCCGCCATTCGTGCAGGAAACGTGCTCCCAGGCAGGGCATCTGTCCAATCTTCCACGTTGGGCGGCGGCGGGTAGGTTTGGGGCACCCTCAACCTACCGTCGGGTGCTATCATGGCGTCAGCCGTGACTTTTCGCTTCATCGCCGTTTGCGCGGTCGTCCCCCTCGCGCAGCCCCTGGGCGCCCAGGGCGTTCAGGCCCCGCCGCTCACGGTCCATGCCATCTGGGGCTCGCGCGAGTACGCGAGCGATCTGGTGGACGTCGCCTGGATGAAGGACGGCAAAGCGTACACGGCCATCGAGGAAGACGCGTCGGGCAATACCGATCTGTACCGGGTCGATGCCCTCACCGGAGCGAAGCAGCAGCTGCTACGCGGCGCCGACCTGGTCCCGCCCGGGGGCGGGAAGCCGGTCGCGATCGAGGAATACCGCTTCTCGGCGGACGGCTCGAAGCTCCTCGTCTTCACCAACTCCGCCCGTGTCTGGCGTCAGAACACCAAGGGGACCTTCTTCGTGTGGGACTTCGCCGGGAAGCGCCTCGCGCCGGTGAGCGCCCGACCAGGCTACCAGCAATTCGCCAAGTTCTCGCCCGACGGGCGCATGGTCGGCTTCGTCCGCGACAACAACCTCTACGTGACCGACCTCGCCACCGGCGCCGAGACGGCGCTGACCACCGACGGGGGCGAGAACGTGATCAACGGCACCTCCGACTGGGTGTACGAGGAGGAGCTCGACCTGCGCGACGCGTTCCGCTGGAGTCCCGACGGGCGGCGTGTCGCGTTCTGGCGGCTCGACCAGGCGGCCATCCGACCGTTCTATCTGGTCGACCATGACTCGCTCTATCCGGCCCTGGTGCCGGTGCGCTACCCCAAGGCGGGCGCGGCGAACTCCACGGTGAAGATCGGTGTCACAGAGGTGGCGACCGGCCGCACGTCGTGGGTCGATCTCGGCTCCGACAAAGACGTGTACGTCGCGGCGCTGGACTTCGCCGATTCGCCAACCGAGCTCTGGCTCACGCGCCTCAACCGGCACCAGAACCGGCTCGATCTGCTGCTCGCGGACGCGACGACCGGTGCGGCGCGCGTGATCATGAGCGACAGCGACGCGGCGTGGGTCGACGCCAACCAGCCCCGCTGGATCGCCGGCGGCAGGCAATTCCTGTTCGTCTCCGAGCGGGACGGGTACGACCAGGTCTATCTCTTCAATCGCGACGGCTCGTTGGTCCGGCGGGTCACGCCCGGTGGGTGGGATGTGTTCGAGCTGCTTGGCGTGGACGAGCAATCCAAGGCACTGTATTTCACGGGTGCCGTCGACGGGCCGCTCGGCCGGGTGCTGCTCCGGGTTGGTCTCGACGGGAAAGGGCTGGCGCGGATTTCGACAGAGCCGGGCACACACGGCGTTGCGTTCGATCCGACGTTCCGGCTCTATGTCGACACCTATTCGCGGGCGGGCGTGCCTCCGGTCGAGACGCTGCGGCGCGCCGACGGGACGCTCGTCCGGCCCTTGGCGGGGAACCTGGCGCTGGTGCGCAAGGTGGACGCGTTGCGGCTCCGAGCGCCGGAGTTTCTCAAGGTCCCGACGCCCGACGGCGTGGAGCTCAACGCCTGGATCATCAAGCCGCGGGATTTCGACCCGGCCAAGCACTACCCGCTCCTGATGTTCGTGTACGGCGGGCCTGGCTCGCAGACCGTCACGGACGCGTGGGGCGGCGCGCAGTACCTGTGGCACCAGATGCTCGCGCAGGACGGCTACCTCGTCGCGAGCGTCGACAACCGCGGGACCGGCGGCCGTGGCGCGAAGTTCATGAAAATGACCTACCTGCACCTCGGCCGGTACGAGTCGGCCGACCAGATCGCCGCGGCGCGCTGGTTCGGCCGGCAGCCCTTCGTCAGCGCGGATCGGATCGGCATCTGGGGGTGGAGCTACGGGGGGTACATGACCTCGCGCACGGTGTTTCTGGGCGGGAGTGTGTTCAAGGCCGCGATCGCCGTTGCGCCCGTCACGGACTGGCGCTTCTACGACACGATCTACACCGAGCGCTATATGCGCACACCCCAGGAGAACCCGACCGGGTACGACGAGAGCGCGTCGCTGACGTATGCCGACAGCCTCAAGGGCAGCCTCCTGCTGGTGCACGGTACGGGCGACGATAACGTGCACTTCCAGAACAGCGAGCGCCTGGTGGAGCGCCTCGAGGCCGCGAACAAGCAGTTCGACATGCGGATCTACCCGAACAAGACCCACGCGATCGCTGGGAGTAATACGCGGGAAAACCTGTACGGGCTGTTCACGTCGTGGCTGAAGGCCCACCTGTAGGGCCGGAGTTCGCGCGCCTCGGCAGGAGGGCGCTTGCCGTCCTCACGCTGATCAACCTGTTCAACTACCTGGACCGGTGGATCGTCGCCGCGCTCGCCGAAAGCATGAAGCACTCCGAGCTCCGGCTCTCGGACACGCAGCTCGGGTCGCTTATGACCGGCTTCATCATCGTGTACATGATCGCCGCGCCGCTGTTCGGCTCTCTGGGCGACGCGCGGTCGCGGACGCGTCTCCTCGGCCTTGGCGTCGCGATCTGGAGCGTGGCGACGGCGCTCGCGGGCCTGGCGAAGGGCTACGCGTCGCTGTTCGCGGCCCGAGCCGCGGTGGGCGTCGGTGAGGCGGCCTACGGCACGATCTCGCCGGCGCTCCTGGCCGATTACTTCCCGCGCGAGCGGCGTGGCCGGGTGTTCGCGGTCTTCTTCGCCGCGATCCCCATCGGCTCGGCGCTCGGATACATCGTGGGCGGGCTGGTCGATCACTACTTCGGGTGGCGCCAGGCGTTCTTCGTCGCCGGCGTGCCCGGCCTGGTGCTCGCCGTGCTGGCGCTGCGGCTGTACGATCCGCCCCGAGGCGCCCAAGACCCGGCTGATCGCCCCGCCTCCGCCAGCCACGCCGTATCGCTCGGCAACGCCGCCCGTGCCGCCTATGCCGCCCTGATTCGCAACCGCCCGTACGTCTTCACGGTCTTGGGCTATGCCGCCTACACGTTCGCGATCGGCGCGCTGGCGTTCTGGACGCCGGCCTTCCTCGAGCGCACGCGCGGCATTCCGAAGGCGCAGGCGACCGTGCAGTTCGGGGCGATCGTGGTGGTCACGGGATTCATCGGGACGTACGCCGGAGGCTGGATCGGCGACTATTACCTTCGTGTCTCGCGGCAGGCGTACCTCTGGGTCTCAGGAGTGGTCACGCTCGTCGCCGCGCCGCTTACGCTGGTCGCGCTGGCAGCCTCACGACCCGCCGTCTATTGGACGGCGATCGTGGTGGCCGAGCTGTGTCTGTTTGCCTCCACCGGCCCGATCAACTCCGCGATCGTCAACGTGGTCTCACCGCATATGCGGGCCACGGCGGTGGCCTTGAGCATCTTCACGATCCACCTCTTGGGCGACGTCCCCTCTCCGTCCCTCGTCGGCCTGCTGTCAGACGCACGCTCGCTGGGCGAGGCCGTGCTGATCATTCCGTTGGCCGTCCTCGTGGGAGGGATCATCTGGACCTACGCCGCGTGGCGGGGAGGACACGCCGGCGGCGAGCCGTCGCCGTGAGGGCGTTCTTCCGGGCGCTGTTCGGTCTGATCCTGCGCATCTTTTTCCGCCGCATCGAGGTCTCGGGTGCCGAGCGCGTGCCCCAACGCGGCCCGGTGATCTTCGTCCTGAACCACCCGAGCGGGTTGATCGATCCCGCGTTCCTGCTGTGTCTCGCCCCACGACGCGTCTCGCTGCTCGCCAAGGCCCCGCTGTTCCGGATGCCGGTCATCGGATTCTTCTGTCGCGCGTTCGAGGCGATCCCGGTCCACCGGCGTCAGGATGCAGGCTCCGACCCCTCCCAGAACCGCGAGACGTTCGACACGGCGCGCGCCGTGCTCGCCCGCGGCGGCGCGATCGCCATCTTCCCGGAAGGCGCGTCGCACTCGGATCCCAAGCTCAGGCCGTTGAAGACGGGCGCGGCGCGCATCGCCTTCGGGGCCACGGGCGGACTCGCGGAGTCGTCGCCGATCCGGATCGTGCCGGCGGGCCTGTACTACCGGGCGAAGCGCACCTTCCGGAGCGCTGCGCTGCTGTATTTCGGGGAGGCATTCCCGGTCGACCCGGTCGCGCTCCAGCCGGGCGAGGAGCCGCCGGCGGCGCCCGTGCGCGAGCTGACGGCTCGGATCGAGCAGGCACTGGCCGCCGTGACCCTCCAGGCGGAGCAGGCGGAGGCGCACGCCCTCGTCGACCGGGCGCAGCGCATCGTCAGCGCGCAGGACGATGCGCCGGCGAGTCCACCGTCGCTCGCGGACGAGTTCGCGCTGCGCCGCCGCTTGCTGGCAGGGTACGCCGTGGTGCGGGTGCAGTGGCCCGAGCGATTCGCCGCCCTGGCGAGCCGGATCGACCGTTACGAGGCCGCGCTCTCCGCAGCGGGGCTGGATCCGCGCCAGCTCGCCCCCGGCCGCTTCACGCTGGGCCGCGTGGTCGGGTACGTCGGCAAGGCGGCGCTCGTGCTGGTGCTGCTCCTGCCCGCCGCGCTGGTGGGCGTCGTCCTGCATTATCCGGCGTACCGGGCGGTCGGGTTCGTCGCGACCGGGATGGCCAAGGGAGCGGAGGATGCGCTCGCGAGCATCAAGGTGCTCGCCGCGATGCTGCTCTTCCCCCTCACGTGGACCGGCGTGGCGGCGGCCGTCTGGTGGTGGCAGGGCATCGAGGCGGGGGTGCTGGCCTTCGCGGTCGCGCCGCTCACCGCGTACGCCGCGCTGATATTCTTCGAGCGGCTGGACCGCATCATCGGCGGGGCGCGGGCGCTCGGCCTGTTCCTGTTCCGGCGGTGGGCATTCCTGCGGCTCTTGGCCGAGCGCCACGCGATCCGGGAGGAAATTGTCGCGCTGGGGCGGGCGGTCGAAACGTCGTAGGGGCGCGAGCATCTCGCGCCCCTACTGATGCGATCCCGATCCCGCAAGTTCCCTACCGCCAGGTTTTCACCTGCTCCACGAAAGCCTCCGCGAGACGGCTGCGGTCGGCTGTGCGCTCCAGCGCTCGGCCCAAATTGGTATGGAACGCTGCGACCGTCGAATCGATCTCGATCGCGCGGGCGAGCGGCCCGAGCGCGTCCTCGAATTGACCTTGACCGATGTACACCCGCGCCAAGTTGTTCATCGACCAGGCGTCACGCTCGTCGAGCACGATCGCCCGCTTGAATGCCTCGATCGCCGCGCTCGAGTCGCCGAGCTCGCCCTTCACTCGGCCCAGCAGACGATAGCCCTCGCTCGACGTCGAGTCGATCTTGAGCGTCGCTTCGACGTACGGCAGCGCCTCCTGCGCCTTGCCCTGCTCGATCAGCACCCGGCTCAGGTTCAGGCGGCTCTTCACGTGGGTCGAGTCCTTCTCGAGCGCCTGCGTGAACGCCCGCACCGCGGCATCGCGGTCGCCCGTCTTCCAGGCCGAGAGGCCGAGCATGTAGAAGCCCCAGACGTTGTCCGGGTGCTCGGCCGTGTAGCTGGTGAACGACCGCACTGCATCTTCGTAGCGCTTCTCGGTAAATGCCGCCTTGGCGCTTTCGAACGACAGGGGTCCCGCGCCGGCGGGGCCGGCCGGGGTCGCAACGCTCGATGCCTCGGGCGACACGGTCGTCACTTCGGCCGCGTTGGCGTCGCTCGACTTGGACTGCTTGTCCCCGCACGCGCCGGCGACGAACGCGGCGATGACGTACGGGATGATGGTGATCTTCCGCATGAGATCCTCCTCCTGGTTGAGCGCTCAGAGAGCGCCGCTCGAACAGCGGTGGACGCCCGCTGTAAGGCAGGACGGAGGCCAGCGATTGGTCGTCAGGGATCTGTCGTCAGATCAAGGAGTTGCGTCGGTGGGGAAGGCATCACGTGTCCGAGCGGACACGGGATTACGAGGCCCTCCGGGTTCGTCCGGACACGAGTCCGCGGCTCGAAGCCGCGACTCGGCAGGCAGGCGCTTAGTCTTGCCTCGGAGGGGGGTCTCCCTCCTCCCCTCAGCCCGAAAATGAACGAGCCTGTCATCCTGAGCGCCGCAGGCGCGAAGGATCTCCTAGGCACCGCCGGTGCGCAGGTTCAGCAGCGGATCCTTCGCTCGCGCGCGTGCCGCGCGCTCGCTCAGGATGACAGCGCCGCACGGTTGGTAGAAGAGGGGGGATGAGGGGAAAAGGAGCGTGTCGTTTCTTCTCCCCCATTTCCCGGAGCGATCGGGTGTCATCCTGAGCGCCGGAGGTGCGAAGGATCTGCCCTAGGCCCGCGAGCGCGAAGGTTTACCCGCGCACGAGCGGCGCGGCCAATCCTCGGTTGACGAGCGGGTGAAGTGCTATTCTGGGCTGACGTGCTACTCCCGACTGATGCTATGCCGCCGCATGATTTTCAAGAGGCTGGCGTGATCGGCGAGGCCGAGCGCCTGCGCCGTCCGCGTGATGTGCCAGTCGTTGCGCTCCAGGGCCGCGACGATGATCTGGCGCTCGGCCTCCGCCTTGAGGGCATGGAACGTGGTCGGTGCAGTGCCCTCCCCGGTGGCGGTGCCCTGGGGACCGGCCCCTTCCCGGATGTCGGCGGGGATGTCGTCCACGCCGATTGCCTCCCCGTCCGTCGCGATGATCATCCGCTCGACGACGTTCCGCAGCTCTCGGACGTTGTTCCGCCTCCAATCGTATCGCATCAGGCAGTCGAGTGCCGCGGGGTCGACCCTCTTGGGTCGTACGCCGAAGCGGGCGCAGGTCGCCGCCAGCAGATGCTCGACGAGTGCCGGGACGTCCGACAGTCGCTCGCGGAGCGCGGGGA
>Ga0137374_10008827_pt1 | contig 11915 bp, 9 predicted proteins | sample SagtaG_20_FD_104811 | JGI IMG/M metagenome (GOLD analysis project Ga0137374, IMG submission 104811) | Vadose zone soil microbial communities from Sagehorn Ranch, Mendocino, California, USA - Sage1_R_100_16 metaG | ecosystem: Environmental > Terrestrial > Soil > Vadose zone | place: USA...
AGGCGAGTGCGAGTTATAGATGCCCGCGATCTCGCCGAGTGGATTATTCGGATGACAGAAATGCGACAAACAGGAATCTACAATGCTACCGGAGCGGAAGATGGATTAACGATGGGGCGTTTGCTCGAAGAGTGCCGAACCGTAAGCGGAAGTGCTGCAACATTCATTTGGGCAAGCGAAAAGTTCTTGCTAGACCAGAAGGTTGAGGCGTGGAGCGAAATGCCATTATGGATTCCTGAAGAATACAATGGAATCTTCCTTGTTAATAGTGATAAGGCTATTGCGGCCGGTCTTACCTTTCGTCCGTTGTCGGATACTAAAAAAGATACCCTGACCTGGGATGCTACTCGTTCCTCAAAAATAGAACGGCGGGCTGGTTTGAAGCCGGTGCGGGAGCGAGAATTGCTTAAGAAATTGCTTCATGATGTTGAAGCACAGCAGCATCTAAAACTCGTTGGACCGGAGCGCGGGGTGAAGAAAGGATGTGTCTCTGTAGTTAACAACTGCAGCAAAAAATCACCACAGAGACACAGAGTTCACGGAGCACGCACAGAGAATTTTAAATTAGGTCACTAACGACGTAGGAGGCAATTATGGAACTGGGGGCTTTCTCTGTTAGCTTGGCTGTAAAAGATATCGAGGTGTCGAAGCTCTTTTACGAAAAGCTGGGTTTTACAGTTTTCGCAGGAGATCAATCGCAGAATTGGCTGATTATGAAGAATGGCGACCACACTATTGGGTTGTTTCAAGGCATGTTCGATAAGAACATTCTCACCTTCAACCCCGGCTGGAGTAGCGATGCTCAGCCACTCAGAGAATTCACGGACGTTCGAGAGTTGCAGCGCCAGCTCAAAGCGAGTGGAGTACACATGATTACAGAAGCAGACGAAAGCTCTACTGGCCCGGCTAGCTTCATGATTGCTGATCCAGATGGAAACACGATTCTGGTAGATCAACACGTATAGGCCCGTGTGGCAGTGGAGTTTCTGTTTGCGAACAGCAACGCATAACGCCTTGGGATCAGTTCGTTGCATCAACCCCTACCCATGTCCCATTGAAGGCTGCTGTCCCACAGTGAGCATCGATTGCTAAATCATCCGTTACATCGTTGATGCTCTCGCCGGCGTGTTGTTGCGCCACCTCTATTTGAGTTCCACTATGGCTCTTTGATCATGGGCGCGAACGGATGGGGTCAGAACCGCGAGCGGTAGCGATCGGGTGATCTTGGGATTCATCCGCGCTTGCGCAGAGTGACATGCGTGGCCCTTGCACCCTCAATCCGCCTCGCGCATTCATATCCCAACGCCGGCAGATTCAAACCACCAAGCAAGTTCTCCCCATCACCGAGCAAGTCTGGCACGATTGCCAAATGTAACTCGTCAATCAGTGCAGCACTGAGATATTGCCGAATCGTAGAGACGCCGCCTCCCAATCGCACATCCTGGCCACCGGCCGCATCCTTTGCCTGCTTAAGGGCAGAGTGAATTCCGTCAGTAACGAAGTAAAACGTGGTGCCGCCTTTCATCTTGAGCGGAGCCCGCGGGTGATGGGTGAGCACGAAGACTGGCGTGTGATATGGCGGCTCATCTCCCCACCAACCTTTCCACTCATCCGGCCCTTCTGACCAAGCTCCTCGCACGGGGCCAAACATATTGCGCCCGAGAATATAAGCGCCGATTCCGAGGAAGCCCTTGGCCGCGACATCGTCGTCGACGCCGGTTTCGCCATCTTCATTGCCGTGCATCCGCTGCCAGGTGCGCGTGGGAAAGAACCAGTCAAACACTCTGAGCCCGCCAACTCCGAGCGGATTCTCAATATCCTGCCCTGGCCCAGCGCCGTAACCATCGATTGAGATAGAGAAACTGTGGACGCGAAGTCGAGACATAAGATTCCTCAGCCGCGGGCCGCTTGCACCCCTTTCACCTTGGTCCCGTACTCGAGCGATGCATACCACTTGCCGCGTCCCTGCGGCGTCAGGTCCATCACATTCCAAATCGGATTCAACTCATCAATGCCGCGCTCTTTGATGTCGTCGGCCAGCCATGGATGGCCACTGTAAAAATGGCGCAAGGTGCCATCACTGTCTCGCGTGAAAACCGAAATCGTCGAGTCCTGATGTCCTTGGCCATCTTCGCTGCCGAGATCGTACTTAAAAGTGCTATCGCCGGCGCTCAGCAGACGCAGTTTGTCCCAACCTCTTTTTCGCGCGTGCGCGCGCAACGTGGACGGATCAGCCGCCGCGAGAATCGCCAGGTCGACGTTTTGCGCGAGGTGATGAGCAACTCCATTGAAACTATCGATCCAGGCGGTACACATTGGGCACGGTACGGCCTGCTTCTTTCCGTACATGAAGTGGTAAATCACGAGCGAACGATCCGGGTTGGTGAACAGCTCGCTCAGCCGTACGTTTTTTGTCGGCGCATCGCCATCGTCAAGGGACGTTGGGCCTTCAAGAAACTCGTAATCCTGAATCGTCGCACCCTTTGGAAGGCCCCGCCGCAGCGCGGCGACTCTTTCACGCGTGTTTAGTAATTCAATTTCTGCCAGCCGCAGCTCCTCGCGCTTTGCAAGGTATTCTGGCGACTCGTTTGGCAGATTAGTTTGACGATACTTTCCATCAATCATTTCATGAACCATTAGTCACACCTCCGATGAAGTTTTTCTTCGGCCAACTTGCCTGAAACACACAATTCTCTCGCTTTCCAATCGATCGAGGACCAATCGAAAGGAAAGCAAAACGGAAAAGCTGCGGGGAAACTAAAGAAATATAGCACGAAATCAATACCTGGAGCGGCAGGAGAAGCTGCTCAGTAACGTCGTCTGGAATGAGCAAGTACTTCACGGCGACGCTTACGCAGATGGAGTTCAAGTATCCGGCGGCGTCTTCATTCCTGTATCCGCTGCCCAGATGCGCTCTTGTCAGTACCACCTGCGGTAGCGGGTGGGTAGTTCTTTCATCAGAAATCAGAACCAGTCAAACACTCTCAGTCCGCCAGCTCCAAGCGGATTCTCAAGATCCTGATTCGGCCCCGCGCCGTAGCCATCGATTGAAATAGAGAAACTGTGGACGCGAAGTCGAGAATAGAGGTCCTTTCTGGTTAGACTAGGGTACAAAATCCCGACGGGTCAGGATAGCGGCGGAAGTGCGTTCAAGTCAGAACTCGGGACGGGGTAAGAATTCTGTGGTTGACTCACGAAACCCTTACCGAACTCTTTTAGGAAGATGCTTGGTCAAGCGTTATAGTTTCTTCAAAAGGCTCGAAACAAGCTCAGTTCGTGGGACTTGGGCAAAATGTCCCGCATGCAACGACAAATCGGTATTGTCAATTAGCAGAGAGGAGACTATTGATTGAGAATCACTGGACTGAAAGTTGAGGGCGGTTTCCTTGATGGCTTAAAGCTGAATTTCCGTCCGGGGCTGAACGTACTTATCGGACCGCGCGGCGCAGGAAAAACTTCGGTGATTGAATTAATACGATTCGGTCTTGGCATTGAAGCCAATAGCGAGCAATTCGAAACAGATCCCCGCGAACACGCTCTCGCGGTTCTTCGAGAAGGCGAAGTGACGGTTGAGGTTGAAAGTAATGGTTCGCAGTTTATTATCTCGAGAACCGCAGAAGATGATTTGCCTGAGGTGTAACCAAATTCTTGAGTCCGATCATCTTTTCGCAGAAAGAGGTTGAATTTGTTGGCCTCTACGCATCCAGCCGACTGCGGATTATCGATGGGTTCAGGAGTCGCACAACTGTAGAAACCAAAAAAGATCGGCTGATCTCAGAGATTGCTTCTCTTACAGCAGAATGTCGTAGCGTATCGAATGAGATTGATTCGTTCATAACGCAAATCGCATCGCTTGCAAAAGTGCCTGGGGAACTTGAAAAAGCTTCTAAAGAACTTTCGAAAACGATGCGCAAGACGAATCATCATTATTGACGTTTTGTAATCGAACCACTGTCGGCCGCTTCGCGGGCTCTGCAAGCTCTTTGTGTTGGCGATCCTGGGGTTCGCTGCGCTTCACCCCAGGCTTTATGCCGTCGTCCGCTCCGCGGACTAATCTCGGAACGCTCGGACTGGCGCACGCCTTGGCTGAACGCAGCGGAACCCAGGAACTCAGTACAAGAAAATTGGTAAAGCCCGCGAAGCGGTCGATAAAAACCAGGCAGTGCTGAACGATTCGAGATGTTCGATAATTTCGGCATCAATCATCGATGAGGCCGATATGTCTGACTCTTACACGAACCTTCTTTACCACGTTGTCTTTTCAACAAAGGAACGCCGACCGCTCATCACGCCCGAATACGAGCCAAGACTATACGAATACATTGGCGGTACTATTCGTGGACTAGGAGGCGTTTCCCTAGAGCTCAATGGAACGGCAGATCATGTTCACCTTTTAGCCAAGCTGCGCCCGGATCGCGCGCTGTCTGACGTGCTGCGCAAGCTTAAAGCCAATGCAACGGGATGGATGCATGATGTTTTTCCTGCAGTCACAGATTTCTCGTGGCAGCGTGGTTATGGCGCATTTATGGTGAGTCAGTCAAGCGTTGAGGAAGTAAGAAATTATCTAAGACGACAGAAAGAGCATCACGCGAAGATTTCATTTCGGGATGAATTCATTCAGTTCCTGAAAGCAAACGGCATCGAGTACGATGAACGATACGTTTAAGGAACTCAGTACAAGAAAATTGGTAAAGCCCGCGAAGCGGCCGACGGCATAAAGCCTGGGGTGAAGCGCAGCGAACCCCAGGAAACCGTTGTCGAAATCATTCAAAGCCTGCGGAGCGGCCGACAGTCGATTGCGAATGGTCTTGTCGTCCCAACCGCTATCGCCCGCGCGGGCTGTATTTCCTAGCTCATTCCCTTTTGAAGTGCTCCGCCTCGGTTAACTATGACGCCAACTTTGGTAACATTGAATCATCATTATGCGATTAGCCTTTATTCTCTCCTGCGTCCTTGTATCAGCGACGGTTTCGTTCTCGCAGACTTCCGAGACTTCATCTCAGGTTTCATTCGTTAGATCAAAGGATAGCAGACGCATCGCCGTTGAATGCACGGGCAAAGGCCCAAGTCTCCTGATTGTTCATGGAGGCACAGGTGACTGCAGCCGTTGGAAGCCTCTACTCCCGCTGTTTGCTTCGCACTTTACAGTTTGTGCAATGGATCGACGTGGTCACGGTGAAAGTGAAGCCGGTTCGAACTACAGCTTGAGAAAGGAATTTGAGGATGTCGCCACCGTCGTTAATTCTCGACCGGGCCCGGTCTTCGTTCTCGGCCATTCGATTGGGTGAGTGTGTGCACTGGAAGCGGCTTTCCTGACGAATAAGATTTCGAAGTTAGTTCTGTATGAACCGCCTTTGCAGGATCTCGATCACACCGCCGTTGCCGGCCGAATGGAGGAAATGATCCGCGCCGGCGATCGTGAGCAGGCGTTGGTGACGTTCTTGCGGGAAATCGTTATGGTCTCGCCGGATGAAATCGCGGCGATGAAACGTCTGGCGGCGTGGCCCAGTCGCGTCTCTGGCATTGATATACAGATTCGCGAAATTCCAGCAATGAGTAAATATCGTTTTGATGCGAAGCGAATGAGAACATTAAAGACACCAACATTGCTCCTTGCCGGCAGTAAAACCGCTTCCCCACAACTGAAACAAGCAATCAACTCGTTAATGGATACTTTGCCCAAGCGGACTCTCGTCGTGTCCGAAGGTCAGGAACACAATGCCATGGATAAGATTCCACAGCAGTTCGCTGAGACCGTCACGAACTTCCTGCGCGGCCGGGGGAGAGGGGAACCGGGGAAGAGGGGGAATGGTGACTTCTAGCCCGCGGAGCGCGGCGATAGCGTAAAGCCTGGGGTGGAGCGAAGCGGAACCCCAGGAAGTTTGTAGGAAAAATTTGTAAAGCCCGCGAAGCGGCCGACAGCGGGAGCGGTGCGATTCACCGTTTTGGTTATCGCTACCTCTACCGCCCACTCCGCGGGCTCAATTGTTATTGGTGGCTTTGATCCTGGGGCTTACGCCCCAGGCTTTATGCGTTCGCCTGCTCCGCAGGCTCGCTCGAGCACATTCGCGGGCGACAGCCATGCCATCAAATGAATCGCTCGTTGTAATCGATTCCATTCGCTCGCAAGAATCCCTTGAAACGTCGGTTTAACTTGTCGCTGAAAATGTCGCTCGGGTTTTGACTTCGCATACCACGTCCGACTTTAAGAAGATCTCGCGCAGACTTGCATCGCCGACGCTCGCGGCAATGCGGTCAATAATCTCGGCGGATTTGACAAATGCGTCGCGCGCGGCAACATCGTCACCGGCACTCGCTTTCACGCGACCGAGTTCAGCATAAATAGTCCACTCGACTACCGGCACGGGATAGCGCCGCAATTCATCAAGCGCGGCTGCAAATTCGGTTTCCGCCGTCGGGGTGTCACTCTCGGCAACTGCTATCTCAGCCAGCAGCTTGTGGCCCACCGCAGTATATTTATGAACTTCATACTTTCGGGCAGTCTCGAGCAATCGGGTGACGATTTCACGCGCCTTTGCCGTATCCCCAAGGCGCAACGAATATTCAGCCATGGCTGCGTGCAGCCGGATGTTATAGCGCCAGCGAAACCAGGCATCAATTTCAAAAATGTCGCGCACTTTGTGGAACGCGGAGATGCTTTCTTCGTTTTCGCCGGAGTGCGTGTAATCGATGCCGAGGTTGATCAATGAATTGGCTTCGGCTTCGAGCACGTGATGTTGATGGCCAACCTCCAAACCCTGCTGGTCGTGTTTCAATGCGCCTTCGAAATCCTGCAACTCACGATGAATCCAACCGATACAATTGGGAATGCGCGGGTACCAGAACAGATCGCCGTTGCGACCCGCCATTCGAATCGCCTCCTCAAGGGTAGCGAGAGCTTCTGACATGCGTCCGAGGTTTCCCTGTGACAGTCCGACAAAGAACATCGAAGTAAGTAGTAGAAACCCATCGCGCAAGTCGGAAGCGAGACTACGACCTTCAATTTCGCATTCGATCGCCCGCTCATACTCAGTTTGGAAAAAATGCACGCACCCGCGCCAGATCAATCCGGCGGCCAGCGCAGGCTTGTTGTCGATCGCCCTCGCGGTTTTTATGAGTTCCTCAAGTGTCGGCTTGGCAATGTCCAGTTCGCCATAACAAAGATGCTTGAGGGCCATCAGTGCCGCCGTCTGGACGCTCAGGGCCTCACTGCCGGCGAGTTTCGCCGCCGCCAGAGCTTCATTGGCGTGCGTCTCCATTTCTACCAGCCGATGGGAAAAGAACAATGTCAACGCCAGCGCGTTTAGCGCCTCAGCTTGCTTCTCCGGCGAGCCAAGCGACTTCTGATACTCCAGCATGTGCGTGTAATCGTCGACCGATTGCGCAAACCGGCTCAACGCCATATTTACAGCACCGCGTTTCTGGTAAAGCGTGACCAGCGTTTCCGTTTGTGCTTCTTCAGGGAGTTTCTCAACCAAACCGATTGCGCGCGTGTAGTGGTCCGCAGCTTCGGCATTCGCATACAGCTTCGTGGCATTATCGCCGGCGTGAACCAGGTATTCGATCGCTCGCGGAAAATCGCGCCCCCGCTCGAAATGTAATGCCAGTTGCGTGGCAATCTGCGGCGCACGCTTGCCGTAATGCCGCACCATTTGCTCGCCTGCCTGTCGATGAAGCATGACGCGGCGTTTGTTGACCAAATCGCCATACAAGAAATTTTGGTAAAGCGCATGCGCGAACCGATAGCGGGTCGCAAGTGAACGGTCCGGCAACTCTTCTTCGCCGCGTGTTACGATCAGCCGGTGAGTCTTTTCCAGATGAGCGAGCTGTTCTTCCAGATCAACTTCATCAACATCGAGAAGGCTGGCAACGACGGTTGACAGGAATTCAGTGCCCTCGACGCTTGCGTATTGCAATGTGCGGCGCTCCTCCGCTTCCAGCGTGTCGATTTTTTTGCTGATCATGCTGCGCACACTCTCCGGAGCTTCCAGATCCAATTCTGAAAGCGGACGCGCCAGCGACCAGTGGGCGTTAGTCCTTCCGATGTCGCCCCGCTCACTTAGATACTGAAGCAAGTTGAACGCGAACAGCGGGTGTCCCTCGGTTTTGTCATAAATCATTGCAGCTAACTCAGGCGGGAAATCATTCGGCGTAAAAGTCACATTCAAGTATTCAGCAATGTGATCGCGGTCGAGCGAGCTCAGCGCCACTTCATCGCAGAGGCGATGCGCCTGCATTTCGGCCTTATAACTTTTCAGAGGATGATTGCTGCGCTCGACGTCTTCCGGTCGAAATGTTCCGGCAATCATAATCCGCTGATTGTTGATGCGCTGGCAGAGATGCCGCAGCAGATCGACGCTTGACGGGTCAGCCCAGTGCAAATCCTCGAACAACAAAACGATCGGAGAAGTGGTCGCAAACATACCGAGCGCGTCACCCATCTCGCGCATCATCCGTTCCTTAGTTGCGCCAATCGTGTCCTGCTGCAACCTCTCCAGCGCCCCGCTGGAAGCGAATGCCGCTGGTAACTGGGTGCACCAGGTCGGCGCGTAAGTTCGCATCACGGCGGCCAACCGTTCACGGCCTGGACCTTCAAGTAATCCTCCGACTGCGTCGAGGAACGGCAGATACGCTTCGCCAGTGCCGTATTGCTCCACGCAGCGCCCGCGCGCGACCAGCAGTGCCGGATATTTCGTGCGCGCCCGGCGCAAAAATTCGTCGGAGAGGGAAGTCTTGCCGATGCCAGGTTCGCCAGTGATGAAAACGACTCGGCCCGTTCCATCGATTGCCTGTTGCAAGAATGCTTCGAGTCTGTTGAGTTCAGCCTCGCGGCCCACGAATGCAGAAGCCCGAGACTCAATCAAATCCATGTCGTAAACAATCGGAGCGCCCGCCCATTGCCCGATTAGCGTCGCTCGCAAGCTCCTCAAGGCTTCTGCTATTTCCGCGACCGATGCATAACGCCGCTCTTTTTCTTTTGCCAGAGCCCTTTCGATGATTAGATCGAACTCACGTGGCAGCTCTGGTCTAATTCGGCTGGGCGGAGTTGGATCGGTTGTGGCGATTGCGTGCATGACCGCCAGCATGCTCGGCCCAGTGAACGGCAGCGAACGCGTCGCGGCTTCATATAGCACGCAGCCAAACGAGAAGATATCTGAGCGCACGTCCAGAATGTCGCCGCGAGTTTGCTCTGGCGACATGTAAGCCGCGGTGCCGAGGACCGTTCCCTGGTCAGTCAGATTCTCTATGGTCGGCGCTTCCCCATCCACGGCATCGGCGAGGGTGTGGACAATTTTTGCCAACCCAAAGTCGAGCACCTTCGCGTGCCCTCGCGGCGTCAACAGAATGTTTGCCGATTTGACGTCACGGTGAATCAAACCAATCTCGTGAGCGGCTTCCAGCGCGTCCGCCACCTGTGTTCCAGTATCGAGCAGGTTGGCGAGCGGCAGGGCGCCGTCACGTTCGATCATCGCTTTCAGCGTTTGGCCTTCGATGTATTCCATCACGATAAAGTCCAAACCCTCGAACTCTTCGATCGCGTGAATGGTGACGATGTTCGGATGATTGAGCGCCGAGGCGGACTGGGCTTCCTTGAGAAAACGACGCTTGGCAGCCAGGTTTTGGTTCGCGGATCCGGGCAGAACCTTGATCGCAACTGTGCGACCGAGCTTCGTGTCCTCAGCTTTGTATATTTCGCCCATGCCTCCGCTGCCGACCTTGCTAAGTAGTCGGTAATGCAGAAGCATTTGTCGCGGTTCCAACGAACTCACAACTCCCCCAAACGAATTGGCTGCTCACTTTCTAATGCCGAACACTTTAATGAAACTGATCCGCGCGCGCAACCTAACTCTCGCAACGGCAGTGACATCGCCCAAAATCGAAATGGTGTCGTTTGTCGTGATTCTCAAACAACCGCGAAGCGGGTGTGAGCATAAAGTCTCGAACCCCAGCCGAGATGCTCGGCCGGGGATCGCACCTTCGGGTGGAGCGAAGCGGACCCCAGGAACCCGACGTTGACAGTATCCGAAGCTCGTGGAGCGGGCCACAACCCAAACCCGTTCAGGCTATCGCCCGCTACTATCGCCCTCTACCCGGGCTCAATATTATGTGTGATCTTGATCCTGGGGTGAAAGACTTTATGCTTACCTAACTGTGTTCTCGCCGGGAGGTCCTATGACATCCAAAGCTAAACCGCCATCCGCCCACCCTCCGGTGGCTCCGATGCCAAGCGCAACTTCATCCTTCAACAAGGGCTGAGAACACAAGGTTGCACAGAGGAGATCTCAAACTAAGACACTATGAAGAGTTGGATCCCAGTGAATGGCGAGTCACAGAATGTTGGCGACTGATCCAAACGTCTGGTGCCGCAACAGTCACCAGCTCGAATGGGTCGAATACCTATTCATCCACAGATTACGCATCAGATTACACAGATTCAGAACCAGTGGGACTTAACTGGTGAGGTCGAAATCTGCGTAATCTGTGGATGGCTTTCCTTCGTGGTTACTAGGTTCTCAACAGCCTCTACCGCGTTTCGGTAATGACTCAATTGTTCCTGCGAAGTGTCGTGATCAGCCCGCCTGCGCTTTGGCCAGTTCGTAAGCACCGTTCCACGTGGCTTCGACCTCGGTCTCCGATTTTGCCACGGTCTTGAACGTGCCACCGCCGGTGATGCCGCGGTACTGACCATCGCCGCCTGTGAATTCAAAAGTGCCTTCGACGGTCATCGTGCCACCTGCCGCGGAGACTTTGCCCTCGAATGTTCCAAAGTCTCTGCCCCCGTCAGCATGGACGTTGTTGAAGTAACCGGTTTGCGAGCCCTCGCCGTTGAGCAAGTCGTTAACGCCCCAGTATGTAATCTTCGAGTCGTTCCACAACGGATCAGGCGAGTTCTGCGTACCGTTAACCTCGGCGATGCCGAGTAGGTGATTGGATTGGTCATCAAGGGGCAGTCCAAACTGCTGAGTGATTTTTCCCGAAAAAGATCCTGAGATGGAAGGCATGATGTCTCTCCTCTACTTTCTTAGATTGGTTGTCGCGCGAGTTAGGCGCATTTTGAACCTCCTCTACCGCCACTGTCAATGGACACCAATCACTTGCAGGGGTGGAGAAGAATTAACGATCCCGGCGCGCTTTCAACCCGCGGAGCGGGTGTCAGCATAAAGTCAGCCTGGGGTGAAGCGCAGCGAAACCCCAGGGAACCGACGATCTAAATGATCAAGCCCGCGGAGCGGGCGACAGCCGAATCTCACGACTCACGTTTTGTAGTCGCAAACGCTATCGCACGCTTCGCGGGCTCAATCTTCATTGAGTGATTTCTGATCCTGGGGCTTACGCCCCAGGCTTTATGCTGGCGTCCGCTCCGCGGACTAATCCGGTGGCTACCGCTCCCGGTACTGAACTTCGTTGCGGCACGCAGCTTACATCCGGGTCAGCCTTACAATATTTGCCGCTCCCGTTCGTCTACAGTAATGGATGGATGAGCTTTCGAGCATCACCACGATGAACGAGCAAGACCGTCAAATCTCCGAAATCATCTCGGAAGAACGATCCCGGCTGCGCAATTTCATCCGCCGGCGTGTGCCCGACCCTTCGGACGTCGAGGACATCGTGCAGGAGGTCTTCTACGAACTGGTAGAAGCCAATCGCCTGCTGATGCCGATTGATCACGTGACCGGCTGGCTTTTTCGCGTCGCGCGCAATCGCATCACGGACCTCTTCCGCAAGAAGAGGGAAGGGACCTACAGCGACGCAGCGCGCAAGAATTCTAGCGACATTGGCGACCAGGACGACGAGGTGCTCCGCATCGAAGATCTGTTGCCATCGCCCGATGCCGGGCCGGAAGCACTCTACGTCCGCCACGTGCTTCTTGATGAGTTGGAACTTGCGCTCGACGAACTGCCTAATGATCAACC
>Ga0137374_10008836_pt1 | contig 11911 bp, 10 predicted proteins | sample SagtaG_20_FD_104811 | JGI IMG/M metagenome (GOLD analysis project Ga0137374, IMG submission 104811) | Vadose zone soil microbial communities from Sagehorn Ranch, Mendocino, California, USA - Sage1_R_100_16 metaG | ecosystem: Environmental > Terrestrial > Soil > Vadose zone | place: USA...
CCCGGCCGCGAGGGCTGGACACCATAGGGCGGATCGGTGAAGTAGATCGAGCCGTCGGACTTGACTACGATGTCGTTCGGGCTGTTGAGCCGCCTACCCTGGAACCGCTCGGCCAGGACGGAGCGCGTGCCGTCGTCGGCGACCCGGGTCACCCGCCGGCCATTGTGCTCGGCAGCCAGCACGCGGCCCTGCCGGTCTAGGGTGAGGCCGTTGGACATGCCCGTGGCGAAGGTCGTCAGCTCCGGGCCCTCCGGCAACCGGCGCCACCGGGCGATGCGGTTGTTCGGGATGTCGCTGAAGAGCAGCGCACCCCCGCGCCAGACCGGTCCCTCGGTGAAGACGAGGCCGCCGGCGACGCGCTCGATGGGCGCATCGGGGGCGACGAGATCGTGCAAGCGCGGATCGCGAACCTCGAACGGGGCCATGGGGTCCTCCTCCGGATGTGCGTAGCGGCTCGGCGGGCTCGCTGTCGGTCGGCCCGCGGCCACGGGCGATAGTAGCCGCATCGACGGGCCAGCGGTGGATTGACGCCCGCGCGGGGCCTGAACGCTTCTATTCCTTCATCAGCGGGGGACGGCGCGCGTGGCACTGACCGAGGACCTGGTACGCTGCATGCGGTTCACGACCTGCGAGGAGGGCCGCGGTGGCACGACAAGCAGCGGGCATGGGCGACTTCGACTCGGGGCGGAGCGAGCGCTCGGCCCCGTCACCATCGCCGTGGCCAACGCCGGCATTTATCCGAACTGCACGGTGCTCGACATGACCGTTGAGAAATGGGACCGCGTGATGGAGACCGAGAACGGGTTTTGGGCTGTTCCCGTTCACCGCTTCCCGTAGTCCGTGAAAACGTAATCTCTTGTCTTCACGATCGTGTGGCACGCGAGCCCGCACTTGGCGTCGTTGCCCTGCGGCGGCTGGTCAGCCAGGGTGGCGGGCGTGAACGTATCGGAGGCGGCCTATCGAGTGTGAACGTACGCCTTCGGTCATCAGCCCGGCAACCATCGATGTGCCATGTGCGATCGATGTCGCGCGAACCATCATGATGTCCTCCAGGCGTTCGTTACGCGCGGTGATCGGCGGCGCTGCGAGCCTCGTGATCAGCAATCCGGACCACACGAAAGAGGGCGTAAGACCGACGGCCGCCGAACTGATCCGCGTGAAGCGACACAAACTCCCGGACGCTCATCGCCGGCCGGCCGGTCACCCGCTCCACGCCGTCCGCCAGCCGGTCATACCGACCCGTCCGGTGCAACTCCGCGATCGTCAGCAGATGCAGGGTCAGGTGCTCCGGCAATCGCTCCTTCTTCAGCTCCCGTTCCCAATTCTCGGGGGAAATGTCAGCGTATGTGACCTCACGGTTCAGCGCGTCCGAGTACTCCCGGGCGACCCCGTGCATGTCCCGCGACCGCGGACCGGTGAGTTCGTATAGCCGGCCCAGGTGCGGCCGAGGGTCGGCGAGGACGGCAGCGACTACCCGAGCGACATCCGCCGCGGCAACCGGAGAGGTCTTGCCCCGCCCGAAGGCAGTTCGATGCGGCCTCGGTCGCGGACGGTCGGACCGGCGAGCGGGGAAAGCTCTCCAAGAACATAGTCGGCCGGATGGTGACGACCGGCAGGCCGGACCACGCGAGCGCCTGCTCGCTGAGCCAGTGCTGCCGCTGCTGACGGCTCGGAGTGGTGTTCTGGATGCTCATCTGGGAGACGGTCGTCTGGGACATGTTGACGAGGGCGTCCACCCCGACTTCCCGGGCGACCGCCGCCATGGTCACGGTCGCCTCCAGGTACCCGGCGGACACGGATAGCCGAAGTAGACTCGCCGACAGCCGCTGACGACCCGATAGACGTCGGCCGGTTCGAGTAGGTCTCCGACCACCACTTCGGCGCCCGCGGCCCGCAAGGCCGCCGCCCGGTCGTCCTCGCGGCGTGGCGCGAACCGGAAGCCCGCGATCGAGGAGCAGGCGGGTCACGGTTCGCCCGACCGCGCCGAGTTGACCGGCTGCCCCGTTACGAGGATCGATCCGTTATCGGCCATGCGATTTCCGGCCCTTTCGTCGAACTCTTAGTCGTTTGAACTCTGTGGACTCGCACCATAGCTCCGCCGTTGAGACGCAAGACCGAGCCCAGGAGTCTCAGGGCGTCCGGTTTCGGAGCCGAACCCAGACTTCACCCAGGAAGTTGCATCAAACGAGAACCAAAGAGGCCCAAACGCGACGACGGGAGAAGCTCTAATTTACGAGGCGTTGTTTGTGGCGCCTTGGCTCCAGTCTTGATTTTGAAAGGGCTCATAACCCAAAGGTCGCTGGTTCAAATCCAGCCCCCGCAACCATGAACGACGAGGGGTTAGCGGACGTTCAGGCCGCTAGCCCCTTTCGTTTACCCAGACTTCACCCAGGAAGTCGCTTCGGCAAGCGGGCTCGGTACGTAGGGCCGCCGGACGCGGCGACCGGCGTGCGAGCAACGGATTGAACGACAGCCCGCGGAACGTTCAGTCGCTGACACGAGCAGGCGTCTCGAGGCGGAGTGGCGGAAACGCGCTCGGTAGATCGGGCACTGTGAGTTGCGAGATCGACTCGAGGCCGGGCAGGCCCTTCAAGATGAATTCTCCGAGTCGGTGCAGCGCCGCATCTGAGGGCAGGCGCGGTTCGATGCGCTGACGCGTCGCCTCCGACAGAAGGATCTGCCCCCCGTGACCCGCCGAGCCGATCCGGGTCGCGCGATGCACGTCGAGCCCGACGTAGCCCTCGTCGGTCATCTGCGCCTGGCCGTGGTGGAGCCCGATCCGGACACGGACGATCGCCCCGTCGGGCCAGGCGTGATCACGTAGCCGTCGCTGGATTTTCAACGCCGCCCCGACCGGATCGGCGACCTCGGGAAACGCGCCGAAGAACTCGTCGGCGCGCGAGTCGATCTCGAACCCTCCGTATTCACGGACGATCGCCCGGAGCAGGCGCCGCTGTTCCGCCAGGACATCGGCGTACCGCTCGCCGAGCCGGTCCAGCAGCAGCGTCGAGCCTTCCACGTCGGAGTACAGGAACGTTACCGGTCCTTCGGGGAGCTGCCGCGCGGTCGAGGCCTGCGCGTGCACGGTCGCGGCCAGCCGGTCTCGGTCGACCGCCAAGGCGAATGCGGCCGACACCGCGTCGAGGAGCGCCTTGTCGTCGTCGAGCACCGCGTCGTGGACGATCGCGCCCAGGGGCTCGTCGGCCCGCTCCACGTACGTTACCGACCGGCTCGACCCGGGCCCGGGCAGCGGCAGCATCTTGCCCGTCCCATCGACGTACGCGCCCGCCCCCGGCGACCAATAACCGAGCTTGACGGCCGGGTCGTGCAGCGTGTGGGCGATCGCGCGCTCAAGCGAGGCGGCCGTCCGTTCGCCCTGCAGTCCCACGACAAGGCTGGCGACGGCCGCCTGGCCCATCTTCATCTGCAGGAGCCCGACGAGGAAGCCGATCGGCACCGCTGCCCGGGCCAGCGACAGCACCCAGCTCAGGCTACCGATCCACGCGGTCTGCCGCGTGATCGTGTACGACAGGAGCGAGAATGAGAACGTCAGGAGCGCCACCATCGCGCCGAAGAGAACCGGCCAGAGGACGCGTCGCATCGGTGCGCTCGCCGCGGTGAGGCGCACGATGACCAAGCCCATGACGATCAGGGCGCCCGCCACCGACGGGATGCCGGTCCATCGCTCGATGCTCGCCAGCAGGTCGGGCGCGGGAAGGAGCGCGAAGGGATTCAGACAGTCGCAGCCGAAGGTCATCCCGCGGTCGAGATGTGGCATGACCGCGGGGATTCGTTCGGCCAGCAGCAGGCGCGCCGGCATCTGGAGGGCGGTGACGGCGATCACGAACCCCATGGCGAGGTGATGTCGCCGGGGACCGAGGCGACCGGACGGGTAGGCGAGCAGCAGGTACGCTGACAGGACGTTCACTAGCCGGCGTGTCGCGAAGGCTAGCGCCGCGACGACCGGCACGGGCACGGCCTCGAAGTCGACGATGTACCAGCTGCACCCGATCGCGACGAGCAGCGCCCCGGTCGCGTTGTCGGGACGGCGGCGCCAGGCGATGGCGCCGGCGACGAGGTACGCAAGCCCGACCACCTGAGCCTGGGCAATGGCGACCACAGTACTGCCGGCGCGGAGCGAGACGAGGCCGGCCGCCGTTGCGACGGCGAAACCGATGGCGGCCCCGACCAGGGACGCCCAATTACCGGTCACCGGTGTGGGACCACGCGACTGGGAGGAGCGCGCTGCCGGTGTGCCAGCCACGCCGCGGATTGTACGACGCGGCGCGAACAGACGGCGACCTCGGCTGCGCTATCTCAAATCGATCCAGTACGATTCAGGCAGCGTGTAGCATTCTGCGTTGCGAGCCCCCGCAACCATGGACGACGAGGGGTTAGCGGACGCAAGAGCCGCTAACCCCTTTGCTTTACCCAGACTTCACCCAGGAATTGGTTGGGGCGTCGCCTGCGCGTGACGCCGCTCACGGACCGGCCTCGGGCTTGCGGAAGATCGCGCAGTAGCTCTTCAGTGGCCCCCGACCAGGCCAGTCTTCGATGACCTTCACGAGTGTGAAGCCGCCGGCGATGACCTCCTCGACCACGAGGCCGGCTGCCACGCCGTGGCCGGTCCGATTCCCCGGGGTGTCCTTCGGCGACCACGGCCACAGCCAGGAGAACATCGGCGGGAAGTCGATAATGGCGAGCACTCCGCCCGGTCGCAGCGCGCGCAAGAGATCGAGGTTCGTCGCCGCCGGATCGCTCAGGTGGTGATACACGCGGCGCAGGACCACGGCGTCACAGCAACTGGTGGGCAAGCCGGTATCGCGTGCACGGGCCTGCAGGATTGTCACGTTCCGGAGTTCGGCGGCCGCCACCCGCGTGCGCATCTGCTCCAGTGCCTCGGGGTCGATGTCGGTCGCGTAGACGCGCCCGCTCGGTCCGATCTCCGCCGCGAGCGCCACCGTCATCTCTCCCCGGCCGGCGCCGACATCAGCCACCGACATCTCCGGCGCGAGTGTCAGCTCGTGCCGGAGCCGAGGCATCTCCGGTCCCCTGGCGCGGAAGCCAGGGCCACGCCAGTTGTGGCAGCCGCCCAAGGCAACGACCGAGACCAGCAACGCGATGGTCGCGAGACGCCTTCTTCTATTCATCGACTGGCTCCCCGTTATGGCTCTCGGGACTCGAGTCCGCTCGTGCGCTCAGAGCCAACGACGCACGGAGGCCCTGTAGACACGGTAGGTCGCGCCAAACTTCGTCTCCAAGTACCGTTCCTCGCGCGCGACCACGCCGTAGCGGATCGTGATTGCCAGAGGCAGCATGAGGATCAGGGTCCACGGGCTTCGCGCGGCTATACCGATGCCGCCGTAGACGAGAAACATGCCGAGATAGATGGGATTGCGGGTCCAGCCGTGGATGCCGGTTGTCACTAGCACACGCGTGGGTTCGTTCGTGGGCACTGGCGTCCCTGCCCGGGAGAAGTTGCGAATACCCGTGGCTGCCAGCGCCAAACCGACGAGGATCATCGAGCCGGCGCTCATCCAGTAGGCCGGGTCGGTTCCCGGAACGGCGAACGGCCAAGGTAGCAGGCGATCGGCGGCGAGACCGAGCAGAAGAGCGGCGAGAAAGAGCAGGGGCGGTCGCGCGATGACGCCCGCGATTCCCGTGTCGTTCACTTGTTGCCCAGCCGGCTCCAGACCCACGGCCGCTCCCGCGACTGTTAGGGCTACGCAGAGAGATTTGTCCGGAAAAAACGACAACCAGGGTGTCATTCTACAAGTTGACAACTAGGGTGTCAACTGGAGAGACTGGTACGGCAGAAGGGAGATGGAGGCGATAGCGTCGGCACGACACAGGACCGGGGCGGGCCCAGTCATCGACAGCAAGGCCGAGGCGATCGCCGAGCTGATGCTCGAAGTGGCCCAGTGCTTCTTCAGGATACGGGCACTCGGTCAGAAGACAGGGCTCATCACCAGCTGGGGTGGCGGTGCGTTCGGCTTCATGCGAAGCCTCGCGCTGCTTGGTCCACTGACCGTGCCGCAGATCGCCCAGATGCGACCCACCAGCCGCCAGCGCATGCAGCGGCTAGCGGATGAGCTTGAGGCCGAGGGGCTCGTGGAATTCATCGACAACCCGAAGCACCGGCGCTCGAAGCTCGTCCGGCTTACGCGCAAAGGCGATGTGCGCTACCGCGAGCTCAAGGCCCGGTTCCTGGCGATCGCGTCGACCATGGGCGTCGGTCTCAGCGAAGGGGACATCCGCAGGACTACGGAGATCGTGCGGCAGCTGAGCGGCGATGTAAAGACGCGGTCAGAGCCGCTGTCGTAGTGTGTGACGCCCTGTGCGTCCAGTGAGAAACCTACTTCAGGGACAACGGGCGGATGCGGCCGATGGCATGGCACAGGCGGCAAGGCCCGGCCACGTGTATCCGGTCAATCGTGCGCACGCCCCTTCCTCTCCCCCTTGGCTCGAAGAAGGTCGCTGGTTCAAATCCAGCCCCCGCAACCAACGACGACAGGGGTTAGCGGACGTCAGAGCCGCTACCCCCTTTCGTTTACCTAGACTTCATCGAGGAAGTCGCTCGCTGCCGCGGATGCTTAGGAAAGCGCGCGGCGGACTGAAAACGGGTCGAGGTCCGCCCAGACCGAAGGCGCGGCTAGTGACCGAACGTGGGCGTGCCGAGCCAGCCCGTCTTCGACACATCGAGCATGACGCCGTCCGGTCCGGTCCACTTCACCTCAACGTTGCCCTCTGTAGCCGACCCGACGCCGAGCGCCTGCTCGACGTCGTGACGGCGGCGCGACCCTGCAGCGGTGAGCCGCTCCGCGATCGCCTCGAGGCTCTCGACCTGAAAGCCGATGTGGTGGATGCCGGAGAAGTTCTTGCCGCGCTCGCTGCCGGCCGCCGTATCGTTCTTGAAATTCAGGATGGCGAGGTTGATGTCGCCGTCGGTGAGGAAGACGCCGCGCGTCCCGGGATCGTCCACCTTGCCGACTTCCTTCATGCCGAACGTCTCGACGTAGAACTTCGCGGTCTTCTCGACGTCCTGGGTTGACAGCGCGATGTGCTTGATCTTCGGCATCAGTATGCCTCCACGCGCTCGGTTTGCGCGCCCGCCGGGGCGTCAGAACGCTTGGCCAGTCTACCCCATGGGCCTCCTGTCCCCAGCCACGAAGCAGGATCGCGCCCCTGACGGTCCCCCGTCAAGCGCTCAGGCTGGCGAGATCCGACCCCCCGGCGGCGCACTTCCCGCAGCGACCGAGAACGTCACGTCACCCGCGGCGGCGTCAACGCGGGGCGGTCTGGAGGAGCGCGAAGACGTTCGGTGCGGTGAGCGGGTAGGCAGTGACGGCCGCAACGTCGACACCGGCGCCCGCCAGCGCGTCAGCGACGGCGTTCGCGATCGTCGCGGGCGCGCCGATCGTGCCGCCCTCGGCCATGCCTTTCATCCCGCCCGGCGTGTGCGGCGACGGCGTTTCGATGTGAGCGATCGTGATCGGTGGAATCGTTTCCGCCGTCGGGATCGCGTAGTCCATGAAGGTGCGCGACAGGAGTTGACCCGCATCGTCGTAGCGAAGCTCCTCGCTCAGCGCGCCGCCGATGCCCTGGGCGAGGCCGCCGTGGAGCTGCCCGTCCACCAGCATCGGGTTCAGCATCGTGCCGCAGTCGTGCGCGACCCAGTAGCCGAGCAGGTGGACCCTGCCGGTGTCGCGCGCGACCTCGACCGCGGTGACGTGCACCCCGTAAGGGAACGTCCAGTTCTCCGGGTTGTAGGTGAACCGCGCTTCGAGCTCAGGCTCCATCCCGTCGGGCAGGTTCTGTCCGCGTAGCGCCTCCTGTGCGAGCGCCGCGAAGGAGAGGCCACGTCCGGGGGCGCCGCGCACGCGACACTGGCTGTCGACGACCTCGAGGTCCGCCTCGTCGGCCTCGAGCAGGTGGGCCGCCACACGCACGAGCTTCTGCCTGAGCGCGCGCGTGGCCTGGAGCACCGCGGCGCCGCCGGTGACCGAGCCACGGCTGTCGGCGCTGCCGTAGCACGAGTACGGCGTGCGCGCGGTGTCGCCGAGTACGACGACGACGCGATCGTACGGGAGCGACAGCACGTCGGCCGCGACCTGCGCGAGCGCCGAGCGTATGCCCTGGCCGAGCTCGATGATGCCGGTCGCGACGGTGACGCGTCCCGACGGCTCGAGGCGGACGGTCGCGCTCTCGTAGCCGCCCTGCCGGTTGCCCATCGCGGCCATCAGCTTTGACGGCCCCATGCCGGTGACCTCGACGTAGTTCGCGACGCCGATGCCGACGAGCCGGCCGTCCGCTCGCGCGCGTGCCTGCATCGCGCGGAGTCCGCCGTAATCGGCGATGCGCAGCGCCTCGTCGAGCGCGTGGGCGTAGCTGCCGCTGTCGTACACGAGGTTGGCGGCGCTGCGATAGGGGAACACCGTCGGCGACACGTAGTTGCGGCGCCGGATCTCGACAGGGTCGATCCCGAGGCGCGCGGCCGCCATGTCCATCAATCGCTCGGTGACGAACGCCGCCTGCTGCATGCCGAAGGCGCGGTACGCGCCGAACGGCACCTTGTTGGTCACGACGCCCTCCAGCTTCGCCTTGAAATGACGGACGGCGTAGAGGTTCGGCAGCACGACGCCGCCGAGGAAGATCGGCCCGGCGCCCTTGGTGTGGAGGTGCGCGCCGACGTCGCCCTGCACGTGCACTCGGAGCGCCAGCAGCGTCCCTTGCGCGTCGAACGCCGCTCGCGCATGCACGTGCTGCTCGCGCGCGTGCACGGTGGCCGCGAAGTGCTCGGTGCGCGTTTCTACCCACTTCACCGGCCGACCGAGCCGCATCGCGGCGACCGCCACTAGCACGTCCTCCGGGTAGTAGTGGAGCTTGACGCCGAATCCGCCGCCCACGTCGGGGACGATCACGCGGATGCGTTCCTCGTCGAGGCGCAGCACGGCGGCGAGCACCGTGCGGAAGAGGTGCGGCGCCTGGCTCGACGCCCATACGGTCAGCTCGCCGGTGGCACCGTCGAGGCGCGCGCAGGTCGCGCGCCCTTCCATCGGCGCGGCCGTCTGCCGCGGCATCGTGAAGTGCGCCTCCACGACCGTCGGCGCCGTCGCGAGCACGGTTTCGGGATCGCCGCTGCCGATCTCCCGCGAGACGACCACGTTGTCCGGCCAGTCGTCGTAGAGCTTCGGCGCGCCGGGCGCGGTGGCCTGCGTGACGTCCGCGACGACCGGCAGCGGATCGTACGTCACGTCGAGCGCGTCGATGCCGTCCTGGGCGGCGTACCGAGTCTCGGCAAGGACAGCGGCGAGCGGCTGCCCGACGTAGCGCACGTGATCGGCGGGCAGCACGGGGAAGCCGGTCTGGCGCTGGCCCGGTGGGTGCGCGAGTATCGGTAGCGGCCCGACGTCGCGAATGTCGTCGGCGGTGAAGACGGCGACGACGCCGGGTACCTGACGCGCGCGGTCGGCGTCCACGTGCGTGATCAGCGCATGAGCGTGAGGGCTACGCAGCAGCGCCATGTGCAGCGTACCGTGCAGCACCAGGTCCGTCACGTACGCGCCCCTGCCCGTGACGAGCCGAGGATCCTCCTGCCGCAGGAGCCGCCGGCCGATCAGGCGTTCGCTCGCGACGCTGGCCGTCATGCCCGCGGCGCCGGACGCGCGGTCGTGCGGGCGAGAAGACCGCCGAGCCCATCGGGACGGGAGAAGGCGACCAGGAGCGCGACGCGCGCGAGGATCACGGGGAGGATTATGGCTGAACCAAGCCGTCGAAGTGCGGCAATGTCTGCGGAGCCTGCGATAGAATCTCCCCTACCGTCGAGGTGAGAGAGGCATTCAGTGGCTCTGTTCCCTCGAGCATCGGCATTGCCATGGAGGATAACCATGCGACGTCGTACCTTCCTCAAGGGATTGGCTGCCACCGCAACAGTGGTCTCTGCCGGACCGTTGATCATCACAGAACGCACGATCGCACAAACGCGCACGATCTACGTCAACACGTGGGGCGGGAGCTGGACTGCCGCGGAGGAAGCCGCCTTCTTCAAGCCGTTCACCGAGCAGACGGGCATACGCGTGCGCACGGTCGCTCCGGTCTCCTACGCGAAGCTGAAGGCTCAGGTGCAGAGCGGTAACTACGAATGGGACATCACGGCGATCACCCAGGCCGATCTTCTCCGCGCCGAGCGTGAAGGTCTGGTGGAGCCGGTCGACTGGACGGTCGTCAAGAAGGACAAGCTGTTCCCGAACGCCGTGTACGCCAACGGCCTCGCATACTGCGCGCTCGGCACGAACCTCGCCTACCGCAAGGACAAGTTCCCGCAGGGCGGACCGAAAAGCTGGGCCGACTTCTGGGACGTCAAGAAGTTTCCCGGCAGTCGCTCGATGCTCAACAACGCGGTGCGCACGGTGCAATTCGCGCTCGTCGCCGACGGCGTGCCCGTCGACAAGGTGTTCCCGCTGGACGTCGACCGCGCCTTCCGCAAGCTCGACCAGATCAAGCCGCACGTCAAGGTCTGGTGGACGCAGGGCAACCAGTCGCAGCAGCTCCTCCGCGACGGTGAAGTGGACATGATCGTGATGTGGAACGCGCGCGCCAGCGAGCTCCAGCAGCAGAGCCTTCCCGTTGAGCTTGTGTGGCACGGCGCCACGATCACGACGACGATGTGGGGTGTGGCGAAGGGCGCGCCCAACCGGAAGCTGGCCTGGGGATTTCTCCAATTCGCCGTCCAGCCGAAGCCGCAGGCCGACTTCGCGAACAAGCTGTACTACGGCCCGACGAACCCCGAAGCGTTCAAGTACATCTCACCCGAGGTGTCGCGACAGCTCCCGACGTATCCGGAGAACGTCAAAGTCGCGATCAAGCCGGACACCGTCGCCGAAGCGGATCAGACCGCCAAGATCCAGGAACGCTTCACGCAGTGGCTGGCGAGCTGAGCGGCGCCGCGCTCCTTCCCGAAAGCGCCGTTCGCGGCGCGAGGAGGAACGCGACCGCCTGGCTCCTGATCGCACCGTCGTGTCTCGCCCTCGTGCTCCTCTTCGTGGTGCCGATCGCCTACGTGCTGTTGCTGAGCGTCACCGATCCCCGGCTCTCGCTCGCGCACTATCAGCGCATCTTCACGGTGCCCGTCTACACCCGCGTGATGGTGAACACGTTCGTGACCTCGGTGATCGTCACCGCGCTCTGCCTCGTCATCGGCTATCCGTTCGCGTACGTGATGGCGCGGCGCGCCGGCTGGGTGTCAACGCTGCTGCTCACGGTCGTCGCAATGAGCTTCTGGACCGGCTTCCTGGTCCGTTCCTACGCGTGGCTCGTGATCCTCGGGAGCAAAGGCCCCGTGGTCGCGGCCTACGGCGCGCTCGGGCTCGGCAAGGCGCCGCAGCTCCTCTTCAGCACGTTCAGCTCGACCTTGGGGATGACGCACATCCTGCTGCCGTACATGATCCTGGCCCTCTACGCGTCGATGAGGAAGATCGCCGGGAGCCATCTGAAGGCCGCGGCGAGTCTCGGCGCGCGTCCCGCGGCGGCGTTCCGCGAGGTGTTCCTGCCGCTGAGCCTGCCCGGCGTCGTCAACGGCAGCCTGCTCGTGTTCGTCAGCTGCCTCGGCTTCTTCGTGACGCCGGTGCTGCTCGGCACGCCGCGTGACATGATGATCTCGCAGCTCATCAACCAGCAGATCGAGGAGCTGCTCGCGTTTGGCTTCGCCTCGGCCGTCGCCGTCGTGCTCCTCATCGCGACGTGCGCGGTCCTCGCGATCTACAATCACTACGCCGGCCTGGACCGGCTGTGGGGCTGAGCGCGCGATGCTGCCGGTCATCCTCGCGCTCCTCGGCGCGCTCTTCCTGCTCGCGCCGATTCTCGTCGTCGTGCCAATGTCCTTCAGCACAGCCATCTCGTTCGCATTTCCGCC
>Ga0137374_10008839_pt1 | contig 11909 bp, 10 predicted proteins | sample SagtaG_20_FD_104811 | JGI IMG/M metagenome (GOLD analysis project Ga0137374, IMG submission 104811) | Vadose zone soil microbial communities from Sagehorn Ranch, Mendocino, California, USA - Sage1_R_100_16 metaG | ecosystem: Environmental > Terrestrial > Soil > Vadose zone | place: USA...
ACCAGTTTGCCGACGAATTCGGACCGGGGCTTCGTCACGATAAGGCAGGCCTGCTTTCGATGGCCAATGCAGGCCCCAACACCAACGGCAGCCAGTTTTTCGTCACGCTTGCGCCGACGCCCTGGCTCGACAACAAGCACGCCATTTTCGGGGAAGTTGTGGAAGGCATGGATGTCGTCCAGCGCATCGGTAAGACGCGGACGGGCGCCCAGGATCGGCCCCTGAAGGAAATCGTCGTGAATTCCGTGAAAATTGAGCGGAGCTGAGACACACGGGCTGGTAGGCAGCTTGCAATAGGACGGGACATGACTGCTCGACTGTTCTCTTATCGGTACGTAACTCTCACCGCGGCGTTGATGCTCACGCTGGCTGCCGGCACAGCGCCGGCTCAGACGGCCATCACGCCTGACAAGAACAAATACTCACCCGCCGAGGACGTGCGAATCGGGCAGGAAGCGGCGCAGCAGGCACGCAGTGAACTACCGATGCTGAACGACCCGGCGGTCGACAACTACGTCGAAGGCATCGGCCAGCGGCTGGTCGAGGCGATTCCCCCGGATCTGCAGCATCGCGAGTTCCGCTACACGTTCGACGTCGTGAATCAAAAAGAAATCAACGCGTTTGCGCTGCCCGGCGGACCGATGTTTCTGAACCGCGGCATGATCGAGGCGGCACATTCCGAGGGCGAAATCGCGGGAGTGATGGCGCACGAGCTTTCGCACGTCGCTCTCCGACACGGCACCGCGCAAGCGACCAAGGCGCAGCCCTATCAGGTGGGCTCGATTGCCGGTCAAATCCTCGGGGCCATCATCGGCGGCACTGCCGGCAACGTGATCTCCGCCGGTTCGCAAATCGGAATCGGCACGTATTTCATGAAATACAGCCGTGAGTACGAGCGGCAGGCCGACTTGATGGGCGCGCAGATCATGGCGCGCGCCGGTTACGACCCACGCCGAATGGCGGACATGTTCCGGACCATCGAGCAGCAGAGTCGTGGCGGAGGCGGACCCGAGTGGATGAGCGATCACCCCAATCCCGGCAACCGCTACGAGGCGATCAATCGCGAAGCACAAACGCTTCGCGTCGAACGCAGCGCCGAAGACGTCCGCGCGTTCAACGACGTGCAGAATCGATTGAGTCGAATGCAACCTGCATACACGGCCGAACAGATTGCCCGTGGGCAGGTGCGGCGCACGGATCGGACGACCAGCGGTCGTGACTACCCAAGCCGCGCCGGCGGAAGGGTATCCGTAGAGCCGCCGTCCAGTCGTTATCGGACAATGAATCTCGGCAACTTTCTATCGCTCAGCCTTCCCGACAACTGGGAGCAGCTGCAGAACGGCAACAGCGTAATCGTCGCGCCGCGAGGCGGGTACCTCGAAACGGGCAATCGCGGCAACACGAGCTTCACGCACGGAATGGAAGTGGGGCTCATTCCAAACGAAACGCACAACCTGGAGCAGGGCACCAACGAGCTCGTGGACGGCTTCCGCCAGTCCAATCCGGATCTCCGGATGGACGGCAACTACCGGCGGGACCGGATAGACGGGCGCAATGCGCTGACTGCGTATTTCACGAACACCTCCGACGTGACGGGGCAGCGCGAAGTGGTTGCGTTATCAACGGTGCAAATGCGCGACGGCAGCCTCCTGTATCTGATCGGCGTCGCACCAGAGAACGAGATCAACACCTACGATCGCGTCTTCCGGCGAGCGATAGAGACGGCCAGAATCAACGACCGGAGCGCGACGCCCTACTGAGCAAGTGCGTAGCCACGAAACCACGAAAACTCACGAAAACACGAGATAAAAAAATCTCGTGATTTCGTGATCTTTCGTGGTTTCGTGGCAATCCGGATCCGCAACTCCCGCCACAGCCTTTCGCCCTTATCATGGCTGCGTATGCCGCCGAGCGCGACCGAGCTTCTGACACAGGCCAGCAGCGGCGACCCGCTCGCAGTTTCCAAGTTGATGCCCCTCGTTTATGACGAGTTGCGAAAGCTTGCCGCATCGTATTTGCGGCGAGAGCGGCCCGGCCAGACGCTTCAAGCGACGGCGCTCGTGAATGAAGCGTATATACGGTTGATTGCCGAGCGCGCGCACAACTGGCAGAACCGGACGCACTTTCTCGCCATAGCCGCTCTCTCGATGCGGCAAATCCTCGTCCAGCGCGCGCGGCGCAGGCACGCCGCGAAACGAGGCGGCGATCCCGAGCGCATTACGCTGGACGAACAGCTCGTGCCCTCGGCAGCGAATCGGCCCGGCGATATCGACGTGCTTGCCCTCGATCGCGCGCTCCAGCGGCTGAGCGCGCTGGACGAGCGGCAGGCGAAGGTCGTGGAGCTGCGGTATTTCGGCGGCCTCACCGTCGAAGAAACCGCGGACGTGCTCGGCATCTCCCCCGCCACAGTGAAGCGGCACTGGACGATCGCGCGCGCGTGGCTCCGGCGCGAGCTCGCTGGAGAATGAACGCCGCTGCCGACCGGTGGGCCCGCGTGGCCGCGCTCTTCGATGCGGCAGTTGACAAGCCGCCGGACGAGCGGGAAGCGGTTGTGCGCGCATCGCAAGAGTCTCCCGACATCCAGTCCGAGGTGCTTGGACTTCTGGCAACTCACGATGACGCCGGAGAGTTTCTCGCAGGCTCCGCGGCGTCTACGCTCGAAGACGCGCCCGCCCTGCACCACCCGGTCCTGCGTCTGGGTTCCGATCTCGGTCCTTATCGCATCGTCCGTACCCTCGGCCAGGGTGGCATGGGCATCGTCTACGAAGCTGAAGACACGCGGCTTCATCGTCACGTCGCGCTGAAGTTGCTGTCGCCGAATCTCGCGGGTGACGCGCGACAGCGCGAGCGGTTGAAGCATGAGGCACGAGCTGCCGCGCGGCTATCGCATCCCGGCATCGCGATCATCTACGCGCTCGAAGAGATTGACGATCAGCTCGTGATTGTCTCGGAGTATCTCGAGGGCGAAACGCTGCGCGCCGAAATGACGCGCGGGCCGCTTGGGCTCGAGCGAGCCGTCGGCGCGGGCACTGAAATCGCGCGCGCGCTGGCGGCGGCGCACGCCCGAGGCATCGTGCACCGGGATCTCAAGCCCGAAAACGTCATTCGGACGAAGGAAGGGCCGCTGAAAATACTGGACTTCGGCCTGGCGCAGTTCGAGCAGTCGGCCCGCGAGATTGTTTCGCTGACGCTCACGGAACCGGGCATGGTTGGCGGGACTCCTCCGTACATGGCACCGGAGCAGCTGCTCGGACAGGGAACAGATTTTCGCACCGATCAATTTGCGTTCGGCGTGATGCTGTACGAGATGGCGACGAGACGTCATCCCTTCGGCGGGCGGTCCTTGCCGTCGACCATCGCGCACATCCTTGCATCGCAGCCACAGCCGCTCGACGTGAGCGATGCCTTTCCGGCCGCGCTGTGGCCGGTCATCGAACGCTGTCTACAGAAAAGTCCTGCGGCGCGATTCGAATCCACGAGCGAACTGTTGGCCAACGTGGAGGCAGCTCGCGCGGAATTACCGGCGAGGTACGGCGAGACCTCGCCGAAGCGGCCTTATGGCCGCGAAGGCGGGCCCGACGCACCCGACGCGCCTGCGTTCTGGTGGTGGCAATTCCACCAGCTCGCGGCCGCAGTGATCTACTGGGCGATGATCTGGCCCGCGTGGCATGTGCATCGCGCGATCGGGCGAGGCGGCCTGTTCTTCTTCTTCGCTACGCTGGCAGCGGTGGTGATTTCCGCAAACCTGCGACTCCACCTGTGGTTTTCGTCGCGCGTCTATCCCGACACCCTTGCGACCCAACGCAGTGATACCGCGTATTGGATCCGCGCAGCAGACTGCGCGTTCGTGGCCTTGCTGGTGGCGGGCGGTTTGATGCTTCCGGAAACGATGGCGGGATGGGCCGCGGTGTTGATTTCGGTGGGCATCGGCACGGCGGTGGCCTTTCTGATCATCGAAAGAGCCACCGCCCGCGCCGCATTCCGGGAGTGAGCCGTTACTTCTTGGCCGCCGGCTTACCCTGCACCATCACGGCCGTCGCGATCTTCTCCTTGCCCTCTTCTCGATACCGCACCGATACCTTGGAGCCGACCTCGGGATTCCCTTCCTTGGTCGTCGACGAGTTGAGCACGAACGTCATGTCGCCACCCTTTTTGCCTGGTCGCGTCACTACCAGGCTATCTGCTGTCATCGATTTCACCGTACCCGTCGTCGCGTGACTGGGTGCGGGCTTGGCCGCCGCAGGCTTGGCCGCCGCCGGCTTGGCCTGCATCGCTGTTGCCGCAAACCCTGCCATCGGCACCGCCGCCAGCGCCGCCGTCACAACGACTGCCGTCATTACCTTGCGCATGAGCATCTCCTTGAAGCTGACATGTTGCCTGCCGCGACGAAGCTCGCGGACAGAACACCCGAGCGAAGTCGGGTTGCCTGTGCATCTGAACAAACGCAGGTGAGATGGTCCTTAACGGCAGATTAATTCTCGTTAATCGAGAGATGGGTCGAAGCGCCAAAGGCATCGAAGGCCGAAGGAACTGTCGAGCTTATGCCGCCGCTGAGAACAACGGCAGACGTACGGTGAAGGTCGTTCCCTCGCCGACACGACTGGCGACATCAATCGATCCCTGATGGCGCTCCACGATCCAGCGCACGAGGCTCAACCCGATTCCCACCCCGGTCGGCGCCGACGATCCGGCGGGGTCCACGCGGTAAAAGCGATCGAACACGTGTGGCAGCACGTCTGGCGCGATCCCGAGACCTGTGTCTGCAACTTCGATGGTGCCGGTGCGATCTTCTTTCCGGACGCGAACCGTGACTCGCCCCGAGCGCGGCGTGAACTTGATGGCGTTGTCCACGAGATTCAATACCAGCCGGCCGAGCCATGCGCGGTCGCCCGAGACCGTCACGGGGTCTCCGGTTTCGCACTCGAGACACACGCCTTTCGCCTGCGCAATGGCCTCGAGCTGATCGACGAGCGACACACAAAGCCCGCGCAGCTCCACCGCATCCTGAGCGATCGGGATTTCTCCCGCTTCAGCACGCGCCAGCATCAGGATCTGCGCGATGAGCTGTTTCAGTCGATCGAGCTCTTCCAGCTGGCTGGTCAACCGCTCGTGCGCGCCGGCGTGCGGATTCAGCAATGACATCTCGATCTCGCCGCGAAGCGCGGTGAGGGGCGTGCGCAATTCATGCGCAAGCGCGGCGCTGAACTGCCTCATTTCGCCGACCGCGTTTTCGAGCCGGCCAAGCGTCTCGTTGAACGCCTGCGCCACCTCGTCGAGCTCATCCTTCACGCCTCGGATGGGCAGCCGCTGCTGCAGGTTGGTGACATCGATCGCACGCGCAGCCGCAGCGACTCGCGACAGCGGCGCAAGCGCAGCGCCCGCGAGCCAACGACCCGCGACGATGGCTGCCAGCAAACCTGCTGGAACAGTCCACAGCATCAGCACCAGAAATCGGCTCAAGGCGGCGTCGGTCGCATCGAGCGACACGCCTACCTGCAGCAAGTACGTCGACGCCTCTCCTTGTGTGAGAACACTATTCGACAGTCGGAGATGACCGTAATCGGTACTCAGATCGCTTATGCGAGGCAGATCGCGAAAGGCTTGAACTTCAGCGGGCGTGAAACGCACGCCGCTCGGTTCAAGTGCGGCCGATTGCACCAGGAGTGCGCCGGTGCCCGCGTCGTAAATCTGGTAATAACGCGTCGCCGCCTGGACGAAGGCTACTTGATCCGGATCGTTGGCATCGAAAACAAGCCGCGGAGTGGCGCCGTCGAATCGCAGATATCCATGCAGTCCACTCGTCAGCTCCGCAAGGTTTGCGGTTGCGTCTTCGTCCAGTTGCCTCGCGATGACGCGATACGAAACGACGGCGACCGCCGTCAGCAGCACACCAAACACCGCCGCGTAGAAGACGGTGAGCCGGGTGCGCAACGACAGCGTCATGGCCGTACGTCCGTGAGTGCGTAGCCAACGCCGCGTACGGTCTGAATCAACGGCACCGAGAAGCCCCTGTCGATCTTGTTCCGCAGCGAGTTGATGTGCACTTCGACCACGTTGCTGACGCTGTCGAAATGAATGTCCCACACATGCTCGATGATGAGCGATTTGGGAAGCGGCCGGCCCGTGTTGCGCATCAGGAACTCGAGCAGCGCGTATTCCTTCGGCTTCAGCGTGATGGCGCGTCCCGCGCGCCGCACCGTTCGCTTCACGGTGTCCAGCTCGAGATCGGCCACACGAAGAACGTTCTCGCGCGGAGCGCCCCGCCGAAGCAGGGCGCGCAGTCGCGCCGACAGTTCCGCCAACGCAAATGGCTTCACCATGTAGTCGTCGGCGCCGCTGTCGAGTCCAGTGACGCGTTCTTCAACGGAATCCTTTGCGGTGAGAATCAGTACCGGGAGCGCTGGTTTGCGTGCGCGGATGTCGCGGAGCACCTGAAAGCCCGATCGGCCGGGCAGCATGAGATCGAGCACCACTCCGTCGTAGTCGACGACCGCCGCCTGCTCGCCGGCACTCGTGCCCTCGTGCAGCACATCAACGGCGTAGCCTTCCTGCTCCAGGCCGGTCTGAATGAAATGCGCGACTTTTCGGTCGTCTTCGATGACCAGGACTCGCATCGGGTCTCTCTTTCCTATATCAAAATGCTCCATGCCGTGGACCCGGGGAGATGCCACGGCCAATCAGTGACAAACGGCGTCAGAATGAGGGTCTATGCGCACTGCGATTGTCATCACAGGGTTGGTGGCCGCGCTGGGCCACGTGTCTCTGATGGCACAGCAGGCGGCGCCCCGCGGACGCCTCTATCGCGGCCCGCTCTATGCGAGCAGACCGGCCACGCTCATTGAACCTGAGCGGCGGCTGCCGCTGGAGTTCTCGAACAGCCGGTTCTCGCTCGGAACGCCCCAACCGCTCGGCCGACTCGGCCCGGCAAGGTTGGAAACCGCCGTGCGCTCCCTCACCCTGCGGACCGTTCGAGTGTCCGGCATCGTGCTGCGCATCGCTTTGGGCCCGACGGAACACGGAATGATCACGTTCCGCATGCGCGGACAAGCTGCAGACGATGACAGTCAGCCGTCGCCGGAGCGTCTCGTGCCCGGTGCTGCTGCCGCGCGGACTCTGACGTTTACGGTCGCACGCGAAGATCCCGCTCCCGGAATGCTCGCGCTTGCGCGCGACATCAACATCGTCTTCACGCTGGAGCGAATCGACAGCGACGAGGGACAGCCGCTCTTCGAGAATCCTCATGCCACCGAGCTCTTGTGGCAGGCACTCGGAAAGCCGACCCTGAGTACTCAGTGACATAAAGGCGCGTTTGCCGGTACGCTCCCGAGCATGTCGTTTCTCCGCCGGGAGCCCCTCGCGATTCTCCTCTGTTTCGCGCCGATCGCGCTTGCTCTCGAATCCTTCGCACCCGAACGGACGACGCTCGTTTTTTTCGCTGCGATTCTGGCCATCGTGCCGCTCGCCAGCTTCATGGGGTCGGCGACCGAGGAGCTCGCCGAGCGGCTCGGCGGCGGCATCGGCGGGCTCCTGAATGCCACATTCGGCAACGCCGCGGAGTTGATCATTGCCGGTCTCGCGCTGCACGAGGGGCTGCCGCATCTCGTCAAGGCATCGCTCACCGGATCGATCATCGGCAACGTGCTGCTCGTTTTCGGCGCGGCGGCGTTTGCCGGCGGCCTCAAGCATCCGGTTCAGCGCTTCAATCAAACCGCCGCCGCGCACGGCACGACGATGTTGATGCTGAGCGTGATTGGACTGGTCGTGCCGGCCGTATTTCACTCACTCTCGAAAGGCGAATTTGCCACACGGGAATTGCGAATGGATACCGCCATCGCGGTGGTGCTCTTCCTCACCTACTGCATCAGCATGGTGTTCACGCTGAAGACGCACCGCGATCTCTACGGAATCGCGCAGCACGCGACCGACGACCACTCGGCTCATGGCGGCAGCGTCCGCCGGCCCGTTCTGGTACTCCTTGGCGCGACCGTCGGCATCGCCGTACTCAGCGAGCTTCTCGTCGGCGCCGTCTCGGAAACCGCCACGAATCTTGGCATGTCGGAGCTCTTTGTCGGTGTGGTAATCATCGCGGTCGTCGGAAATGCCGCCGAGCATTACTCCGCTGTGACGCTTGCTGTCCGAAACGACATGGATGCCTCCATCAGCATCGCTGTGGGATCGTCGACGCAGATTGCACTCTTTGTGGCGCCGGCGCTGGTGTTTCTGAGCTACGCGATTGCGCCGCAGCCGATGGACCTCCTCTTTACCGTCTTCGAAGTGGTTGCCATCGGGCTCGCCGTCATCAGCATCGCGCTCATCTCACACGACGGCGAAACGCACTGGATGGAAGGCATTCAACTGCTTGCCGTGTACATCATCCTCGGGTTGGGCTTCTACTACTTGCCGGCACACATCTGATCGTCGATGATGTTCCCCATTCGTTGGCGACATCACATGACTAACGGCATCGAGATTCGCGCGGGACTGACGGACGCGTATGCAGACGTTTACACCCACCAGGCGCTGAGCGCACTCCGTGCGCTGGCGCCGCTCGACGTGAGGCGACAGCAGCTCATGCACGAGCGGATCGAACGGCGCGCCAAGCGCGCGCGTGAACGCCGCCGCCTGACCTTTCTCGACTCGTCCGCAACCATCGCCGGCACCGGAATCGGCGTCGCCGACGCGCGTGCGGGGAAGTTCGTCGGGAGCGAAATCCCGGTGGACTTGCGACGGCAGTGGATTCAAGGCACGGGGCCCGCAGCCAAACCAAACACGCCGGTCGAAAAAAGCATCCGCAATATTGCCCACGCGCTACTCTCCGGGGCAGACGGCTGGATGTTCGACGGCGAGGATGCGCTCGGGCAGGTGCAGACCATGTCGCTCGACAACCAGCGAAACCTCAAGCTCGCCATTCATCGCGATCCGGTATTTCTTCGCGCTGCGGAGCGAGTGTCCCAGGAGATGAACTCCTGGGGGGAGGGGTTCTTCGGCCATCGAATCGTCGACGACTGGCATCACCAGCTGGCCTTCACGACAAAAATCTTTCGACCGCGAGGATTGCATCTCGACGACCGCCACATCCGGCATGCCGACGGCCGAGGACTTGCCGCTTCGATCGCCGACGCCGCTCTCTTCATCGTCAACAACCATGCACGGTTGCAGGCGGACCACTCGTCGCTCGTGCTGTATCTGCCGAAGATTCAGACGGCAGAAGAGGCGGCGTTCTGGCACGAGCTGCTGCTGATGCTGGAGGATCACCTTGGCCTTCAACCGTCGTCAATCAAGACCTACGTGCTTGTTGAGCAACTGGAAGCGTGTTTTCAGCTCATGGAGATTCGCGCGGCTCTCGGGGAACGCTTCGTCGGGTTCAACACGGGCAGATGGGATTACATCAACAGCGTTGCTGACTCGATGGCGTGGGATGCCCGCTTTGTCAATCCCAACATCGATGCGATCACCATGACGTATGCGTATATGCGCGCCTACGAGGACCGCGTCCGTCGCGCCTGCAGCACGCCCGACGCGCGCGGCCGCTATGCGCTGTGGCAGGGCGGAATGGAGCCGAACATTCCCGTCGGATCTGCGGAGGGTGTCGCCGCGGGCATGAAGCGCGCACGTGCGGGAGCGGAGCGCGAACAGCGCGAAGGCGCGAGCGGCAAGTGGGTGGCGCACTGGAAGATGGTTCACATCGTGCGGCCGGTGTGGGAATCGGTGAGCGAAGACAATCAGTTGGGGCGGCCGTTTCCTCCGCTCACGCACACGGACGCGGACGCGGGCGCGCTCCTCAAGCTCGAACCCGCGCCGCGGACGGTTCGCGGCGCCCGCGATCTCCTGAGCGTCGCGCTGCAATACGGCAACGCGTTCGGACAGGGCATGCAGGCCGCAGCACTGAAACCCGCGGACTTCTTTGGCAATGACGACGTGCTTTACCTGATGGAGGACATGGCGACCGGAGAAATTCGGCTGAGCATCTTGTGGGAGTGGCTGCACAAACAGGCAACGGTGACGGCTGATGACGAGATTGGCGTCAAGACGGGCGATCGCTTCACATCCGATCTCTTCTTCCGTCTGCTCGCCGAGGAATACGACAAACTCCGCAGGGCGAGCAACCGCGATGTCCACGATGATTCGAAGGACACCACCTTGCCGGTCACGCGAGAGATTGTTCAAGCCTATGTGATGGACAGTGAGAAGCTGCCCTGGTACGTCGATTTGCTCAACGTGACCCTCGGCACATACGACCTGGTAGAAGCGCGTCGACGCATCCGCCTCCTGGTTGATGCCTTCAAGACCGATGGCACGCGGATTACGGAGAACCTCGATTTTGCAAGCGCTCCGCAGGCGACCTGACGGCCCTGGCGTGCCAGTCATGGTGACGATGGCAGGATAGCGCCAACACACGAGCGATGATGGCAGCGCGCGTCACCGACCGCGTACGCTTTCTGACGGCTCTGACACTCGTCGCTGTCGGGGCTGCCGTCTTCGCCGTCACCTTTCGGATCTCTCTGACGGTTCTCTACCAATCGCTTTATCACGCGGACACTGTGGTGCAGGCCATCGCCCAACTGCCACGGTGGATGCGACTGCTCGTGCCGGTTTCAGGTGCGCTGATTGCGGGGGCGATCGCGCGCGTCACACCGGCGCAGGGCGTGAGCAACGTCATGGAGGCAGTCGCGCTTGGCAACGTGCGACTCTCGCTGAGGACTACCGCCTCGCGCGTGACGGCATCATGGGCCGCCATGGCCGGCGGCATGTCCATCGGCCGCGAAGGACCGTTGATTGAGTTCGGCGGTGCGCTGGGCGCTGCCATCGGGCGCCGACTGCAGACGTCGCTCGTTCACACGCGTGTTTTGGTGGCCGCGGGAACCGCGGCGGGCTTCGCCGCGGCGTATAACACACCGTTCGGCGCCGTCCTCTTCGTGCTCGAAACAATCGCCGGCATCGCCGCACCGGAGCTGCTGTTGCCGGGCATGTTCACGACGATTGTTGCGACCGCCGTGTCGCGCGCAGTGGTGGGTGCAGGACCGATCTACGGTCAGCGAGCCTTCGGATTGGAGTCGTATCTGGATCTCATCTCGTTTGCGGCACTCGGCGCTCTGGCCGCGGTCGCCGCGTTTCTCTTCAAGAAGATCCTGCGCTTTTCGGAGAATCAGTTCGAGCGACGTCCGCTTCCGCAGCCGCTACGTGCGGCCGCCGGCGGATTCGTTGTCGGCGCAATTGCCATGTGGCTGCCTGCGGTTGCAGGGAACGGATACGAGCCGCTGAACGCACTGCTCGATACTCCGATGCCGTTGGCCGCCGTTGGTGTGCTCCTGGCGGCGAAAGTCGTCGCCACCAGTGCCTCGGTTGCCTGCGGCGTACCCGGCGGCATCTTTACGCCGATGCTCCTGATAGGCGCGGCGCTCGGAACCGCGTGGTCAGATCTCGTGGGTCACGCGACGTCGATTACGTCGACCGCTGGAAGCTACGCGCTGGTGGGCATGGCCGCCACCACCGCCGCGAACATTCACGCGCCGTTGACGGCGGCGGTGATGATCTTCGAGCTATCGGGCGACTATCCCGTCGCGCTGCCCTTGCTCCTGGCGACGGTCGTCTCGACGTCGGTATCCAGGGCGCTCGGCAGTGAATCGGTTTACGAGACAGAGCTTCGCAGGAAAGGCCTCGGGTGGGACCTCACTCTCGAAGGGCGTCGAATGAAAAACCGCTGAGCACGGTCAACATGCCGCCACGGACGCGTCTGTCTCAGCGGCCGCGGCTTCGCGGGCCTGAGAGGACGCGTCACGCACGTCCCGCATAATCTGCCGTGCCCAGGCGTGTGCGTCGTGATTGCGAACTACGGCTCGCATGCGGCGCATTCGCTCGCGTTGTTCGCCGGACGAAATGGCTAGCGCCCGCGCCAGCGCCTCGGCCGC
>Ga0137374_10008847_pt1 | contig 11901 bp, 9 predicted proteins | sample SagtaG_20_FD_104811 | JGI IMG/M metagenome (GOLD analysis project Ga0137374, IMG submission 104811) | Vadose zone soil microbial communities from Sagehorn Ranch, Mendocino, California, USA - Sage1_R_100_16 metaG | ecosystem: Environmental > Terrestrial > Soil > Vadose zone | place: USA...
CGACAAGGACCCGGCCCGCTACGTGGTCAAGGCCACCAATACCGGGGACGAGCACGCCGCGCACGGCCACGCCGGAGGCCACCACCACCAGTGATCGACCGCCTCATCCGTCCTCGGCCGGGAACACGTTCTTCGTCGTCTTCCTGACCGCAGCGGTAGTGGTCTCCCGGAAGTTCAGGACCTTCATCGCCACGCATGTCGCTCACTGCCACAACCTCTGCCCCTTGACTCATCTGATCGTGCTGACCGTGGAAACTCAGGAGCACCAGATCGTCAGGGCCTTCTTGAACGGGGTCAGGGGCTACGTCGTGAAGACCAAGGCCCCCGACGACCTGGCCCCCACGCGATCCAGGAAGTTTCCCGCGGCGGGGCGTTCCTGAGCCCAAGCCTGCCCCGTATCACCATCGGCCGGCGCCTGATCCACCCCTGAGCCCCCGAAGCCCCCCGTGAGATCTCGGAGCTCGGGGTACTGGTGCATTTTGCCTAGAGATTAGCCCCGTACAACCGCTGGGGATTTCCCCCCCTCGACACCAGGATTTTCCCCCGTTCCACCCGGGGATTCGCTGACTTACCAGCCCGACCTGCCAACTCTATGCTCGTAGCGTGCAACAAGTTCTGGGGAGCCAAACAGAGGAACCAAGGGTGACCATCCCGGCTGTCGGCGCCAGCGGCTCAGCGCCGCTCAAGAGTTTCCTGAACCTCAACCCGTTCCAGCCTTAACACGCGGCACGGCCGCCAAAAGGGAGAAACAGCAATGAACCGGCCAAAACTGAAAGTGAGTCGTCGAGATGTGCTCAGGCTGTCGATGATGTCCGGGGCGGCGACCCTGCTCGGCGCCAGGCGCGCGTTCGGCTGCGTTGATACGTTTCCGTTCTTGAATGACATCGAGCTGGCCAACACGGGTATCGGGGATGGCGGCGAACCCTTCCCGACCAGTCCGTTCATCCTCAACCCGTTCGAGGATCTGCTTCCCATCCCGACGGCCATGAAGCCGGGGTATCGGCAGCCTGACGGCACGCTGACTCCAAGCTCCCCGGACGCGTGGACGGTGCGGACGTCGCAGTTCGGGCCCGGCGTTGTTTCTCCAGGTCCCGGCAGCGGCCAGCAGGACGCACTCGGAGCCAGGCCCCGATCCTCGACTGATCCCACGACGGGAATTACCTACACCCTTCCGGACGCAGGCACGCATCAGCTCTGGCCCGGATCGGGCGTCGTCGCGGCCTATCCGAACCCGATCCTCTACCACATCAGGGTGCAGCTGCGTACCCACAGCTTCACCTCGTCCCCGGTGGTGCCCATCGACGCCAATGGCGTCCCCCTGCCGCTGCCCCCCGGCGCTACGGCAACCCCCGTCGACCCGACCGCGGGCTCGTACCGCCTGCCCGAGAGCACGATCTACGGCTTCAACGGGACCTTCCCCGGGCCGATGATCAATCTCGAGTACGGCAAGCCCACCCTCGTGCGCTTCGAGAACGACCTGGACCTGAACCCGGACTGCCTCGACCGTCAGGACTTCGGGGCGCCGGACTGGGCCTTCCTCACTCACCAGCACAATGGCCACACGGCCCCGGAGAGCGATGGCCAGCCACACCACATGACGGACCACAAGGGCGGCTACCAGCCCAGCGAGTGGTGCGACAACCTCTATCTCAACTACCCGGCCGGCGGCGACGCGCGGGAGATGCAGTCCTTCCTCTGGTTCCACGACCACCGCATGCACCATACCGGGGCGAACGTCTACAAGGGCATGGTGGGGCTCACGCCGTACTACGACCCCGCGCTCGACCCCGGGGACGAGACCGGGACCGTCAGCCTCGGCGGCAAGAAGAAGACTTCCAGGACGGCGCTCCACCTTCCCGGCCGCCGGGTGGATAACCCGGACGGAACCTTCGACGTCAAGTACGACATCCCGCTGGCCCTGTACGACTGCCGCCTGGACGACGGGGTCACCCAGCACCAGGACTTCCACAACGGCGCCGGCGAGCTGCGCCCCGAGTGGTGGGGCAAGACGTTCTTCCGCCACTACCCCAACCACGGCTTCGTGGGCGATATCTTCACGATCAACGGCGTCGCCTACCCGGTGCTCCACGTCTTCCAGCGGAAGTACCGGCTCCGCTTCCTGGACGCCTCGATCGCGCGGATCTATCAGCTCTGGCTGATGCGCTCGGTCAGCGGCCCGCAGGCGGCCCCGGGGTCGAAGGGGCAGTGGCAGCTTCCCGACGGCCAGCAGTGCATGCAGTTCACCCAGATCGCGAGCGAGGGCGGGCTCCTGCCCCGGCCGATCGTCCGCAATTCCTTCGAGATGTGGCCGGCCAAGCGGCGGGAGGTCGTCGTCGACTTCACCCGCTACCTGGACAGGTCGCCGACCAGGCCCGGCGACGTGATCTACCTCGTCAACACCCTGGAGATGGAGACCGGGCGCAAGCCGAGCTTCCCCTTCGATGCAGACTTCGTTCCTTCGAACTACAAGGTGCCGATGCTGAAGATCGTCATCGATGGCCCCCCGCCCGAGCCGGATCTCAGCGTGATTCCCGCCCAGCTGCGCGCCATGCCGGTGCTCCCGAAGCTGACCGGCCTGCCACAGCGGACGTTCACCCTGCAGCGTACCAACCTCGGCCTCGAGACCCAGTGGGTCATCAACGCCCTGCAGTTCGATCCCCTGAACCCGCTCGCCCTGCCCAAGCGGGGACAGCCCGAGCTGTGGACCGTCGCGAACGGCGGCGGCGGCTGGGTCCATCCGATGCACATGCACATGGAAGAGCACCACGTCCTCTCGCGCAACGGGGTGCCGGCTCCGGACGCGCTGCACCCGGACGACACGGGCAAGGAGGACGTGGTCGCGCTGTACCCGAGCGAGTCGGTGCAGTTCTACCGGAACTTCAGGACGTTTGCCGGCAAGTACGTCGCTCACTGCCACAACCTGGCCCACGAGGACCACAACATGATGTTCGGCTGGACGATCGTGCCGTAGCGATCTTGCAGTGAACCCAAGCCCCCGGCGCTCCGGCGCCGGGGTGCCTCAAGCCCCGCGGCAGCGCGGGGCTTCTTTTTGGCTGCGCATGTTTCGCCTCTGATAAACTCTGAGAATTGCATCTGTGAAGAGGTAGAGAGCTCCCATGAAGAGAGTGACGTACGGCATCCTGCTGCTCCTGCTGGTCGCCGGGGCGTTCCTGGCCGGGTCCTGGTACACCCGGCGAGAGACCGTCGCGCCCCCCGCTCCCGGGATCGCGCCGGCCCCAGGGATGCCGCCGGACCCGGCCCACGCGCATGGCGGGCCGGCAAACCCCGGCCCAAGCTCCGCCGCCATGTCTGCCGGCACCGTGACGATCAGCCCCGAGAAGCAGCAGACCATCGGCGTGCGGGTGAGCCCGGTGGAGAAGGCATCCGGCAGGCATACGCTCCGCATCTTCGGCCGGGTCGCCCCGGACGAGACGCGGCTCTACAAGGTCAATGCGGGGATCGAGGGGTTCATTCGCGAGGTCTCCGCTGTCACCACCGGCAGCCAGGTCAAGAAGGACCAGCTGCTCGCCACGTTTTCCGCGCCGGCCTCCCTCTCGGTGATCCAGCTGTACATCCTCAACCTCGGTGCCTCGGACCGCATCAAGCAAAGCGCCGGGGACCGCTCCGTGGAGGCCCAGTCCGCCCCGGCCGCGGCCGCGAATATCCAGCAGCGCGTCGACCAGCTGCAGAACCTGGGCATGTCCGTCCTCCAGATGGACGAGCTCAAGCGCACGCGTCAGATGCCGGAGAGCATCAGGATCCTGGCTCCGGCCGATGGCTTCGTGCTCGCCCGGAGCGTCTCGCCCGGCCTGAAGTTCGACAAGGGCGCGGAGTTCTACAAGATCGCCGACCTCAGCCGCGTCTGGATCCTGGCCGACGCCTTCGAGGACGACGCCCAGTACCTCCGTCCCGGGATCCGCGCTCAGGTCTCGCTCCCCGGTCAGCGGAAGACGTTCGGGGCCCGAGTGGCCGAGGTCCTTCCCCAGTTCGACGCGGCCACCCGCACCCTGAAGGTGCGGCTCGAGGCGGATAACCCGGGCTACGTCCTCCGGCCGGACATGTTCGCCGACGTGGAGCTGCCCATCGCCTTCCCTCCCACGATCGCCGTTCCGGTGGAGGCGGTCCTGGATTCCGGCCTCAAGAAGACAGTGTTCGTCGACCGCGGCGAGGGGGTCTTCGAGCCCCGCCAGGTGGAAACGGGCTGGCGCCTGGGCAACCGGGTGGAGGTCGTCCACGGCCTGACGCCCGGGGAGCAGATCGTCGTCTCGGGCACCTTCCTCCTGGACTCGGAGAGCCGGATGCGGCTGGCGGCAGGCGGGACCTCCGCGGCGCCGAGCAAGGATCCCGTCTGTGACGCGGCCGTCGATCAGGACAAGGCCAAGGCCGCCGGCTGGGTGAGCGAGTTCAGCGGGAAGACCTACTACTTCTCCTCCGTCGACTGCAAGCGGCGCTTCGACAAGGACCCGGCCCGCTACGTGGTCAAGACCACCAATACCGGGGACGAGCACGCCGCGCACGGCCACGCCGGGGGCCACCACCACCAGTGATCGACCGCCGGTGATCGACCGCATCATCAGTTCTCGGCCGGGAACAAGTTCACCCTCTTCTTCCTGACCGCGACGGTAGCCTCCCGGCGTGGAGATCCTGCCGGTCACCACTTGTGGCGGGCGATGCGCTCCCCGAACCTCGCGAGGTCCTCGAGACCGTCCTGCAGATATTCGTAGACTCGCGTGTCCTCGACGTTCCAATAGAGGTGCACCAGCCGGTTCCTGAAGCGCGCCATCGCGCGCAGAGCCTCCTGCGACTCGGATGGGAGCACACCGTGCTCGATGAGCACGCTGAAGCTGTCCGCGTTGTCCTTGGGGAATCGGTAGTTCTCGGACGCCGAGATGTGGTTCGCGATGTCGATGCAGCATTCGATGGCGATGAGCAGGTGGTACTTGGCGTTGCCGATCTTGTCCTCGTCGGCGAGGAAGACGTCCCGTGGCACGGCGGCGAGTCGGCGGAGCACCCCAAGATACGCGCGCAGATTCGACAGCATCTGATCCAGCGTGCCCTGGTCTACCACGATCAGAATGCCCGCGCGGCGAGCCCGCGCAGCCGGCGCTCGTGCATGCGCCGGAACGCGTCCTTGGAATCGTGATAGCGCGACAGGAGGTACCTCTCCAGCGCCACGCGCTCCGCTTCGCTGGCCGAGTAGACACGCCGGCCATCCTCGAGAACCCGCCCGCGTAGATCGAGCGGCGCTTCCGCAAGGTTTCTCAGGTCGACCTCGAGACCGATGGCGTCCGCCAGCGCCGAGGCAAGCTGGATCTCGTCTCGCAAGGGGAGCGTCGCGCCGTCGCGATAGCCGGCGAGGTAATAACCCACGTCGAGGTCGCTCCCCGGTCGTGGACGTCCGGACACCCGGCTCCCGTAGGCATAAGCCACGAGCACGGGCGAGCCCCTGAATACGAACTCCGCCGCCGTCCTGAGCCGTTCGAGACTCGCCGCATCCACTGCGCTGTCTCCTCGATCGATTCTAGCCGAGCTCACCGGGGTAGCGGTCAACAGAACGGCGCTCGGCGCGTTCGCCTGCTGCAGGACTTCCTCATCGGTAACGCTTGGGGACAGCTCGGCGACGTAGACGACCGCATGGCCGTCCCGTTAGCCGGTCCACCACTGGGCGGTCGACCCCTTCATCGGCGACCAGGTTCACGCCGATTTCGCACTGACGGGATAGACCACCTCAGCCCGAAGGGCCTGGGCAGCGAAGCGGAGGGCAGCCAGCACCGCCTCGCGGGTCAGGCGGGGGTGGGACTCGAGCCCCTCCTCGATTGATTCTCCGCTACCCAGCTTCTCGAGGATGAGATCCACCGTGATGCGCGTTCCTGCAACGACGGGCTTGCCCATCATCACCTTCGGGTCGGAGACGATCGTCGGCTCAGTCATCGTCAGCCTCCTGGTGCTGACTCTAGCCGAACACCGGGCCCTCCAGCAACGGCAGAAGATCGACCTGCTTCCGCGTGCCATCTTTGAACGTAGCCATCGGAATGATGTTCGGCTGGAGGATCGTGCCGTAAGCTTCCCCGGGGAGTGAACCCGGCGCTTCGGCGCCGGGCTGCCCCAAGCCCCGCTCCGGCGCGGGGCTTCTTTTTGAATGGAGAGCCTCGTCTTTTGCTACATTCTCAGGGGCGTCACCCGCGGAGTGGGCACGGCTGCCCGATATCGCAGAGGGATCTTCCATGAGGAAAGCCGCGTATTCCATCGTCCTGTTGTTGTCGATCGCCGGGGCGTTCGTGGCGGGGTCCTGGTACAACCAGCGGAGGGCCGTCACACCCACCACTCCCGGGGCCCGTGAGATCGTCCAGCACGCGGAGCCTGCGCACCCGGCGCACAACCCCGACGCGCCGGGGATGGCGCCGGACTCCGGTATGCCATCCGGGCCGGCGCACTCGCACGGAGGGCCGGCGGATTCCGGGCGAAGCTCCGCTTCCATGTCTCCCGGCAGCGTGAATATCAGCCCCGAGAAGCAACAGCTCGTCGGCGTGCGCGTGAGCCCGGTCGAGAAGGCGCCCGGCACACATACGCTTCGCATCTTCGGCCGGGTCGCCCCGGACGAGACACGGCTCTACCGGCTGAATGCCGGGTTGGACGGCGTGATCCGGGAGGTCTCGCCGCTCACGACAGGCAGTCAGGTCAAGAAGGATCAGTGGCTCGCCACGTTCGCCGCGCCGGACTCCATCACGGCGATTCAGGCGTACATCGTGGCGCTCAATGCGGTGGATCGCGTGAAGAGAGGCGGCGACGAGACCGCGGCGCGGAACCAGGTCACCAGCTCGAATTTCCAGCAGCGCGTCGAGAAACTGCAGAACCTCGGGATGTCCGACCTCCAGATCGCGGAGGTCGAGCACGCGCGAGAAGTGCCCCAGGGCATCAAGATACTCGCTCCCGCCGACGGCTTCGTGCTCGCGCGGAACGTTTCGCCCGGCCTGAAGTTCGACAGGGGCGCCGAGTGGTATCGGCTCGCCGATCTGAGCCGGGTCTGGATCCTGGCGGATGCCTTCCTGAACGAGGCGCAATACCTTCGCCCCGGGGTACGCGCGCAGGTGTCGCTCCCCGAACAGCGGAAGACCCTTCCGGCCCGAGTGGGGGAGATCCTGCCGCAGTTCGACGGGACCACCCGAACGCTGAAGGTGCGGCTCGAGGCGGACAATCCGGGCTACATCCTCCGGCCGGACATGTTCGTGGACGTGGAGCTGCCCATCGCCTTCCCTCCAACGATCGCCATCCCGGTTGACGCGATTCTCGATTCCGGGCTCAAGAAGACGGTGTTCGTGGACCGCGGCGAGGGATTCTTCGAGCCCCGCGAGGTGGAGACCGGCTCGCGCCTGGGCAACCGGGTGGAGATCGTCAAGGGCCTGACGCCCGGGGAGCGCATCGTCGTCTCGGGCACGTTCCTCCTCGACTCGGAGAGCCGGATGAAGGTGGCGGTAGGAGGGATCTCCGGGACGACGGGCAAGGATGCTGTCTGTGACACGGCCGTCGATCAGGACAAGGCCAAGGCGGCCGGCCGGGTGAGCGAATTCCGCGGGAAGGCGTACTACTTCTCCTCCCTGGAGTGCAAGCAGCAGTTCGACAAGGACCCGGCCCGCTACGTGGTGAAGGCCGCCAATACCGGGGACGAGCACGCGGCGCACGGCCACGCCGGGGGGCACCACCACCAGTGACGGTGTCGCTCCCTGTGCCCGCTGCGCAGCTCTTCAAGCTGCGGACAGAACTCGGGGGTCCCGCTCCACGCGGCCTGCCGGAGGCCGCCCCGGCGCCACCCGCCGGTCCCGCGATCGTCCTCACGAATAACCCCCGCTGGTGGCGACTCAGAAAGTCGCAACACCGCGCGCGGGGCCGGGCCGAGTTGCTCTCTCCGGAACACGCTGAGTCGCAATCCGCTGCGCCGGCGCATCACGGACCACGAGACGGCGGTCCACGGCTCCGGCAACGCCCAGAAGCCGGGTGTGACGACGACGTTAAGGTCGGCCATTCTGAGCCAAGCTGATCTGGGATTGAGTAGGAACCAGAACGTACAGGCCGCGTCGAACCCGCTGAACCCATCCGTGCGCACGCCAGTGCGCAGGAGGCGTGCTGTTGCCGTTGCGTCGATCCCGAGGATGGAAGTCATATCAACGACCGTGGTGAGCGGCGCGCGAAGCGCGTCCGATCGAGCACGTTGTTAGCGAGCGCCTTGACGGGACTCCAGCCACTTGCGGAGCGAGTTCTGTGTTTCGCCAGAGGGCCGGCCCGCAAGAAGACCGCCAACGCTGATGTCTTCGTCCAGCTCGGGCCAGTGAATACCCTCGCCCCGGCCGATCAGGCGACAGTTTGCGCGTTCTGCCGGCGTGCCATGCGCGAGCCGGGGATACCAGAGCAACGGCACGCTCACGGTGCGCCCGTCGACGAGATCGACAACGAGCGCGTCCTCGGTGACGGTCACCCGCTGCGCCAGCGCCGCCCGCAGCTCACTCGGTGAAGTACTCATCCCACGCCCGACGGAGTTCAACTGCGTTGTCCCTCACGAGTGCCTCCACTCGTCTGACCTCGGCCCTGCCAAACCCGCCGCTCTCTGCCAACCGCACCGGGTCGAGCCAGAATTTGGCACGGTTTGCTTCCCGCTCCACATGCACGTGCCGTGGCTCGTCTCGATCTCCGGAGTAGAAAAACAACCGATATGGCCCTGTCCGGAGGACCGTCGGCATCGGGATAATTATATGCCAACACCGCTGGAGAGAGGTGTCGCTGTCCTGCTACACATCATGACTTCCGCGGGGAGAGGCTGACCTCCGGCTCACCGCGGGTTCGCCTTTGGGCCAGAACCGCCTCGCGGGTCAGGCGGGGGTGGGACTCGAGCACCTCCTCGAATGGCGGGTTCTCGTCTCTTGCTACATTTCAAGGCCTGACCTCTCCGGGAAGTCGAGAGAGCACCGCCTCGTAGACCTCTCGCGTCAGCGCCAGGGCGCTGACGGCGTCCTCGACGGGCGGCTCCTCGAGCTCACCGGGGTAGCGGAAGATCCACGCAAACGTCGTCAGCGTTTCCGCGCTCCGGCACAGGGGCTCGAGTGAACGATCCAGGCCGATACACTGCTGACCGATCTCGGCAAGGTCGTGGGTCTTCCGAAACGGTACGTCGTGCCAGGCGAGGAGCGCCTTCAACGCCTTCTCGGCCGCCTGCTGGCAGTGGAAGACGGCGTCGCCGATGAGAGGAGGGTCAGCCGCGAGGTCAACGTCGGCGCCGCGTAAGTCCGCCGCCGCCCGGCGGAGCCAGCCCCGCGTATCGGCTGCCCGTGCCGCGTCCGCGGCCATGAAGGAGCACGCCCTCCCTGACCACGGTCGCCGGAAGAGAGGCTCTCAGGTGGAGACGGCTGTCGAACGCCTGGCGAGACCAGACGAGGATGTCGGCTGCCGTGCCGAGCCCCCACAGCAAGCTATGCGCTCGCTGGGTCAGGCGATAGGACGGCTCGTGGAGCTGGTCGAGCACCATCAGCAGGTCGTAGTCGCTGTCCAGGCCGGCATCTCCTCGAGCGCGTGAGCCAAACAGATAGATCCGTTCGGGCTGGAAGCCCGCGACCAGCCGCCGGACGATCTCGGCCAGGACCGCGTCTGTATTCGGGTTCGCCGAGCGCATCTCCACGTGCTCAACTCCACCTCGACACACCCCGAAACGGAGCACATCCGCGAGAGGCGGAACTCCCAGGTTCCTGGACGAGAAGTAATCTGATGTCACCAGTGAAGAGGGGGTTCGCGATGAAGACTAAGCGCGCCACCAGAGCCGGCGCGCCGCGGCGGGCCGTCCGGGCCGGAGATGAGAGGAGGTTTCCCGCCGCGGGGCCTTCTTGAGCCCTAGTCTAGCGTCCCCCGTATCACCATCCAGGCATATCTAGCTAGCCGGGACGGACTGCCCTCTGCGCCCGGATCGTCCGGGGGCGAAGTGCGAGGTGTGCAGCTTCTGCCCCGCGACCGCCGTGCCTTGACCCGTTACGCCACCCGCCAGGGCATCGTCCAACCCTCAGCCATCACCCCCCCCGGCTTTTTCCCCCTCGAACCCCCGGGATTTTCCCCCTCTCGCCTCCAGCTTTCCCCGACTTACCGCCTGGCCCCTCCGGGCCTAGCGTCGTCAGCAGGGGGATCGCTCAGCGACCATGCCGCCGATCGCGGTCCTGATCCGGATTGTCTTAAGCGCGTTGTCGCGAAGCATGAGGAAGGAAAACGAAGAAAGTGCCACTCCGGGTCCTGCTGGCTGACGATGCTCCTGCCGTCCGCCAGGGTGTGAGAGGCCTCCTGGAGCGGGAAGGATTCGAGGTCGTGGGTGAGGCCGGGGACGGCCGCGAGGCCGTCCAGCTCGCGGAGGCCCTCTCGCCCGACGTGGCCATCCTCGACCTCTCCATGCCCCAGTTGAACGGGCTGGAAGCCGCCCGCGAAATCCAGCAGGTCTGCCCCTGGACGCACCTGATCCTCCTGACCGTGAACAACGACGAGCACCAGATCCTCAGCGCGTTCCTGGTGGGGATCCGAGGCTACGTCGTGAAGTCCGAGGCCCCCGAGGACTTGGCCCGGGCGATCGAGGCGGTCTCCCGCGGAGGGACCTTCTTGAGCCACAGCGCGAGCCACGGCTCCCACGTCCTCGTCGAGTCGTATCTACCCGCAACGAACTGTCCGCTGCCCCTTGACCGCCCGGGGGCGACGTGCGGGATATGCGGCTTCTGCCCCTTTACCGCCCCGGGGCCCACAGGCCCTGCACCTGCGAGATGAAGGTGCACCCCCGCGCTTGCGATCCCCGGGATTTTCCCATTTTGTCCTCGGATTTCACTGACTTGGCCCACATCTCTCACGCAATTACCTTTCACTCATGACATTCAGCGTTGACCACCTTCAACCGACAGGGGGGCCAAAAAAATGCCGAGCAAGCGCGGGTCATCAGGACGAGCGGTCATCAGCATCCTGGCAGCAGTCACCCTGGTCACCCCTGGACTGATGGCTGGTCCCTCTCAGGCGCAGGTGCAGACGATCACGTGCCCAACCGGTTTTGGCGTCGGGATCCCGCTGATCCCGCCTCCCCCATTGGTCCTTCTCACTTCGCTCAAGGCGGTGCCGAACCCGATCTTCCCGAAGGACCCGGTCACGTTCTTGCCGGCGCTAAGGCCCGACCTCGTTGCGTACGTCGCGAACCCAACCGCGGCCATTCAGCTGGGCAAGGCTCTCTTCTGGGACACGCAGGCGGGCAGCGATAACAAGACGGCGTGCGCCACCTGTCATTTCCAGGCCGGCGCGGACGTGCGCAACCAGAACCAAGTCAACGCGGGCCCCGACGGGGGTTTTGACGGCTTCGCCGCGAACTCCACCCTCAGCCCCTTCGATTTCCCGCTCATAACGATGCACGCGGGCTCCGACGACGTCGTCGGGTCTCAGGGCGTGCGCAAGAGCACCTTCCAGAGCATCGGCAAGAACGGCGCTGAGCTGACCACAACCCCCACCGGCTTTCGGCAGGCGACGGGAAAGAACACCCCGTCCGTGATCAACGCGGTGTTCAACCACCGCAACTTCTGGAACGGACGCGCCCAGCCGGAGTTCAACGGCGTGAATCCGTGGGGGAACAGAGACTCCTCGGCCTCGGTCTGGACGCTTGATGCCAAGGGGGGCCTGGTGAGGACCGCCATCCACATCCAGGACGCGAGCCCGGCGTCCCAGGCCGTGGGTCCGGCGCTCAACGACGTGGAGATGTCCGCGGCCGGGCGAACGTTCCCGGACCTCGGCAAGAAGATGCTCGCCCTGAAGCCGCTGGGTCTCCAGACGGTTGCCTCGACGGACAGCGTGCTCGGCGGCATCGCCGATACGACCGCGGGCAAGGGGCTCAAGGTCTCCTACAAGACG
>Ga0137374_10008848_pt1 | contig 11899 bp, 5 predicted proteins | sample SagtaG_20_FD_104811 | JGI IMG/M metagenome (GOLD analysis project Ga0137374, IMG submission 104811) | Vadose zone soil microbial communities from Sagehorn Ranch, Mendocino, California, USA - Sage1_R_100_16 metaG | ecosystem: Environmental > Terrestrial > Soil > Vadose zone | place: USA...
CGCAGCAAGCTGCGGGGTATCAGAAGGAAGGGCATTGGAGATGAGACACCACGGTTTCTCATGCTCTTCCCTTTATACGGTAACCCCTGAGCAAGCTCAGGAGAATCTCCTGATTGAAATCGGCCCTAGTGGTCACAACACCGCTTCTTACCGCTCGACAGTTGGCGGCCCCGTGCCTGGCAGACACGTTCACCATGCGCTCTCGATGCCAAGCACACTCCTCCCCGACTCATGTGCAGGCCAGCACAGGCTGAGTAAACAGCTCCGCAGGCTGTGGGAGCCCAATCATCTTCAGGATTTGCGCTTGCACCGGATTCAGACGGGCAAAGCGGACCTCAACCACCCGTCCACGGGCATCTTTGACCTGCACCAAGCTGTAGTCTGTAAAGGCCTTGAAGAGACGTGCTACTGTCGGGTGCAAGGTATCCCGTCCTTCGGGCATCAATCCTGTGATCGGTTGCTGGTGTTCAGCCAGCGCCCGGCGCACCTGGCGTTCGATCAGCCCGGCAATCAGTGCTCCGACCATGATCAGAAAGACCAGGGCCGCAATCCGCTGCGGGGTCTTCAGGAACAACGGGGTCACCAAGAAGAGCTGGTTCACTAGACGAAAACAGTGCTCCACCTTGTACTGGCCCTTCCATTCAGCCGCCATCTCCGCCTCCGATAGGGTGGCCGCTTTTCCCCCGGCGACCAACAGGTACACCCCATCCAGTTCGGCATCGCGTTGCATCTGTGCTTGGTCCACACTGTAACGCAGTTCCAGGGGCGCGGTGGGTCGGTCCGTAGGGTGCACCACCTCGATCGTGCAGTATTTCTGAGCCGGTCGCTTCTTGAAGGCTTTACTTTGCACCCGGCGGGTGATCACCTCGGGCGTCTTGTAATCGTCTTTGTTGACCAAGCCCTGTATGCGCTGCAGGGCAGCCTCGATGGCTTGCATGTCGGTGTCACGTCGGGCCGCCTCCCGCTTTGCCAAGGCCCTCGAATGGATGTAGAGGTGCCGCACAGACCAGTGACGGGTGGGGTCTTCGGGGTCCGTAACCGCGACGCTGTGCCCCAGCCCCCGGTAGCCTGTCCGCTGGGCTGTCGGCTTGGCAGACTCCCGCTTGGCCACATACGGCAGCGCTTGCCAGGCCCGCCCCGCCGCCAACAAGGCCCGCAGGCTCTGGCGGTGGTGGTCTTGAAGCGTCATGGGACCGATGTAGCCCAGATTCAGGCGCAACCACGTCAACTGGTTCTCGGCGGTGGGCATCTTCCGGTCGCCAATGAGAATAATATCCTCCAAAGGCAAGAAGCGAGCGAGTCGGGCATGGTCGCTGAAGGCTGCGAACTGGGGCGCATAGGTGGTGCTGTCCCCGGTGCCGCCATGCAGCACATCAAACCACACCGGCAGCCCCCCATCGCCAGCGGCGAGGGCGAAGAGCTTCAATGGCTGCCACCACGCCCCCGCCGGATTGTCTCCCGGCTCCAGACGCGGGCCCCCCGCATCCGTCGGTTGGTCCGCACACAGACCAGCAAAGGGCATGGCCAGGGTGTCCGCATGCAGGCGATGCAAGTCGAGCCCATCGTCCCGGGCCGCCGTGGCGACCACATCGCCCCAGATGACCGCCCGCTGGTCATACAGCGCGTCCAACATCCGACCCGCCCGGTCCTCGTTCACCTGCCCCGTCCGCTCGATTTCGGGATACAGCGTGGTAATAGCAAAACGTTCGGCCCAGCCAGGCAGGTCATACAGGGCTGTAGGGTCGCTGAGCCGCGATTGGGTGCCCAGTTCCGCCACCAAGCCGTGATCCAGCTCCGCTTGCTCAGCGATCGGACAATGACGATTCACCATCTCTCGGAACCCCAGACGTCGCAGCACCGGCGTGGTAAGCACCAGGGGGCCAATCGTCCGGGTCTCGACTTCCACCTCATGCCGTTGTGTCGCCATGGAAGCACCTCAACCTCAACGGAGAACTGCATGCTGGGGTTCCCGTAGTTTTGGAACGGTTATCAGTAATGTTGCATAGCACATTATGCCATTTAATGTTGCCCATGCATTTATGTTGTGCAGCGTGTGTAAGTATTGCTTATTACGATAGTTTCCTTTTCTGTATACTACATAACGTGGAAGACACTCTTTGACGCTGTGTCTTCCACGTATGGCACTATAACCCTTTCAAAAATGCCATCAACTCAGGATCCTTATGCCAATCGGCCTCCTGCGTTGGCTCCCCCATAGACGGCACGTCACAGCGTGCCAGTGCCTTAGCCTTCATCTCGAGATCGATTTCGGCGTAGATGTGAGTCGTATCCAAAGAGATATGACCAAGCCACGCCCGGATCGTGTTGATATCGACCCCAGCGCGCAGCAGATGTACTGCAGTGGTGTGGCGAATGGAGTGCGGGCTCATGTGTTTTGTTCGTAAGGAGGGGACCTGCTGGCTGGCCACCGCCGCCGTGCGTTCGATGAGCGCATGAATGCCAAAACGTGTGATGGGCTGCTGACGGCGGTTGAGAAACACCGGCTCCCTGGCCGTGCGATGCCCCAGGAGCGGCGTCAGGACCTGCACGGTCGCCGTCCACAGGGGACACAGGCGGACGCGGCGGCCTTTGCCCAGCAGCCGGACTGCAGGCGAGGTCTGCAACGCCAGATCTGCCACAGTCACCTGCGCAGCTTCACTGGCACGTGCCCCGGTGTTATAGAGGAACAGCAGCAACGCATAGTCCCGCCGCCCTTGCGCGGTGTGACGATTGGGGGCTGCGAGCAAAGCATCCATCTCAGCCTTGTCCAGGTAGGTCATGTGGGGCTGCGAGGTTTTTTTGAAGGGGATGGTGCGTATCTCGCTGCACCAGGCAATGTGCTCTGGGCTCTGCATAGCAATAAAACGCGCCAAGGCGTGGATGGCAGACAGTCGGACGTTCCGGGTGGCGACAGAGCAGCCACGCTGCTGCTCGAGATACCCCAGGAACCGCTGGATCACCTCAGGAGATAGCTGTTCGACGGCCAGTTGCTCGATAGGCTGCTTGACCTCCTGACTGACAAACGGCAGGAGCAAGACCAACGTATCACGGTAGCTGGCCTGAGTATTGCGGGCCAGATGGCGTTCGCAGACGAGGTGCTCCAACAGAAATCGACGAATCCATGGGCCGAGTAGAGGGGTCTGCATCATGATGGGCCTCCGAAAACGCATAGTGTTCAAAGCGGCAGCTCGCCTCTTGGAGGAGGTCGGCCGTCATCGTGAGATAGTGTTGGGTCCCGCGAAGATCACGATGCCCCAAGTACGTCGCGAGTTGCGGCAGTAAGCGCTGCACATCGGCGCCCTCGCGATACCACGTCACGACCCGAGTCACGGCCGCGGTATGCCGGAGATCATGGAGACGGGGTTGGGAACGCGCCCCGTCGTAGCGGACGATGCCGGCGCGCGCCCGGAGTTGGCAGAACACATGATAGACGCGGCCATAGCGCAACGGCCTCCCCGTCCGCGTCGCAAAGAATGCGGAGGCGTCCCCAGCAGGCTGCGGCAGACGGCTGCGCTGGTGGGCGTAGTCATGGAGCTGCGCCGTCAGTTGCGCTCCTGTGGGGACCCACCGCGTCTTGCCAAACTTGCTCTGGCGCACCAGCAGTATGCTGTCCGCAAGCTGGACGTCAGCCAAGGTCAGGGCCAGCGCTTCGCTGATGCGCACTCCAGTGCTATAGAGCACCAAGAGCAGGGTGCGAAACGTCATGGCCTGGAGCGGACTCAACGGCGTCATGAACTGCTCGGTGGCGGTGAGGAGGCGACGTACTTCCTCCGTGGTATAAATATAGGGGGGCTGATGGGGAGGGCAGGTCGGGAGGATGGTGGGTAAGGGCGACACCGCGACGTATCCGCGTCCGATGGCAAACCGGTAGAACCCCTGGAGGACTCGGAACTGGGTATGCCAGAAGGAGGTGATAGGGCCACTGCCGGCGAGATAGGCTAGCACCCGACTGGGTGGCACATCGACAATGTCCATCTCGCCCATAACACGGCAAAAGGCCTTCAATACCCCAGTTTCGGAGCGAAAACTCAGGCCAAGAGATTGTTTGAAGGTCACGTAGCGCTGCGTGAGTTCGCTGAGTGTCATAGGAGCCCTCCCAGATCAAAGGCGGCGACCTCTCGCAGGCCTGCGAGATCGACTTTGGCGTACACGCGAGTGGCTTCGGTACTCCGATGCCCCAAGTGATCGCCAATCTCTTTGAGGGAAAAACCCTCGGCGACAAGATGCGTGGCGCACGCATGACGTAAGGCATGTGGCCCACAATGCGCGGTCTGCACACCCAGCGCCCGCAAGCGTTTGCTGGTCAGACCGTGCAGGGCACTCCCCGACAGCGGGCGGAAAGGCGGCGTGAGGGTCAGGAAGAGGGCGCGGTGTGTACTGACGGGACGTACGGTCTGGAGGTAGCGCACGATCGCCTGGCCTACGGCTGGCAGCAACGGATACGGCGAGGTGTGCCGAGTTTTGGGGCGCGGCACCCAGATGAGATTCTGTTCCCAATCGAGATGATCGAGCTGGAGTTGGGAGACTTCACGGGCGCGGAAGCCATAGAGTGCAAAGCACATAAGGATCGCCCGGTCCCGGATGTCGCCTGGCTGCTCGGTGTCGAGAGTGGCCAAGAGACCTTGTACCTCCTGCCACGAAGGCCCCGAGGGCAGAGTGGTGTGCGCGAACACCCGCGGCCCTTGGAGGGTCTCTGCGATGGTAGCCTGGCACCATCCTTGTGCGCCGGCATACCGCAAGAAGGCGCGTAAAGCGGCTGCCAGATTGCGGATCGACAGGCGAGACCAGCCTTTGTGGCCGTACGTGATGAGAAACGCGTCCACGTCTTCAAGCTGCACCGCTGCCAAAGACGCATGCTGGGCGCCATACCACTGCAGGAACTGGTCGATGTACCATGCACGGCGCTGGATCGTAACCGGAGACAACCCCCGTTCACAGGCCATCCACGTCGTAAACGCCTCTCTGTGTTCGGTAAACGGGACGGTCGGTGCAGACTCGCACCAGCACCCAAGAAAGCGGAGCCACGTGCGAGCTGTCGTCAGGAAACGAGCACGGGTCCAGACGGTATTCAGTGCACGGCCATAACACTGTTGGCGGTCTTGCCATCCGTGGGCGACCACCTCCAGCTGGGCAGGCGTCACCCGCACATGCGGGTCTATGCGCAGCTTCCGGGCGACCCAGATCAGCTCCCGGGCTTTCAGCCGCAATGTAGCCTGGGTATAGCCCTGCTGGGCACAATGGGTGAGGTACCGTTCACGCTCCTCGACATAGGGCGCAGCCCTATGTCGAGCTACAACGGCAGGATGGGTAAAAAGCTGTTCGAACATGTTGGACCTCCTTTTGTAAGGTACGATCCACCCATGTGTCGCCATGATGTATGTGGTGTCAAGTGGAGAAACATGGCAAGGAAATCAGTGAGTTGTGTGCTCTAAACAACATAAATATATGGACAACATTATATCAGAGGCCTTCCATAACCGTTCTCGCTCAATTTATCAGAGTTTGTAGATAGTTGAAGTTAGTCTATAAGAAGAGAGGTACGCTTCTCTGAGACTCTCCTCTTTTCACGAGATTGGCCCGAAAACGGTGAGGAGAGGCACAGCACCTCAGCCAGTATTGACGAGCTACAAACTGCTATAAATTGAGCGACACAAATTTACACCTATCTTTAAAGCGATGATGTTTTTATGGTCCGGGAAATACTACTGTTCCCGGAGCCACGATCTCCCCTTCAAATGCCCCTATCGTTTCGCTACAGTAGGGACAGAAAGGTTGCCCCGCAACTTCTAGGCGCAGCGGCGTGAGTCCCCTGAGCCTCGCATGCACTATGACCCGTATGTCGGGATGGATCCGAAATGCGGGCGGGACTAGCCTGTCTGGGCTCATGAGCACTGGTTCGTACCCTGCTTGATGTATAAGCTCCAGCTGAGCACGCGTCAGCCCTTGTGTCGGCCCTCTGGCGACAAAAGTGGGCCCTTCGGCGGTGTGGAGTACGGCCGTCGGGTTGTAATTTCGGAACTTCGGAATTCCACCTGCTGCCTCATGTATCTGTGATACGGATATCTCTGATGCGGACAGTGACCGCAAAAACAATAGCCGTCCACCAATCTCCGTCAAGGCTAACAGAGCGAGATCCGCAAACAGTCGGTTCCCAGGCTTTGAAAGGAATTCTTTTCGCTGCTGCTCCGCGTAAGCTGGGTCACCCAACCCTATGAACACTGGTCTGCCTTTGAACGTGACATTCCGTGAGTAACCTACAGCGTATAACTTAGGGGTGTTTTCCTCGATTCTTTCCCTATCTCGGGCAGTCCTGGCTGCACTGGCGGCATAAGCGTGGGCCTCCCCAATTGGATCCGGTATTGGCGATTTCCATGTCGGTGAGGCCATGGCTGCGAGCGCATCGCTGGATGAGAGCTGCCCAGTCACGTCGGAGACGCCCGCGGCAGGGTCCTCGGGGCCGAGCCCCGAGGGGTCCACGAGCATCATCGGCTGGGCCCCGGCATAGGCGAAGCGGTTCGGACCGGCGGCGAGGCCGAGGGGATCCGGTGAGAGGAAGCGGCCCAGCGCCGGCCGGTAGAAGCGGGCGCCGAGGCGATAGAGGCCGAGCTCGGGGATATAGGGCTGGCCGGAGAGCAGGAGGCGCGCCCCGACCGCGCTTGCGCCGAGCGCGCTTCCGGCGGTGTCGCGGATTACCGGCCCGCCGTAAGCGTCGTATTCGTACCGCTCCGCGATCTGGGCCCCGGAGGTGGTGGCATAGGCCACCCGCTCTCCCCACTGCGAATGGAGATAGTGGATTGCCCCACCCCGGATGATCGCGAGGGGGAGGCCTCCGGCCCCGGGGACGTGAAGTGAGGAGCCCGACGCGCCGGCCTCGCGCAGGAGGACGCCGTCGGCGTACTGGAAATGGGTTTGGGCTGCGCCGCTGGTGAATCCCACGAGCCGGCCGAAGGGGTCGTGGCGGAACGACCAGGCGAGCCCTCCTGGCGGCGCTGCAGTCACCAGGTGGCCGAGGCCGTCGTAGCCATAGGTCGTCCCGTCGGGCAGGCCGACAGTGTTCCCCTGGACGTCGGAGGTGATAGTTCCGCCCAGCTGGGTATATCGGTTGTCGGAGGCAATCGCAGTCGTCGTGGTGGATCCACCCCGAGTGACGGCGGTCCAGTTGTCCGCAGCGTCCAGGGCGTAGTCTTCCCGGCGGGGTCCAGAGCCGAGGGCGCCCTGGACCTGCGCCCGGGTGATCGATCCACTGCTCCAGGTCGACAGGCCGGGAACCTGGAGGCTCGCCGCCTGGAGCCGGGAGAAGGCGTCGGAGAGGAAGAGGTCAGCGAGCGGGGAGGCGGGTCGGACGCCGATCCAGGCGTCCTTGCGAGCAAGGGTGTCTTCCGAGCCCCAGAAGAGGTCGTGACCGAAGAGCGGAGCCGCGCCCACGCCGGTGCGGGAGGTGAGGAGGCGACCCTCGGCGTCGTGGGTGTTTACCTCGGTGAGCTGGACGTTCCCAGCGCCGCGGGCGCCGTAGGTCACCTGCTTCGGGAGCCCGGAGCCGTCGTGGACGTAGTCGGCGAGAACGGTGGCGCCCAGTTTCGCCTGCGCGATGCGGCCCAGTCCTTCATAGGTATAGGTGAGGATGTTTGATCCTTGAGTGATGGTGCGGGCCCGGCCGAGCGGATCGCGCAGGTAAACCAGAGGCTCGCCCGGGAAGAGCGTGGAACTCTCCTCGACCACCGCGCCGGTGGAGTCGCGCACGAAAGTGTAGGCCACGTCATCTCCCGGGTCGGCGGGGCGGTTGCTCGCGCTGGCGGAGGCGAGGCCGAAGGCGTCGCGGGTGAAGGAGACTGAGGTCGTCCCGCCCCACCCCGCCGGCGGGTTCGCCTTTGCCGCCGCCGCCGAGGCGAGGTCGCCGAAGGCGTCGTAGGCGTAGTGGGTGGTGTCGCCGTTGCGGTCCACCCGGGTGAGGTGGAGCCCAGTGCCTCCGCGGAAGGTGAAGGCAATCGCGGTGCCGTCTGGATACACCTCGTGCCGCAGCCGTCCCAGGTGGTCAAAGGCGAAGGTGGTGGTGTTGCCGACGCCGTCGGTGAAGGAGGAGACCGCGCCAACGCGGTTGCGCCCGATGGTCTGGTAGGGCTCTCGCCCGCCGTCAGGGAGGACCCGGAAGATCCCAGCCAGCTCACCGGACGGGCTGTAAGCGTAGGCGACGGCACCGGCGCGGGAGGACGCCACATCGGGACGGCCGAAGGCGTCAAATGACGTGGACGCCAGGGTCGGCACTGAAGCCCCCGCCACGGTGGCGTCGCCGAGCCGCACCGCACGGAGCGCACCCAGATCGGTACGCTCGAGGGTGTGCACGAGGGTTCCGCTCGAGGTGGCCGACGGGGCGACGGTGCGCACCGTGGTCCGGCCCTCGTCGGAGTAGACGAAGGACTCGGAGGTGACGCCGTCGGGAAGCGAGATACGGCGCACCCGCCCCAAGGCGTCGCGCTCGACGCGGGTGACCCGCCCTTCGAGGTCGGTCTCCTCAACAGCGTTCTGGGCGTCGAAGTGGCTCACGGTCCGGGTGATCCAGCCGCTCGGGGTGAGGAGCTGGCGGGGGGCTCCGGGGCGGTCTACGAACCAGCGCCTGCGCTCCTGGGTGAGGCGCGACACCGGATCGTAGGCATAAGTGGCGAGCGCCGCGAGGAGCGGGCCGTCGGGGTTGGGGATCCCGCCCACGAGATCAGCGCCGATGCTGAGGTTCCCGGGCTTGTAGGTGCCAACCCAGCTGACCCGGTTCCGGCTGTCGTACCCACGCCGGTGGCGCACCCCGTTCGCGATCGTGGCCTCGACCACGCGCCCGTATCCGTCGTAGACGAAGGACTGGGCGATCGCGGGCTGGCCCGGGGCCGTCGAGGCCAGCTCCACGCTGTTGATGAATCCGGCGGCGTCGCGAGGACTCGCGATCAGCGTCTCGGTCCCCGGCGAGGCGCCGTCAGTGAGGTTCTGGGCGCAGAGGTTGTCCCAGGCGGCGGAGCTCGCCGACCAGATGCCGCGTTCCACCCGGGTCACCTCTCCGTTGCCGTCGCGGGTGAAGCGGGTGCGTCGGCCCTCCGGATCGACCATCTCCACCACCCTGCCCCGGCCGTCGTAGCCCAGGCAGGTGACGCGCGAAGGACCGTCTCCGACGGTGGGTTGCTCCGTCACTGTCTGGAAGAGCCCGCGCCCGTGGTAGCTGTAGCTCCGGGTCACCACCGGCCCCCGCTCGGTGAAGACCTTCCCGGTTGGGTCGTAGAGATAGGTGGTGGTGAGCGGGGTTGCCCCAGCCGCAAGGATGATCGACTCGCTATCGATGCGGCCATCTTTGTGCCAGGTGAAGCCGTGACTGGCATGGCCCGGTTCGGCCTCGCTCGTGATCTGACCCAGGGCGTTGGAGCCGAAGGTGCGGGTGGTGGCGAGGGCGCCACCCTCGTCGAAGGTTATGGTCTCGACCACGCCGTTCGAGGGCTTGTAGGCTATAGCGGTGCGCGTGCCGTCCGGGTGGGTGATCTGATCCACCCGGCCCCGAGCGTCGCGACGATAGTCGACCCTGGGCGCGGGCGCCGCGGGCTCGATCGCGGTAACGTTCATCTTGGCGTCGTAGTGGTACGTGACGAGTGGTACCGCGGGCTGGTTAGGATCAAAGAGGACCTCGGGACGCCCGTGGGCGGCGAAGCTGGTACGCTGCTCGATCTGTGGCGTCGGGGCATAGCGCCCCGGTGCAGGGAGCGAGACCACCCGCACCGGATTCCAGGCGTCGTCATAGGTCACGCAGCTGCGGTCCCCGAAAGGCGAGCGCTCTCCAGTGAGCCGGCCGAGGAGATCGAAGTTCCGGTCGGTGCGCGCCCCGGAGGTGTTATTCACCCCTCGCAGGAGCTGCCCATTCACGGAGCTGTGGTAGGTCCACACCGACCCCGCAGCGTCGCGCACCACCGAGGCACGAGCGATGGGCTGGTCCTTCTCCGCGGTGGGACCGGTGATGGGGGCAACGTAGACCGCCACCGGGCAGGTGTCCGGTGGCAGCGGCGGGACCTCGACCCCGCCGCCTACGCAGCCCATCGCGACGTCCTGGGCATCGGGTTCCGGTTGGTATCCGGTGGTCGAGGCGGTGCCGCGGCTTGCCCAAGGCGCGCCGCAGTCGGGCTCTGGCACCGGAGGCCCGCCGAGCCCCTTCATCGCCTCCCCCGCCGCGAGGCAGGCGGGGTCCGTGGGGATGCGGGAGGCAGGCTCGCAGAGGCCGCTCCAGGGATTCTTGGCGTTCGATCGCCAAGGGTCACCGCTGGGCGACGAGCCGGAGCGGACCCCGGTGCCCTCGTTGAAGCTCCAGAAGATCGGGCCGCGCGGGTCGGTGAGTTGCCCGGACCAGACTGGCTCGCCGGCCCGCCCGGACCGGCGAGCGAGCTCGCGGAACGTGGCGGTGCCCTTGCAGGAGCCGGCAGCCAGCGTCGGCCCGCCTGCGGTGGCTCGTACTGTCAGCTCCGGCGTGCAGGCGCCCGCAGGGAAGACCGCCGCCGCCCCCACCGCTCGGCCGCGGTAGGCGCGGAAGCCCGCCGGCGTCCGCACCAGCGTGAGGAGCGCGGTCGGATAGCCCGCCGTCCCCAGCACCGCGGTGGGCTCGTCAGCGCGCAGCCTGGAGAAGGTCACCTGGCCCGGCCGGTCCCCGGAGGCGCGGAGGGTGAGGGTCCCCTCCGGCGTGTGGATCGCGAGCCCCTCGGCGGGCAGCTTCACCGGCGGCCAGAGCATCGCCGTAGTCGCCGCGGTCCGGCGCAGCTCGTACCAGGCGTAGGCCCCGAGGGTGCGCGGGTCCTCGAATTTGGGCCCGGCGGTCACGGGTCGCCCCTCCGGCGCTGGGTCACCGCCGCCCGGGCCGGTGGTCACAGGCCACCCCTCCGGCGCTGGGTCACCGCCGCCCGGGCCGGTGAGCACCAGATACTCACCCGGCGACACCGCCACCCACCCCTCGGTCCAGCGGTTCGGGGACCCAACGTCGATCGGGCACTGCGTCGGGCAGAGCCAGGTGAACTCCCGGGTGGCAGAGAGAAAGGGCTCGTCGGCAGCGGCGATCGGCGGCGCCCCGGGGGTGACGAGGTCATAGTGCTGGAAGGTGATCCGGTCGCCGCCGAAGCTATGGCGCTCCACTCGGTCAAAGCCGGGGGAGAAGATATCCTCCTGGTAGACGTTCTCCACGTACACCGCACCCGTGGCGTCCTTCACCCGTAGCAGGTTGTGATTCGCTTCCTCGGGAACGCCGTACACCACCTTGCCGGAGGGGTGGGTATTATTCGCCACGCACTCGGCCACGCACGCCCGCTTGCAGGTCGCCGCTCGCGGCTGCTTCCCGCATTCCCGCTGGCAGAAGCTCCGATCGTTGCAGTTCGCCGCGCACGCCGTCTTGCAGTTGTCCGTGCACGCCGCGCCGCAGTTCTGGGCACACGCCGTCTTGCAGGCGCCGGGGCATTCATTGCGGGCGGTGACGAGGCAGCCCGGAGAGCTGGTGGGGCGGCAGGAGCTAGTGCCGGGGGAGCCGTTGAGGAACGTGTCCACGCACCGGTCCAGACACTTGACGTCCTTGTTACAGCCACCGGGGCAGTTGTCCCCCTTGAGGCAGCAGTCGTAGCAGTTATTCTTGCAGCACCAACCCCAGCTAGGGACTGACCATTACCCACAACTTCCGCGCGCTGCGGGAGCAGCCCAAGGGGCAGGTAGGGGATAATAAGAACGGAGCAGCGGACAACACACTTTGATATCGAGTGGGGGACGCGCTATGCACACGCCCACACTCTGGGCGGCGCGAGTGGCGGCGGGAACGGTGTTGCCAGACAAACGACTGTCAGCTCGCTTGGCCTGCCTCTTGGAAACATGCGCGGAGCGGCCAAACGATGCCATTCCGCAAGAC
>Ga0137374_10008851_pt1 | contig 11897 bp, 10 predicted proteins | sample SagtaG_20_FD_104811 | JGI IMG/M metagenome (GOLD analysis project Ga0137374, IMG submission 104811) | Vadose zone soil microbial communities from Sagehorn Ranch, Mendocino, California, USA - Sage1_R_100_16 metaG | ecosystem: Environmental > Terrestrial > Soil > Vadose zone | place: USA...
GCCTTCGTTTGCCTACGCGAAGCCCCGCGCCCTTGCCGAGGCGTTCGAGCTGCTCGAGCGCCACGGCGAAGGCGCCAGGATCCTTGCCGGCGGCCAGAGCCTCATCGCGTCGCTCAACATGCGGCTCTCGGCGCCCGAAGTGCTGGTCGACATCACGGCCTTGTCCGCGCTCAAGGGCATCAGCCTCGAGCAGGGCGTGGTGCGGATCGGCGCGCTGACCACCCATTCCGAGATCGGGAAATCCGACGTCGTCGGCAAGCACGTGCCGATGCTGGCGCAGGCGGTGCCGCATATCGCCCACCCCGCGATCCGCAACCGCGGCACCCTCGGCGGCAGCCTGGCCCTCGCCGATCCCGCGGCCGAGTATCCCGCGTGCGCGCTGGCGCTGGACGGCGTGATTTTCATCGAAGGCAAGGGCGGGCAGCGCCAGGTCAGGGCCGCCGATTTCTTCCGCGGCCTTTTCGAGACCGCAGTGAAGCCGGGCGAGGTGGTCTCGGCAGTCGAGTTCGCCGCGATCAAGAAAGACGAGCGCTCGGTGTTCCTCGAGCTGGCGCGGCGGCACGGCGACTACGCGACCATCGGCCTCGCCGCGCACCAGGCTTCTTCCGGGAAGCGCCTCGCCTTCCTCGGCGCCGGGGCGACGCCGGTCCTGGCGAAAGGCGCCGCGTCGGCTTCCACGGTGGAAGAGGCGTTGAGAAAACTGGAAAAGGACCTGGCGCCGCCCGCCGACCTTTATCACTCCTCGGCCACCAAGCTGCACCTTGCCAAAGTGCTGCTCGAACGCGCATGGACCACGCTCTCGAAACCACACTGACGGTGAACGGCACGCAGGTGAGCCGGCGCATTCCGGCGCGGCAGCATCTGGTGGACTTTCTGAGAGACGAATTGGGATTGACCGGCTCGCACATCGGCTGCGAGCACGGCGTCTGCGGCGCGTGCACGGTGCGCGTCGACGGCCAGATCGTGCGCGGCTGCCTGATGCTCGCGGTGCAGGCCGACGGCTGCAAGGTCGAGACGATCGAAGGGTTGTCCGATACAAAAGAGCTTCTCGAGCTGCAAAAGAAATTCCATGAGCACAACGCCCTGCAATGCGGCTTCTGCACTCCCGGGATGCTGATGGCGGCGCAGGATCTGATTCGTCAAGGCAGATCCGTTACACGAGAACAGATCAGACAACATATTTCCGGCAACTACTGCCGCTGCACCGGCTACCAGGCGATCGTCGACGCAATAGAGGAAGTAATGCAGACGGAAGTACCTCATGGGCAAGGCTGAGCTCCCGCTCCACGCCCCCGGCACCCGGGTCGACCGGGGCTACATCGGCCAGAGCGTGCCGCGGCCGAACGCGCAGCGCCTGCTGCAGGGACGCGGAACCTTCGTCGACGACCTGCGGTTCCCGAGGCTGGCGCATGTGGCTTTCTTCCGCAGCCCGTATGCGCACGCGAAAATCAGGAAACTGGATTTCTCCAAGGCAGTAAAGCAGAAAGGCGTGCTGGCGGTCTTCGACGGGCCCACCGTGGCGGAGTACTGCAAGCCCTGGGTGGCGGTGCTCGCGCACCTGAAGGGCATCAAGTCGCCGCCGCAGCACGCCATCGCGATCGGGCGCGCCTGCTGGCAGGGCGAGGCGGTCGCTGCCGTGGTCGCGGAGTCGCGCTCGCAGGCCGAGGACGCGGTGCAGCTCATCGAGGCCGACTGGGAAGAGCTGCCCGTCGTGGTGGATATGGAGGATTCTTTAAAAGGTACAAAAATAATTCACGAAGAGCTGGGCGATAACATTTGCTTCAGCCGCTCGTTCGACACCGGCGGCGTCGACGAGGCCTTCGCCAAGGCCGACGTAGTGGTCGGGGAAACCTTCCATTTCGGCCGCCATACCGGGGTGTGCCTCGAAGGGCGCGCGATCCTCGCCGACTACAACGCCGCCGAGCACTCGCTCACCGTGTACCACGCCACGCAGGCGCCGCACATGATGCAGGACATCTTCTCGCGCCACCTCGGCATTCCCGAGGCGAACGTGCGGGTGATCGCCAAGGACATCGGCGGCTCCTTCGGCATCAAGGTGCACGTCTACCCGGACGAGATGGCCACCGCGGCGCTCTCGGTGATCCTGCGCCGCCCGGTGAAGTTCGTCGCCGACCGGCTCGAATCGTTCCTATCGGACATTCATGCCCGAGAACACAGGGTAAAAATAAGATTAGCCGCATCAAAAACCGGCGAGATTCTTGCGTTCGACCTTGACGACCTCACCGCCATCGGCCCGTACTCGGTGTACCCGCGCACCAGCGGCATCGAGGGCAACCAGGTGGTGAACCTCACCGGCGGGCCGTACAAGCACCAGAAGTACCGCGCCAGGATGAACGTCGTCTTCACCAACAAGAACCTGTGCTGCCAGTACCGCGCCGTGGGCCACCCGATCGCGGTGGCGCTGACCGAAGGCATCGTCGACGCCGCGGCACAGAAGCTCGGCATGGATCCGGCCGAATTTCGCCGCAAAAATCTGATCGCGGACGACGCCTATCCCTACACGTTTCCGTCCGGCATCAAGTTCGAGAAGCTCTCGCACCACAAGTGCCTCGACAAGCTTTTGAATTTGATGTCTTACGAAAAACTCAAACGTGAAAGAGATGAACTGAGAAAGGCGAAAATCTACCGCGGCATTGGCCTCGCGGCGATGATCGAGGTGACGAACCCGTCGCCGGCGTTCTACGGCGTCGGCGGCGCGCGCATCTCGGCGCAGGACGGCGCCACGCTGCGCCTCGAGCCCACGGGCATGCTCACCGTCATGTGCAGCGTGACCGAGCAGGGGCAGGGCACCGAGGGCATCTTCGCGCAGATCGCCGCAAGTGCTGTTGGAATTTCCATTGATAAAGTAAAAGTCATAACGGGCGACACGGGCGTGACACCCTACGGCGGCGGCACCTGGGCTTCGCGCGGCGCCGGCATCGGCGGCGAAGCCGTCTTGCTTTCCGCAAGAGCTCTCAGATCGAACATCCTGGATGTCGCGGCGGCGATCCTCAAGACGGACAGGGCCGAGCTGGACATCGCAAATAACGCTGTAATCAATAGACTCACTCTTGAAAACAGGATCGAACTAACCGAGCTCGGCCGCGTCGCCTACTTCCGGCCGGACACGCTGCCGATGGATTTCCAGTCCGAGCTTACGGTGACCCGGCACTACACGCCGCGGCAATACGGCTTCACCTTCACCAACGGCATCCAGGCTTCGCTGGTCGAAGTCGATCCGGACACCGGCTTCGTCAGGCTGCTCAAGCACTGGTGCGTCGAGGATGCCGGCACGGTGATCAACCCGATGCTGGTCGACGAGCAGATCCGCGGCGGCGTCGTGCAAGGAATCGGCGCCGCGCTCTACGAGGAATGCCTCTACAGCCCCGATGGGCAGCTCCTCAACGGCAACATGGCCGAATACCTGGTGCCGATGGCGGGCGAGATGCCCGACATCGTTTGCGCGCACGTCGAAACGCCGACAACGCAGTCTCAGCTTGGCGCCAAGGGCGTCGGCGAAGCCGGCACCGCCGGCGCGCCCGGCGCCGTCATGAACGCGATCAACGATGCTTTGCTTCCCTTTAAGGCTCGCGTGACCGCCATGCCGTTTACTCCCGAGCGGATTCTGAAGGCGCTAGGCAAGGTGTGAAAGACAGCAGGGTTTCTTCCGCCATCTCGCACTGGGCGCCGCGCTTCGTCTCCAACGGCGTGCTGCTCGCCGACTTCGAGGAAGTCACCGCCTCGCTCGAGCGCTGGGAAGACTGGTGCGCGGCGTGGAGCGCGCGGGCCGCGCTGCACGAAGGACTGGGGAAGGAATCCTTCAAGCAAGGGTTCAAACTGACCGCGGGCGAGCACCTGGTGCGCGCCGCGATCTACTACCACTTCGCCAAGTTCGTGTTCGTCCAGGACCTGAAGCAGATGCGCGCCGCGCATATGAAGGCGGTGGCGTGCTACCGCGACGGCGTGGCGCTGCTCAAACCCCCGGGGGAGCGAATTGAATTTGCATTCGAGAAGAACAAACTGACTGGAATCCTGAGAAAACCCAACGCCGGCAAATCTCCCGTGCTGATCATGGCGCCGGGCCTCGATTCCACCAAGGAGGAATTGCACGCCTACGAGGAGCCGTTTCTTGCTCGCGGCATCGCCACCCTCGCGATCGACGGGCCTGGGCAGGGGGAGGCGGAGTACGACATTCCGATCCGCGGTGACTACGAGCGCGCGGCAAGCGCGGTGGTCGACTGGATCGAGATGCGAAAAGATCTCGACTCGAAAAGAATCGGCATCTGGGGCGTGAGCCTGGGCGGCTACTACGCGCCGCGCGCTGCCGCGTATGAAAAACGGATCAGGGCATGCATTGCGCTGTCCGGGCCGTTCGAGTGGGAGAAGATCTGGGACGGCCTGCCCGAGTTGACGCGCGAGACCTTTCGCGTCAGAAGTCATTCTTCGGATGAAAATGAGGCAAAGCAAAGGGCGAAAAGCCTGACCATGGTAGAAGCGGCGCCGCGCATCACCTGCCCGATCTTCATCGTCACCGGCAGGCAGGACCGGCTGGTGCCGGCGTCGCACGCCGAGCGGCTGGCGAAGAGCGTCTCCGGGCCGGTCGAGCTGATGATCGTGGAAGACGGCGGGCACAATGCCAACAACCGGCCCTACCGCTACCGCAGCCGGACCGCGGACTGGCTGGCCGGTCAGTTCGGATTGCCGCGGATATAACGAGGAGGATGCGATGAGATTTTTGACATTGTTGTGTGCGGTGCTGTTTTCGGGATCCGTTTTGTCCCAAAGCTATCCGACGAAGACCGTGCGCTTCGTCTCCGGCGTGACGCCTGGCGCGGCCTCCGACACCATGGCGCGCATCCTCGCCGAGAAGCTGCAGACGAAATGGGGCTCGCCGGTGATCGTCGAGAACCGCCTCGGCGCCGGCGGCCTGGTCGGCGCGAAGTACGTCGCGGACCAGGCCGATCCCGACGGCCACACGATCATGATGTACGCCTCGGCCTTCACGGTGTCGACGCTCCTCAGCCCCAGCGTGCTCGACCCGAAGGAGCTGCAGGCGGTGGCGACCGTCGCCACCATTCCGACGGTCATGATCACGCCGCCGGGGAGGTACAAGAGCGTGGCGGACTTCGTCGCCGCCGCCAAGGCGCAGCCCGGCAAGCTCGTCTGCTCGGACGCGGGCGTCGGCAGCGCGACGCACATGGCCTTCGAGCGCTTCCGCTTCGCCGCCGGCTTCGAGGCCCTGAACGTGCATACGAAGGGACCCAGCGAAGCGCTCACCGAGGTGATCTCCGGCCGCGCCGACTGCTATTTCGCGCTCGTGTTCCAGGCGCAGAAGATGCGCGAGGCGGGCAAGGTCGGGGCGCTGGTGGTCAGCTCGCCGAATCGCACCCCCCTGATGCCGGATTTGCCGACTACCGTGGAGGCGGGTTACCCGAACTCGTCGTACAACTTCTGGGTGGGCGCGCTGGTCTCGTCCAGGACGCCGCGCTCGATCGTCGAGCGCCTGCACAAGGAGATCACCGCGCTCGTCGAGTCGCGCGAGATCAGCGACCACATCAGGAAGCTCGGCGCCGATCCCCTGGCCATGTCGATCGCGGATTTCGACGCCATGATCCAGCGCGAGCTGGTGGAGAACGCGCAGCTCATCAAGGCGGCGGGCATCAAGGCCAACTGACTTAGAATCGGCACCACAGGGGAGAGGCTCATGCGCAGGCTGCTGGTCGTGCTCGCACTGGTCTCGGGAAACGTCTTCGGACAGGCGTTTCCGTCGAAGCCGTTGCGCATCGTGGTTCCGTTCCCGGCCGGCGGCACCACCGACATCGTGGCGCGGCTCGTCGGGCAGCGCATGAGCGAGACCATGGGCCAGCCGGTGCTGATCGAGAACCGCGGCGGCGCCGGCGGCACCATCGGCGCCGATGCAGTGGCGAAGGCCGCGCCCGACGGCTACACCATGCTGATGCACAACGTCACCTTCCCGATGGCCTCGGTCGCGGCCGCGATCGCCAACCGCGCGACGTACAACATCGAAAGCGATTTCGCGGGCATTTCGATCGCGGTGTTCGTTCCTTTGGTGATCACCGCGCACCCGGGCGTGCCGGCAAAGGATCTGCGCGAATTGGTCAACTATCTTCAAAAAGAGAAGGACGTGCGCTACAACTACGGCTCGACGGGCCCGGGCTCGTTCATGCACGTGATGGGCGAGATCCTGGCGCGCGACGCCAGGATCGAGATGACACATGTGCCGCTCAAGGGCGCGGCGCCGCTCAAGCAGGAGCTGATCGCCGGGCGGCTGCAGGTCGGCGGCGACCAGCTCTCTTCCTCGCTCGCCGACATCAAGGCGGGCAAGCTCAAGGCGCTCGCGACCAACGCCTCGCGCCGCATCCCGGAGCTGCCCGAGGTGCCGACGGTGCGCGAGCTCGGCTTCCCGGCGATGGAAGCCGACGGCTGGAACGGCCTGTTCGCGCCGGCGAAGACGCCGCGCGAGGTGATCGAGCGGCTGCAGAAGGAAACGGCCGCCGCGGTGCGCCACCCGGAAACCGCGAGGCGGCTGGTCGAGATCGGCGCGCAGCCAGTGGGCTCGAGCCCCTCGGAGCAGGACGCGATCCTGAAGCGCCAGGTAGAGCAGTTCCGGCCGATCATCCGCGAAATGAGAATAGAAAATTAGGGAGGACGCCGTGCGGACGCTGGTGTCACTTGCACTTTCATTATCTATTTCTGTTGCAAATGCACAGGGCTATCCCTCCAAGCCGGTCAAGCTGGTCGTCACCTACCCCCCGGGCGGCAGCTCGGACCTGATGGCGCGCGTCTTCGGCGCCAAGCTCGGCGAGCTGTGGGGCCAGCAGGTGATCGTCGAATCCAAGCCCGGCGCCGCCGGTTCGATCGGCATGGACTACGCCGCGAAGCAGTCCGCCGACGGTTACACCTTCGTCATCGGCAACCTCGGGCCGGTGGCGGTGAACCCGCTGTTGTCGCAGGTCCCCTACAGCATCGAGCGCGATTTCGTCGCGGTGTCGATGATCTCCACCGGCCCCAACGTGCTGGTGGTGAACACGGACTCGCCGTTCCAGTCATTGAAAGACATCATTGATTTTGCAAAGTCGAATCCCGGCAAGCTCAACTACGGCACCAGCGGCCCGGGCAGCGTCTCGCACCTCTCGAGCGAGATGCTGAAGAGCATCACCAAGGTGCAGGCGGTGGAAGTGCCCTACAAGGGCGGCGTGCTGGCGGTGCAGGACCTGCTCGGCAGGCAGATCAACTTCATCTTCTCCGACTCGCTGCCGGCGATGGCGCACATCCGCGCCGGCAAGCTTCGAGCCCTCTGCATCACGGGGTCTGAGCCTTTCTCTCTTTTAGCAGAACTTTCTCCTTGTCAGTCAGCTGCACCGGGACTGGTTGCGGTGAACTGGTGGGGCGTGCTGATGCCCGCCGGGACGCCGCGCGCCATCGTCGCCAAGCTCAACGCCGATACCGTGAAGGCGCTGGCCGACCCGGACGTGAAGAAGAAATTCGCCGACCTCGGCGTCGAGGCGGTGAGCAGCACCCCGCAGCAGTTCTCGGCCTTCATCCGCGCCGAGATGGACAAGTACGCGAAGCTCATAAAGGACGCGAACATCAAGGTGAACCCATGAAACCGATCGGCGTGGCGGTGGTTGGAACCGGCTGGTGCGGCGGCATCCGCGCCGAGACGCTCGCCGCGCATCCGCTGGCGGCGAGCCTGCATCTCGCCGAAATTCGTCCGGAAAGATTGAATGAATTGAAGGCAAAGCTCAAGCCGAAGAGCGCGACCGCGGACTACAGGGAGCTGCTTAGGAACAAGGAGATCGAGGCGGTCTACATCTCGGCCACTCCGGAGAGCACGCACTACCCGATGGCGCGCGATTTCCTCGCCGCGGGCAAGCACGTGTTCCTCGAGAAGCCGATCGCCCTCGAGCTTTCGGAAGCTGACGAGCTGATAAAGCTGAGCGGAGAAAACAAGCTGAAATTCAGCATCGGCTACTCGCAGCGCTTCAATCCGAAATACGCCTACGTGCGCAAGCTGATCCGCGACGGCACCATCGGCAAGCCGGTGAGCGCGCTCGTCAGCCGCCACATCACGCGCGGCCTCGGCAGCAAGATCAGCGGCCGCATCAAGCTCTCGCCGGCGGCGATGGAAGCGACGCACGACCTCGACTTCGTGCTGTGGTGCCTGGAGCCGGCGAAGCCGGTCAGGGTTTACTCGCAGGTGAATTACGGCGCCATGAAGGCGGTGAGCGGGGCGCCCGACACGCAGTGGCTCACGGTGACCCTGGACAGCGGCCTGTCGTTCGTGGTCGGCGGTGGCTGGAGCCTGCCGCCGGGCTACCCGAACTTCTCCACCACCTGGATCGAGATGGTCGGAGCCGACGGCGTGGTGATGGTCGACGACAGCCACCGCGACGTCATGGTCAACACCATGGCGAAGGGCATGCAGCTGCCGATGTCGACCATGCCGGGCGAGTTCGTCGAGCACACCTACGCCGGCCCGATGGCCGCGGAGACGGTGCACTTTCTCGAAGCCGTGGCGCTCGAGCGGCCGGTACTGGTGACCCCGCAGCACGCGCGCATGGTGATGGAGGTGTACATTGCCGCCGACCTTTCTGCCGAGCGCAACGAGGCGGTGACGCTTCCCCTGCAATGGCCAAAAAAAATCCGAAGCGCATCGGCCTAGCCATCGTCGGCGCCGGGCGCGTCGGCCTGTTCCGCGGCGAGGTCGCCGCGCGCCATCCGATGGTGGATTTCATCGGCATTGCAGATCTGCGAAAAGACCGGTTGAAAATTGTCGGCGAGAAAACCAAAGCTGATTTCGTCACCACGGACTTCGCGGAATTGTTGCAGCGGCAGGAAGTCACCGCCGTCATCGTCTCGACCGACGAGCACCTGCACGTCGAGCCGATCCTCGCCGCGGTCGACAGGAAGCTTTCTCTCCTGATTGAGAAGCCTCTGGCGACCGAGCTCTCGGATTCAGAGAGAGTGTTGAAAAAAATAAAGCAGTCCGGCGTCGATGCCGTCGTCGGCTATACGCAGCGCTTCCGCAGGCGCTGGCTCGCGGCGAAGGAGAAGGTGCGCACCGGCCAGCTCGGCGACGTGACGCTGGTCGCCTCGCGCGCCTTCATGAACCGGCTGGTGGCGCTCGACAACTACAAGCGCACCCGCTCGCCGGAAACAATTTCGCCCATGGTGATCTCGGGCACGCACGCGCTCGACATCGTGATGTGGATGATGGAGGCGAAGCGCCCGGTCGAGCTCTACGCGCGCTCGGTCGACAAGGCGCTCGGGCCGCTGTGCCGCGGCATCGACGCCACCGCCGGGGTGATGAGCTTCGAAGACGGCAGCCTGTATCACGCCTGCATCTCCTGGGCGCTGCCCATCGTCTGGCCCGGTGCGGTGTACAGCCTGGAAGTCGGCATCACCGGCACCGAGGGCGTGCTCACCATCGACGACACGCATCGCGACATCGTGCTCGCCACCAGCCGCTCTCAGGATGAAGGATATTCTCCAGATTCCCAAAGAAAAGTTGATTTTCTGGGCAGCTATCCGCCCGGAGACATCGCGCTCGGCGAGCTGCGCGGCCCCATGCGCGAGGAGACCGAGCAGTGGCTGAACCGCGTCTCGCTCGGCCTGCCGACGCAGCACGCCACCGCCGCCGAGGCGCACGACCGCCTGATGCTCACCAAGGCTTTCGACCTCTCCGCGCGGCTCAAAAAACCCGTTTCGCTGCCGATTGCTTCCGACTGATGAAATTTCTAGTTTTCTTTGTTGCTCTTCTTTCCACTGGTGTAACGGCTCAACCGTATCCGAGCAAGCCGGTAAGAATCATCATCCCGTTCGCCCCGGGTGGCGCGTCGGATTTCGTCGGCCGCATCATGCAGCCGCGCCTCGGCGAGCTGCTCGGCCAGCAGATCGTGGTCGAGAACCGCGCCGGCGCTTCCGGAAACATCGGGGTCGAAGCGGCCGCGAAGTCCGCGCCCGACGGCTACACGCTGTTTCTCGGCAACATCGGCACCATCGCCGTCAATCCCGCCGTGTTTCGTAATCTGCAGATAAATCCCTTGACGGATTTTGTGGCCGTCACCCAGGTGGTCGATGTGCCCAGCGTTCTGGTGGCCCACCCTGGTTTTCCTGCAAATAGCGTAAAGGAGATGGTTGCGCAGGCGAAAGCAAATCCGGGAAAGCTGAACTACGGCTCGCCTGGGAGCGGCAGCGTCAACCGGCTCGAGATGGAGCTGCTGCGCATGGCCGAAGGGCTCGACATGGTGCACGTGCCCTACAAGGGCGGTGCGGGTCCTGCGGTCGCGGGGCTGATGGGCGGCGAGACGCACGTCATGTTCACCACCGCGGCGTCCGCGATCGGGCAGGTGCGCGGCGGCAAGCTGAAGCTCCTCGCGGTGACGAGCGCGAAGCGCATGGAGCAGGCGCCGGCCGCGCCCACCATGGCGGAGTCGGGCTATCCGGACTTCGTCACCGGCTCCTGGCAGGGCGTGTTTGTTCCGGCGGGAACGCTCCGGGATGTGGTGAATCTTCTTTTCAAAACCATAACCCAGGCGATGTCGACACCTGAAGTGGTCGAACGGCTCGGCAAGGGTGGCGCCGAGGTCGTAACGAGCCAGTCGCCCGCGGCCTTTGCCGAGCTCGTCGCCGCCGAGACTCGGCGCTGGGCGCGCGTGGTGCGCGAGTCGAATGCCACCCCAGACTGACAGGCTCGGCGTCGCGGTGGTCGGGTTGGGATGGTGGGGCCGCATCATCGTCTCGCTCGCGAAGAGCAGTGCAAAGCTGCGCGTCGTCAAGGGGGTCGACCCGGATACGGCTGCGGCCGATTTCACCGCCGAGCACGAAATCCCTTACCTGAACAGCTACGACGAGGCCCTGCGCGATCCGCAGGTGCAGGGCGTGGTCCTGTGCACGCCGCACACGCTGCATACCGAGCAGATCGTCAAGGCGGCGAACGCGGGCAAGCACGTGTTCTGCGAGAAGCCGCTTTCGCTCTCGCGCTCGGATGTTCTCAGGGCAGTAAAAAGCTGCAATCAAAATCATGTGGTGCTGGCGGTCGGGCACGAGAAGCGCTTCGAGCCGCCCATACAGGAGCTGATGCAGCTGGCGAAATCGGGTGCGCTCGGCGTGCTGCTTCAAGTCGAGGCCAATTTCAACCAGGACAAGTTCCTTTCGCTGCCGGCGGACAACTGGCGGCTGTCGGGGAAAGAGGCCCCGGCGGGGCCGATGACCGCCACCGGCATCCATCTGCTCGATCTTTCGGTCGGCGTGCTCGGGCTCGCCGACCGCGTCTTCGCCTCGGTGCAGAAACTGGGCAGCAACCTGACGAATGGCGACACGCTCGGCGTCCTGGTGAAGTTCGAGAGCGGCGCGAATGCGCTCCTGAGCGCGGTGCTCGCGACTCCGTTCGACGGCCGCTTCGCTGTCTATGGCAGCCGGGGCTGGGCCGAGGTGCGCGACAAGGCGCATCCCGAGTCTCCGCAGGGCTGGACGCTTACGGCATGCATTCGCGATGCCGGAAAGAAAGTGCGTGAATTCCCGCCGTCCAGGGCCGTGCTCGCGAACCTCGAGGCCTTCGCGGACGCCGCAGGCGGGCGCGCGCCGTATCCGGTGCCGCAGGGCGAGATGATCGCCAACGTATCGGCGCTCGAAGCGATTTTCCGCTCCGCCGAAAGCGGGCGCGTCGAAACCGTCCGAAACTAGGAGATCCTGTTGCGACTCGGGACGTTCATGATGCCGCTGCATCCACCGGGCAGAAAGCCCGCGGAGACCTATGCCGAGGACCGCGAAGCGATCCTGCTCGCCGACAAGCTCGGATACAGCGAAGCGCTGGTGGGCGAGCATGTCACCGACCTCGCCGAGAACGTCACCTCCTGCCTGATGTTCCTCGC
>Ga0137374_10008853_pt1 | contig 11894 bp, 7 predicted proteins | sample SagtaG_20_FD_104811 | JGI IMG/M metagenome (GOLD analysis project Ga0137374, IMG submission 104811) | Vadose zone soil microbial communities from Sagehorn Ranch, Mendocino, California, USA - Sage1_R_100_16 metaG | ecosystem: Environmental > Terrestrial > Soil > Vadose zone | place: USA...
CCATACAAAAAGGGTCCGTTCACGGTCATTGCGCGCAATCAATCCAAGGAGAACAAATTTATTCAGTCGGCCACGCTAAATGGCAGATCGTTAAGTGAGCCGTTTATAAAACATTCTGATATTACTAATGGTTCTACTCTTGTTTTTATTATGGGGCCACGACCAAATAAGACGTGGGGAGTAGGAAGTGGTGACGCGCGTTGAGGGATAGCACACCGATGAGAGCAGACTGTAGGGGCGTCCCTCCGTGGGCGCCCCGGAGTCGCAGCCAAATGGGGGCGCCCACGGAGGGACGCCCCTACAGTCTGCTCGATCTTGAGTAGTGAGCCTTGGATGATTATTCAGAAGTGTTCCGAAACGCTTGTGTCGTGGCAATGTGCTCGTGATACAGGCGTAGTTCCGCATCCCTGCGCTCAGGAGACCATCCTAGTTCCTCCGCTAACAAAGATGCGACGAAAGCCGCCGCGCTTTGTCCCTGATCCTGACTGAACCCAAGCAGGGTGCGGCGCAACAAAAAATCCACGAGTCGCGAGCATTGCTCTGTGCGCGCCGCAAATACAACTTGAGCGGCAATGTCAGGCGCTTGCGGCGAAAGAGGTTTGCGTAAAGGCTCGAACGAAGCTGCCAGCTGGATGACCTCCCTCGCCCGCTTGCCGTAAAGATTATGAAGGTGGTCGATGGTTTCAATCTTCAACCCCCTACCCGAAGGTTCAGAAGATTCAAGATCATTGCGCGCACCTGGAAGCGGATTGCTGGCCGTCAGGCATGGCGTGTTGATACCGAGTTTCGCGCAGACGAGGTCAACAGCCTCTTCTGCTATAGCGCGATAGCCGGTGATTTTTCCGCCAAGCACCGAAACCAGGTTTTCGGCACCTGAACGAGCTCCGTCAGCGATTTGATGACTTCGGGAAACAGATGATTCCCAGCCCTCTTCTCTAACAAGGGCGCGAACACCTGCATTGCTGAAAAATATTCGCGAGCTATCGAGCGTCGGGAAATAGGTGGCCACCGAACGCAGGAGGTAATCCACGTCTGTCGAAGTTGCATGAACAGTCGCCGGGTCGGCGGTGAAATCAGTATCCGTCGTACCGATCCAGCTATAACCGAGCCACGGAATGACAAACATCAAGCGACTGTCAACCGCAGAGAAAACGACGACGGCGCGATGCGCAACAGAGGGACACGTGATGTGTATACCCTTAGTTGTGCGGATTTGTGGGGGCTTGGCGGGATCGGTTAATTTTCCCGCCACGCGGTCAAACCATGCCCCGGAAGCGTTGACTACGACCCGGCCTTTGATGCTGAACTCAAGCCCATCGTTACACAATGAATCGCGTACACGCACTCCGCCTATCCCCTGACCTGTGCGTAGCGCTCCGGTAACCTCAGCATAGTTGAATGTCTGCGCGCCATGGTCGCAAGCATCAATGATATTTTCCAGGCACAGACGTTCCGGCGAATTGGCCTGAGCATCGTAATAGACCGCCGCTCCTTGTAAGCCTTGCTGGCGTAAGTTCGGTTCTATCTTTTTGAGCTCTTCGGAATCGAGAAAGCGATGACGAGGCAGGCTCTTGTCGTAGCTCAATAAGTCGTACAACATCATGCCAATCTTTATTTTGCTGCGGTAGAGGATATTACTGCGGTAAAACGGCATAATGAATTCGAGCGGTTTCACGAGGTGCGGTGCGATGCACAAAAGCGTCTCGCGTTCACGCAGGTCCATACGCACGAGGCGAAAATCAAGCATCTCGAGATACCGCAAACCACCGTGAATCAAACGCGTCGATCCGGCAGTGGTGCCGCTGCCAAAGTCTCGTTTTTCAAATAGCGCTACACGCAGGCCGCGAAGGGCGGCGTCACGAGCAATACCCGCTCCAATAATGCCGCCACCAACAACAACGACATCGAATTGCTCATCTTCTCGTCCTGCGAGCCTTGGATTAGAAGTTAGTGAAACGTGCATACAGGACATGTGGTAGGTTTCTCACGGACTTACGGAGTGCGTTAATAGCAAGGGTGGAAACCACGTGTCAATTTGTGAGGTTTGATAAATGAAAAATTGCCTGGCGGAAGTTATCGGCACGATGATCATGATTATTCTCGGCGACGGCGTCGTCGCTAACGTTTTACTAAACAAGTCAAAAGGACAAAATAGTGGTTGGATGGTAATAACAACGGCTTGGGGGCTGGCAGTCATCATCGCCATCTTTTGCGTTGGGCGTATCAGCGGCGCACACCTCAACCCGGCAGTCACTGTGGCCCTCGCCTCGGTCGGTTCTTTCCCCTGGCCGCAAGTGCCCGGCTACATCCTGGCACAAATCATCGGTGCATTTATTGGGGCGATACTAGTCTGGCTGCTCTACCTGCCGCACTTTGCCGCGACCGAGGAAAAGGAACTAAAACTAGCCGTGTTTTGTACCGCGCCGGCGATTAGACGCCCAATCCCAAACTTCATCACCGAAGTCATTGGCACCGCTATTCTACTTTTCGGAATCCTGGCAATTGCCGCAAACGCACAAAAACTAACAACGCCTACAGGCATCGATCTTTCGGCGGTTTTCAGCCACGCAGTTCAACCAATTCTGGTGGGATTCCTCGTGTGGGGTATTGGTCTGTCACTGGGCGGACCCACCGGCTACGCGATTAACCCGGCGCGCGATCTGGGGCCTCGCCTCGCTCACGCCCTGCTGCCGATTGCAGGCAAGGGCGAAAGTGATTGGGGCTACGCCTGGATTCCTGTCATCGCGCCGCTCCTCGGCGGGGTCATCGGAGCAACCCTGTTCTCAGTGATAGGATTTTGAGGTGAATCATGACTCGATACGTCGCAGCGGTTGACCAGGGGACGACTAGCTCACGTTTTATGGTTTTTGATCATGCTGGGCGTGAAGTTGCGCGTCACCAACTGGAACACAACCAGATCTTGCCGCAGGCAGGTTGGGTGGAGCACGATCCCGTAGAGATTTATGCGCGCACCTGCGAAGTAATCGAAGGCGGGCTCGCAAACGCCAGCCTCACCGCGCAAGATCTGGTCGCCGTCGGCGTTACTAATCAACGCGAAACCACCGTCGTCTGGAACCCTAAAACAGGCGAGCCGCTCTACAACGCTATTGTCTGGCAAGACACGCGCACGGAGCGCATCATGCACACGCTAGAACAAGACGGATCAGGCGGAACGATTCGAAGCAAAGCGGGACTTCCGCCAGCGACCTATTTTTCCGGTGGCAAGATTCAATGGATTCTCGATAACGTCGAAGGAGCCCGCTCTGCCGCTGAGCGAGGTGAAGCTATCTTCGGCAATATCGATACATGGCTTATTTGGAACCTCACGGGCGGCATAGATGGTGGGGTGCATATCACAGACGTTACCAATGCCAGTCGTACGATGCTCCTTAATCTCGCAACACTCGACTGGGATGATGAACTGCTGAATCTCTTTAACATTCCACGTCGAATGCTACCAGCGGTTCGACCCTCTTCAGATTCCCGATTCTACGGCATGACACGACTTACCGGCCCGTTCCAGGGCGAACTTCCGATTTGCGCAGACCTCGGCGACCAGCAAGCGGCGACCGTCGGTCAAGTTTGCTTCACACCTGGTGAAGCGAAGAACACTTACGGCACTGGCAACTTCATGCTTCTCAATACGGGTACGAACATCGTGCCTTCGCTCGCCGGATTGCTTACCACGGTTTGCTATCAAGTCAGTGGCGCGTTTCCGGTTTATGCACTGGAGGGTTCCGTTGCCGTTACAGGTTCCGCCGTTCAGTGGCTGCGCGACCAAATTGGAATTATCCAACGTGCCAGCGACATCGAAGCGCTCGCCAACTCAGTTGCGGATAACGGCGGTGTCTACTTCGTGCCGGCCTTCTCAGGACTCTACGCTCCTTACTGGCGCGCCGACGCTCGCGGTTGCATCGTGGGTCTATCGCGCTTCAATGACAAAGGACATCTCGCGCGCGCTACGCTCGAATCCATTTGCTATCAAACACGTGATGTGCTCGATGCTATGGTGCAGGATTCGGGCGTAAGCTTGGAAATCTTGAAAGTAGATGGCGGTGCAACAGTTAACGATACCTTGATGCAACTGCAAGCCGACATCTTGGGGGTGCCCGTCGTACGTCCTGTAGTTGCCGAAACCACAGCCCTTGGAGCGGCTTATGCGGCAGGTCTAGCCGTTGGTTTCTGGCGTGATGTTGAAGAGACGCGGAGCAACTGGCAAGCGGACAAGCAATGGGAACCGCTTTGGAGCGCAGACCAGAGAGCAGCAGGATACGCCAGCTGGCAGAAAGCCATCGAGCGCACACTAAATTGGGTCGACCTTGAGAAAAACCAATCCGTCACTTAACAAGGAGAATTCATAGCTGATGGCCCTACCTCGCAGAGCCTTCTTAAAAACTTTCAGCTTAGGTTGACAACCCCGATTTATTTCCGCGGGTGCAGACCAGCGAGGCTTTGCACAAAAAGTGTTGCGAACCAGTCCGCGAAACCGGGGACTGGACAATTCAAGCTAAGTAAATTTGCAGGTCGGAAAGGGGGCGGTCGTTAGTTTCAAGGTTCGGTAAATTCAAGGCGCCCCGCTCAAGTCTCAGAGGCTTCATCGTCGAATCAATCAGTCAATGTAATTTAGGGCTGCGGCGCTCTGAAGCCAGAAAGGCGTTCAACTCCTCACGAGTCGGCAATGCAGTTCGAGCACCTAAAGCCCGACAGCCGAGCGCGGCCACCGCGCATCCCAGCCTGATGCTCGTCTCAACTTCTTCGCCTCGCAATAATCCATAGATGAAGCCTCCATGGAAAGCATCGCCAGCTCCTGTTGTATCAACGCAACCACCTGGGACCGTGAGAGCGGGTGTCTCCAGAAACTCTCCGTTACAAAGAACCGTCGCTCCCCGCCCTCCCTTTGTCAATCCGACGAGCGCACAGCCATGCTTCGCTTTGATCTCGGTGAGGGCCGCGTGTTCATCGTCAATACCCGTCAAGAGACGCGGAAACTCTTTCGATGAGATGAGCACATCAACCAGCGGCAGGAACTCCAGCAGCCCATCATAGACGTTATCGATGTCAGCGGAAACGATCGTGCCCACGGCACGGGCTGCTTGCGCCATCCGTGCACAGGCCGGCGGATCATGAGCGTCAAGGTGAATCACACGTGCTCGCCCGGCAAATTCGACGGGGGCATCGTGGGCTGAGTAGCCGAGACGCTCGTCCCGACTCCATAGAACTGTGCGCTCACCTCTTTTCGCTTCGATAAGGATATAACCAACCTGAGTGCGTGCGCCTTCGACTACTTCCGCAAATTCAATGTCAATGCCTTCGTCCTTCAAAGACTGCAGGCCAAGGCGACCTTCAAAATCTGTGCCGAAGCGTCCAGCGTAAGCAGTTCGCATCCCCAGACGCTGGAGCGTAACGATGGCGGATGCAGTTTGGCCTCCGGCTCCTTGTAGGTGCTCTACCAACCGCGTATTCGTTGCGGGAGCTGGATAGTCCGGTACGACAATAAGATGGTCGACCGCGTTGACGCCAAAGCCAGCGGCATCAAATTCTTTTTCACTGGAAAGGCTGAATGGAAACTGCAATAGTATCTTAGTCCTATGATCGGATACTGATGAAATCCCACCCGCGGAAGAGACTGTTGAGAATTCTGAGGAATCTGCAGTTGCGACTGGACAATTCAAGCTAAGTAAATTTGCAGGTCGGGAAGGGGGCAGTCGTTAGTTTCAAGATTCGGTAAATTCAAGGCGCCCCCGCTCAAGTCCGGAGAGGCTTCATCGTCAAATCAATCACTCAATGTAATTTACCGCTAAGGATTGAGTGATAGGGATAAGCACTGGCATTCAAGGTTGAGCGGGGGCGCCTTGAATTTACCGAACCTTGAAACTAACGACTGCCCCCTTCCCGACCTGCAAATTTACTTAGCTTGAATTGTCCAAATCCAATAAACGGCGGTGCGCAAAGGTGGTACTTCCATTTGCGCACCGTTGTGTCAGACATCAGAAACTGAATCTCGCCGCGAACTGCATCAAGCGTGGATCACCTGCGAGGGCTGTGATTCGACCTACAGCATTGCTGTTGATGTTTCGTTCGGGAAGCCCAAACTGGGTAGTATTGAACATATTGAACATCTCCCAGCGAATCTCCAGGCCACGACCCTCGCCGAAGTAATTGAACGTGCGGGCCAGGGCCATGTCAAAGTTAGTAATACCCGGGCCACGCAGCGTGTTGCGCCCGCAGTTCCCGAGCTTAGCTGTCACCGTACCAGTGCTAGGATTCAACGCCGTAGGGGTGGCGTATGCGGAGGGGTCAAACCACCGGTCTATTGTCCGTTCGCTCCCAGAGAGGCTTCCGTCCCGAAGGCAATCGGCGAAGGCGCTGACGAGGCCGCCGCCCCGCGAACCGCCGATGGCTGTATCGTTGCTGCCAGCACGTACAGTAAATGGTCGGCCAGTCCGAAAACCACCCGTGCCGCTGATACGCCACCCACCCAGAAGGTATGAGAGCGCGCCATCAGTAAGATGACTGTGACCCTGGCCGAAAGGCAACTCATAAATATAGCTGAGTGCCAGGTGATGTCGGATGTCGAAGTCGCTGGGCCCTCGCCGCTCCCGCCGGTTATATGAATTCTGTGTAAAGCTGCCTGTGCCACCGGCAGCGAGGTGCTCTTGCGACTCATCAATGGACTTCGAGTAGGTGTAAGCCCCTCGGAATGACAAGCCCTGGCTGAACCGCTTCTCAAGCGTCAACTCGCCACCGTGGTAATTCGAGTTACCACCATTGTCCCGGAATTCTATGGGACCCAACCCTGGGTAAGGGAAAGCAGTTTGCGGCGTGCCATTTGCATTGAAGGCTGGCTGATTCAAATTCCTTAAAGTGGAAAGATGTGTTCCTTTGGTACCAACATAGTCGAGGGTCGCGACCATGTTACCGGGCAGTTGACGCTGAATGCCCAGGTTCCACTGATCCATGAGGGGATCAACCGCTTCAGGATTGACTGCACGGAGACGAACAAGCGTGGGATTGACTGCGCTGGGATCAAGAGAAAGGTTGAAGCCGGTCTGGAGCCGGATGTTGTTGGCCGTCTGGCTCGTGGTTCCAGCGGTGACTACGTTATTGACCAGGTAGGGGAGATTCAATGCTAACTGATCCTCACTACCTGCTCGTTCAAATAGCATGTAGAATCGGCCATAGCCAGCCCTCACCACGGTATGAGTATTAAGTTGATAGACCAATCCTAAGCGCGGCGCGAAGTTGTTCTTATCAGGCTTGACCAGACTCTTTCCAAATCGCGAGGTAGCAGGCGTGAACTTCAAACCTGTCGCCGGATCCAGGTTCGTCAAACGATCAAGGCCTTCATACGGCCAGGTCGCGTAATCGTAGCGGAGACCGAGATTCATAGTGAATTTCGGAGTCACCTTCCAATCATCCTGGAAAAATCCTGAGAACATCTTCAGCCGCGAGTCAACCACTGCCAAATTCGTAAGTTGAGCCCCGGAAGGGTATCCGAGTAGGAAGTCGGCCATACCAATGCCCGTGCGGTTCCCATCAAAATTAAAGCTACCTCTCAAACCGGGAACGTCCAGATAGATATTTCGCATCGGACCTCGGACATCAACCCCAAACTTCAACTGGTGGGCCCCATAAAGGACGCTGAGAGTGTCGGTCCACTGGAATTGGTTGGTGGCTTGCGACTTAGGCAAGAAATCCGGTGAGCCTATCCGATCAAATCCTGATTGACCTCCTATCACCTGAGTTCCTCCGCGCGCAGAGATGTTAAGCCCGGGAATTCCACCGCTGTAGACTGGAGAATCCTGCACTCCCTTAAATCCAAACTCTGCAAGCGTGTTGAGACCAAAAGGATCTTGGGTTGCGCGAGAGTTATTGCGTCCCCAGCCCATACGAAACTCGTTAAGCAGGCGTGCGCCGATAGTTCTGGTCCAGCCGATAGCGGCAGACTGACCTTTCATGAATAGCCGCCCGTTGGCTGAGGATCCGGTACCATCAAGGATGCCTCCGAAGATCCCAGGAACATATCGGAAGCGATTGGAATAAGTGTAGCGGACGAAAACACTATTATTTGAATTCGCCTGCCAATCTACTCGGGCGGTGTAGCTGTCAGTATCATCAACTATCCCGGGGGAACGAAGGAAGTTGCTGGTATTGAGAGCGCCTGATCCTGGGACAACGTTGGCCGCCGGTAAAAGGCCCAGAACCTTTTGAGCCAATGGATCGAGACAAACTGCAGGAATTTGGTTATTTATAAAGGATCCATTCGCATTGAAGGCGCCCGGTGCCTTAGCCCGGCAATCGCCGACGCGGTCAAAGATCTGGGCATACGTTACGCGGTTAGCAGTGCCGGCAGCAGCAGAGAAATCTCCTCTTATTTCATTTGGCAGTGGCACATTACCAAGCCGCGTTACGCCCTTGCGGACCCGCGTGCCCTCGTAGTTGAAGAAGAAAAAAGCCTTGTTCTTTAGACTATGGGTTGATGGGCCACCTTCGCCAAATCGCGGCAGCGTGATGGGGCCGCTGAAGTTACCTCCAAACTGGTTCTGGACGTGTTGAGGCTTCGGGGCTCCTGCGCGGTTCTGAAAGAAATTGTTCGCGTCGAAGATTCGATTGCGATGAAACTCGTAAAGAGTTCCATGGAATTCATTGCCGCCGCCCTTGGTCGTGACGCTGATGAGCGCTCCGGGACTGCGGCCATTTTCAGCGGAATAAGGATTCGTACTCACCTTAAACTCCTGGATCGAATCCACCGATGGTCGGGCCACTTGCGTTGTCAGCTCCTGAACATTCTCCGAAATGGAGTTATTGTCCACACCATCGAGAACAAAATTGTTCTGCAATGAACGAATACCATGTACGTTGGCACCGCCCGTGCGACCGTTCGCGGTGGCGCCTCCCTGTTCAGTGTAGCGATCTGCTTGAACGCCCGGGATTCCGCCAAGAAGATCATCCCAATTGCGAGCGGCGAGCGGCATGTCAGAGATCATCCGACTCTCGACCACACCGCCGGTCGAGGCTTCCTGCGTAGATAGCAGCGGCGGAGCAGTTGCCACCACTACCGACTCGGTCACCGCGCCGACTTCGACAACAAAATCGATTCGCGCCTTCTGACCTACCTCTAAATTGATGTTCTCGTGAATCGCTTTTTTGAACCCCGGGGTCTCTACTGTCAAGGTATAGGCGCCCACCGGTAAACTGGCAAACGTGTAATACCCGGAACTATCGGTCATGCTCGAGGTCTCCACGCTGGTGGACTTATTCTTCATCATCACCGATGCGTTGGCGATGGCAGCCCTATTCGGGTCTGTCACCAGCCCGGTGACGCTGGCGGTGTTAACTTGAGCCGACCCTGGCGTAACCAGGCCCACATAAAAAAGCAGCAAGCAAGTAATGATTCGTCCGGTTCTCATCATATTCTCTCCTTACGGGATGGACTTTTGCCCAATGAGCACTCTAGTTGCTCGATCAGGGGCAAGTTAAATTCGCAAATACCTGTAAGTTGCGACTGTGCATCAGGACAAAGGCAGTGGTGTTTGACCCCGGGGAATTCTCTCGCCCAACAAGGGTGTGCCTTGAAACGTAGTGTGACTATTCATGCGACTGGACTGCTCGACATCGTTGGTCTTATCTATGGAACGGCCCTGCTCTTTTCAAATCGCTCCTCGCATTGAGACCGGTGCCTTTAGGATGACGAAATTTCTAGGCGCTGTCCTGGCAAGTGAAATAATAAATTTTTAGAATCAGGGAATGAAATTCTAGGTCCGTTTTCAGCGCGTTTCGACAAGTGACGATCCATTACTGGTTTTGCGGCGGAGGATAGCACAAATTCCGCAGGCTGGAGAAGATTTTGAAGCGATGACGATTCTGCCATAACTCAAGTCGCAGACAAGTATAAGTGTCCTCTATCGACTCATCAGCCCCCCAAACAAAATCTTGCAGTCCATAGTAAATTGCCGTACTTTGAAATCCATTCTGTTGCTCTTCAATCTAAGGTGACTAAACACCTTCAGCCTAATCCTATTAGATGAACACCAAGCTAAATTTTTATGAAAACCAGGCTAACATTTCTCAACCTTCAGCTACTTTTTTTGCTCCTCATCTATACGTGGACGGCAATGCAACCAACTGCGCAAAATGTCTCGCAAGCTTCGGAAGCTCTGGCAAGTGAAAGCCTTACCTTGGCCGAAGATACGGAAGTTGGTTTGGAAATCGAAGCGCGGTCCCCGAGTGGCTCTTGGGCCCTGCCGGGCGCCGAAGCCGCGGCGCTTTTAGTTTTAGTTGACGGTGTGTACAACCAGGATCTGCTGCTCTGGGCAGGCGACGAATTATTCGGTTATCGCGTTTTACTGGGTCGGCTTTCCAAGGGTAAGCACACACTTTCTGTGGCCCTCAATCTGCCGCGCTCAGCTCCGCGCGCTCGACGTGCTGAAGTAAAAGCGTTGCGGCCTCTTCCCTTTGCAACCACCAGCCAGTCCCAGGATGACGCCGAGGATCATTTTGCCCTCGCTCATTCACCAGTGCTCTACGCACGCGCTAATACGATTGACCGTTTCACAGACCTTCCTCTGCTGATGTACTACGAGATTTTGCATGAAGGTGCGAACGATTTGATTGTGCGTTACACCGTGATTTTTACAAATGAAGATGGCGGCACGCAGACTGCGGCATTGATGGCGCGCTGGGGCCGCGCCACAGACATTGAATGGGTTCTTCAGCTTCGCGCGCGTGCCGGCAGGATCATTGAGGAGACCTATCAAGGTGTTGAACACGAGACTAAATCTTTCTCCGGTTCACGCATTGCCGGAAGTCATCCTTTGCTAGCTACCGCCTCAGACAACAACAACTTCTCCGACCTTGCCTGCTCCGCCGTCCGTTTCGCGCCGTTGCCAACAAGGGCTCGTCTCGAGACGGCAACCCGCGAGAGCGTGATGGATGCGTATCCGGAAAGTTACCGCGTGATGACTGAAGAACTGATTCGAGAGCGGCGCATCAGTGAAATGCCAGCCGACATTAATACCATTGCTGATCCGCGCGAATACCTGTACATCGAAGCTACTTCGGAGCAAAAAGGCACGACCCTCGCCTTTGATGTAAAGGTTGCTGGCCGACCAGGCGTGTTCTCTTCGGATATGGGAAATGCTCGTCTGCGAATAGATCGCAGCGGTAATTTCCGCACCGCTGTTCGCTTACCCGCGGGCGTGTCACCCGCTATGGTGGAGAACATCACCGCTCGTTGTCATGAAAGTGCAGCACCTGCTGACAAGCGGGGTTGCAATAATATGAGGTTGCTGAGGGCCCTCACGCTCGACCACAATTTCGTGACGCGCCCGCTTCCCTTCCAGCCGCAGCCGGAGTCGTCGCTGGCTGCGGGTGAAATCAAAGTATTCAAGCTCAAGCCCTGACTTTTTATCGACGACCGTCGATTTTGACATAAATGGGATTTGTCAGGGCGAGCATTGCCTTAGCCCCATCACGAACCTCAAGACGGTAATAGGAGTCACTTCGGCATTCGACCTCGATGACCTGCGATCGTCCATCGGTTGTCGGGGAAAGACTACGCAGCACCTGACCGTTTGACACTAGCGAGATTGTCGCGCCAGGCGATGTGTCTTGGGCACTAACGTTAAAGCGAAGCGTCGCAGGGGTGCTCGAATGAAACTCATCGCCCACTAGCAAACGTACCCGCCGTTGGCCCATCGTCTCGGCGTCGAAACCTAAGACCGGCCGCGTCACATCTCTGGTCAAATAGACTCGTCCCAGACCAATGGCGTTGAGTAACGCTCTTTCGGATGCAACGTTGGCTGCTACATGTGTTGTGGGTTGACCGATTGGGTTGGCAGCACGGTGTGAATCACTGGAACCGATCGCGGTGATGTGTCGTCCACTCTGCAAAA
>Ga0137374_10008863_pt1 | contig 11885 bp, 7 predicted proteins | sample SagtaG_20_FD_104811 | JGI IMG/M metagenome (GOLD analysis project Ga0137374, IMG submission 104811) | Vadose zone soil microbial communities from Sagehorn Ranch, Mendocino, California, USA - Sage1_R_100_16 metaG | ecosystem: Environmental > Terrestrial > Soil > Vadose zone | place: USA...
CTATTGCACCTGTAACGCCACCTAGCCTTCGAGCGCCTGAATCCGGCGGGCCGCGCACCTCGCGCGGCCGCCGGATGATCTGCTGGAATCAGAACGCGTGGATCATCCCTACGCCGAAGCCTGTCGGATCGGCGCCGCGCGCCGGATCCAGGAACAGTGTCGTCGGGGTGATGGGCGAATTGCCGAAGGTCTGGAAGGCGTTGGCCTCGTTCGAGATGCGCGTCGCCACGGCATAGAGCTGGGTGCGCTTCGACAGGCTGTAGCCGTAGCGCGCCGCGATCTGGCGCGCCTTGCTGTCGGAGAGATCCGAGAAGCCGGCACCGCTCAGTTTCTCCTCGCCCTTCTGACCATAAGACAGCGCCACCGAGTGCACGCCGGCCTGGTACTTGCCCACCACGTACCAGTTGGTCACCTTGCGCTCCAGGCTGCCCAGGCCGTTGATGTCATCGGCCTTGTACTTCAGCCGCTCGACGATGCCGCCGAGGCTCAACGTGTTGTTGAGGAAGCCGTACTGCGCACCGACCTTCCAGGCGTCGTCCTTGCCGCTCGAGGCGTTAGCGCCGAGCAGAGTGTTGAGCGCCTGGAAGTCCTTGTGGCGCTCGCCGGCGAGCGTCACGTACAGCGGCCCGGCTTCGTAGATCGCCGCAACGGCATGCAGCGCCGGCCTGAGGTTCGTACTGTCGGCAACGCCAGTAGTCGTAGAGCCGATGTTGGTGTCCCCGGTGCCGTAGGCGGAGCGTGCGGAGAGACCCTTCCAGGCCGGCGTCCAGTATTGGACGACGTTGGCGACGCGCCGATCGAAGCTCGCGCGCTCGGCGAATGTGCTGCCGCCCTGGCCGGCGGTGATGCTGCCGGTGCCGCCGAGGATGCCGGTGTACGCGGCGATGCCGGTGTCGCCGGTCGGGTCGATGCGCAGCGTCGAGACCTTGTACGGCGAGTCCCACTGGCCGAGCAGCACCTGGCCGTATGCGCTCTGCATTCCGACCCCCGAGTTGCGCGAGGCCCAGAATCCGGAGCTCGTGCCGTTGTCGAAGTTGACCGCGCTTTCGATCTGGTAGAACGCCCTGAGGCCCTGGCCGAGATCCTCGGTGCCGCGGAACCCGAGGTTCGAGCTGTTGCTCGTGACGCGGCCGCGGCTGGGGAAGTTGGTGCCCGAAGAGCCGGTCGCCCTGACCGACTCGATGTCGCCGTTGAGCGTGCCGTAGACCTGTACTGAGCTCTGTGCGAGCGCGGCGGCGGGCGCGGCGAACAGTGCTGCGCAAATCAGCGTGATGCGTTTCGCTTTCATTGAAATCCTCTCTAATGGTTGACTCCATAACGGAGCGGCTGCAGTTTCTTGCCGCCCGATGTGGCGAGGATTTCAAGTGCGCGATCGCGGGCTACACCCGTGATCGGAGCGGAAACATTTCATCCGTAACGATGCGGTCGCGTTCTGAAACCGCGTCGGTACCTGCGCCGCCGACTATGCGCCGATGGACACGCTTTCACGGGCCTCCCCACGGCAGCTCAGGGCTCCCTCTCCTTCCTCCTCCCCTTGGAAGAGAGCCCCGATGTTGGGGAGGTCCCTTTCATTTCTGCTTCTGGCTTTAGTCGCCGGCTGCGCGTCAACAGCAGCGGACTGCGGGCCGGATTGGTTTGCCGTCGGCGAGCGCGACGGCCGGCTTGGCGCGCGACCTCAGGCCGAACTCTACGCAACGCACTGCGCGGCACCCGTCGATACGGCGCGCTACAACGACGGCTGGCGTGCGGGATACGACCAGCGACCCGTTCCTTCCTGGTAACCCGGATTTGGAATTGGTATCACGCGCTGCACCCCATCATCAATCGACGAAAGGAAGCACCATGAAGCGCAACATCGCCGCAACTGTTCTCGCCGCGCTCGCCGTTTCCGGCTGCGCCTCGCTACCCGACAACATCAAGGGCCCCTTCGCGCGCCTCACGCACGCCGTGACCGACGCGAACGTGCATCAGGCCGAGGGCGGTCAGTACCCGCAAGCGACCGACCAGGGCAAGTTCTGATCGGGCGCACGCCCGCCCAATGCAGGTAAGCGCCATGGCCCTTCGATTTTCGGCCGGGTTTCTGCTCTGGTGGGTGCTGGAGCTGCTCGACAGCGCTCAGTAGACCGTCTCCACCGCCACGCCGAAGAGGTAGCCCGCGCCGCGCTCGGTCTTGATGGAGCGCGGCTCGACCGGGTCGACCTCGATCTTGCGGCGCAGGCGCATGATCTGCACGTCGATCGAGCGGTTGAACACCTCGTCGTTGTGCAGGCGCGAAAGGTCGAGCAGCTGGTCGCGCGACAGGATGCGCTGCGGCGCGCCGAGCAGCACTACCAGCAGGCTGAACTCGCCGTTGGTGAGCGGCACCGGCTTGCCATCCTTGGCCGTCAGCCGCCGGGTATTAAGGTTCAGCTCCCAGCCCTCGAAGCGGTAGGCGCGGATGCCCTCCGGGCGGCCCTGGCGCACCTCGGCGCGGCGGCGGCGCAAGATGGTGCGGATGCGCGCCAGCAGCTCGCGCGGGCTGAAGGGCTTGGTGAGATAGTCATCGGCGCCGAGCTCGAGACCCATGACGCGGTCGGCCTCTTCGTTGCGGCCGGTGAGCATGATGATCGGAATCGCCGACTCGTCGCGAAGGCGGCGCGCAAGCGCCATGCCGTCCTCGCCCCGCAGCTTGAGGTCGAGGACGATAAGGTCGACCACCTCCTCGGCCAGCACAGCCTGCATCGCGCGCCCGTCGGCGACCGTAGTGACGCGCAGGTCGTTCTGCTTCAGGTATTCGGAAATGAGGTCCCGGATGGTGGCGTCGTCGTCCACCGCCAGCACATGCGGCAGCGCCGCTTGCTGCGACGCCTGGGCCTGTCTGCTCATGATTGCCTGATCGCTGATCACCGGCGGAAGATTAGCCACCGGCTCGTACTCCTATTACAAGTGTAATACTTGGCCTCGCCATGCATTTCGGTGATCCGGCGAATCACTCTGCGAGCGTGCATTTCACTTTGATCACGACGCCCGAGCCATCCTCGCGGTTGAGCGCCCGAGCGCTTCCGCCGTGGAATTCGGCGATGAGGCGCGCGATATAGAGGCCCAGGCCGAGGTGCGGCTCTCCGCTGCCGTCTGGGCGCCTCATTGACACCATGGACTCGAAGAGCTTGCCTGCCATCGCCTCGGGCAGTCGCGGGCCGCGGTTGCTCACCGTGAGCGTCGCCTGGCTGTCGCGGACCTCGAGCCGGATGCGGATGGGTTCTTCGCCAATCGCGAAATCGGCAGCGTTGGCGGCGAGCTTGTCGAGCATCTGCGCGTACAGGTCGGGCGCGCCGCTCAGCATCACTGGGGAGTCGGGTACCTCGACCTCGAACTTCTTCTGCGGATAGGCGGCGCCGTAGCCGCTCGCGCAGCCGCGCACAACTTCGCGCGCGTCGAAGCGTTCGTGATCGGGCTGGCGCACGAGCTGCTCGAGCCGGGTCGCCTCGCTCATGCGCGTGAGAATCGTGTCGAGCCGCTTAAGCCCGTCGCCCGCGCGCGCGAGGTAGACGCCCGCGTCGTCGGGCATGCGCTGCATCTTCAGGTTCTCCAGCGAGGAGCGCACGACCGCGATCGGCGTGCGCAGCTCGTGCGAGAGGCGCCCGGCCATGTTCTCCAGGTAGCTGTTGTATTGCGCGAGGCGCTCCAGGACGGTGGAAAAACTGCGCGACAGGTCGCCGATCTCGTCGCCCGCCCGCGAACCGGCGATGAGCTTTCGCACTCGCCCCTGCGAGTCGATGGCCGCCTCGGCCTCGTCGCGAAGGCGCCTGAGCCGCATGGACAGGCGCGAGGCGAAGAGGATCAGCGTCAGCGCACCAGCGAGAAACGCGATCAGCGTCACCGCGACGACCTGCTCGAGCGCCCGGTTGTAGATCGAGCGGATGGCGTTGGTGGTCTCCTCCGCCACCACGGCGGCGACGACCTGCTCTCCCGCCCACACGGGATGCGAGGCCGAGAGGATGACCGCGCGCGAGTCGGGGGAGTGCCGCCAGCGCCGCGCCGGCACACCCTGCAGGGCGCTCGCCGCCACGGGGCCGTGGGCGATCTCGGCTTCCGAGAGCGCATCGTCGAAGTCCTCGGTCGGCCGCTCGAGGAGGAAATCGGTGACCGGCCGGACCATGCGCATTGCGAAGTCGAGCGGCGCTGGCGCGGCTGCGCCGCGCTCCTCTCCAGGAGCGCGTTTCTTCAGGTCGCCGGCGAGTGCGAGCAGGCGCTGGCGCTGGTCTACGATCCAGATGCGCGACTCGGCGCGCGCCAAGCTCTTGAGGATGAGCTCCATTTCGCCGGAGGCCGGCGCGCCGGGCCGCAGCTCGAGCAGCTCGGGACGATCGTGCAGCGCCGTGGCAACCGCGCGCGCGGTCGCGAGCAACGCCTGCTCCTGCCCTTGGCGCAGCAGCGCGTCCATCTGAGTGAGATGCAGGTAACCGACCCACGGAATGAGCGACAGCACCAGCGCCACCAGCACCACCTTGGCGCGCAAGCTCAGGCGCATGCCCGCCTCAAGCGTTCCAGCGGTAGCCGAGGCCGTAGACCGAATCGATCGCCCCGAACTCCTGGTCGACGGCCTGAAACTTGCGCCGGATGCGCTTGATGTGCGACGTGATGGTCGAGTCGTCGACGACGATGTGCGCGTCGCGCATCAGCTGCTCCCGGTCCTTGACGTGGCCAGGAAAGCGCGCGAGCGAATGCACCAGCCAGAACTCGGTCAGCGTGAGGTCCACGGTGTTTCCGTGCCACGAGGCCTGGAAGCGCTTCATGTCGAGTCTGAGCGGCACACGCTCCAGCACGTCCTCCGTTGCCGGCGGCTGCGCGAGCAGGTCGGCGCGCCGGAAGAGCGCGCTGATGCGCGCGAGGAGATGAGGCAATCCCACGTCTTTCGTCAGGTAGTCGTCGGCGCCGATGCGTAATCCGGACACCGTGTCGAAATCGCTGTCGCGCGCGGTGAGGAAGATGATCGGCAACGCGGCCGACATGGCGCGCAGCTCGCGGCACAGCGTGAAGCCGCCGTCGGGCTCGTCGCCCAGACCGATGTCGAGCAGCGCGAGATCCGGCAACTGCGTGCGAAACGCATCCGCGGCGGATCTGCGGTCAGAGTAGGCGCGCACCTGGTAGCCGTGCTTCTTCAGCATGTCGGCGTAGTTCGCGCGAATGCCGGGATCATCCTCGACGATCGCCACGATCCGTCCCATGGGCGGCAATATACCGGACTGGTCCAGGCGCACGAGCCGCGCGCGCATGGCCAGCGCGCATTGCCATCTTTTTGCCATGATTGATCGGCGGCGTGCCATGACTTCACCACTGCAGCGCCGGAATCGCCTGCTCCAATGGCGCCGTACCCAAACGGGTGGGGGTCATGAAACCGAGACTCAACGTAACCACGCGGCAGTTCTTGCGCGACTTCGCGTTCACGTGCGCAGCCGCCATCGCGACCGGCGCCGCGGTCAGCGCCGTCGCGGTCGCGGTCATCTTGCTCTTCGGTGTGCACGGGGGATGAACGCCGGCCGCGGCGGCGCTGCGGGCTGGTGGCTGGGGCTTTGCTTGGTCCTCCCCGCCTCGACGCGGCGTGCGCCCTGCACGCCGGTCCCCAGCCCCTAGCCCCCAGCGCCGCCGCGGCGTCTAATCTGCACTTACGAAACAGGGGAGGGAGCGAATGAGGTTTCTGGCCGGTCTGCCGCTCGGCCTAGGCGCGGCGCTCATGCTTGGATCGGCCGCCGCCTGCGCGGCTGCACAAGTGGACGTGTTCACGCCGCAGGGCGAGGCGAAAGGCGTGAGGCAGGTCGCTGCGCGCTTCACCGAGCCGATGGTGGCTTTCGGCGATCCGCGCCTGCCGGACCCCTTCGACGTGCGCTGCGAGGGCGACGCGGCGCACCTTAAGGGCAGGGGCCGCTGGGCCGACGCGCGCAACTGGGTCTACGACTTCGAACAGGATCTGCCCGCGGGCCAGCGCTGTGCTTTCACCCTGAAAGCCGGGCTCAAGACCGCCGCAGGCGAGGCGGTAGCCGGCGAGCGCGAGTTCCGGTTCCACACCGGTGGGCCCGCGGTGATGAGCTCGCTGCCGCACGAGGGCGACAAGCGCATCGACGAGCTGCAGTGGTTCCTGGTCGCCTTCGATGCGCCCGTGGACGCGGCGAGCCTGGAGAAGCACGGCTGGTGCGAGGCGGCGGGTATCCAGGAGCGGATCCCGCTGAAGCTTCTCAGCGAAAGCGAGAAGCGGCAGGCGGTCGAGGCAAACCGGTTCGGCGCCTTCCGGCTCTACAGCGCCTACCTCAAGGGTCGGCGCGCGATTCCGCTCGCGCGGTTCAAGATCGAGGACAAGCGCTGGAAGGAACTGCCGGTGCTCGCTGTACGCTGCGCCCGACGCCTGCCGGCGGACGCCGAAGCGAGCCTGGTGATCGGGGAGGAAGTGAAAAGCCAGAGCGGCCTGGCGCGCGGAGTCGAGCAGCGCCTCGCTTTCCGCGTGCGGCCCGCCTTTATCGTCAAGTTTTCGTGCGAGCGCGCCAACCGCGACGCCGCCTGCCTGCCGGTTGCGCCGATGCGCCTGGAATTCAACGCGCCAGTGCCGCGCGAGAAAGCCGAAGGCCTGCGCCTCAAGCCCGCGGCGGGCGGCGCCGCGCTCGAGCCGGTCCTCCAGCAGAATGCCAAGACCGTGGAGTTCGTCGAGTTCCGCGGCCCCTTCCCCGAGAACGCCCGCTACGCGGTTGAGTTGCCGCGCGGCTTCGCCGACGACGCCGACCGCCAGCCCGAGAACCGGGACGCCTTCCCGCTCGGCGTCGGCACCGACGAAAACCCGCCGCTCGCCAAGTTCCCCGGTCGCTTCGGCGTGCTCGAGCTCAACGCCGAGCCGTTGCTGCCTGTCACAGTGCGCGGAGTCGAGGCACCGAAGATTTCAGGAAGAATTGCAGTTTTCTACGATGAAAAACAAATCATCGAGCGCTACCGCCGCTTCATGTCGCGCGCGCACGAGCGCTATCCGCTGCGGGTAGGGGAGGCTTCGGCGCTCGGCGCGGACGACGCCGCTCCGGCCTTCGAGCTGCCGCGCGCCGGCGGCGAAAAGCCCATCGAGGTCATCGGTATTCCGCTGCAGAAGTCCGGCTTTTACATCGTGGAACTCGAGAGCCCGCGCCTGGGGGCGGCGCTACACGGCGCCAGCAAGCCCTATTACGTGAACACCGCCGCGCTGGTGACGAACCTCGCCGTGCACCTGAAGCACGGTCGCGAGCGCTCGATCGTGTGGGTCACAACGCTCGATGGCGGCAAGCCGGCGGCCGGCGCGCGCATCACGGTGCGTGATTGCACCGGGCGCGCGCTCTTCGAGGGAAAGACTGACGCCCGGGGCATCGCCGACGCGGGCGAGACGCTGCCGGCGAGTCGCGACATTCCGCACTGCCGCGGAGCGAGGGCGCTCTATGCCTTCGCGCGGCTCGGCCAGGACCTGTCTTTCACCAGCTCCGACTGGCAGCAGGGCATCGCACCGTGGAATTTCAACGCCCCCAACGGCCTCTGGCGCGTGAAGCCGCTTCTCATCCATACGGTGTTCGACCGCACGCTGTTCCGCGCTGGCGAGGCGGTGAGCATGAAGCACATCGCGCGCGCGCCGACGATGAAGGGCTTCGACATGGCGACGGCTGCCGATTTGCCGCTCGGCGCGGAGATCGTGCACACCGGCAGCGGCCAGAAATACCGCATCGAAGCGAAATTCGACGCGCAGGGCGTTGCCGAGAGCGCGTGGAAGATTCCGGCCGAGGCGAAGCTGGGCGAGTACCGGGTGCGATGGATGCGGCGCGGCGAAATCCTCTCCAGCGCCGCGTTCCGAGTCGAGGCCTACCGCGTACCGCTCATGCGGGCCGCGCTCGCGGCGCCGAAGCTGCCGCAAGTGCGCCCCGCCGCGACGCGGCTCGACGCGGCCGTGAGCTACCTCGCCGGCGGCCCGGCGGCCTTCCTGCCGGTGAAAATACGCCATCGCATCGAGCCGCGTGCCATTGCCTTCCGCGATTACCCGGAATTCCGCTTCGGCGGCGAGCCGGTCAAGGAGGGCCTGCAGCATGGCGCGCTAACCGACTACTGGTCGTCTTTCGATCCGGATGACGAATCCGTCTCTTCGGAGAATGTTTCTTCGGGAACTGCAGTAGCAAGCAGATCCCTCACCCTCGACTCGGCGGGGACGGCGGCGATCGACATTGAGAAGCTGCCGCCGGTGGAGCGGCCGGCGAGCCTGCTGGTGGAGATGGAATACGCCGACCCGAACGGCGAGCTTCTCGCGACGAGCACCCGCGTGCCCCTTCACCCGGCCGGAATCTATCTCGGCGTCCGGCCGGAGGGCTGGGCAGCCAGCAAGAAGAGCGTGAAGGCGCAGCTTCTCGCCGTCGACACGGCAGGCAGGCCGGTCGCGGGTCGCGCGGTGTCGGTGGATGTGTACCTCCGCAACACCTACTCGCACCGCCGGCGCTTGATCGGCGGGTTCTACGCCTACGACTCCACCACCGAGACCAAGCGCGTGGGCTCGGGCTGCTCTGGCACGACCGACGAGCGCGGCCTCGTCTTCTGCGCCCTGAAGCCCGGCGCCTCGGGCGAGCTCGTCCTCGTCGCGCGCGCGAAGGACGACGCCGGCAACGAAGCTCTCGCCTCGACCAGCGTCTGGGTCGTGGGCGGCGGCGAATGGTGGTTTGAGCCGACGAACCACGACCGCATGGACCTCGTGCCGGAGAAAAAGCGCTACGAGCCGGGCGAGACGGCGAAGTTCCAGGTGCGCATGCCGTTTCGCGAGGCGACCGTGCTCGTCACAGTCGAGCGCGAGGGCGTGCTCGATCAAAAAGTGGTTCGCCTGGAGGGCTCTTCGCCGGTGATCGAGGTGCCGCTGGCCGGGCACTACGGGCCGAACGTGTTCGTCTCGGCGCTCGCCGTGCGCGGCCGCGTGGATCCGGAGTTTCCGGGCCCCTACGCCTGGCTGAAGCGCTGGTTCTACCGCATCGGCTTCTTCTTCGGCCTGGTGGACGAGGTGCCGCCCGAGCGCGACACGCGTCCTACGGCGCTCGTCGATCTCGCGAAACCGGCCTACAAGCTCGGCCTCGCGGAGATCAAGGTCGGGCGGCGCGACTACGAGCTGAACGTCAACGTGAAGCCGGAGCGCCAAGTGGTGCGGGCCCGCGACAGGCTGCGCGTGGCGATAGAGGTGGCCGATGCCGCGGGCAAGCCGGCGGCCGGCGGCGAGGTTGCGCTCGCCGCGGTGGACGAAGGGCTGCTCGAGCTGAAGGACAACGCCTCCTGGGACATCCTGGAGGCCATGCTCGGCCAGCGCCCGGAAGAGGTCTCGACCTCGACCGCCCAGGGCCAGGTGATCGGCAAGCGTCACTTCGGCCGCAAGGCGCTCCCACCCGGGGGCGGGGGCGGCGCTAAAGCCGGCGCGCGCGAGCTCTTCGACACCCTGCTCGCCTGGCAGGGGCGCATCGCGCTCGATGCCGAAGGCCGCGCGACGGTCGAGATTCCGATGAACGACTCCCTCTCCGAGTTTCGCATCGTCGCGGTCGCGCACTCGGGGACCGCCAGGTTCGGCCATGGCGCAGCGCGCGTGCGCACCACGCAGGACCTGATGCTGCTCTCCGGCCTGCCGCCCCTCGTTCGCGAGGGCGATGAGTTCGACGCCATGTTCACCGCGAGGAATACGACCGGCAAAGCGTTGAACGTCGAATTCTCTTGGAAATTGGAGGGCGACAAGAAACCGGTAGAAAACAGCAAGCAGACGGTTTCTCTTGCGGCCGGAGAAGCCAAAGTGATCAGCGTGCCGATCCGCGTCCCGGTCAACGTCACGGCGTTGGACTGGGACGTCGAGGCGAAGACCAGCGGTGCCGCCGACCGCATGCGCGTCTCGCAGCAGGTGATCGCGGTGCACCCGGTGCGCGTGTATCAGGCGACCCTCGCACAGCTCGACAAGCCCCTTGCCTTTCCGGTCGAGCGGCCGGCAGACGCTGTGCTGGGCAAGGGCGGCGTGCGTGTCGAGCTGCTGAAGTCACTCGCCGGCGAGCTGACGCCCGTCTACGAGTTCTTCGAGCGTTACCGCTACACCTGCTTCGAGCAGCGGGTCTCCAAGGCGATCGGCCTGGGAAGCGGGCCGCTCTGGACATCGGTCTCGGCGAGCCTGCCTGCGCATCTCGACCGCGACGGCCTGGTGCGCTATTTCCCGGTGGACTGGATGCTGGGCAGCGACGCGCTCACCGCCTACGTCGTGCAGATCGCGCACGCCGCCGGCTACGTGTGGCCGGAGCAGAGCCTGCAGCGCATGCTGGGCGGGCTGGAGGCCTTCGCCACCGGCAAGATCACGCGCGGCAGCGCGCTGCCGACTGCCGACCTCACGGTGCGCAAGCTCGCCGCGATCGAGGCGCTCGCGCGCCACGGTCGCGCCACGCCACAAATGCTCGAGTCGATCACGATCGACCCGCCGCTCTGGCCCACGTCCGCGCTGATCGACTGGATCGGAATCCTGCAACGCGTAGCCGGCGTGCCCGACGGCGAGCTGCGGCTGCACGAGGCGTTGTCGCAGCTGCGCGCTAGGCTGAACTTCCAGGGCACGGCGATGACCTTTTCCACCGAGCGAACGGACGCGCTGTGGTGGCTGATGGTCTCGGCCGACGTCAATGCAAACCGCGCGCTGCTCACCGTTCTCGACCTGGAGGACTGGCGCGAGGACATCGGCCGGATGGTGCGCGGCGCGCTCTTCCGGCAGAAGCGAGGTATCTGGGGCACCACCGTCGCGAACGCGTGGGGCGTGGTGGCAACGGGGCAGTTCAGCGGGCGGTTCGAGAAGACACCGGCCGCCGGTAGCGTGGAAGCGCAGCTGGGGCAGAGCGCAGTCTCCGTGTCCGTCAGCCACGAAAAGCAGCTGCGTGATATCGCCTGGCCGGCGGGCCGTGAGATGCTCAACCTCACGCACACGGGCAAGGGCGCGCCGTGGGCCATCGTGCAATCGCGTGCCGCGATTCCGCTGAAAGCGCCTCTATCCAGCGGTTACGCCATTCGCCGCACGATCACGCCAGTCGAGCAGAAAGAGAAGAGCATTTATTCCCGGGGCGACGTCTATCGCGTCACGCTCGAGGTCGACGCGCAGACCGACATGACCTGGGTGGTGATCGACGACCCCATTCCCGCCGGCGCCGCGATCCTCGGCTCGGGTCTCGGGCGCGACGCGGCTTCGTTCACTGCGGGCGAGAAGCGCGCCGGCTGGGCCTGGCCGGTCTTCATCGAGCGCAGTCACGACGCCTACCGTGCTTACTACGAATTCGTGCCGAAGGGGCGGTTCAAGATCGAGTACACGATGCGGCTCAACAACCCGGGCCGGTTCGATCTGCCGGCGACGCGCGTGGAGGCAATGTACCTGCCGGAGATGTTTGGCGAGTTGCCAAACGCCGGCGTGCAGGTGAGACCATGAAGAAACTCCTGGGCACCTCGGCAGGTTTCCTTTTTGCGGCTGGATTCGTCGCCTCCCTGTTCGTAGAGCCGTACGACGTCGTTCCGTATTCGGAGGTGAAGAGCGAGTGGCGCTCCTCCGACGCCTGGCTGCTAGACCGCAACGGCGAGCCGCTGTCGCGCATTCGCATCGACAAGACGAGCCGCCGCGGCGACTGGACGGCGCTCCGCGATGTTTCTCCTGCGCTCATCGTCGCGGTCCTGGCGGCGGAGGACAGGCGTTTCCTCGGCCATGCCGGCGTCGATTGGCTCGCGCTGCCGGGTGCTTTGCGCGACCAGCGCGGCGGCAGCACCATCACCATGCAGCTCGCCGCCTGGTTGCATCCGGAGCTGGCGCGCTCCGGAAGCCGCGGCCTCGTGCACAAATGGCGCCAGATGCGGCAAGCCATGGCGATGGAGCGCCGCTGGAA
>Ga0137374_10008871_pt1 | contig 11879 bp, 9 predicted proteins | sample SagtaG_20_FD_104811 | JGI IMG/M metagenome (GOLD analysis project Ga0137374, IMG submission 104811) | Vadose zone soil microbial communities from Sagehorn Ranch, Mendocino, California, USA - Sage1_R_100_16 metaG | ecosystem: Environmental > Terrestrial > Soil > Vadose zone | place: USA...
ACGGCCGCTTCGGCCCGACCGAGGCGCGCCTGATCCTGATCGCCGTGAACACGCTGCTCGCGCTGGGACTGGTCGGCGCCGGCCTCCTGGACGTGCTCGGGATCGGCCTCGCCGCGGCGATGATTGCGGCGCTCATCGGCCGCGCGGGCCGCAACCTGCGCCGGCTGGCGGAGCTCGAGCCGGCGTCCTAGCTGGCCCGCGAAGGGGCGGCGGAGGAGCACCGAGTGGCGTCGAACCGGGGGGTTGGGCGTTTTCCATTGCGAGATCGCAACATAAAACGCCCCACCCCCGTGAGGCGCGCGGGCGCAGCCGGGACGGCTCGCGCTCTCGCTGAACCGCGTCCTAGCCGGCGCGCAGCGCTCGCGAGCGGTCTGCGACCGGCTGCAGGAAGTCCGGGAGTGGCCGGACCAGGCCGCGGCCGGTCTCGCGCTCCCAGATCTGCTCGAGCTGCGCGAGGTGCTCGTCCATCACCTCGTCGATCAGCGGGAAGTCGGCGGCGCGGATCGCGGTGAGGGTCCGCTCGTGGATCTCGATCACCCAGTCCGGCACGAGCGGCGCGTGCACCGCCATGTCGCGTGCGATCTCGAGCCGCCTGAAGAGGCTGCGCATCAGCTGAACGACGGTCGAGTTGCGCGTGGCGCGCGCCATCGCCAGGTGGAACTTCAGGTCGAGCTGGAGGAAGAGGTCCTCGTTCTCGAGGAAGTCGTCCGCGGCCGCGAGCGTGCGCTTGCGCTCGATCAGGGCCGCCATCGCCGCGAAATCCTCCTCGCTCGCGTGCACCGCCGCGAGCTGCGCCACGCGCGGCTCGAGCAGGCGGCGCGCCTCGAGCACGCCGGCCACCTCGCTCACGCGAATCGCCTGGCGGCTGCGCAGCAGGTCGCGCGGAATCAGCTCGGAGGCGACGAAGATCCCGCCGGACTGGCCGCGGCGCACCTCCAGCACGCCCGCCTCGACGAGCGTCTTGACCGCCTCGCGGAGCGTCGGGCGGCTGATCCGCATGATCGACGCGAGCTCGCGCTCCGAGGGCAGGCGGTCGCCCACGTGCAGGTCGCCGGACTTGATCCGCTCGGCGATCTGCTCGACGGCCTCCTCGAAGGTGCGGCGAGACGAGACGGGCTCGAACGAGCTCTCCAAACCAACCTGAGGATATCCGGCGGTGACCACGCCGCTACTGCCTCCGCGCAGCCTCCACGCGCTCGAGCGCCTGGCGCTCGGCCACCTCGATGGGGGTGACGCCGGCCGCCTCGGCGGTCTCGAGCGCGCGATCGAGGCGCTCCATGGCGCCGGCGATCAGGTCGGCCTCGCTGGCTCCGTGCTCGCCGTACCACTCCATGGAGACGTGGATCAGCCCGCCGCAGTTCGCAAGGAAGTCGGGCACGTAGACGATCTCGCGCTCCATCAGCGTGCGCGCCACGCTCCGGTCGGTCAGCGGGTTGTTCGCGGCGCCCACCACAACGCTGCAGTCGATCGAGCGCGCGAGCGCGTCGTCGATCAACCCTCCGGCGGCGCACGGCGCCAGCACGTCGAGCTCCGTGGCCATGATCGCCTCGGCCGAGGGCGCCGGCTCGATGCCGTAGTCCGCCGCGAGGCAGTCGCAGCGCCCGGCGTCGAGGTCGCACCCGATCACATGCGCGCCGGCCTGGGCGAGCTTCGCCGCCAGCGCCGAGCCGACCTTGCCCAGCCCGACCACGCCGACACGGCGGGAATCGAAGTCGCCCGACCCGGTGGCGGCCGCGAGCCCGCGGCGCATCGCCTGGAAGACCGTCTCGGCGGTCACGGGGGAGGGGTCGCCTCCGCCGCCGTTCGATACCGACTGTCCGACCACGAAGCGCGTGAAGCGGGCCATGTGGTCCATGTCCTGGGTGGTGGTGCCGATGTCCTCGGCCGTGATGTAGGCGCCGTCGAGCCCGTCGATCGCGCGCGCGGCCGCCTCGAGCCGGGCGGTGCGCAGGTGCTCGCGTCCGTCGTCGATCATCACCGCCTTGCCGCCGCCGAGGTCGAGACCGGCGGCCGACGCCTTCAGCGTCATCGTGCGCGCCAGGCACATCACGTCGTCGAGCGCCTCGCGCAGCCCGCCGGGATAGCGCTTCAGGCGCATCCCGCCGAGCGCTGGGCCCAGCACCGTCGAGTGCACCGCCACGATCAGCCGCAGCCCGGTCTCCTTGTCCTGGCGGACGACGATCTGCTCGTGATCGTCGTCGGCCATCGGGATGGCGGTTGGCGCTACGTGACGAGTGGCAATGGTCATGATCTTTTACCTTATACCCGATATATCGGCTAGATGAGCATCCGACCTGATTGGATTCCGTCTACCACCAATGGTAAGTTGGGTTTCCCAATAGCGGGCAGAGGGAAGGAAAGAGCTGGAATGTCGATCGCCGTTCGCAAGCGTGGTGCCGGATCCGGGCTAGGCGCCTCGGACGGCCAGCGCTTTCGCCGTTCCGGCGACGACGGCCGCCGCCGCAGCTCGCTTCGCGACATCTCGCTCGACGACAAGTACGTCCTCGAGGAGGGTCGGATCCTCCTGACGGGCCTCCAGGGGCTGGTGCGGCTGCCGCTCGACCAGCACCGCGCCGACCGCCGCCGCGGCCTGCACACCGGGACGATGATCTCCGGCTACCAGGGCTCGCCGCTCGGCGGCCTCGACAAGGAGCTCGCCCGCAACCGCGAGCTCGCCGAGGAGCACCACGTGCGCCACGTGCCGGGTCTCAACGAGGAGCTCGGCGCGACGTCCGCGTGGGGCAGCCAGCTCGCTGCCCAGCTCCCCGGCTCGAAGTACGACGGCGTGCTGGCCATGTGGTACGGAAAGGCACCCGGACTCGACCGCGCCGCCGACTCGCTCCGCCACGGCAACTTCGTCGGCGTCTCGCACACCGGCGGGGCGCTGGCCATCGTCGGCGACGACCCGGGCTGCAAGTCCTCGACCATTCCGAGCGCGTCGGAGTCGCTGCTCGCGAGCTTCCAGATGCCGGTCTTCTTCCCCGGCAACGTGCAGGAGGTCCTCGACCTCGGCCTGCACGCGCTCGCGTGCTCGCGCGCGTCGGGGCTGTGGGCCGGCTTCAAGATCGTCACGAACGTCGCCGACGCAGTCGGCACCGCAGCGGTCGCGGCCGACCGGGTCATGCCCGTCATGCCGACCGTCGAATGGAACGGCAAGCCCTACGAGCACGTGCCGAACGGGAACCTGCTGGCGCCCGCCTCGCTCGACATGGAGCGGACGCTGTTCGGCCCGCGCACGGAGCTCGCGCTCGCGTACGCGCGCGAGAACGGCGTCAACCGCATCGAGGGCGCGCGGGACGCCTGGCTCGGGGTGGTCGTGGCGGGCAAGGTCTACTACGACCTGATGCACGCGCTGCGCGGGCTCCGGCTCGACGGCCCCGGCCTCGAGCGCGCCGGCATCCGCATCCTCAAGCTGGGGATGATCTCGCCGCTCGAGCCGGAGATCGCGCGCGAGTTCGCGCGCGGGCTCGACGAGGTCGTCGTGGCCGAGGAGAAGGGCCCGTTCCTCGAGACACTGCTGAGGGACGTGCTCTACGGGAGCGCGGGCGCTCCGCGCATACTCGGCAAGCGCGACGAGCGCGGCGAGGAGCTGCTGCCGCGCGAGCTCGACCTCGACGCCGACCTGATCGCGCGCGCCCTGGCCGCGCGCCTCGCGGCCCGCGGCGTGCGGATCGACTCGGTGGAGGCGCGCCTGCGCAAGCTCGCCGAGATCCACGGCCGCCCGTCCGAGCTGCCGATGGCGCAGCGCACCCCCTTCTTCTGCTCGGGCTGCCCGCACAACAGCTCCGTCCAGGCGCCCGACGGCACGCTCGTCGGCGCCGGCATCGGCTGCCACACGATGATCCTGCTGAGCCCGGAGGGCAAGGGCGAGATCACCGGCATCACGCAGATGGGCGGCGAGGGCGCGCAGTGGATCGGCATGGCGCCCTTCACCGACGACACCCATCTCGTCCAGAACCTCGGTGACGGCACGTTCCACCACTCCGGGTCGCTGGCGGTCCGCGCCGCCGTGGCGGCCGGCGTGAACATCACCTACAAGCTGCTCTACAACGACCACGTCGCGATGACGGGCGGCCAGGACATCGAGGGCCAGCTGAGCGTGCCGGACCTCACGCGCTGGCTCGAGCTCGAGGGAGTGCAGCGCATCATCGTTACGGCGGAGGACACGAGCCGCTACCGCGGCGTCGAGCTCGCCGGGATCGCCGAGGTGCGCGACCGCGGTGAGCTGCTCGCCGCGCAGCAGGAGCTCGCCGGGATCGAGGGCGTGACCGTCCTGATCCACGACCAGGAGTGCGCGGCCGAGCTCCGCCGCAAGCGCAAGCGCGGCAAGGCGGCCGAGCCTGCCGAGCGCGTGTGGATCAACGAGCGAGTCTGCGAGGGCTGCGGCGACTGCGGCCACAAGTCGAACTGCCTGTCGGTGATCCCGGTGGAGACCGAGTTCGGCCGCAAGACGCAGATCCACCAAGCCTCCTGCAACAAGGACTTCTCCTGCCTCGAGGGTGATTGTCCATCGTTCCTCACCGTGGTCCCGGGCGAGAAGGCGAAGCACGAAACGCCCTCGCTCGACGTCGAGCTGCCCGAGCCGCGCCCGCTCGTGGGCGCCGACGACTTCGGCGTGCGGATGATGGGCATCGGCGGCACCGGCGTGGTGACGGTGAACCAGGTGCTCGGCATGGCGGCGCTGCTCGACGGGCTGCACGTCTCGGGCCTCGACCAGACCGGGCTCTCGCAGAAGGGCGGCCCGGTCATCTCGGACCTCCGCATCACGCGCGAGCCGCTCGCGGCGGCGAGCAAGGCGCCGGCCGGCAGCATCGACCTCTACCTGGGCTTCGACCTGCTCGGCGCGGCCTCGGCCAAGAACCTCCTGACCGCCGACCGCGAGCGGACGGTGGCGGTGGTGTCGACGAGCGCGGTGCCGACCGGGCGCATGGTCGTGGACCTGGACGAGCGCTTCCCCGAGCTTGCCGCCCAGCTCGACAAGATCGACGCCGCCACGCGCAGCGAGCACAACCTCTACCTCGACGCCCAGCGGCTCTCCGAGCGGCTGTTCGGCGACCACATGATGACCAACACGCTCGCGCTCGGCGCGGCATACCAGCGCGGGCTCCTGCCCGTGTCGGAGGAGGCGCTCGAGCGGGCGATCGAGCTGAACGGCGTGGCCGTGGAGAAGAACCTCGCGGCGCTCCGCTGGGGCCGCGCCGTGGTGGCGGCGCCGGATGAGGTCGAGGCCGCGACCCGCGCGCCCGAGACGGTCGAGCCGGTACGCGAGCTGTCGGCCCTCGAGCAGTACCTCGTCGGGCTTGCGGTGAACGGCGACAGCGGCGAGCTGCGCCGCCTCGCCGAGGTGCGGGTGCCGGAGCTCGTGGCCTACCAGGACGCCGACTGGGCGCGCCGGTGGGCCGAGGTGGTGCGCCGCGTGCACGTGGCCGAGCAGGAGCGGACGCCCGGCCACTCGGAGCTCACCGAGGCGGTCGCGCGCCAGCTCTACAAGCTGATGGCCTACAAGGACGAGTACGAGGTCGCGCGCCTGCACCTCGACGCCGTGGAGCGCGCCAAGCTCGGCGCCGAGTTCGGCGAGGACGCGAAGGTGTACTTCATGCTGCACCCGCCGCTCCTGCGTGCGCTCGGCCTGAAGCGCAAGCTGAAGCTCGGCAGGTGGTTCGTGCCCGCCTTCAGGCTGCTCTACCGGATGCGGCGCCTGCGCGGCCGCTGGCTCGACCCGTTCGGGCACGCCGAGGTGCGCCGTGTCGAGCGCGTGCTGATCGACGAGTACCTGGCGCTGGTCGACGAGGCGCTCTCACTGCTCACGCCCGATCGCCACGCGACCGCACTCGAGCTCCTGGAGCTGCCCAACGTGATCCGCGGCTACGAGGAGATCAAGCTGCGCAACGTCGTGCTGTTCCGCAAGCGCGCGGACGCGATCCTGAAGCGCCTGCGCGCCGGCAAGCCGGCACCCGAGCTGATGAAGCTCGGCTAGCGCGTTACTTGGACAGCGCCACCGCCTCGCCGTCCAGGCTGTTCGCGTCGTACTGGATTCCCATCGCCTTGAGGATCGTGGGCATCACGTCCACCAGCCGCAGCTCGCGGTTCGAGTCCTTCGCGCCGACACCGGCCCCGTAGAACACCATCGGGATGCGCTGGACCCGCTGGTTGGCTCCGCCGTGGTCGCCGATGACGCCGTAGGTCACGTCGGTTCCGGTGAGCCCGACCACATCCGGCCCGTTCGACGCGGCCATGGTGTCCACGAGCTCGTCGGCGTGCCTCAGGAACCAGTCGCGCTCGTCGCTCGTCATGGAGTTCGCGCCGTACAGCCGGTAGTGGTTCTGTGCCGCGTTGATCTGGTAGCTCGCAATGACGTCTGGCATGTCGAGCACGGCGGCGGCCGCCTCGCGCTTCTTGCCCGTCGAGGTGTCCTTCAGCCACGCCCCGACCTGGGTGTCCTGATACGAGAAGGCCAGGTTCCCGTCGAGGGCGGTCTCGAGCTCTTCGACGGCCGGACTCGGATCGTCACAGTGCTCGTCCGAGTCGGTGCCGAGGTACCAGTTGCAGTCCGACCGGATTCCGGTGGATTGCCCGGGGGCCGCGGGCGTTCGCGGATTGCACAGCGGGTTCGTCACACCCGGGGCGAGGACACCGTGGAACGTGTCCCCGGGGGTACCGGTCTGCGCCGCGTGGTCGGCCGTGATCACGAGCAGGGTCTCGTCGAGGAGCCCCTCCGTGTCCAGGGCGTCGACGATCCTGCCCACCTGCGCGTCCGCGTTCTTCGCGACGAAGGGCAGGTGCCGCATCTCCTCTTGAGATCCCGGGGCGGCGCCCGGCTCTCCCTGGTCCTCAGGTCCCCACATGTGGCCCAGCTTGTCGATGCCGCCGAGGCTGATCATCATGCCGTGCCAGTTGGGCTCGTTCTCGATGAAGCGGATCGCGGCATCGGCTGACCAGTTGTCGCCGCCGACGTGCGCCGCGGGGAAGCCCGGCGGCGGGATGCCCGGCACGAAGCGGTCGCCATCGAGCGGATAGAGGTTCGCCGGCGAGATGCTCCCCGTCCCGTAGGCACCTGAGCCCTGCCACGTCCACCAGCGATTCGTGCAATCCGAAGTCATGCCGAAATAGGCCGGAAGCGTTCCGTTGCCGGACTCTGGCTGCCGCCAGCTCGATCGGCCGTCACAGCTCACGCGGGCGGTGGGGTCGTCGGTGGGATCGGGGGTCAACGGAGTCTCGCTGCCGCGGATCTGGAAGATGATGTCCTCGGGGTCCGTGCCGGTGCCGTCGGCGGCGGGGCCGGTGTGCCCGCTCGAGCACGCCGATGTCCGCTTCTGCGTGAACGACGCGAACGGGGACGCCTCGCCGAACTTCGCGTCCAGGTAGTCCTGGAGCTTGGCGTAGTGACCGTGCTCGATCAGCAGCTTGAACTGCGCGCAGCTCATGCTCGAGGTGACGTAGTAGTTCCCGGGCGTGCCGAGCACGCCGTCCGTGTCGCGGTAGACCTCGTTCGTCCAGCCATGTGCTTGGGGAACTGTCCGCTCGTGATCACGTTGTGGCTGATCACGGTCTCGGCCGCCATGTGGCCCACGTACGCGTTAGGGAAGCTCTCGCCGTCGCGCTGGAGATCCTGGACGTTCTCCATCCCATAGCGCGTGATCGTGTCGGGCCGCGCCTGGTCGAGGACGATGATCACCACCCTGGAGGGCCGGTCGGGCACGGCCTGAACCGACGCGGCGAGCAGCGCCAGCGTCACGAGCGAAACTGCGAACACCAGGAACACCATCCTTGGACGCGACATGAGCCAGACCCCTATCCGCGGGTTCTTAGGTGACGCTTTCCTATCTGATATATCACCGCCGAGTCAAGCTGCCCGGCTTGGCGGCGGCGTCGCTAGCGTCAGTCGGATGGACACCTTCACCATCGGCGGTGACCTGGACGTTCATCGCCTCGGCTTCGGCGCCATGCGGATCACCGGCGAGGGCATCTGGGGCCCTCCCGACGACCCCGAGGAGGCAAAGCGCCTCCTCCGGCACGTCGTCGAGGTCGGCGTCGACCTGATCGACACGGCGGACTCGTACGGGCCGGAGGTCAGCGAGAACCTGATCGCCGAGGCGCTCCATCCGTATCCGGACGGGCTCGTGATCGCCACGAAGGGCGGGCTGCGCCGGACCGGGCCGGGGCAGTGGCCGCGCGACGCGCGCCCGGAGCGGCTGAAGAAGGCATGCGAGGCGAGCCTGCGGCGCCTGAAGCTCGACCGCATCGACCTCTACCAGCTCCATTCGCCCGACCCTCAGGTCCCGTACGAGGACTCGGTCGGCGCGCTGAAAGAGCTCCAGGACGAGGGCAAGGTCCGCCACGTCGGGATCTCGAACGTGTCGGTCGAGGAGCTCCATCGGGCGCGCGGGATCGTCGAGGTCGTGACCGTGCAGAACCGCTACAACCTCGAGGACCGCGGCTCGGAGGACGTGCTCGACGTGTGCGAGGAGGCGGGGATCGGGTTCATCCCATGGTTTCCGCTCGCGACCGGGCGGCTCGCCAAGCCGCGCGACGCGCTCGACCGGATTGCGGAGGAGCAGGACGCGACGCCGGCACAGGTCGCGCTCGCCTGGCTCCTGGCTCGTTCTCCCGTGATGCTGCCGATCCCGGGCACGTCGTCGATCGAGCACTTCGAGGAGAACCTCGCGGCGGCTCGGATCGAGCTGTCGGACGACGAGCTTGCCGCGATTGGAAGCGCGGCCCAGGGGTAAGTGCTTCCGATGCCCGTGAACTTCGCCCCCATCAGCCTCGACCACGTGGCCCTCTGGGTTGACGACCGGGAGCCCCTGGCCAACCTTCCTCTGCGACCACCTCGGCATGCACGTGATCGAGGAGACGGACACCTTCACCCTCGTCGGGATCGACGCGAAGCTCGGCAAGCTCACCCTCTTCGACGCCGACGGGCCGCGCCAGCGCGGCGCGCTCGAGCGCGTGGTGCTGCGCGTGAACGACCTCGACTCCGCGCTCGAGTCGCTCCCGTTCGACGCCGGCCGGCGCGACGACGGCATCGCGGCCTTCGAGGCACCGGCAGGGCTGCCGATCGGGCTCGTCGAGGCGGCGGGGAGGGACTTCGACCTCGACCACGTGGTCCTGAGCCTCGAGGACCCCGAGGCCGCGGTCACCTGCCTGACGGAGATGGGCTTCGAGCGCCGCCGGGACGGGCAGGTCGCGGTCGGCGACCGCTACGTGCGGGTGTTGCGCGGCAGCGCCGCGGACGGCGGGCGGCCCCTGCTCAACCATCTGGCGCTGCTGGTCGACGACGCCCACAGCGTGCAGGACGAGGCCGAGGGCGCCGGGCTCGAGATCGACGACGTGAAGGACGCGAAGAACACCTTCGCGGTCTTCCTGCGCGGGCCCGAGGGCGTGCGGATCGAGTACGTCGAGCACAAGCCGGGGTTTGCGCTCGTCTGAGCCATGGCCGACGTCGTCGTGGCCGGCGCGGGGATGGCGGGGCTCGCGGCTGCCGCGGAGGCGCGCCGGCTGGGTGCAGAGCCGCTCGTCTTGGAGAAGCTCGCGCGGCCGGGCGGCTCGATGCGGCTGTCGAGCGGAGTGATCTGGCGCCACCGCGACTTCGCCCGCTTTCGCGAAGAGTGCCCGGACGGCGACGAGCGCCTCCAATGCCTCCTCTTCGAGCGCCTGGACGACGATCTTCGTTGGCTCGAGTCACTCGGGGCGCCCGTCGTGCAACGGGACACCGGCAACCCGCTCACAACCGGCGCCCGCTTCGATCCCGAGGGCCTGACGAAGGCGCTCGTCGACCTCGTTGGATCAGTCCAGCTCCAAACTCCGGTCCTGGAACCTCCTGCCGATCTTCCCTTCGTGCTCGCCACGGGCGGCTTCGGGGCGAGCCGGGAGATGCTGCGCGAGCACGTCACGCCCGAGGCGGATCACGTCTTCCTGCGTGCGGCTCCGGGCAGCACGGGCGACGGCCTTCGGATCGGGCTCGCCGCCGGCGGCGCCACCGGTGCCGGACTCGACCAGGTCTACGCGCGCGCGATGCCCGCGCCTCCCGCGCGGATCGGCGAAGGCGACCTCGTCCGGCTGTCGCAGCTCTACGCGAAGCACTCGAACGTGACCAACGAGCGCGGCGAGCGTTACGAGACGCGCACCTGGTCGGAGACCGACGTCGCGCAGTGGCAGCTCAGGCAGCCGCGAGCGCGGGCGTGGTTCACGGTGCCGGCCGGCCGGCTCGGGGAACGGGTGCGCGACCGTACGGTCGCCGAGATGGTCGATGCCGCGGAGGAGGCGGGCGCCCCCGTCCGGCGCGGCGAAGACGATGTGACGGTGGAGACCGTGGCCGGAGTCACGACAACGCTCGGCGGCCTCGCGATCGATGCGAACGCGCGCGTCGCGGCCGATGTGTACGCCTGCGGAGCGGACGCCGGCGGGATCGCAACCGGCGGGTACGCGAGCGGGCTGGCGGCAGCCGTCGTCTTCGGGCGAATCGCAGCGCGAGCGGCACTGGGAGATAGCCCGTGACTGGGGTTGGGCGCCTTTCGTTTCCATTTCGCAATGGAAAACGCCCCACCCAGGCGGAGCACGGCAGCGGAGACACACCGTGACCCGCAGCGGGGGAGCGTCTGCGAGCGGTGGACCGCCCCCACCGCATCGCTTTGGGGAGGGCGAGGCCTTCACGGTCGGGCTCGAGGAAGAGCTGCTCGTGGTCGACGCGGAGACGCTCCAGCTCGCGCACGTCGCAGACGCGATCCTTGCGGGAACGGAACTTCCGCGTAGCAGAATCGACCACGAGGCCTTCCTCGCGGAGCTCGAGGTCCGCTCCGAGCCGGCCGACTCGGTCGCCGGGGCGGTCGCGCAGCTCGGCGAGGGGCGCGCGGAGGCTATGCGATCGGGTGCAGATCGGGGAGCGACCCTGATGGCCGTCGGCCTTCATCCGGACGCGGAGCTCTTCGACGTCGAACTCGTCCAGTCGGAGCGCTACCAGCGCGTCGAGTCGCAGATGCAGGGGCTCATCAAGCGAACTCCGGAGTGCGCGCTTCACGTGCACGTCGGCCTGCCGGATCCGGAGGCGGCGGTCGCGGCGATGAACGGTCTGCGGGAGCGGTTGCCGCTGCTTCACGGGCTGGGCGCGAACTCGCCGTTCTGGTTCGGCGCCGACTCGGGCATGGCCAGCTCCCGCGCCGCGGTGATACGGGCCTACCCGGGCCGCGGCATCCCACCGGTCCTTCGCTCTTGGGACGAGTACCTCGCCGCCCTCGACGCGATCCGGGCGGGCGGTGGGCCCACCGACCACACGATGGTCTGGTGGGACGCCCGGCCGCAGCCGCGGTTGGGCACGATCGAACTGCGCGAGGTCGATGTGCAGACCGACCTCGAGTCGGCCGCCGCGCTGGCCGCGCTGGCCCGCGCCGTGGTGCGCCGCGCCGTCGACTCGCCGGTGAGCGAGCCCGCCCCCGAGCAGGCGCTCCACTGGTCGAGCTTCAGGGCCGCGCGCGACGGCCTCGACGCCGAGATCCACCACGAGGGCTCACCGCGCCCTCTCCGCGAGGTGGCCGAGCACGTGGTGGCGAGCCTCGAGGACGGCGCGGACCCGGAGCTCGAAGGCATAAGGCGAATCGTCCGCGAGGGCAACGGAGCGGACCGGCAGCGCGCCGCGCACCAGCGCGGCGGCATGCCCGGCCTGCTCCGCTACCTCGCGGACGGAACCCTCAAGGGGTCAGACCCCTTGAGGGTTGGTTGAGGGTTAGGGTGAACTGCGGGGTCTGACCCCTCTGGGGTCAGACCCTAGGCGGCGTAGCGTAGCGCTGAGACGGCGTCGTCCTGCGCCAGCCGGCGCAGCGCGCGGTCCTCGAGCTGGCGTACGCGCTCGCTCGAGAGGCCGAGCCGGCGGCCGGTCTCGCGGA
>Ga0137374_10008890_pt1 | contig 11869 bp, 12 predicted proteins | sample SagtaG_20_FD_104811 | JGI IMG/M metagenome (GOLD analysis project Ga0137374, IMG submission 104811) | Vadose zone soil microbial communities from Sagehorn Ranch, Mendocino, California, USA - Sage1_R_100_16 metaG | ecosystem: Environmental > Terrestrial > Soil > Vadose zone | place: USA...
CTTCCCAAGCTGGATGTCGCGGGTTCGAACCCCGTTGCCCGCTCCAACCTATCCCCAAGCTACGAGTCACTCTTAGAGGCTCGGGTTACGCGCCAGGCGCCAGGCGGTAGGATACCTGCATGACTTTCCCCCGCATCACGGTCCGAACTGATCAGATGGGAGGAGTCCCTTGTCTGCGGGGTCTGCGGATTCCTGTCGCGATCGTTGTCGGCATGGTCGCCGACGGGATGACCGATGAGGAGATTCTGAAGGCTTACCCCGACCTCGAGCCGGAGGATATCCGCGAGGCCCTCAGGTATGCCGCGGAAGCGGTTCGGGAGCGTGAGCTGCCTCTCACCGTTGGTGAGTGAAGTTCTTAATCGACAATGCTCTCTCGCCGGTGGTGGCCGAGGGGCTGCGGGCCGCTGGGCATGACGCGCTTCACGTCCGTGACCGAGGGATTCAGACCGCATCGGATGAGATCGTCTTCGAGAGAGCAGCCGACGCCGCTCTCGGTGAAACAACTGAGGACTTATGAGACACGGCCTGAATGGCACCATGAAAAATGGTCATATCCAATGAGGTCCCGCGGCTTCGGCAGCCTTCGGGCCCATCTGATCGGGCAAACACCCAGTCGCCTGGTTCGGCTGATCGGCGAGCTCTATCGTCTGTCGGATGAGAATCGACGATACGTTCACTCCCGCCTCGGCGATCGGACCGCCGAACTTCCCCGGTACCGTCAACTCGTGGCGGAAGCTCTGCGGCCTGATCCCCTTCAAAGGAATTCACGGGTCCGAATTGCCGATGCCAGAAAGGCGATCAGTCAGTATCAACGAGCTACGGGTGACCTGGCCGGAACCGTCGATCTCATGTTGACCTTCGTGGAGAATGGGACGGGGTTCGCCGTTGACGTGGGCTACGGTGATGACCATTTCTTCTCATCGCTCGAATCGATGCTTTCCCGAGCCTTGGAGATATTGGGCGAATGCGGTGAGGAACTCCGTCGAGCAATGCGGCCACGGCTCATCCATCTCCGCGCGACCGCTCGCGATATCGGATGGGGTTATGGCGACTTCGTCGCGGATGCGATCAGTGATGTCATTGAGGGAGACGCCTGATGCCGTTGGTCGAGTCCGGTCACGCGATTCTTCAGAGGTTGGATCCGTTCGGCCGCGATCGGGCGGGATAATCACCGAGATATGGGGACCGGCATCGGCAGAAACAGCCCCTGCTCCTGTGGAAGCGGCCGCAAGTACAAGTTCTGCTGCCTGCGCGCGGGTTCGGAGGCTTCTTCCCCGATCCCGACGGGCGCTTTCGAGGCGGGCGCAACTCCGGCAGCGGGACGTTTCCGTTTCCAGCCTGGCAGTTACGGAGTCCCCGGCGGTGGTTTCCTATCGTCGATCGCTTGTCTTCGCCGCGAACCCGATGGAAGCTGGGCTTATCACTTCGTACTTGTCATACCGGACTCGCCGCTGGAGGCGGAAGAGATCGCGTCGCTTGAAGCCGGGCATCACCTCCTTCAGGCGTTTCAAGGGAGCCCGGCGCCCGAAGTTGTCGCCGAGAGGCTCAAAGGTCACGGATACGTCAGCGTATCGGGGTTCGAGGTAGCAATAAGAGGCAGCCGGCGCGACGTCTTCAGGCCGGCTCCGGATGCGCTCTAATACATGGGGAGCCGGGTGCAGAGCTCTGACTGCGAGTTCCGGGGTCATCTGAACACCGATTCCGGCTGGGTCCGGGTCGCGGAGAGCTCTTGCCGTGTTGATCGCAAATGAGGTACGGAATCCTCGCGCTGGATCGACGCCACAACGCGAAGCGGGACGGCATCTCCAAGGAGGAGTGGGTACGACGCGCTGTTGCGCGCGCGCTGTCCGCTCCGGTGTCGCGTCGGGGGAAGGGCAATCCGGTCGCGCGCCTGGCGTCGCTTCGTGCGCCGACCGCGGGCATTGAGCGGATGTTGGACGAGATCGGGGCCGGGAGACGGTGAGAGTCTTCATCGACTCCAACATCCTTTTGTAGGTCGCCGGATCTGCCAATCTGCACCACGCGACGATCCAAAAGAGGAAATCCGTTGGAGTGGTGCTTGTTGTTTATGAGGCGATCCGCGCCGCGGCTGCGAGGCGCTCGGCCACCAGGGGATCCTTCTCGGCGTAGGCAAGAGGCGGGACGTAAAGCGTCGACCGGATCGTCATTGGAGCCTCGGAGAGATCCGAGATCCGAACGTGCTCGACCGTGGGATCGAACATGGGGAAGTCCGAGATCTCGTAAACGACGACTTCGTGGTCGGCGCGGTAGAGCCGGCACAAGACTTCGGAGAGCCGTGCGAGACCGGCGCGGTCCGGTTCCTCTCCGTCCCGATAGCTGGTCACGCCGACCGCTCCAGCCTGGATGAGCAGGAGCGTGCTTGAGGTGTCGATCTTGGGCGCTCGTCGGACGAAGTCTCCGGCGTCGAAGAGGAGTCGGCCGTTGTCTCCCGGATCCATGCCGAGATCCGCGAAGAGGCAGTCCTCGAAGGAAATGGCGGGAAGGAGCCTCGCGGGGTATCCCTCGGTCCGCGCCCGCCGGACTGCCTCGTGGGACACGGGCACACCGATCGCGGGGTGTCCAGAGAAAGCCGCGCAGACCTCCAGGTCTTTACGCAGAGGAGCGAGGATCCGCTCGACCATCCGGCGCACGGCGGCCGCGCCGCTCTCGCCTATCCGGTAGCAGTCGGACAACGGTTCGGCGCGGGGGTTCAAGCTCGCGAGCCAGGCACTCGTCGCCGGATCCGTCACGAGATAGAAGAGGCGGTCGGCGCTCTCGAGAACGAAGTGCGTCTCCGGGGTGACATGGCCGGCGACCCGATACCCCGTGCCGACGACGGTAAGCGCCGCGCGGACGGGCCTGGTTCGGGAAACGCCTTCGATTCGCGGTTGGAAGGAAGAGCCGGACGCCGATGCATCGATCGGTGGAACGTAGAGCGTCGAACTCGTCGAAACGCGCGCCTGCCCGAGGCGCTCGAGCGGAAGAACCTGGATCGACGGCTCGCCGATCGCGAAACGAGACGCTTCATAAACGGCGACTCGATGTCCCCTCGGGTAGCGTCTGCGGAGGGCTTCCGAAAGAATCTTCAACCCACCCCGGCTCCAGGGCTCCTCTCGGCGATAGGTCGTCACGCCGATCGCGCCGATCTGCCAGAGGATGAGGGCAGAGCGGGGGTCGAAGCCTCTCTTGCGCACCAGAAAGTCCGTCGCCTCGAAGCTCTGGCAGCCTCGCGCCGCCGGGTCGATCCCGAGGTTCGCGAAGAGACAGTCCTCCGAGGAGACACCCGGCAGCATCCGCGCCGAATGCCCTTCGGAGCGCGCCTGTTCGATAGCCCTGTGGGAGGGATCGACGAGTACGCCCGGGTGGCCGTACAGCGCCACACAGACGCTTCGCCCCTGCCGGATCGGAGCCAGGACGCGGGCCTCCATCTCGTCGTAGGAAGCGCGGCGCGGTTTCTCGTGCGCGTACGCGTCGAAGAGAGATTCGGCCGACGGATGGAGTTCCTGCAGCCAGCGGCTCGAGATGGGGTCCACGACCAGGTGGAAGAGCCGCTCGGCCTCGCGGATCGAAGCAAGCGCTTCCGGCGTGATCTGGCCGGCGGCGTAGAGTCCCGTCCCGACGAACGCGAGCGAGCCCTTCGCCACGCCGGCGCCCGCCGCCACGGCCGGCAGCTAGATCATGACGCAGCCCGGAGGAGCGTCATCTCCCAGGTGCTTGCGTATCTTCTCCGTGTCTTTCGTCCGGAGTACCTCCTTGTCTTTCGAACTCAGATCATGGCCTTTCATCGCGCGGTCCGGGTCCTTCCGAAACTGTTCCACCTTTTTGGGGTCCTTGGAGAGCTTAGCTATGAAACGGGCGGCCTTCTTCGACATGGTCTTCTCCTTTGGCGAGAGCGAACTCGCAAGACGGCTCTGAGCGAGCGCTGAAACACTGGGATTACACTATTCCCTGGAATCGGCACATGTCAACGAGAGGTTCGCGGGCCCGCTCCCGCGGCAGATCGCGCGCGCCGGCAGCGTTTGAGCTCGGAACCGGATGGTTGCCCGAGGACCGCGATCCCCGCGACTTCACACCCGAGCACGAGAGCGTGGCGGCGATGCTCGAGAAGGTCGGAATTGGCCCGCTTCTGCGGGGAAAGAAAAAGCTTCCGCCTCGGATGGACGTGCGACGCTGGTGCCCTCCGGTCCGCTTTCAGGGAGGTTACAACGATTGCGCCGCCAACGTCGTCGCGGAACTGGTCGAGTTCTTCCAGAAGAAGGCCTACGGCAAGTCCATCCGTGCCTCGCGGCTCTTTCTTTACAAAGTGGCCCGCAATTTCCTTGGTGTCGAAGGCAATGCAGCGGTCTACATCCGGCAGGTCATGGGTGCCTTGAAGCTTCTCGGCGTGCCGCCGGAAAGATACTGGCCCTACTTGAAGAGCGGGACGCTCGCCGCCCCGGCCACGAACGATCCGAGGCTCGACGCCGAGCCGACGGCCTTCTGTTACGCCCTCGCGATGGACTTTCAAGCGATCTCCTACTACCGCTTCGATTCGCCAACGACGCGCCAGAGCGGGGCGGACCTGCTTCGTCTCGCCCGCGCGCATCTGGCGGCGCACATCCCGTTCACGTTCGGCTTTCCGCTCTACGAGTCGATCCGCCAGAGCATGAAGCGGGGTAAGGTTCCCTATCCGGCACGGGGCGAGAAGCAACTGGCCAACCACGCGGTCCTGGCCGTCGGCTACGATGACCGAATGACGATTCGCAATCGCAACCCGAAGGGGCCGTCAACGGTCGGAGCACTGCTCATCCAGAACTCCTGGGGCCCCCGATGGGGAAACCGGGGCTTCGGGTGGGTCCCGTACGCATTCGTGCTCGAGGGGCACGCGCGCGATTTCTGGACCCTGATCAAGACGGAGTGGGTCGATACCGGTCAGTTTCAGGTTCCCATATAGCCCGCATTACTCATGATCGACTCCGGCCGCCGCTCCGATCTTTTCCGCCGATACGGCGTCAGCGCTCCTCTGCGATGCGCCCCGGCATCGTCGTCGTCGCGCTTCCTTGCCTCGTCGGAAAATCTCTGTCGCGGACAAGGTGTTCCCGGCTGCGGTCATGTGTTTTCGGTCGGAAAGTTCGTTGCCGCAGTGCGTTGCCCGTGTTTCGGCCGGGTGACCATGAATAATCCGGGCTAGCTCCATGATCGGTTCGACGCTGGCCCATTACCGAATCCTCGAAAAGCTCGGCGGGGGCGGCATGGGCGAGGTCTATCTGGCCGAGGACACCCGCCTGCGGCGCCGCCTCGCCCTCAAGGTCCTGCGGCCCGGCCTGACGTCGGACCCGCAGTTCCTCCAACGCTTCGAGCGGGAAGCCGAGGCCATCGCGGCCATCAATCACCCCAATATCGTGACGATCTATTCCGTCGAGGAGATCGAGGGGGTTCGCTGCCTGACCATGGAGCTGGTTGAGGGCCAGACGCTCGCCGCGCGGATTGCCCCCGGAGGCTTGCCGACGAAGGAGATCCTGGATGTGGCGGTGCCACTGGCCGACTGCGTGGCCGCCGCGCACGAACGGGGCGTTATCCACCGCGATCTGAAGCCGAGCAACATCATGATCACCCACGAGGGACGAATCAAAGTCCTCGACTTCGGACTGGCGAAGCTGCTCGGCCCGGAGTCAGTCTCGGCTGAGCCGCACTCGTCCGGGCTTCTCACACAGGCGCCGCTGACCGCGACCGGGACGATCATGGGGACGATCGAGTACATGTCACCCGAGCAGCTCCGGGGCGGGCCCGTGGATCCGCGCACCGACATCTTCTCGCTCGGCGTCATCCTCTACGAGATGAGCGCCGGCGTCCGCCCGTTCCGCGGCTCCGGCGCTGCGGATCAGATTTCCGCCGTGCTCCGGGACGAGCCCTCTCCGATTCTGTCTCTCTGTCCGGACCTCTCTTCCGATCTCGCCCGGCTCATCACCCGCTGCCTGGAGAAGGACCCCGAGAGGAGGCTTCAAAGCGCCAAGGACCTCCGCAACGAGCTGCAGGCCATCCAGGGCGAGCTAGGTTCGGGTTCCTGGAAGAGAAGCACAGCCACGGTCGCGCTGCCGCCGCCGAGCGCGCCGCGTGCGCGGCTCAGACGTGCTCTCGTCTTCGCGGCTGCCGGGGCGTTGATCGCGGTCGCCGTGTGGGCAGCTCTGACTCTCGCTCGCCGCGGCCCGGCGGCACTTCCGCAGGGTGTTCCGGCGGTTCCATCTCTCGCGGTGCTCCCCCTCGCCAACTTGTCGGGCGATCCGGAGTACTTCGTTGACGGCATGACCGAGGCCTTGATCTCCGCGCTCGGAAACATCGGCTCCCTGCGTGTGATCTCTCGCCAGTCCGTGATCGGCTACAAGACTTCCCGCAAGACCATTCCGGAAATCGCCCGGGAACTCGGCGTTGACATGTTCGTCGAGGGGTCGGTGTTGCGCGCGGGCCAGCGGGTCCGGATCAACGCTCAGCTGGTCCGCGCGTCTCCGGAAAAGCAGCTCTGGGCGCGAAGCTACGAGCGCGACTTCCGCGACGTTCTGTCACTGCAGAGCGATATTGCGCTCGCGATCGCGACCGAGATCCGAGTACGGCTGACGCCGCAGGAGAAGGCCCGCTTGTCCGGCGCGAAGCCGGTGGACCCCGCCGTGCAGGAGGCGTACCTCAAGGGCAGGTACTACTGGAACCTCCGCACCGCTGAGGGCACTCAAAAGGCCATCGCGTCCTTCGAACAGGCGATCGCCCTCGATCCAGGGCACGCGCCCTCGTACGCCGGGCTCGCCGACACGTACGCGGTCCTGGGCTACCAGTCACCCACGCCGGTCGAAATGTTCGCCAAGGCGGAGGCCGCCGCCGCGCGGGCACTCGCGCTCGACAGGCACCTCGCCCAGGCGCACGCCTCCCTCGGCCTCATCCGGTTCTTCCACGACTGGGACTGGAAAGGAGCGGAGAAAGAGTTCAGGCTCGCGCTCGCCGGGAACCCGAACTATGCCACCGCGCACCAGTGGTACTGGGCCTACCTCGAAGCGATGGGGCGGCGCAAGGAAGCCCTGGAGGAAATCCTGCTAGCCAAGCAGCTCGACCCCCTCTCACCGGTCACCGGCCTCGACGTCGCCGTCCACTACTCCTTTTCGCACGACCACGATCGCGCGATTGAGGAGTGCCGCAAAACGCTCGAGCTCGCGCCGCGATTCGCGCCGGCCGAGGTTTGGCTTTGGGTCGCCTACGACCACAAAGGAATGAAGAAGGAAGCTCTCCGGCATTATCTCGAGTCGATGCGGCTTTCCGGCTACTCGGAGTCGGCCGATGCGGTGAAAGGGGTGAACGCAAAGTCCGGATATGCCGCCGCGATGCGGACGGCAGCCGAAGAGCTCACGCGGCTGTCCAAGACCCGCTCGGTCGACTCCAACCAGATCGCCTGGCTCTGGGCGGCGGCCGGTGAAAAGGAGCAGGCACTCCGTTGGCTCGAACAGGCGGCGGAGCGGCGCGCCGCGGTCCTGGTTTGGTTGAATGTCGCAGGGGAGTGGGACGCTCTGCGCGACGACCCTCGCTTCCAGACCCTGCTGCGCCGGATGCGTTTTCCCGCGTGATGTCTATCGGCGCCGCGCGGGCTGATTGGAACAATTGGAGCGGGCAAAGGGGAGCTGTGCCGTCTTCTGCCGTCGAAATAACCTCTGATGTAGAACTTCCCGCGCAGGCTTCCGGGATGACTGTGATTCGTGAGAAGGTGCGCGCCATGAGGATTACGGCGTTTGGGAAGACGGATAGGGGGAGACGGCGGCCCAACAACGAGGACGACCTGGCCGTGGTGGATCTGACGGAGGGTCGGCTGATGCCGGACCATTCTGCCGAGCATCTGCAGGTCGGCCAGAAGGGAGTGCTGCTTGCCGTGTGCGATGGGGTCGGAGGCCGGCGGGCGGGAGAGGTCGCAAGCGAGCTTGCGCTGGAGGTCCTATCGGGGGAAATGGAATCGCTGTCACCCACCTGCCCGAAAAGAGATCTCTTCCGCGCCGCCGTCGAGAAGGTCAACGCCCGCGTCTGGGAGCAGGCCCGGTCGGACTCGGCACTGGAGGGAATGGCGACGACTCTGACCGCCGCCGTCGTCTGTCACAGCCGCGCGATTTTTGCCCATGTCGGGGACTCGCGCGCCTATTTCCTGCGCGGAGAGCGGATCCGGCAGATCACGCGGGACCAGTCCTTCGTCCAGTCGCTCGTCGAGGCGGGGGCGATCCGCGAGGAGGAGACGGCGCAGTCTCCTTACCGCAACGTCATCCTGCAGGCGATCGGACGCAAGAGGAGCGTCGAGGTCGCGCTCGACGCCCTGGAGCTTTCGCCGGGAGACGCTCTGCTTCTCTGTACCGACGGGCTCTCCGACAAGGTCCGTCCCGAGGAGATGGCGGAGCGGCTTGCGGCACCCGGTCTGCGCGAGGCCGTGGAGGGCCTGATCGCGCTCGCCAACGAGCGCGGAGGTGAGGACAACATCACCGCTCTCGCCGCCAGGATCGAGGCGTGAGTAGGGCTTTCAGGGCGGCTCCCCGGCGCGCTAAGCTGCGACAGATGGATTGGGACACCGCCGAGGAGATCAAGCGACACCTCAACGTTGTCTCTGAGGGTCTCCGATCAGAGATCCGAACCGTTGCCGAGGGCCTTCAGGGTTTCCGTGAAGAGGTAGCGGCCGAGTTCAAGACTGTTCGTGAAGAGAACGCCGAAGTCAAGGCGATGATCCGAGTGGCGTTCGGCGAGATCGACTTCGTCGTCGACCGGACCACCACGGTCAAGAGATAGGGCATCTACCCCTCACCCCAGCCCTCTCCCGCCGGGAGAGGGAGAAGGATCAGGAGACAGGACATCTGCCTCTTACCCCGGGCCTCTCCCGCCGGGAGAGGGAGAAGGGCGTTAGAATCTCCGCGAATGACACCGACGATCTCCAGACGAGCCCGAGCCATGCCGGCCTCGCCGATTCGCAGGCTGATGCCGCTCGCGGAGGAGGCGAAGCGGCGCGGGGTCCACGTCTATCACCTGAACATCGGACAGCCGGACCTGGAAACGCCGGCGCCGATGCGGGAGCGGCTGCGCCTCCTCGAGAAGGAGAAGGTCTACGCCTACACTCCTTCCGGCGGAACCCCGGAGTACCTGGCGTCGCTCCAGAAGTACTACGCGAGTTTCGGGATCCCGCTTGCGCTCGACGAGATCCTCGCGACGACGGGGGGCAGCGAGGCGATCCTCTTCGCAATGATGGCCTGCGCCGGCGAAGGGGAGGAGGCACTCGTCGTCGAGCCCTTTTACACGAACTACACCGCCTTCGCCCAGATGGCCGGCGTGCGCCTGGTGCCGCTGCCGAGCCGGGTCGAGGAGGGATTCCATCTTCCTCCACGCGAAGCGTGGGAGCGCGCGGTGACGGGCAAGACGCGGCTCGTCCTCCTCTGCAACCCCAACAACCCCACCGGGACGGTCTATCGCGACGAGGAGCTCGAGATGGTCGCGCAATTCTGCCGCGACCGCGGTCTGTTTCTCGTCGCCGACGAGGTCTATCGGGAGTTCCTCTACGACGGGCGAAAGACGCTTTCCGCGCTCCAGCTCCCGGGCTTTGAAGACCTCGTCGTCGTCACGGACAGCTTGTCGAAGCGCTACAGCGCCTGCGGGATCCGCCTGGGGAGCCTCGCCACGCGCAACCGGGGCGTCTACGGGGCGTGCGTGCGGATGGCGCAGGGAAGACTGTCGCCGCCGAGCCTGGCGCAGTTCGTGGCCGTCGGAGCCTCGGAGCTCTCTCCGGAGTATTACCGCGGCGTCGTCGAAGAGTACGAGCGGCGTCGCGACGTCCTCTACCGCGGCTTGAAGGAGATCCCCGGCGTCTTCCTGACGAAGCCGGAGGGCGCCTTCTACTTCATCGCGCGCCTGCCGATCCGCGACTGCGACGATTTCGCGAGCTGGATGCTCTCGGACTTTTCTCTCGACCGCGCGACCGTCATGGTCGCCCCCGCGCGGGGCTTCTACGCGACTCCGGGTCTGGGAGCCGACGAGATCCGGATCGCCTACGTCCTCAAGTCGGAGGATCTCCAGGCGTCCGTGCGCATCCTCGCCGCCGGCCTCGAGCGTTACGCGGCCGTGCGCGACATCGAGCCCGCCGCCGCAGCCCTCGCAACTCCCTCCGTCGGCCCCGACTTCACTCCCGCCGGCACGTAGCGAGAGTGTCCCGATAATCGCTGTCATCCCTTCGCTGTCGTCCCTTGTCATCCCTTCGCTCTTTCCCCTGTCATCCTGAGCGCAGCGAAGGATCTGCTCTTATCTGTTCCAGCCGTGCCCTCCTGCTCAGGGCAAGCTCTGAGCACAGCGAGGGGTCTGCCCTATCCCTTCGAGCAGTACCGTCCTGCTCAGGGCAGGCTCTGAGAAGCGCAGCGACGAAGGATCTGCCCTGCCCGGATGAGCGGATCCTTCGCGGAGCTTGTCCTGAGCGGGAACCCGGAGATCGAAGCAACCAGAGCAGATCCTTCGCTGTGCTCAGGATGACACGAAAGCGCGAAGGGCCCAGGATGACAAAATCTCGGACTTGGGCCGTATTACTCGGACAGGCTCAAAGAGTGGGCGGCTCATGGCGGCTCAACTCGATAGGGCGTTGCGGGAACGGAGATCTGAGATCTTCGCGATAAGGTCGAAATCGCGGTCGAGGTGGAGGACGGTCAGGCCGTGGCGGATCGCGCAAGCCGCGATCAGGCAGTCAACGCCGGAGCGCACTGTAAGACCGGTGCGGCAGGCGTCACGGTAGAGGTCGGCGGCTTCTTCGAAAACTTCCTGGTGCATCGGGGATTCGACGACCGGGAGGGAGAGCAGAGCCTCGCGTGCCGTGCGGAAAGCCCGTTCGTCGCGAAAGCCCTGGAGCATCTCCTGGATGATGGGCAGACAGATCGCGACCTCCTCCAGGTCCACGACGGATTCCAGGCGCATGCGCGGACGACTACGGAAGATCTCGATCCAGACGGAGGTGTCAACGAGAAGCACGTCGCCGAGTCGTGTCTTCGCGCATCTGTGAAAGGTTTCCTTCCCAAAGGCCAGAGCCCTCGAGCTCCAGGATCCGGCGCGCCTTGATGCGACGCACGAAATCCGCGAGTGCGCGGTTCACGGTGCGCGAGTAGGTCCGCTGTCCGGAGAGTCTTGTCGCTTCCTCGAGGAGTGCCTCGTCCAACACAAGATTTGTCCGTTTCATGTGTTCAGTATGTCAAACGGAGGCCCCGGAGAGCAAGCGGCTGAATGGAACCTGTCGGGTGGACGGGAGAGATTGCGTATACTTTGGTCTTTTTGGAGGAGGCGCCTTTGACCATGTTTGGAAAACCCCAGCAGCCTGGTTCCAGTTTCGCCGGAGATGCTCCGCAGCCGCAGCCGCAGCCGCAACCTCAACCTCAGCCGAGGCCGGTCGCGGCGACGGCCTCTTCGAAGACCGTGGTCGGGTCCGGCTCCCGCGTCGTGGGCGACCTCATCTCCGACGAAGACGTCCTGCTCGAAGGCCGGATCGAAGGGAAGATCCGGGGCGAACGCAGCGTCGTCATCGGCGCAGGCGGAGACCTGGAGGGGGACGTCGCCGCGAAGTCCGTCGTGGTCGGCGGCAAGGTCCGCGGACAGATCATCGCGACGGAGCGGGTTGAGCTCGCCAGCACCGCCGTCGTGCACGGGGGCGTGCAGGCCCCGAAGATCATCATCGCGGAAGGGGCGCACCTTCAGGGCAATGTGGCCATGTCGGCCGGAGGAGAGGCGCCCGGGCCGCGCCGGCCGGAAGAGACGTAATGGCCACCGAGCTGGCCGTCGAGCCGCAGACCAACTTCATCGGCGGAGAGTGGGTCGCGGCCGCGTCGGGGGAGACGTTCGAAAACAGGAATCCTGCCGA
>Ga0137374_10008902_pt1 | contig 11861 bp, 9 predicted proteins | sample SagtaG_20_FD_104811 | JGI IMG/M metagenome (GOLD analysis project Ga0137374, IMG submission 104811) | Vadose zone soil microbial communities from Sagehorn Ranch, Mendocino, California, USA - Sage1_R_100_16 metaG | ecosystem: Environmental > Terrestrial > Soil > Vadose zone | place: USA...
CGCCAGGCGTGGCAGGCCATCTACACGACCATGCACCGGCCATCGGATGAAGGCCCGGACCGCCTGTGCCGCGGCCGGCAACGATCGCACCTACGGGCAAGACAACCGGGCAGCTCCTCGACCACGTCGCAGAGGTGGTCTCCACCAGGATCCGCGTCCAGCCGGACGCGCCGGCGGCGGCCAGCGCTTGCGCGTCGGCCGTCGACCTCGCCGGTCAACCACGGTCATCCCGGCTCCAAGCACCATCTGATCGTCGAGACTGACAAGCGCCGCGCCAACATCCACCTCGGCCTGCTTCAGCTCGCGTGCGCCCTGATCTGCCACCGACAACTCGCACAGTCATTCCGGAACGAGTACTACTCGGACGGTGCTGCCGATCCGCCGATGTTCCCGATGCCGGTGTGCAAGATGTCCAGCGCTCGACCGACCGTGCCGGTCAGGGTGGCGTTGATCTGCTCGGGCGACTGGCCAGCGGCCCGCAGCCGTGTCGTCTCGTCGATCATGGCGGTGACGATGGTCAGGACGAAGGCAGCGATCGCCCGCGCCGCAACGGGACCCAACTGTGCGGGCACCCGGTCGGACAGGATCGCCGCCAGGTCCTCCTGGTAACGGGTGCCGCGCCGCCGCAACGCATCCTGCAGCGCGGGGCTGTTCTGGATGATGGTGACGACGCCGGCGAGTCGACGATCAGCCGCGGTCCGCCGATCTCTGCCGTCCGGTGCCTGCGACGTCTGCGGCAGGTGGGCGAACAGGCGCGGCAGCTCGTCCTTGAGGAACTCCGGCAGCGAGGTACTCAGGGGGAGCTGGTCGATCATCTCGATCAGATCGGCCTCGACCGGGCGGTGCCAGGCGAGGAGGAGGTCCTCCTTGGCCGGGAAGTGGTTGACCACGGTCTGTTTCGCAACGTCCGCGGCTTCGGCAATATCGGCGATGGTCACGGCGTCGTAGCCCCGCTCGCCGAACAGGGCCAACGCGGTCTGGGCGATCCGGTCCCTGGTCTGGCGTCGCCGCCGTTCGTGCCGGGACTGCACGGTTTCTTCCCGCGGCTGTGGTTCGTCGGTGCCGCCTGTGCCGGTACTCATGGAAGTACCATACCATACTTAGTCCGATACCAGATCTGGTACGGGTCTAGGTTCTGATGGCGGTGTGGGTACCGGCCTGGGCAAGATCCGCCGATCACCAGCCTCACCGACGAAGATCCGGACACTCCCCGGCCGGTTCGGGGTCGAGCAGACCGGCGACGGTAACCCCTACGGCCGGGGCATTGCGTTGACGGGGTACCCGTTCCTTGTCGTCATAGGGGTTGCCTGGGTGGGCGCATTGTCGAGGCGCTGAAGTCGTTGGGCGAGCTGGGCGATGTCCGGGTGGTTGAGCTCCGTCCAGATTCCGAAGGCCTCCTGCCAGGCGGCGCGGGCAGCGGCTGGGTCGCCGGCGGCGTGCTGCGTGTCGCCGAGGTGGATCAGCGTGTCAGCCTCGTTATGGCGGGCACCGAGTTCGCGGCAGAGATCGAGCGCGCGCTGGTAGCAGACGGCAGCCTGGCGGTGGTTACCGAGGTGGTGGTGGGCGTATCCCGTGCTGTCCCACGCCGCGGATTGCACCCATCGGTCGCCTGTCTTCTCGGCCAGGGCGATGGCTCGCTCGCACACCGCGAGCGCCTGCCGGTACTCGCCGAGCAGGGTGTGACACCAGCCGATGGAGTTGAGCGCGTTGGCCTGACCGGTCAGATGGTCAGCCGCCTGATACAGATCGTTGGCCTGCACGGCGTGCTCCAAGGCTGCCCGGTGGCGACCCTGACGTTCCAGCCCTCTGCTGAAGCCGAGGTGGGTTTGGGCTGCCCCGGTAGTGTCGCCGACGGCACCGAACAGGTCCAGGGCCGAGCGGAGGTGCCGGTTCGCCTCGTCGTGGTGGTCTAGTTCGACCGCGGCCATGCCGAGGCTGCGATGGGCGTATGCCTGGGCGGACTGGTCGCTGAGCCGCCGAGCGGACTCCAACGCGGCGCGTTGTGCGGCGATCAGCTCAGGCCAGCGGCCTTGCCTCGCGAGGAAGACGGACAGGTTGCGGACCAGTTGGTATGCGTAGGTATCGAACCCGGACGCGCCGGCCTGCCTGACGGCGGCGAGCAAGGCCGGCTGTTCGACGGCGAGCCAGGCCACCGCCTGTTCGTGGTCGGTGACGTCAGCGAGCACGACCCCGGGCTGGGGTGGCGGCGGGGTGATCGGGTCCGACCGGTGTGCATCGAGCACCAGGCTGGCCGCGTGGGCCGTGTGCAGGTAGTGGTCCAGCAGCCGGCGGGTGGCCGCCCGCCGGTGCGCCTGGTCGTCGTTGGTGCCAGCCAGTTCGCCGGCGTACACCCGAAGCAGATCATGGAAGGTGTACCGGTCCGGCTGGTGCTCGGCGATCAGGTTTGCCTGGGTCAGCTCGATCAGCAGCTTGCGTACAGTCTCCGGCGGGTCGCCGGCCAGACTGACGGCGGCGGGTGTCGCGATGTCCGGGCCCGGGTGCAGCCCCAGGAGACGGAACAGTCGGGCCGCCGCCGGGTTGAGCCTGCAGTAGGACCAGGAGAACACCGATCGCACATCGGTGGTCCGGCTACCACCGCTGCACGCGTCGAGACGACCTCGTTCATCACGCAGCTCGGCAGCCAGCCGAGCCAGAGGGTGTCCGGGGCGGGTGGCCGCCCGGGCAGCCACGATACTCAGGGCCAGCGGTAGGTGGGCGGATCGCGCGATGATATCCGCCATGGCCTGTGGTTCGGCCGCCAGCCGACGCTTGCCCAGTCGGCTCTCCAGCAGTTCCCGGGCCTCTTGGGGGGAGAGCACGTCCAGCGTCAGCCAGTGCGCCCCCTCGTTGACCACCAGGCTCGTGAGCTGTGCGCGGCTGGTCACGACGACGAGGCTGCCCGCCGCGCCGGGCAGCAGGGGACGAACCTGCTCGTCATCCTGGGCGTTGTCCAGCACCACCAGCACGCGCTTACCGGCAAGCACGCTGCGGTACAGGGCGGCTCGCGCCTCGACGCTGGCCGGGATCTGGTTGTTCGGCACGGCGAACGCCTCGAGGAATCGGCGTAGGGCTTCGCCGGGTGGCATGACCGGCCCGGTCGGGTCGAAGCCCCGGAGGTTCACATACAGCTGTCCGTCGGGGAACCGGTCGACCATGCCGTGGGCCCAATGCACGGCAAGCGTGGTCTTGCCGATGCCGGCAGTACCTTCAATCGCCAGCACCACGGCGGCCGCCGGCCGCGCGGTCTCCTCGACCGCGGCGGTCAAGGCCGCCAGCTCGGCCACCCGGCCGGCGAAATGGCGTACCGTCACGGGAAGCTGGCGCGGTACGACGCGCTCGTTCTGAGCGTTGACCAGCCCGGCGTGCGCCCGAGCGTCGGGTGTTGCGTGGCTGGTACGTCGGCTGATCTCCACTCGGGCGACCGCCGCGAGTCGTTCGTCGGCGTGCGCCCGGTCGACGATCTGTAGCATCCGCCAATGTGCGCTGTCCCAGTACGCGACATCGGCAATCTCCCTGGGCAGCGGTCGGCCCATCTGCTCCGCGTACCTCCTGCACGCCGTCGTGAACGAGACGACGAAATTCCACTCGGGCAGCGACTTGGCGTTGAGCTTGTCGCTGATGGTCGAACGCGGCAGCGGTCGCTCCAGACCTGCCGTCAACGCGACCAGCGTGTTGAGGGATGGCGAGCCCGCCAGCTGACGCAGCCGCCGGAGTTCGGCGACGAACTGGACGAGCGCCTCCCGCCCTTCCTGGCCCATCTGTCCGCACCTCCCCAGAGCTGTCCGGCCTCCGGACAGCTCTCGGACATAGCGCCAAGCCTATGCGGCTTGACCTGCTGTCGCGCGCTCGCTGTCGAATGGACGTCCCGGAATCGGTCGTCCGGCGGCCGGCCGGGCTCCAATCTTCTCAGTTGCTCTAGGCCGGGGGGGTGCCTAGAGCAACGCCGGGCCATGCGCGACCGGGTCGTGCTGCCCGACTTCAGCCAGCGGGCCGTCTGGAGCGGCCGCCGCTAGGCCGCCCCTCGCCGGCTTCGGTGGCGTTCGAGCAGCGCCGGACCGGCGATGTCACCCCCACCCGATCTGGAGCCTGCCATACCGGCCGGCCGGCGGTCCAAGTTCGGATCACCCGGGTCTGGGTTGGACCGGGTCGCCGTCGCAGACCACCAGGTCGGCGGGGTGTCCGGGGGGGCCAGGCCGGCGGCATCGGGTACGCCGAGGGAGGCGGCCGCCGTGACGGCGGCCGCGCGGACGGCTTCGCTTTGGGTCAATGCCTGCTCAGGCTGCAGCTGCCGGCCGCGCCTGTACGCCGGGCTCGGCAAGCAGTTCCTCCACATGGCCCTCCTTCCGTTCCGTTCGGCTGACGACCGTATGGGAACGGGGAAAGGGCGGAGCCCGAGGCCACGGAACATTGCGGAGCCTCTGACGGCAGGGGACGATTTGCGCAAGTGATTGTCGAGATCGGCGCACGCCACGACGCCGTGATGGGTTGCCTTGGGGTCGACTAGCGGCGCGAATCTGGCCGGCGTGTGCCTTCTCCGACGACCAAGACGTCTGACCGACCGGCCGACCGGCCCCAACCGCAGCAATAGATTGACGGACAAGCCCAACCCGGCTGTTACAACACCGCGCCCCACTCGGGCAACCAGCCCAGGTGATAGATCAAGATGCCAACGGCCAAGGAAACACATACAACCGCTATCGTGGCGATCAGACCACGATCGCGCCCGTTCACCATGGCCAGAGCGACCTCGACCTACGGTCTGACCTCACTGCCGACCGCCAGCCGCCGCGCTGCCTTTAGCTGATGCGGACGAGGTCACTGACATTCCGGAAGCGGTCGTGCTGCACGAACGGCGCGGGCGCCGGTATGTACACCTACACCTTCCCGCCCGGTCCGGCGACCCTCTATCATCACGACGAAGGCGCACGCGCGTCGTAGTGCATCAGAAGATCGGGAGAGCCGTGATGCAACCCCGTTTCGACCTCCGTACCGACGTGCCCCACTCCGCCCGCATCTACGACTACCTCCTGGGCGGCAAGGACAACTTTGCCGCCGACCGCGAAGCCGCCGAGCAGATCCGTCAGGATTTGCCCACCATGCCTATCTCGATGCGCGCTAACCGCCAGTTCGTCGGGCGGGTCGCGCGTTGGCTGGCCGCCGAACGCGGCATGCGGCAGTTCCTCGACATCGGTACCGGGCTACCCACCAGGCCGAATCTGCACGAGGCTGCCCAGGCCGTTGACCCCACCTGCCGGGTCGTCTACGTCGACAACGACCCCCTGGTGCTCGTTCACGCCCGCGCGCTGCTCACCAGCAGCCCGGAAGGCAAGACCAGCTACGTTGACGCCGACATGCGTGACGTGAACGCCATCCTCGCCGCAGAGGAGTTCACCAGCACGCTCGACCTGACCCAACCGATCGCCGTCAGCGTCATCGCCGTCCTTCAGCATGTGCTGGACGAGGATCTGGTCCACGACATACTCGCCCGGATCATGGACGCCATGCCCTCCGGCAGTACCCTCGCCCTATCCGTGCCCACCAGCGACAACGCGCCCGAACAGACCATGCGAGCCGTCAAGACCTACAACGCCCGCGGTGTACCCAACAAGGTCCGCACCTACGACGAGGTGCAAGCCCTGTTCAAGGCGGCCGGCGTGACCCTGCTCGACCCCGGCGTCGTCCTGGTCCACCGGTGGCACCCCGACGAAGACGCCAAGGCCTACCAGTGGCGCGAGGACCCACCGATCGAGATCACCGACCAGATGGTCCACATGTACGGCGGGGTCGGCGTCAAACCGTAAGACCTTTCTGCCCCCGGGATCGGGGCCGCTCCATCTCGGCCCATGCATACGCCAGCGCCGAGACGTCGTCACGGAAGATCCGCCCCGACGGACGCCGTGGCGTGCCTGCGGGGTTCCAAAACGCTGGGTGGACGGTCGGATCGCGACGGGTGCCCGGTGTGGACATCGGCCGCTGTAGTGGCGGGCCTGCCCTTCCAACCCCAGCTGCAACAACGCCCATGGCGGCGCACCTGTCCGCGATCAGCGGCTGTGGCGCGGGAGCGGGCGGTGGTGGTGGTCAGCGCGCGGCGGCGCCTTGCCCGGTGCCGCCGCGGCCGTCGGCGTCGGGACGAATCCTCCGGAGAACGTGCCGGTGAAGATATCCGAACGGTTGTCGGGCTGGTTGGAGTTGGCCATGGCGAACAGCGGCCGGAAGCCGGTGGGGGAGGTGACCAGGCCCTGGTACCGGCCGAGGAAGAGGATCGGGGCGGACATGAAGTCGAACACCGGGGCTATCTGCCGCTCGCGATCGAAATGCTCGCCACCCCGCGGCGAGACGGTCAGCCATGTGCTGGTGGGCAGGGTGGTCGTCTCGTCGGTCAGCGTCCGCAGGTCTGAGTACATGACGGCGACCTGACCGGTAGGACTCACCGCGACCCTGGGGTTGAAGGCCTCCGCAGACGGCACCGCGTTTACGCGGATCGGCCTGGTCCAGGTGGTGCCCTGGTCGGTCGAGGTGACCAGCTCCACCTGGTTGTACGCCCAGTTGGTGAAGTCGGTGGCCTGAAACACGAGGTAGAGCTGGCCGGTGACCGGGTCGACCGCCGGCGAGGTGAACCCGGCGGCGCCGGTGCGCAGTTCCACACCGGTGTTGGGGTGGAAGTCCGGGATGCTGGTGTCCTGCGTGACGACGATCGGCGCGCTCCAGGTCTGGCCACCGTCGAACGAGCGGGACATGGCGTAGTCGGCGGAGGCGATCGTACCGCCGGTGTCGTCGGTGAACTGCAGGAGCGTGAAGAAGTCGTACAGCGCGCCGGTACGCGGGTCGGCGACGATGACGTTGGCCACGGTCTGCTGGAACGAACCGGTTGGAATGATCACCCGGGGCTGGCTCCAGGTATGCCCGTGGTCATGCGTAACAGACAGCATGGTCGGGCCGGTCAGCAACTGCGCACCCGTGGGGCCACCGTCGATCCTGCTCCAGATCTGGTACGCGGTGCCTGGGCGCAGTGGATCGGCCGTGACCGAGTTCCGGTCGTTGAGGAACTGCACGGAGGTGTCGTCGATGAGCGCGGTGGTGTTGCGCCAACTGAGCCCCACATCGTCGGAGGCGCTTGCCGCGACCGTGTTGCGGGCGGTGTTGACGTCGAAGGCGAAGGCGCTCCCGTACGCGGTGCCGTCCGGCCCGATGCTCACCCACGCAAAGGAGGCGCGTTCGTAGTCGAGGCCGCCGGCACACCGCGTCACCGGCATTGTCGTATTGGAGAAGGTGCGGCCGCCGTCGACCGAGCGGGTCACGACGATACCGCGTGAGCCGCCTCCGGCACTCCAGCGATCCTGCTGCCAGACGCCGATCAGACGGTTGGGACGTTGCGGATCAATAGCCAACTCGGGCTCCACCTCGGACCCCGTGTATGCAACAGCGCCCGGGATCCCGCCGACCGTGCACGACGCGTACGGGTCGCTCCCGGAGACTTTGGTGAGCGGGAACCCTGGTCCCGCTTCCGCTGTCTGGGCGGTGAGTAACTGTGCTGTTACCAGTAATGCGATCCCGGCCGCCGCAACCGGAATGATGTGGATGCTGCTGCGCATGAGGTGCCTCCCGACCGGCTTTCCCCCGTCCCTCGGGTGAGACCATGGTGGTCGTGTCGGGCTCGGGCGGCATCCGGAAAATTGCTCGATGTACGACAAGTTTTCGTGTCGTGTGCGGCATGCCCAGGAATTCGTACCGGGCGAAGACAACCGAGTCATGCACCGCTTACGGCACGAAACCACAGCAATGAGGCCGCGCCGTCTTTGGCCTCGGGTCCCGTCGACGAGGCGTGCTGGTGGTGCACCGACCCCAACGACGACGTGTAGTCAGTTGACAGTGCCGGCGTGCGATGCGCAGCCGGTAAGCGGCGCCGTCGGATACGGGCGAGCATGAGCACGCTGGCGGCGACGCCAGTCCAGCCGAGGACGGTCAGCCGCGGGTCGGATTTGTGCATGCCGTATACGCCCCAGCTGAGGAGTTCGGCGAGGATGAGCAGCCATGTACCGCGCGAGATCCCGGTCGGCCGGTGGGTGCGGTAGGCGGTCCAGACCGACGGCGCGACCTGAAACATGAACGACGCGGTCAGCGCGGTGCCCAAGCCGGTGCGGCCGGCGAGGACCCAGGCGATGACAAGCAGGGCGGCCCAGCCGGCGGCGATCGCGGCAAAGCTCGGCGCCCTGCCTGGCGTCCAGCGGCTCACCTCCACCATCGTGATGAAGCGGGTCGTCGACGACCGACCACTGCCCCTCGCGCCAGCCGTTGGCCCCCGGCACGCAGCGCGCCCGACCGCGACGCAAGCGCTGAGCCCGCCGCACTCGTCCCCCGCCAACGCCTACGCCGCCACCGGCAACTGGAAAGAAGCCGCCATCATGGCCACCCGATCCGGCGGATCTCCACGTCGTAGTCCAGGAACGGGATGAACCCGCCCCAGGCCGCATGCCACAGCGGATGCAGCCGCGGGACCACCGACCGACAACGGCGGGGCCGGCTCAGTTGGGGCCGAAGCGCGGATCCCTCGGGTGGCCTGGCGCCGGGCGGGTGGAGGGGTTCCGGCTGCGGCTGTGCCTGCCTGCCGGAGCGGTTGAGCTAGCCGCGCACAGATCGGCGGAGTGCCAGCGGTTCGCGCTCGGGTGCACCGACGCCGCGGCCGCCCGTGACACCCGTGCTCGGGCGGCCTCAGCCAGCGAGTCCCTCATCCTACGAGGTCGAGAAAGCTACGCCCACCGATGCGCCAACGATCTGGCGAGCAGCCTCATGCCGCAGCCGGCCGAGTAGGGCCACGCGGGCCACTGTCTACCGGTCAAAGACCCTGCGCCGGCGGGTCCGGAACTCTGAGTTCTCCCGGTAGACGCGCATACGCGCGCGATTCACCGGGCCCATCGGCCGGTGCTCGACGCGCGCGTGCGCCGGCGAGAAGCGCAGCTCCTCGGCGAGCCGGTCGCGCTCCTCGGTGCGGAAGTCCTGCGCCGGGACGGTGAGCGTCGCGACCGTGACAAACGGCGAGGCCGTCTCGTCCCAGCGGGGAGCGGCATCGTGGACGGGCATGCCGTCCTTGCGGAACTGCACCGCGAAGTCGAAGCTGACGCTTTCGGTGGCCAGGTGCTGCGCCATGGCCCGGGTCAGGTAGTCCGCGGGCAGCTCCGCCGGCAGCGGGCTCGTCTTGCCGGACGTGGGCAGGAGCGAGTACTTGACGACCCGGTCCGCGCCGAAGCGGTAGGGCGTCGTGCTCCAGTAGCGGATCTCCAGGGGAGAGCTGGGCCGGATCCGGGCGGCGTCCAGCTCCTTGAGCACCCTGGACCTGCCGGTGAGCATCATCTTGGCCGCGAAGACCAGGGGCGAGTACCTGGCGCTGTAGACGATGGCGTCGTGGAACAGCCGGACCGTGCCCAGCGGCATGCTGGGATGGCTGAGCAGCACGAAGTCCTGGGTCCGCGGCTCGTCGCTTTCCGGGATCTTCTCGCCGGGCACGTCCAGCAGCTTGACGGCCAGGCCGCGAACGTCGCGCACCGCGTCGGACTGCGGCTTGTCGCTGGCGCTGGAGGTCCGCACCCAGGCCTTGTAGGACTTGGCCTCGGCGAACAGGCCGACCCGTAGGTCCGGCGGGAGCGCCGGGTCGACCGTGAACACGCCCTCGAGCAGCCCGGTGTGCTTGGGATGGGCATCTCGCCTGGTGCCCGCCGGAGGGTAGTCCTTCGCCAGCTTGCGCCGCATGGTCGCCGCGATCCGGGCGGTGAGGGCGTCCTCGCGTCGCTCCCGTGGGTCGTCGATCTCGGCCATGCGGCCGACCATACGCCAACCGGCGAGGGTTGCTGCGCCCACGCTGGTGCTGCACCTGCGCGACGACGTGTTCGTGCCGTTCGAGCAGGGTCGGCACTGGCCGCGCTGATCCCCGGCAGCCGATTCGTACAGCTCAATGGCCGCAACCATATGCTGCTGCCCGACGATCCGGCCTGGCCGCCCGGCAGCCGTGACTACCGAGGTGGGTGGGTCACAACGTGCGGGTCCCCGACGTCGGGTCGGCGACGCGCGGTCGCCGGCAGCGGTGTGCCAGCGTGTTCTCGTGATTCGCCGCCGGGTGCGCCACGCCGGGTCCTCCCGTCGGCGCTGCGACCAGATCTGCGCAACCTGCTCTGACCAGGAGCATTCTGCCCGTCGCCCGCCGGCTGCGCGGTTAGGCCTGCTGGTCGGTCGGGCGGATCAGCATCTCGTTGACCGCCATGTGCCGCGGCCGGGTGACGATGTACGTGATCGCCTCGGCGATGTCCTCCGCCCGCAGCCGTTCGACCCCGACAAACCGCTGCTGGATCGCCTCCAGGATCTGCGGGCGGTTGTGGCTGGACAACTCGGTGGCGACGGCACCCGGTTCGACCAGCGAGACCCGAACGTGGCGCTGGGTCACCTCCTGGCGCAGCGCTTCGCTGAACGCGCCGACGCCGTGCTTGGTCGCGTTGTAGACGCCGCTGCCGTTGCGGGGCACCCGACCGGCGACCGAGCTGACGTTGACCAGGTCCGCCACCCGGCGCGGGCCCACCTCCGCCGTCTTGAGCAGGTGCGGCAGGGCGGCATGGGCGCAGTACAGCACGCCGAGCAGGTTGATCTGCACCATCCGCTGCCACTCGTCGAGCGGGGCGCCGACCGCGGGGCCCAGCAGCATGACCCCAGCGTTGTTGACCAGCGTATCCAGCCGGCCGAACTCGGCGACCGTGCGCTCCACCACCGCACCGGCCTGCTGCTCGTCGGCGACGTCGGCGGCCAGTACCAGCGCGGTACCGCCGCCCTCGCGAACCTTCGCGGACAGGGCCGCCAGGCGGTCCTTGCGCCGGGCCGCAAGCGCGACGGCTGCGCCCTGCTCGGCCAGGGCCAGCGCGGTGGCCTCGCCGATGCCGCTGGAGGCCCCGGTCACCAGCGCGACCGTCCCGTCCAACCGGTCCACCATCGCTGTTCCTTTCCAAAGATCGTCAGAGGCAGCCTACCGGCGCTACGCCGTCGCCGCGTCCGGGATGGTGACCCGGGACGCGTCCGGGTAGCGGCCCTGGACCAGCTACGAGCAGCCGGTGCGGTCCCGGCTTCAGGACCGCGCCGGGGTCGGCTGGTGAAACAGCCACACCAAGACCTGCGGTGGGCAGCCGATGAGCCAGCAACCCGAAGTCGCCTCGACCTAGCCTGGCGGGGCGACGGTCTTGGTGGCCGCTGACCAGGCTCTCGGCCGGTGTACGCGGGTGCGGCGGCGGGTAGGTCTGTGGAGACCGCGGTGACGACGCCGGTCAACGCCGCCCTACGAAGGAGCCTCGATCATGCGACGCGAGAAGGTCATGCGGGTCCTGAACGATCCGTTGGCGCAGGAGCTGCTGCACTCGTCGCTCCTGGCCCGGTTGGCGTACAACGCGATCGATGGCTCTCCACGTGTGATCCCGATCGGTTACGAGTGGGACGGTCAGCGGTTCGTCGTGGGTACGGCGGTGAACGCCCCGAAGGTACGGGCGTTGCGGGTGCACCCGAAGGTGGCGCTGACCATCGATACCGACAGGCATCCGCCGCACGTTCTGCTGGTGCGGGGTACCGCCAACGTCGAGATCGTCGATGGGGTACCGGCCGAGTATCTCCGGGCGTCTCGGAAAGCGGTGCCGGCAGAGCAATGGCCGGCGTTCGAGGCGCAGGTGCGCTCCCTGTACCAGCAGATGGCCCGCATCGTGCTGGTGCCCGAATGGTTGTGAGCACGAACGTGGGAGGTAGACCAAGAGGTTGATGGCAGGTCTGCTGGCCTGCGGTGCTGAACGAGGAGATGGAGGGGGTCTGGTCCTCCGGTGTCGCCCTACGGGGGAGACATC
>Ga0137374_10008904_pt1 | contig 11861 bp, 12 predicted proteins | sample SagtaG_20_FD_104811 | JGI IMG/M metagenome (GOLD analysis project Ga0137374, IMG submission 104811) | Vadose zone soil microbial communities from Sagehorn Ranch, Mendocino, California, USA - Sage1_R_100_16 metaG | ecosystem: Environmental > Terrestrial > Soil > Vadose zone | place: USA...
ACTGACGCCGGAGCTGATCGCCCAACCGGAAGAGCGACTGAATGTGCGAAGCCAAATCGCGCTTTTGGATGAGGCGGCGATCGCTCTAAAGGATGACTGTATTGGCTTCACGCTGGCCCGCGATTTCGATCTGCGCGAAATCGGGCTGCTGTACTACGTCACGGTGTGTTCGCAGACCTTAGGCGATGCCCTGAAGCGGATTGCGCGATACAGCAAGATTACCAACGAGGCCCTCGTGTTCGGATATCGAGAAGGAAACAGGCTCACGATCAGCCTGAGTTACTCCGGTGTTCCAAGGCACTCCGACAGACATCAAATTGAATTTTGCATGTTTGCAGTATTACGGATTTGCCGCGTGCTGACGGGGCACAATCTCGTGCCGCAACAGTTCTCGATTTCTCATTATCGATCGGAAGGCACGTCGGAAATGGCGCGATTTGTGGGAATGAAAGTGGACTTCGGCGCCGATACAGACGAGTTTGCTCTAGATATCGAGTCGGGTGAGTTGCCGCTTACTCACTCTGATCCTTATCTCGATAAGCTTCTCCTGAAAGATTGCGAAGCGGCTTTGGCCGAAAGAAAAGGAGATGTGAGCGAATTGCGCACGAGAGTTGAGAACGCGATCTCGTCGCTGCTTCCTCATGGAAGAGTGCTCTTGGGAGATGTTGCTCGCAGTCTGGGAATGAGCGAGAGGACGCTTACACGAAAGCTTTCGGACGAAGGGTTGAACTTCGCTAAAATATTTCAGCAGCTGCGGCGCGATCTGGCGGTTCGTTACCTGCGTGATCGCAAGCTGCACGTATCTAAGATCGCGTGGCTGCTCGGCTTCAACGAGGTGAGCGCATTCACGCACGCATTCAAGCGCTGGACAGGAAAGACACCGAGGCAGATGCGAACAGCCGGCGTCCATTGAACAAATGCCATGGCCGCGAGCCGTATCGCCTTCACGTCGCCGCCGGCGGGCTGATGTCCTACTCGACGGACTTCGCCGACCAGTATCGGCAAGCGGCCGGTTACGTCGATCGCATCTTCAAAGGGGAGAAGCCCGCCGACCTGCCGGTGCAGAACCCGACCAAGTTCGGGCTGACGATCAACCTTAAGACCGCGAAGGCCCTCGGCATTGAAATTCTGCACACGCTGCTCGCCCGCGCCGACGGGGTGATCGGATAGCGATGCGTCGTGCTGCGATGCACGAGTCCGGTTCTGGCACTTCGCGACAATTCGATGAGACACACGGGGTCGGTCGCTATCGGGGAGATAGCGGACATATATCTCGTCGCCTTGGCCAGCTCGGTGGAGGTTGATGGTGCGTCACTTCATGTTTACAAAAATCGTTCACTGGTTTTTGCAAATGTCCGCGCTCAATGTGCTCCCACTTTGCGCTCAGCCGCGCGGCCTATCGCCTCCTTGCACGGCTCGCTCAAAGCGGCGAAATGCTTTTTGACGCACAGTAAGATGCGGCCCGCGCCGGGCTTGATGGCAGGGCATTGCTTGTGGATATCTACCCCGCAGGATTCGCGCACCGCGGCAATTCTCACGAGCACCGCCTTGCAGGGCTCACTGAAATCTTGGAAGTGTGCCTTAACACATTCCATGAGTGGGCCTCGTCCCGGTTGGGTGGGGCCACAGGAATTTGTTACGTCCCGGCTGCACGCCTCTATGACCGTGACATATTGGCCAAAAGCGGGGGATGCCGAGAGCAACACAAACACAGCAAAAAACAAATAAGACTTTCCCACTTTGGTCTCCGCTCGTTGGAGTGTGCTGCCCACCGGAATCATCCTACGGTCATCCGATTTCCGAAGCGAGAGCCGGTTTGCGGCGGTGCATGAGTCCGTTTGTGGCACATCGCGTCGATTCAGTGCGCCGCCGAAATTCGAACGCTTTTTGGGCAAAGCGGACATTCGGCGAAACCGTAGCTGTATTGGTGTGACGCGATTGATGCTGTGAACGGCGCCCACTCTGCGGCATCAAGGTGCCATAGGGTGGTTGCGCAAGTCGTGATGTATCACGTGCTTCAATCTCATTTCTCATGGCGTGCCCTGACACCAGGCCATTGACGCCCTGCTTTTCTCATCACGAGTGCAAATAGAAATCGACCTTAATCATGCCGAGCATTGGAGGTGATGTAGCGTAATTTCCGGAAGACAGTTAATGCGGACGGGAACAACAGACGTCCCGACCCCGACCGAGGTATAACCCACCATATCGCGATGTTTCCACGGTCCAGACCCCATATGCCGTGGCAAAACGGAATCAAGAGTGATTGGGATAGACCCAGGCAGACAGATCTGACCTCCGTGGGTATGACCGCTCACAAACAAATCGAAACCGCCATGTGCGGCCTGCCGGTAGATTTCCGGCGTATGGGACAGGAGGATTGAGAATCCATTGTCGGGAATTTCGGATGCGGCCTTTTCAATGTTGTCAACTCGATAGTAGTGCGCATCATCGATGCCGGCTAAATAGATCGCCTGATCGCCGCGTAAAATGCGTTCGCATTCGTTGAGCAGCATTCTGATTCCCATTTCCTCAAGTCCGGGAACCATGCGAATGGTATCATGATTTCCCAACACGCCGTAGACCGGATCCTTGAGATGCGAGCGTACCCGCGCGAGGCCATCGAGCGCGGCGTCGAAGGGCCCAAATGTCGCACCGCGATAGTCGCCAGTCAGGACGCACACGTCATAGGTCAGATCTGGAAGAAGCTCAGTCAGGCGTCGCATCGCGCCTTCGTTCATGTCCACGTGTAGGTCACTGATGTGCAGTAGAGTGAAGCCATCGAAGCGGCTCGGTAGTGTCTTCATGCTGATATGATTATGTCTGACCTGGATCTGCTCCGCATTCTTGCGACCACGCCAATACAATCCCATCAACTTCAGCGTCGTCCGAATGACGGAATGGACCGAATACCAGTTCTCAATGTGAAAGAAGTTGATTCCCTGACCAAAAATCTGGGCCTCGTGATCCATCTCGATTCCTAAGCGCAGTTTTGCGTGCAGCCGACCCAGCCGTCGCTCCAGCTTATTCAAGACAGCCTCGTCCATTACCGAGCCGCCGCCTGGGCAGGGGCCCGCGATATGTTCAGAACGATGGCGCGTAGGCTGTCGACGGTCCCCGCTTTGACAGGGTCCTCGCCCATGAAGAAGACGACGGGAACCGCCTTGTCCTCGGTCCGCACCGCCAAGACCGCCTCGGGGCTGACTGCAAAGATGACCGCTGCATTCCGGCGAGCCAAATCAGCTGCCAGCCCCGGCAGACGGTCGAATTTGCCTTCGGCCCAGCGAAACTCGATGATGACGTTTTTGCCCTCGATATAGCCGGACTCATTCAGGCCGCGGCGAAATGCGGCCACGTCCCGCGCGACCCCCTCGGGCGCGCCTGGATGTAGATAACCGATCGTCGGCATCGTCGGCTGCTGCGCTTGCGCCGCAAGCGGCCAAGCGACCGCCGCGTCGCCGAGCAGCGTGATGAACTCGCGCCGTTTTAATTGATCGAAGAGCATTCGGACCCCGCCAGCCAGGGCCAGGTTGCAGGATATCGAATTGGCGAGGAACAGTCAGCGGGGGTCGGAACAACCGTGCAACCCGTCGGTCGTCGGGCTTCACCCCAGCAAGATGAAGGAGCTGATGGCGCTCGCCGCGGGCCGGCCGACAATCTTTCAGGATCGGGAGGACGTGCGGCCGGAGGGCTTGCGAGCTACCGGCTCTCCCAACGCGAGACCTCGTTGGAGATGAGGCAGGTTCTTGGCTGGACCAGACGACGAGTAGGTAGAGGCGACCGGGTCGCGACCAGCACGAGGAGGCCCGCGACGGCGCTTCCAAGGTTCGATCATTCATGCTCGTACTCGCCGCTTATCGCGTCGACATAACGCTTGACCGAAAGTTCCAAAATCCGGTTTCCACCACTCGTAATGACACGATCGAAATAATGGCCATAGACCGTATCGAACTGAAAAGGCTCCAATGCGACAGCGATTCCAGTAACCTGTTTCGCGGAAAGCGGGATCAAATTCGGATAGCTACGCATGAAGCTGAGGAATTTTCGGTCTGTCGTCACCGTCGCGATGTCGGATGAGCACAATACTCCTCGGCCTCCGGCGCCCTTGGCCCAATGCAGGACGGTGCCGCCCCGAAAGTGCCCCCCGCAGCGGATCAGTGTCAGATCGGGTGTGAGCTTCAGAGTCTCGCCATTCCATAATTGGATCGCCGGATCAGGACGCATAATCCAGCGGTGGTCATCAGCATGCAGGTGGATCGGGATGCCCCCAAATGCGCGGCTCCATTCCACCATCGTCGTGTAGAAGTGCGGATGCGAGATAGCGATAGCCTTCAGGCTACCGAGCCCGTTGACCAAGGCAATGGTCGCTGGGTCCAGCATCGCAATGCAGTCCCACAGGACATTTCCATTGGGTGTGCAAACAACTAGCGCACGTTGGCCGATCGCAAATTGTGGCTGTGTTCCAATGCCGATCACTCCAGGCTCGTACTGGCGGTATGAGTTGAAATGTGCAGCCGTTAGGGCCGCGAGTGTGGTCCAGGTTTGTCCGCGTGGTGGAACGTACTGCCGCTCTTCTTCGCAAATTACGCATTGCCGCGGCGCGACATTGCTCGGCGTGTATTGGGTGCCGCAGGCAGTGCAAATGAACGCTTCCATATCACTGTTCCGGGAACATGCGCTTTATGCACGTTGATTATAGACCGTCCCCGCCGGCTTCGCTCGGATTTACCAGACGGAATAGGATTCACCGAAAGTCGACCGTGAAGTTTAGTCAGCTTCTGTCGGATTGAGCTAAGGGAGAGCCGCAGTGGCGATTTTTCTAAATAACGATGACCAAGAGAAGAGCATAACGCCGGAAAGCGCGATGGATGCGCTGACGCACGGAATCCGGCAGTTAGCGTGTGGCGATGCACTGCGGCGTCCACGCATCGGACAGGCCTCGAAGCGAGGTTGAACGAGCCTTCCGCGAGAAGCCGGCTTGGCCAAGCGTCGACAGAACGCGTGGCACGCCGCCTACCTCCGGCGCTCAGGATGCTGCAGACGCCGTCACCTCGACGACCAAGTAGTCCTCCTCGACCAAAACCGGAAACGTCTCTGCGACGTAAGGCCCCTTGACGAGGCTCGCGCCAGTTTCGACCGTCACCTGGAACTGCCGCGCCCGTACAGATTTGGGATCGCACCACGACTGACCAGAGCGGATGTCGTATTCCCAGCCATGCCAGGGGCAGCGCAGGAATTTCTGCTCGCGCGTCAAATGGTAACGACCTGGTCCGTCCGACAGGACGAGCGGGCCGATCCTTCCACGGCACAGTGGGCCGCCGGCGTGTGGGCAGCGATTGGCCAGCGCGAAATACTCGCCGTCGAGGTTGAAAATGCCGATCTCACGCCCCCGCACGCTCACGATCTTGCAGGTCCCGGGCGCGATGTCGCCCGCCCTAGCGACGACCTGGCGACTCACTGTAGGCCATACAGCGCCTTGGCGTTGTCCCGGAACACCAGCGCTTTGTTCTCGTCCGCCACCTTGAACTTGAACACGTGCTGCGGATCGTCGAAGTCCCAGTGCGGATAGTCGGTCGAGAACATCAGCCGCTCCCAGCCGACCCACTCTATGATATCGGCGAGGTGTTGCGGATCGTCAGGCTCTTCGATCGGTTGGGTTGTAAACCAGAAATGTTCGCGCACGTATTCGGACGGACGACGCTTGGCGCGCGGGGTTTCCTTGCGCAACCGCTCCCAATGTTTGTCCATGCGCCAGCAGAGCGCGGGCGCCCAAGCGAAACCGCCCTCGACCAGTACGACTCTCAGTTCGGGGAAGCGCTCGAACACGCCTTCGAACACCATGCTGGTAACCGTGCCCTGCAGATTGCCGGTCATCGCATAGTGTTCCTGCAGGTAATAGGTCGGCCAGCCAGAGGCGGTCGAGGCATGCCCGCCGCTGTAGCCCTGCACGTGCAGCGCGATCGGGCGGTTGGCGCGTTCGGCCGCTGCATAGATCGGCCAGTAGCGCCGGTGGCCGAGCGGATCGCTCGAGCGCGGCGAGATCAGGATCTGAACGAAGGCCGGATTGTCGGCGCGCCGTTCGATTTCTTTGACGGCGAAGGCCGCATCCTCCTGCGGCACGACGATGCCGGCGCGCAACCGCGGCTCGGGCTTAATCCACGTCTCGAGCTGCCAGTCGTTGACCGCGTGCGAGACCGCGGCGGCATAATCGAGATTGCGCTCCTCCAACCCTGAGCGGCTGAGCGGCATCAGCATCCCGAATTCGACGCCGTTGGCGTCGAGATGCTGGCTGCGCATCAGCGCGAGATCGGAGCCGGGCGGCCCTTCTTCGGGGAACGCATCGCCGCGCATGCCCGCCGCCGTCATACGCGGATAGGGCAATTGACCGGACAGGCCGTGGCGCAGGTGCTCGCCGAATGTGGCCATGTGGTCGCGCCAGCGTTCCGGCAGGAAGGGAAGGAGGTCCTTGGGCGTGCGGAACGCCGGGTGGATGTCGCAGTCGACGATCGCCAGTCGCGAAGACGCCGTCACCTCGCGAAACGGAACGTTCATCGGACGCTCTCCTCGTGTCCGGCGGCATTATCGCTCATTTGCGCCCCCTCCCGCAAACGCGGAAAGGTGTCGAGGGCATTGTCGATGGCAAGCAGGCGAATGGTCTCCTGCGAAAGCCCGTCGGGCAGGACGTCCTCGCCGTCGAAATGCCAGTGCGGGTAATCGGTTGAGAACAGCAGCATGCGGTCGCTGCCGATATGCTCGAGCGTGCGCGCCAAGATCTGCGCCTCGCCTGCCGGGACGTCGACCGGCTGGAGCGTCACGCGCACATGCTCACGGATAACGTCCGCCGGCGGCCGATCGATCCACGGCACTTCCGGCCGTACGCCGCGCCAGGTCTTGTTGGCTCGCCACATCAGGTGTGGCAGCCAGGTCAAGCCGGACTCGATCAGCACGATTTTTAGCCGGGAAAATTTCTGGAACACCCCCTCGGACAAGAGGCTGAGCACCTGCCCTTCGAACGCCGCCGACTGCGCGACATAGTCCTCGACGCGGTGCGACGGCCAGCCTGCGGCGGTCGGCGCGTGATGATAGGTGCCGCCGGCATGGATTCCGATCGCGAGCTCGAGCTTCTCGGCCGCGGCGTAGATCGGCCAGAAGATCCGCCGCCCGAGCAGAATTTCGCCCATCACGAAAAACAGCACCTGGACGAAGCGCCGATCGGCAGCGACGCGCTCGATCTCGGCGACGGCGGCTTCGGGATTGTGGAGTGGCACGACGATGGAGGCGCGCAGGCGCGGCTCGCGGTCGAGCAGCTCCTTCGCCACCCAGTCGTTCACCGCGCGGCACAACGCAGCGGCCATGTCCTCGTTGAACAGCGCCACGGCGCCATGCAGCGTGTTGCAGATGGCGAAACGCGTGCCGAACGGGTCGAGCGCCTGGCGGCGGATCATGTCGAGATCGCCGCCGGGAGCACCCGTGGGAAAACGCCAGTCCGGGCGCGCGCTCAGCGGCGAGTTGGGCGGATAGCTGGTGAGAACGAAGCTATACTTGTCGATGTGGCGATCGACGATCTGATTGCGCCAGTATTCGTCGAGATAGGGCAGCAACGCCGGCGCCCCTGGCATCGCCGGATGCAGGTCGCAGTCGATTGCTCCCCTGAACGTCAACTTCATCGCTCACCGCTCCGCTAAACTTGCATGTGGCGGTCGGTCGGCCGCCAGGCGTTGACACGGCGGTCGACCGTCACCAGCAGCGCATTGATCGCGAGGACGAGGGCGGTTGCGACCACGATGCCGGCGAACACGCCGACCGTGTCGAAGTTCTGGCGCGAATGCTCGATCAGATAGCCGAGCCCTTCGTTGCCGACCAGGAACTCGCCGATGATCGCGGCGCTCACCGCGCGCGGCAGCGCGATCTTGAGCGCGGCGAAGAAGAACGGCAGCAGCGAGTTCCAAATCACCTCGCGCGCGATCGCCGCCTCGGCCGCCCCGGCGACACGGGCCATATCGATCAGGCCGCGGTCTACGCTGCGAATGCCGGCGAACACCGCGATGAACACCACGTAGAACACGAGCAGGCCGACCAGCCAAAGCTTGGGCGCGTCGTCGATGCCGAACCACAGGATGAACAGCGGAACCAGCGCATATTTGGGGATGCCGACCGAAGCCATGATGTAGGGCTCGACGGCGGCGGTCAGCCGCGGCAGGCGGCGCAGCAGGAACGGCAACGCGATGCCCAAGCCGCAGCCGAGCGCGAAGCCGATCGCGGAGAGTCGGAGCGTCACGTAGGTGTCGCGCAGGAGCGAGCCCGACAGCGTGTCGGCGACAATGCGCTGGACCACCTTGATCGGGTCGGCGACGTATAGCGGCCCGGCCATCTCCGCGGAAAGCTTCCACGCGAGCAGAAGAAGGGCGGCGAGCGCCACGCGGCCGAGCGTCACCGCGTGCTGGCGCGACCGAACGGGCGCTGGCGTATCAAGATCGATCGCGGCTTCGCGAAGAGTCATTGCAGCTGCGCCCTGATGCGCTGATAGAGCGCTCCAAATTCCGGGTGGGTCATAATGCCGCGCACATCGCGCGGGCGCGGGATGGTGATCGCGTGCTTACCGGCGATGCGGGACGGCTGCCGCGACAGCACCAGCGTGCGGTCGCCGAGCGCGATTGCCTCGGCGATGTCGTGAGTCACGAAGATGATGGTTTTCTTCCCGAGATTCCACAGCCGCAGCAGATCCTCTTGCAACTGGGTCCGGGTTTGCGCGTCGAGCGCGCCGAATGGCTCATCCATCAGAATGACCGGCGGATTGTAGACCAGCGTCCGGATCAGCGCGGCACGCTTGCGCATGCCGCCCGAGAGCTCGTGCGGATAGTGGTTTTCGAAGCCGCCGAGGCCGGCAGTGCGGATCAGCATCTCGGCGCGCGTGCGGGTCTCCGCGTTCAGCCGGCCCTGCACGGTGAGCGGAAACAGCACGTTCTGCAGCGTCGTCCGCCACGGCAGCAGATGATCGTCCTGCGTCACGTAGCCGATGCGGCAGGCGAGGCCCGGCTGCAGCGCCTTGGGATCGTCGATCGGGGCACATTGCGACTGGAAGCGCACCTCGCCGCCGCTTGCCACATCGATCTGCGCGATGATGTTGAGGAGCGTGGTCTTGCCGGCGCCCGAGGGACCGATGATGGTGAGGAATTCACCTTCGCTTACCGAAAACGTGAGATCCTGGATGACCCAGGGGGCCGGCTCGCGCCTGTAGCGCTTAGCAAAGCGCTTGGCGAGGCCGCGGATCTCCAGCAGCGGTTCCTCCATGATCAGGTCCCCGCCTGCAAGGTGACGTCCGACACGGGACGCCAGCGCAGCAGTCGGCGCTCGACCGCGTTCACGCTCCAATTGCCGATGAACACGATGCAGGTCGTGGCAACGAGCGCAACAAAGATTCCGGTCGTGTCGAAATTCATCGCGCCGAACTGGATCAGGTAACCGAGCCCGCGATTGGCCGAGATCAGCTCGGCGATGATTGCGCCGCCGATCGCATATGGCATGGCGAGGCGAAGCCCCGCGAAGACGTAGGGCACTGCGCCGGGAAACACGATGTGGCGCGCCACATGGCGCTCGGTCGCGCCCATGACCTGCGCCATCCGGACCAACGCGACGTCGAGGGCGCAGATGCCGGCCTGCGCGCTGAAATAGACGATGAAGAAGACGGTGACCGAGACCAGCACGATCTTCGATTCGATGCCGATGCCAAACCACAGAATGAAGAGCGGGGCGAGCGCGAGCTTGGGCGCCCCATAGCCGCCCACCATGAATGGATCGAGGATCGCGGTCGCGATCGGCAGACGGCGCAGCGCAAAAGGCAAAGCCACGGCGGGAAGTGCGCCGAGGACGAACCCGGCAGCGGCTTCGATCACCGTGTAAGACGCCTGGTGCAGAAGCGTGCCGTCGCCGATGCCGGCAACGAAGCGCGTCGCCACGCCCCATGGCGAGCCCACCCAATAGCTGCCGAGCGTCATGCTGAGCACCTGCCAGATGGCGACAAGAACGACAAGGACGAGAATCTGATCGCCGCACGCCCGCAAGGACCTGGCGATTCGATGCCACAAATCGGAACGGCCGATGGTGCTGCGCCCTCCCAGCGTGGTCATGTCTCCTCCAGGATGCGAGGCCTGCGCCGGCGGTTATTCATCGTCGCCTGCTGCCGTATTCCTTGGAGACGACGGTCGAGATACGGTGCAGTGCACTCGCAAGCGGATGCAATTGTAGTGCGGTGCGCTTCCTGTTAACGCTGCGCATCAGAACAGAACGATAGATCGGGAGCATACAATGTTCAAATGGCCTGGTCTGGTCGCTGCGCTTTCCCTTGCTATCGCGCTTGGGCTCGGCCCCACCTCGGGCAGCAGCCGGGAGATCGAAATCATCATGGCGCTGCCGGCACAGACGCTGACCTTTAGCACCGCCTTCGTCGCCGAGGACGCCGGGTTCTATAAGAATGAGGGTCTCAAGGTCAGCCACCGCTTCCTGGTCGGCGTTGCCTCGCCCAACGCGGTGATCGCCGGCAGCGCGGATTTCACGATCGGGACCGGACCCGTTTTCCTGCGCGCGGCAGCGCAAGGGCAGCGCATGTTGGCCATCGCCAACCTGCTCGACAAGCCGCTGGTCGAGATGGTGCTGCGCAAGGATGCCGCCGAAGCGGCGAAGATTACTCCGGGCATGCCGCTCGCCGAGCGAGCCAAGGTGTTACGCGGTAAAACCATCGGCATCCAGGGCATCGGCAGCATCGTGCACGCATGGCAGCGGCTGGTCGCGAACCGTGCCGGGCTCGACGTCGAGAAGGATGTCCGCATCGCGCCGATGGACCCGCCGGCAATGCTGCCCGCGCTCGAGAACAAGGGGATCGACGGCTACGCCACGTCGCTGCCGTTTACGACTCAGGCGGTGGTGCAGGGCAGCGCGGTGATGCTTGCGAGCGCGGCGAGTGATGCGCCCGATCTGCTGCCGTTCACCTATGGCCTGCTCTACACGAAACCCGACATGTGCACGCAGAACCGCGAGAAGTGCGCGCGCATCGTGCGCGCGCTCGCTGCGGCCAACAGGTTCATCCTGGAGAAGCCGGACGAGGCGCTTGGATTGTTAAGAAAGCGCTTCGACAAAATGGACCCGGCAGTGTTAGTCACTGCATGGCAGGTCGTGTCGAAGGCGCATGCGAGCGATATCAAGGTACCGGTCGTGGGGCTGGACAATTCGCAGAAGGTCAGCCTCGAAGCGAAGCTGCTCGACCCCAAGGACACACTCAAAACGTTCGACGGGCTTTATACCGACGAATTTTTGCATTGATTGCGTGGAGCACCACCCGCGAACGTCACCGTCTTCGCCCGAAGCAGCAACCTGACGAACGCTTGTCTCCTTGGGAGCGGCCACTGCCTCATCCGCGACCACGATCGCTTCGAGGCCCTGCTGGGTAATGCAAAGCGCTATCGGCCCGCGGCTCCGGGACCCAAAAAATACGGAGATTAGCAAAGCGTTGCCGCGGCGACGACATACAGGCCGATCGCGATCAGGAGGACCGCGCTAAATCCCAGGCTCATCGCGACCAGGATCGCCAGGATCGCGCTCAACACGGAGGCACAACCGTTGATGCCCCACGCCCAGGGCACGAGCCCTGGCCGAGCTGCGGCAACGCGGACGAGCGCCAAGGGAAACGGCATCCCCATAAAGAACGCCAACGGGGCAATCATCACCAATGATACCGCGATCTTGAGCGTATCGGGCAGTGGCATCAGCCAGCGAAACAGCGACGGCGCGGCTACGAGATGCAGCACGGTAGCCGCGACGATGCCGGCGACGGCGAGCGCGAGCGCGGGGTGCCGAACCCGGCCAAC
>Ga0137374_10008908_pt1 | contig 11860 bp, 10 predicted proteins | sample SagtaG_20_FD_104811 | JGI IMG/M metagenome (GOLD analysis project Ga0137374, IMG submission 104811) | Vadose zone soil microbial communities from Sagehorn Ranch, Mendocino, California, USA - Sage1_R_100_16 metaG | ecosystem: Environmental > Terrestrial > Soil > Vadose zone | place: USA...
GCGCTGGGTTCCGGTGCGCTGGGTCCCGGTGCGCTGGGCGGGTCGCTTGGAGGTTCGCTTGGCGGGTTTGCGCTTGTTTTCGGCCATGCGAGGTCTATGCCCGACGACCGGGGCGGTCACACAAGGGTCCAGGAAACTGAGTGCCAAATAGCGACACCCAGTTTCCTGGCTCTTGCCTCCTGTGGGCCCGTCAACTGAAGACGCTGACTCCGCCCGGTCCGACCAGCAGTCCCACCACGATGAGGACGATGCCCCAGATCAGGCCGCCCCGGATGATCGTGACGATTCCTGCGATGACGAGTACAGCTGCGATGAGCCATAGAAGTGTGTACATGTGACAGTGGATGCCCCACCACGCTCACACCAAACCCGACTTCCCGACTTGCCACAAACCTCCGATACGTGATCTGCACCGGTTAAACATGTACGCATAGTAATGTGCGCATGTGGGAACCAGGTAGGACCACAGCCCAGGAAGGACGACGCAACGGTGGGACACGATCACGGCGTACGGCTCGGCGCCAGCGCGGGTGCGCGGTACCGGTCGCGGCTGGTCGCCGTACTGGTCCTGCTCGCGACCGTGATGGTGCTCGAGATCGCAACCGCCTGGTGGACCGGCTCGCTGGCGCTGCTCTCCGACGGCGGCCACATGTTCACCGACGTACTCGGGATCGGGATGGCGCTCGCCGCGATCCAGGCGGCGGCCGCCTGGCCCGGCGGTGGCACGGGTGCTGACGACGGCGACCGGTTCGGTGGTGGCGGGGCGGTGCCCGCCCCGGGTGGCCGTGGTGCGCAGCGGACGTTCGGGCTGTACCGGCTGGAGGTGCTCGCCGCGCTGGCCAACGCACTGCTGCTGTTCGGCGTCGCGGGCTACGTGATGGTCGAGGCGATCCGCCGGTTCATGCATCCGTCCGAGGTGCTGTCCGGTCCGATGCTGACCGTCGCGATCGTCGGGCTCGGCGCCAACCTGGTCGGCTTCGTCCTGCTGCGCTCGGGAGCGAAGCAGAGCCTCAACGTACGGGGGGCGTACCTGGAGGTGCTGGGTGACACCCTCGGCTCGGTGGGCGTGATCGTCGCCGCGGTCGTCATCGCACTGACCGGATGGCCGTACGCCGACCCGATCGTCGCCGTGGCCGTGGCCGTGTTCATCCTGCCCCGCACCTGGGCGCTGGCCGGTGCCGCCATCCGGATCCTGGTACAGGCCGCGCCGAAGCATCTCGACGTGGCGCAGATCCAGGCCGAGCTGCTGACCGTGCCGCACGTGACCGAGGTGCACGACCTGCACGTCTGGACCCTCACGTCCGGCATGGAGGTCGCCTCGGCGCATCTGACCGTGGCGTCGGCCGCCGCCACCACAGAGGTCCTGGCGGCGGCCCGTACGGCCCTGCAGGACCAGTACGGCATCGCACACGCCACGCTGCAGCTGGAGCCGGCCGGAGCGCCGGAAGCGTGCTGCGAATCCGTCGGCTGGTAACGCCGGGCGTCAGATGTCGAAGGTCAGGTTCAGCTGGGCGGCCATCGCGCGGATTTCGGCGTCGAACAGCGGCTCCACGTCGCCGACGGCGAAGTCGAGATGACCGAACACCTCGAGCGCGACGAGACCGTACAGGCGGACCCAGCCGGACAGGAACACGTACGCCACGCCGACCGGGACCGACAGGCCGACGCTCTGCAGGAACCGTTCCAGCTGTCGCCGCAGCTCTGGCGGGAACACGTCGGCCTCGATGACCGGGAAGTGCCGGCTGTGCCACAGGTCGACGATCAGGTCCAGGAACACCCCACCGAAGCGCTGCGCCGCCTCGTGCCCGGGTGAGGCCGGCATCCCGTCGACACACAGCGCCGACTCGGGGACCTCGCGGCGGGCGCTGGCGAACATCAGGCTGAATTCGGCGGGGTGCGCGATCGCCCAGCCCCGGAACGCGCGACAGGCGGCCTGCAGCCGGGCCCCGACCTGATCCGGCGGTACGGCGTCGCGCGCCTGCGCCAACTCGCCGATCAGTTCGTCCTTCAGGTCGCCGCAGAGCCCGTCCAACAGCGCCTCGTGGCTCGTGAAGTAGCGGTACAGCGCGGGCGCGGTCATGCCCATCTCGCGGGCGATGGCGCGCAGCGAGATCGCCGCGGGGCCTTCGTCGATGAGCAGTTGGCGGGCGGTCTGCTTGATCTCGTCCAGGGTCGCGGCCCGCATCCGCTCCCGCCGTGTGGGCGCCGTCATAACACCTCCTCCGTTAGCACTATTGACCATCGCTTACGCCGTACGCAATAGTAAACGCCTGTAACGCTGGTTACTGATGCGTACAGCTTAGGGCACGAAGGCTGAGAGGACGAGGACATGTTCGCGTGGTGGGGAAGGACCGTCAGCCGGTTCCGCTGGCTGGTCCTGGTCGCGGCGGTGGGATTCGTGGCGTTCGCAGCGATCTGGGGTACGGGGGTGTTCGGCAGTCTGGCCGAGGGCGGGTTCGACCAGCCCGACAGCGAATCGCAGCACGCCAAACAGCGGATCGAGAAAGAGGTCGGCCGGCAGGACCTCGACCTGATCGCGCTCTACTCCAGCGACGACCTGAAGGTCACCGACGCCGACTTCCGGGAGTCCGTGGTCGACGTCGCCGACCGGGTACGCCGTGACGTCGGGGTCACCACCGTGATCTCGTACTACGACACCCCGGCGCCGAGCCTGATCTCGAAGGACAAACACTCGACGTACCTCGGGATCCGGTTGGTCGACGACCCCGACACCGACACCATCCGGGCGGTACGCGACGACCTGAAGGCCGCGGGCCTGACCACCAAGGTGGGCGGCCCGAGAGCGATCTTCCTCGACGTGAACGGCCAGGTCTCCGAGGACATCGCCCGCGCCGAGATGATCTCGATGCCGATCCTGCTGGTGCTGCTGGTGTTCGTGTTCGGCAGCGTGCTCGCGGCCACCACTCCCCTGCTGATCGGCGGGGTCGCGATCATCGGCGCGTTCACCGTGGTACGCGTCATGACGCTGTTCACCGACGTGTCGATCTTCTCGATCAACATCATCACGCTGCTCGGCCTGGGGCTCGCGATCGACTACGCGCTGTTCGTGGTGAGCCGGTTCCGCGAGGAGTTGGACCAGGGGCACACCACGTCGGAGGCGCTGTCGCGGACGATGGCGACGGCGGGGCGTACGGTCGCGGTCTCCGGGGTCACGGTGGCGCTGGCGTTGTCCGGGCTGCTGATCTTCCCGCAGATGTTCCTGCGGTCGATGGGCATGGGCGGTGTGGCCGCCGTCGCGGTCGCGATGCTGGCCAGCCTGACCGTGCTGCCGGCGCTGCTGGCCGTACTGGGGCGGCGGGTGGACGCGCTGCGGCTGCCGTGGGCGCGGCCGCGAACCGTACCGACGGTCACCGGATCGGTCGCGGACCGGGGGTTCTGGGCCCGGATCGCGCGCAGCGTGATGCGCCGCCCGGTGCTGTACGCGATCGGCACCACCGCCGTCCTGCTGGTGCTGGCGTCGCCGTTCGCCCGGGTGCAGTTCGGCGGCGTGGACGAGCGGGTGCTGCCGTCCGGCACCGAGAGCCGGGTGGTGTCCGAGACCCTCAAGGAAGACTTCCCCGACGGCGACGCCGACCCGATCCGGGTCCTGGTCAGCGGTTCCCCCGCCGCCGACGCCGCCGACTTCGCCCAGCAGATCAAGAACCTCGACGGGGTACGCGACGCCGTACCCACGGCTCGTCAGGACGATTCCACCGTGATCACCGTGACGTACGACGGGGCCTCGACCTCCGAGCAGGCGCGGAACGTGGTGCAGGACATCCGTGACCTGGCCGAGCCGGCAGGCGCCGACGTGCTGGTTGGCGGGCAGACCGCCAACCTGGTGGACCTGCTCAAAGGGCTGGCCGACCGGCTGCCGTGGATGGGGCTGCTGGTCGCGGCGGTGACGTTCGTGCTGCTGTTCCTGGCGTTTCGGCTCGGTGGTGCTGCCGCTGAAGGCGATCGTGATGAACCTGCTGTCGATCGGCGCGTCGTTCGGCGCGGTGGTGTGGATCTTCCAGGACGGCCACCTCGCCGGCCCGCTGGACTTCACCTCCACCGGCTTCCTGGAGGCGACCCAGCCGATCCTGATGCTGGCGCTGCTGTTCGGCCTGTCGATGGACTACGAGGTCTTCCTGCTCTCCCGGGTACGCGAACAGTGGGACACCCTGGGCGACAACACCGCCGCCGTGGCCAGCGGGGTGCAGCGTACGGGCCGGATCATCACCGCCGCCGCGCTGCTGCTCGCCGTCGTGGTCGGCGCGTTCGCCACCAGCGGCATCGTGTTCATCAAGATGATCGGCACCGGCATGCTGATCGCCGTCCTGGTCGACGCCACCCTGGTACGACTCCTGCTCGTACCGGCGACGATGCGCCTGCTGGGCCGCTACAACTGGTGGGCCCCGAAGTTCCTCCGCGGCCTCTACGCCCGCTACGGCATCAAGGAGTCCGACGAGACCCCGACCCCACCGCCCCGCCTCCCCGAACTGGTCGGCGCCCGCTGACCAGCCCCAAGTCCGGGTTGGGCGTACCTGCTGTGGGGGTGGCAGGACCCGGAGGACTAGCCGATCACCTCGGGGTCGGCGATGGCGGCGTGCGGGTGGCCCTCCGGAGTCGTCCGCGGCAGGCCCCGCAGGAACCACGCGCCAACCGCGATAACCACCGCCAGCAGCGTGAACGCCGCCGCGGGGGTCGCCAGCAACTGCTGCACCGCCAGTGCGATCACCAACCCGCCGGCGTTCCCGGCCAGGTAGATGTACGCCGCCCCGGTGCTGCCGCCAGCCGGTCCGACCACCCGCTCGGTGAGGTCGAGCACCACTGGCAAGGCGGCGAGCAGCGGGAAGCCCACCACCACGACGACCACGGCGGCCGAGACCGCCGACGGCACCAGCGCGAGCACCAGGCAGCCCACGGCGGTGACCGCGACGGTGACCGCCAGGACGAGCCGCTCCGCCCGGCGGTGCACCGCGGGCGCCGGCAGCACCACCGAACCGACGATGCCCGACAGCACCATCGCCGCCAGCAGGGTCCCCGCCATCGGGGTCGACACCCCGGCCGGCTTCAGCAGCGGCTCCAGCCACGTGGTGAGCGCGATGAACACCCCGAACCCGAGGAACACGATGCCGCCCAGCGCCCTGGTCTCCCGGTCCACGAACAGGCCGCCCAGCGAGCGCAGCGACACCCGCGCCGGGGTCTCGATCGACGACGAGCCCCGCGTACGCAGGCCGAGGCAGAGCAGCACCGCGGCGACCACGGCCACCCCCGCCTCCAGCCGCAGCAGGGAGTCGAGGCCGGCGATCCCGAACGCGGCGCCGAGCACCAGGGCGAGCAGCATGCCGGCCAGGTTGCCCGCCGACGCGACCGCGATGCCGAGCGGCCGTTGCCGCTCGGAGAGGTAGCCCTCGGCCAGTTTGCTGATCGCGTTGAGCACCAGGGGCTGCGCGACGGCGACCACGACCTGGCCGGCCAGGGCCCACTCGTACCCGCCGAAGAGCCGGAGCACGGCGCCGAGGGCGGTGAGGATCGCGCCGACCGCGAGGGTGCCGCGGAACCAGCGGTCCAGCACGATTCCCGCCGGCAGCGCCAGCAGGACGTACAGCAGCGGGAACATGTTCGCCAGCCAGCCGACCGCTCCCTCGGAGACGCCGTAGTGGCGGGCCGCGTCGGTGGTGATCGGCGCGTACGTCAGCCACAGCACCTGCAGCGCGAGGCCGACCATCGAGTACGCAGCGACCACGTACCACCCTGACCTGATCCGCGCCACCCTGACCTCCCTGCAATGCCCGCGAGCCGGCGATTGAGAATGGACGCGCGGCACGGCACCAGTCAAGGTCGGAGGCACCCCGGACAGGAGGCACGGCGTGGCGAAGCGGATAGCGATCACGGGTGGGGCGAGCGGGCTCGGGCTCGCGATGGCGCGGCGGTTCGCCGCCGACGGGTGGCGGGTGCTGATCGCCGACCTCGACGAGGTGGCCGGCCAGGCCGCTGCAGCCGAGTTGGACGGCGCCTTCCAACGGTGTGACGTACGGTCCGACGCCGACTGGGAGCGGCTGCGCGACTGGTGCGAGACCGAGTGGGACGGGCTGGACGTCCTGGTGAACAACGCCGGGGTCTCCGGGTCCGGTCGGATCGAGCGGATCGAGATGTCCGACTGGGACTGGATGCTCGACATCAACCTCAAAGGGGTGGTACGCGGCTGCCGTACGTTCGTCCCGGTCTTCAAGCGGCAACGCGGCGGCCACCTCGTGAACATCGCCTCGATGGCGGGCCTGATGAACCTGCCCGGGATGGTCTCCTACAACGTCGCCAAGGCCGGCGTGATCTCCCTGTCCGAGACGCTGCGCTACGAACTCGAACCTTACGGCGTCACCACGACGGTGGTGTGCCCGTCGTTCGTGAAGACCAACATCGGCGGCTCGATGCGCGGACCCGACCAGGTGCTGCTGGACCTCGCCGACCGGTGGATCCAGGGCGGAAAGCTGACCGCCGAGCAGGTCGCCGACCAGGTCTTCGACGCCGTACGCGCCAGGCGGTTTCTGGTGATCACCCACCCGGAGGCGCGGCAGGCGCTGCGGCTGAAGCGCTGGGCGCCGCGGCTGGTCGCCGGGCAGCTCCGCAAGATGTGGGCGAAGACCACCCGGAAGCTGGAGGCCGAGGACGCCGAGACCTCGGCGGGCTAGCGCCGGGTTGCTACCGTCGCCCGCGCTGGTCTGTTCGCGAGAAAGGTTCGGCACGGCGTGTTCGCATGGTGGGGCGGGACGGTGTACCGCCTCCGCTGGTTGGTGCTGCTCGTCGCCGTCGGATTCACGTTCTTCGCCGGAGGATGGGGTACCGGCGTGTTCGGCGCGCTGGCCGGCGGCGGGTTCGACCAGCCCGGCAGCGAGTCGCAGCGGACCGCCGAGCGGATCGCCGAGGAGCTCGACTGGCACGGGCCGAACATCTTCGCGCTGTACTCCAGCAAGAAGCTCAAGGCCACTGAACCACGCTTCCGCGACAAGGTGATGAAGGCCGCCACAGAGGCCGGCAGCAACGTCGACGCGGTCGAGGTGTTCACGTACTACCAGACCCGGGCGCCGCAGTTGATCTCCCGGGACCGGCACTCGACGATCGTCGCGATCCGTACCACCGACGTGGCCGACGACGTCGACTTCGCCGAGATCCGCGACGACCTCCAGGTCAAGGGCCTGACCATGCAACTGGGCGGCCCGTGGGCGGTCTCGATGGACACCAAGGGCCAGGCCGCGGACGACATCGCCAAGGCCGAGATGATCTCGATGCCGGTGCTGTTGCTGCTGCTCGTGGTGGTGTTCGGCAGCCTGGTCGCGGCGACCACGCCGCTGCTGGTGGGCGGCCTCGCGATCCTCGGCGCGTTCACCGTGGTACGTGTCCTGACGTACGTCACCGACGTGTCGTCGTTCTCGATCAACATCATCACGCTGCTCGGGCTGGGCCTCGCGATCGACTACGCGCTGTTCATCGTGAGCCGGTTCCGGGAGGAGATGGACCGCGGCGTACCGGCGCCGGCGGCGGTCGCCCGGACGATGCTGACCGCCGGCCGTACGGTCCTCGTCTCGGGGTTGACCGTGGCGCTGGCGCTCGCCGGGCTGCTGATCTTCCCGCAGCCGTTCCTGCGCTCGATGGGGCTGGGCGGGATCTCGGCGGTGCTGGTCGCCGTCCTGGTCAGCCTCACCGTCCTGCCGGCGCTGCTGGCCGTCCTCGGCCGGCGGATCGACGCGGCACGGCTGCCGTGGGCGCGGCGGCGGTCGCTCGCCGTACCGGAGCAGGGGCTGTGGGAGCGGATCGCGCGCAGCGTGATGCAGCGCCCCGGGCGGTACGCCGGCATCACCGTCCTCGTGCTGCTGCTGCTCGGCGCGCCGTTCCTCAGGGTGCACTTCGGCGGCATGGACGAGCGGGTGCTGCCGAAGGACACCGAGAGCCGGCAGGTGTCCGAGCAGATCAGGGCCGACTTCGCCGTCGGCGAGGTCGACCCGATCACCGTGCTGGTCAGCGACGCCTCGATGCGGCAGGTGAACCGGTTCGCCGCCACGATCGAAGACATTCCCGGGGTACGCGACGCCACGGTGAGCACGTACCGCTGGCGGTCGGCGGTGCTCTCGGTGAGCTACAAGGGCGCCGCCTCCTCGCTGCAGGCCCGCAAGGTCGTACGGTGGATCCGCTCGCTGCCGGCGCCGCGCGGCTCCGAGGTGCTGGTGGGCGGCCAGGCCGCGGACCTGGTGGACCTGCTCGACGGCCTCGCCGACCGGCTGCCATGGATGCTGCTGTGGCTCTGCGTCGTCACGTTCGTGCTCCTGTTCCTGGCGTTCGGCTCGGTGGTGCTGCCGCTGAAGGCGATCGTGATGAACGTGCTGTCACTCGGGGCGTCGTTCGGAGCGGTCGTGTTCGTGTTCCAGGACGGACACTTGTCCGGCCTGCTCGACTTCACTCCGATGGGGACCGTCGAGGCGACCCAGCCGATCCTGATGCTGGCGCTGCTGTTCGGCCTGTCGATGGACTACGAGGTCTTCCTGCTCTCCCGGGTACGCGAGCAGTGGGACCTGCTGGGCGACAACACCGCCGCCGTGGCGAGCGGGGTGCAGCGTACCGGCCGGATCATCACCGCGGCGGCGCTGCTGCTGATCGTGGTGGTCGCCGCGTTCGGCACCAGCGGGGTCAGCTTCATCAAGATGATCGGCGTCGGGATGCTGGTCGCGATCACCGTCGACGCCAGCCTGGTACGCATGCTGCTGGTGCCCGCCACGATGCGGCTGATGGGCGAGTACAACTGGTGGGCGCCCGAGTTCCTGAAGCAGGTGTACGACCGGTTCGGCTTCAAGGAGACCGACGACCCGGTGCTGCTGCCGCAGACCCTCGGCTCGTCGGGGCTGCCGAGCTGGCTGCGGCTGCCCGCGGGGCTGCAGCTCAGCCGTCCAGCCCGGGTGGCGCTCGCCGGTCTGGCGCTGATGGCGGCGACGGCGGGCGGCACGTACGGGCTGCTGTCGGCGGCGTACGACGCGGCCCCGGCGGCGAACTTCGAGGCCGCGCCGGGCGTACCGCAGCACAAGAAGCACCACGCCAAGCCGCACCGGTCACCGGAAGGGCCGATGCTGCCGACACCGACCCAGCCCGGCCCGCCGCAGGGTACGACCCGCCCCGGCCCCGGCGACGGCGGCGCGTACGGCCCGCCCGGCATGGGCAGCCACCTGCCGACGATTCCGGGCGTACCCCGCTGAGCCGCCGGCGTGCCGGCTGAACAGGCCGGCGTGGCCGGCTGAAGCGCTACGCGCGGGCGACCGGGGTGAGGACGGTGAGGGGTTGCTCGATCTGGGTGGCGTCGCCCACGACGACGGTGATCCCGCGGGTGGGGGCCAGGTAGCGGGTGGCGGCGGCGAACACGTCGGCCTGGGTGGCGTTGGCCAGCCGGGCCCGGTGTTCGGCGAGCCACTCCAGCCGCAGCCCGAAGCCGGCGAGACTGCTCGCCAGGCCGGCCAGCCCCGACTGGGTGGCGAGCCCGAGCTGCAGCGTGCCGAGGGCGTACTGCCGGGCCTGTTCGAGCTCCTCCTCCTCGGCCGGGAGGCTCGCGATGCGGCCCAGCTCGTACCAGGTCTCCAGTACGGACGCGACCGTCACCTCGGTCGACACGTCCGCCGACAGGACGAGCGTCGAGCCGGCCACCGAGTGCTCCAACTGCGAGTGCGGCGAGTACGTGTACCCCTTGTCCTCCCGGATGTTCTCCACCCAGCGGGACGAGAAGTAGCCGCCGAAGACCAGGTTGGCCAGCTGCAGCGCGGCATGGTCGGGGTGGATCCGCGGCACGCCCGCGAAGGCCATCCGCAGTGACGACTGCACCGATCCGGCCCGGTCCACCAGCGTCAGCGGCCCCAGCTCCAGCTCGGGCACCAGCGGCAGCTCGACGGTCTCGCCGCCGCCGTCCCAGCCGCCGAGCGCCTGCTCCGCGGTGTCCAGCGCCCGCTCCGCGTCCAGGTCGCCGACCAGCACCAACGTCGCGCCGAGCGGGTGCACCCGCTCCGCGTGCAGCTGCAGCAGACTGGGCGACTCGACGGCGAGCACCTGCTCCGGCTCGGGAGTCTGTACGGCGTACGGGTGCTCGCCGTACACCCGCTTGAGCAGGGCGACGCGGGCCAGGTGCGCCGGCTGGGTCAGGGCGACGCGGATCCGGTCGGCGAGCCGCTCCCGCTCGGTGTCGACCTCCTTCTGCGGGTACGTCGCCCCCGTCAGCACCTCGCCGAGCAGCTCCAGCAGCCGGGGCAGCTCGGGGGCGAGCGCGTTGCCGGCGACCAGCAGCCGGTCCGGGTCCGTGCTCGCGGTCAGGCCGCCGCCGATCTTCTGCAGCTCGATCGCGATGTCCACGGTGGACTTCGTCTCGGTGCCGGACAGCAGGGTCTGCGCCAGCACGGTCGAACCGGACAGGTCGGCTTTCGCGAACGGCACCCGCAGTCGCGCCTCGACCAGCGGCACGGACGGCCTCGGGACCACGATCACGGTGAGCCCGTTCGGCAGCGTCCGCTCGGCGGTTTCGGGCAGCCGCAGGTCGGTCGCCGGACCGAGATCGGGGACAGACAACGTACTCACGCGTCTGCCTCGCCTCGCTGGAGGTCGCGCACCGGCGCAACACTGTGCCTATTGGTTCGCTCGCTACGCTCGCTCACGCTTGTGCTCCTCCTGGGATGACCTCGACCGAGGCGCGCCGCTGGGGCTTGAGGGTCGCGGCGGCCGCGGCCACCTGCTCGGCGGTCACCTCGCCGATCAGCTTCGGCAGGTCGTTGACCAGCGCGGCGCCCGGGCCGTCGCCGCGCTGCTGCTCGACCACGGCCAACTGGAGCGTACGGCCGAGCACCGAGTCGACGTCGCGCAGCAGATGGGTGCCGATGCGGGCCGCGACCCGCTCCAGCTCACCGTCGTCGAGGCCGTCGTTGGCGAGCCGGTCCAGCTCCTCGTCCACGGTGGCGAGGACCTTGTTCGCGTCGCCGCCGGGCGGCAGGTGCGCCTGCAGCAGCAGGGCGGTGGGGTCGCGTACCTCGAACGGCTCGCCCATGAACCCGAGGTAGCCGCCGACGCTGGTGGCCGTACGGTCGTCGAGCACCAGCCGCTGCTGCAGCCGGGCGGCGTCGCCGTCGGTCAGCACCTCGGCGAGCACCACGTACGGCAGGTAGTCGGTGAGCCGGCCTATCGGGTCGGGGACCCGCCAGCACATCGCCACCGCGGGCAGCGGCGCGTAGCCGTCGGTGTAGCTGGAGCGCTTCTCCTCGGTGAGGTCCGGCTCGTCGAAGTCGGGGCGCGTGGGCGTCTGCCGGCCCGGGATCGCGCCGAAGTGCCGCTCTACCAGGCGGGTCGCCTCGGTCACGTCCAGGTCGCCGGCGACGGCCAGCACCGCGTTGCCCGGCGCGTAGTACTTGTCGAAGAAGTCCGCGGCGTGCTCGACGGTCGCCGACTCGAGGTCTTCGAAGGAGCCGTACCCGTCGTGGGCGTTGGGGAATGTGTCGAACGCCACCGGCGGCAGCTTCAGCCACGGGAAACCCCCGTACGGCCGGTTCAGCACGTTGACCCGGATCTCCTGCTTCACCACGTCGATCTGGTTGCGCAGGTTCTCCTCGGTGATCCGCGGCGAGCGCATCCGGTCCGCCTCGAGGAACAGCGCGCGCTCCAGCGCGTTCGACGGCAGCATCTCGTAGTAGTCGGTGTAGTCGAGATGCGTGGAGCCGTTGAACGTACCGCCGGAGGCCTGGACATACCTGAAGTGCGCCAGTTTCTCCAGATTCTCCGAGCCCTGGAACATCAGGTGCTCGAACAGGTGCGCGAAGCCGGTACGCCCCTCCGGTTCGGAGCGGATCCCCACGTCGTACAC
>Ga0137374_10008939_pt1 | contig 11841 bp, 14 predicted proteins | sample SagtaG_20_FD_104811 | JGI IMG/M metagenome (GOLD analysis project Ga0137374, IMG submission 104811) | Vadose zone soil microbial communities from Sagehorn Ranch, Mendocino, California, USA - Sage1_R_100_16 metaG | ecosystem: Environmental > Terrestrial > Soil > Vadose zone | place: USA...
CGTCGCCCTCGCGGTGGGCACCGGCCTGCTGCGCCCGTTCCTGCTTCTGTACAGCATCAACGTGCTGCGGCTGCCGGCCCTGCCCGCCGGCCTGGCCATGACGGCGGGCGTGGCCGCGGGGCTTGGCTGCACTCCCGCCGTGGGCCGGTGGCTGGACCGCGGGCGCGCGGAGCACGGCCGCCGCCGCCGCCATACTGGCCCGCGTCGTCGGCACGGCGCTGCTGCTGGCCGCCCCGGCGAGCACCGCGTCTACCGCGTGGCTGTTCGCGGTGGCCGCGCTGTTCCTCGGCATTGGCAACCAGGCCTTCCCGGTCGCGCACGCCGCTCTCGTGGCCACCGTCTCCGCGGGCCGCGAGCGCGATGCGGCGCTGGCGGCGGGCCGGTCGGTGCGCAACGGCGGCCTCGGCCTCGGCGCGCTGCTCGCCACCGCCTGCCTCGCCGGCGGCACCCCGGCCCTGCGCGCTGGCGGCAGGCACCGGGCTGAGCTACCTGCTGTCCGCCGCCCTCGCCTGGTCCGTCCGCATCCGCGCCAGCTCCCCGCCCGCCCCCTCCCGCGAGCACGACCCGGCTACGCCCCTGCGGGCCGCCCCGCGGATGCGCCTGCTCGTCGCCGCGAACGTCATCTACGTCTTCTGCCCCAACGTGCCCGAGGTCGCGCTCCCGCTCGTGCTGGTCACTTAGCTGCACGCGTCGCCGGTGTGGGCGGCGGGAGACTTCGTGACCAATACGGTGCTCGTGGTCGCCTTCCAGGTGCCGGTGACGGTCTGGATGTCCCGTTTCCCGCGCCGCAAGGCCCTGGCCATCTCGGGGATCGTGCTCACCGTCTCCTACCTGGGCTTCCTGGCCGGCGTCGAGCTCGGCCACGGCTGGGCCGCCCCCGCCCCCGAGCACGCGCTCGGGCGTGCCCTGGCCCGGCTCCAGCTGTCCACCGGCTTCGGCCTGGCCGTCTCCTCCGCGGTCATCACCGCACTCGCCGCCCGCGGCGCCGCGACCCTCTGGGTCTGCCTCGCCGCCGCCACCCTGCTGGCGGCCGCGGCCGTGGACGCGAGGCCAGCGCCTCACGCCTGACGCCGGACGAATGGCTGTCAGCCGAGGGCTGAGAGCTTGGCACGCACCGCCGCGGCGTCGGGGTGGCGCATGTCGTCGAGGATGACCACGGCCTGTGACCAGGCGTCGCGCGCGGCCCGCGCATCCCCGGCATTGACCAGGACCTCCTGGCCCGGCCGGACCCGCCCCTTGTCGCGGAGCCCCTGAAGCGCGGTGACTGCCGCCACGGGGACAGCCGCCGCCTGCTCGAACGTGACGTTGCCCGGCATGGCGGCTACCGCCGGCTCGGGGGCGCACGCGTACTCGGCGAAGGCCCCTGGCAGTGCATCCAGGCTCCGGCACCCGGGGGCCAGGGGATCACGGAGGCAGAAGCCGAACACCTGGTCGCCCGGCCTGAACTGCGTCACGTTCCGGCCGGCCGCCTCAACCTGGTCGGCCACGTCCACGCCCAGCCGCGTGGTCCTCGGCGCGCGCAGCCCGGTCATGGCCCGCAGGGTGTACGGCTTGCCCTGCGTCAGGCCGTCGAGCGGATTCACGGAAGCGTCGCGGACCCTGATCAGGACCTCGCCGTCCCGGGGGACCGGCCTGCCATCTCGCTCACGTGAACGACATCCGGGGGCCGCACCTGTTATAGACGGCGGCCTTCACGCGCGTGCCTCATCCGCCGCCCGGCTCGCGGGCGAGCGCGTTTCCTGCCCGCCGCGCCAGCGCGCCGGGCCTGCCTGAGGCCATGGTCAGGGCAGGAGGCGCCACGAGGGCAGGGCCCTACAACCCAACCCGGACAAGCGGCAGGCCCGTCCGGTGCCAGGACCGGGCAGCAAGCGAGACGGTCCCGGTGACCGCCACCGCGTGCCGCCGGCCGCCGCCAGGACCCAGCCAGGGCTTACCGTCGGCCACCCGCAGCCGGGCAGAGCGGAGACGACCCGGGCGCCGACGGGCACGCCGGTCAACCTGATCTGCGCGTCGCACACGATACGTGCCACAGCGACGCCTGCCGTCCAGATCGGCGGTTACGTGCGTCGGCTCGATCGGGGTTCGATCACGTTACGTGACGAAAATGAGGTCGGTCAGGCAGTTCCTCTTCGAATATCTCGCGGACTGATCTCCACCAGCCAGAGCCATGATCGCGAACGCCCCATGCCCATCGTGAACCTCATCGAGGGGCAGTCGCCCCGCGAACGGACAGCGGACAAGTCTGAGCACCCCGAATAACGCCATCGGCAACGGCCACCCCCGCGACCCCCACGGCGCGGACCTGGCCTGCCGCTATTACGAGCGCGAACTGCGGCCGCTGTCCATCGGGGATGTCGTGGTCATCGGCGAAGTCCCGCTCGCGGTCGGACGGGTCGGCTGGAGCCCGGTCCGCGGCGGCCTAGTCGAGGTCCGCACCGACGAGCACGGCACCCACCCGCTCCCGGAGCCCAGCCCCGTCCCAGACGGCGGGGCAGCGCCCGGCGGACCCTCGCAGGAAGGAATGGTGCCGTGACGAAGAAGCAGACCGTAACGGTCGCCGGCGTGGCAGTGACTGTGCAGACTGCCGATGGCGTGCTCACCGTCACGATCGGCCGCTTCGACCCGGCCGCCGCTGATGGGCTGCTGCGCGTTCATCCGCGCTTCGGCACCGCTGCCGTGGGCGTGTACATCGCCGACGCAGCCGGCGATACGGCACACCGGCCGGACCAGCGCTGGTTCTTCGACCTGTACCCCGGCCCGCCCGGCGCGACGGAAAGCATCCGGCTGTGCGACGGCTGCTTCCAGGCCGCCACCGGCTTGCTCGCCGAATGCGAAGACGGCTGCCCGCAAGATCCAGACCACGCCGGCCTGTGCCTGCGCGCCAGCCCAGATGAATGCCGGTGGTGCGGCACCCCCGGCCGGCTCCGCGACATCAGCCGCGCCGATGTCGGGCACCTGCTTCCGACGGCCGGAGAGGAACACGAGGGCCTGTGGTTCCTGCACTGGGCCGACGGCCGGCGCGGCCCGTACCCCTCGGCGCAGGCGGCCTGGGACGACTGGCACGCCAGGCCCGGGCCCTGCAGGACCGCAACCACCCCCTGCCCGAGCCGGCCCGGCACGGGCCAACGCCCCGCGAACCCTCGATCGATCCCCTGGAAGGAGCCGAACCGGCCATGACCGCCCTTGAGTCCCCGGACTACCAGACCGCCCGCAACCGGATGAAAGGCAACCCGATCATCGCCACGATGGCAGCCGGCGTCGCCACCGTGCCGCTGGCCGACCTCGCGCACCCCGGCGGGACGCCGCGTTTTGCGTTCATGCAGCGCGCCAGCCGCGCCTTCGACCAGGCCCAGGCGCAGAACGCGGGCAACCCCTGCTACCAGCCGTACCCGGCGGACGCGCACAGGAACCTCGGCCTGATCGCCGAGGCGGTGCTCGCCGAGCGCGCAGCGATCCGCCAGGCGGTCGCCTCCGCCATGGCCGCACCGGGCGCCGGCCCGGAATCCGGTTCCCTGTCAAGTCAACGTGTTGAAGTTCTGGACGCCATTTTTCGCGACCGGAGACAGATGCCGCAAGAGGACAGATGGCAGATCGGCCTGCCTCGGCTTCTAGTGCGGCGGCAGGCAACGTTTGCCTCGTTGGTGGCGTGACTCCGAGCCGGGCGTTAGCTAATCATGGTTTCCGTTCGGCGGGCAGGGTGAGGGTTTGGCTTGGCGCGCCGGGTTCCACGGTTCGGGCCACTTCCATCTGACAGACGGGGCGAGTCAGCCTGTCTGCGTAAGGCGATCCGCCTCGGCAAGAAGAAGGTTGCCGAAGGGCTGGAAGCCGATTCTCACGCCGTTCAGTCCGCCGATCACGCGATGGACGGTTCCCCACTCCCATATTGCGGTGGCGTCGACGCCAGTTCGGGCTGCCAGACGTTCCGTTCTCACCCGTAGGTCGTCGCCGGTGTCGGGGGTGCAGCGGACGATAGTCCCGAGGTCACATGCGGGCTCCGCCCTCAGGCCTTCGGGATCTATCAGCTTGAAGGTGCCACCTTCTGTCTGGAGTGCGTTTGCTTCATGAACGTCGCCATGCACGAGCACCGACGTTCGGCGGCGGTAAGCGCGCTCGCGGCGATCGGCACATTCGACGGCGTCGTCGATGGTCGCTGCCGAACACGGTCGTTCCAGCTCCTCCCAGAGCTGCGGTATGAGGTGCTGCATCCGATGTGCTAGGTCGGCGCCGGTCGGCAAGTCGATGTCGTCGCCGAGCGGACGCCAGAGCTGCGCGACGATGTCGCACAACACGTCGTGCTGCGAGTAAGGGTCCAAGATCACCTCGTACATCGTCGGCCCGAGCCTCTCAAGCAGAAGCGCGCCTCGGGTGAGGTCGCGGCGGATCAGGCGTGCGCAGCTCTTCCCCGCATCGAGATTGAGCACGGTCGCTTCGAAGCCGAGTTGGCGTCGATATCCGGGAACCGCGACCTTGAGGACTGACGGGGCCCCGTCGGCGAGCGTGGCTTCGACGACCAAGGCAGCGCTTCCCCCGCGCATCGTTGCGCCGATCGTCAGCGACCAGTCCTGGGCCAGGGAGTCTAGGACCGACGGTAGACCGTCGAGCCATGCCGCGTGCCCGTCGGCAAGCGCCGTGCTTCGGACTTCATCGGGAACGTCGAGTGTCATCCGATTCCTTGTACCCTAAGACTCGGACGCGCGCTGCGATTCGACGAAGCGCGGCGTTGGAAGGGGGGTCGCGAATCTCGTTCCTCCAGCGCTAAGCGATTCGTGTTTCCGTGCAATCGCTTCGGCGTAGTTCCACGCTGTGACGAGGACGGTTGCCGGTTCCCGGCGCGCCAGCTCGCCGACATCGTGAATGACGATTGAGGTCCCGGGGATGAGGCATCCAGCCGGATGCAGGTCACGCCCGCCAGCGTCTTGTCCGCGACGCGCACGCCCGGCAGGCCGCCGTGCCGGACGGCGGCCTGCGCCCACGCCGTCCGCCGTGCGGCGTTCACCGCCTTGGTGAGCCGGCCGGCGGTCCTGGCGCCGCCGGCCGCGATCTCGCTCAGGGTCCGCCACACCGTGGGCACCGAGGCGACCAGGCCGAACAACTCGCCCTGATCACCGATCAGCCGGAAGTCGCTGACCGCCTCGCCGCCGTCGGCGATCACGCAGGCCAGGTCGGCCAGCACCCGGCCCCGGTCATGGACCAGCAGCCGCTCATCTGCCAGTGACCTCGACAGCTCCGCCCTCAGCCCGGTGTTATCGGCCAGCGCCCGGATCAGCGCCACGCCGACGTGCGACACCACGCCGGTCCCGCCGCCGGTAACCGTCAGGCCCCGCTGCCAGCCTGTACTGTTCACTTAGAAAGTGCTCCTCGGCTTGGTCCGGATAAAGGCTTCGACACCCGCATCCTCCCAAGTCAGGAGCACTTTTCATGTTTCCCGCGCCGGTCCGCTACCGATAACCGCGAATTCTCAGGGTTAGGGGCGATCACTCGGCGTCCGATCAACCGTCGTCGGCTTCCACGTGATCGGTGTCCAGACCGTCGAGGAATTCCCTGACTGCCCGCTTGGATCTGAGCACGTGAAGGGCCACATGCTGACCGTGCTGCGAAATGATTTCGTGTTCGCGCTCCGGCTCTGACCGGCGTTTTCGCCAGATGCGGACGGCCAAACTCCACTCATCGCGCAACCGCAGCCAGGCCGAATAATCGCACCCTTCGGGCAACTCGCTCGGCATTCGGAAGCCGCGCAGGAACGCGCGTCCTGCGCAAAGCCACCAGGGCAGGTCGAGAAACACTACGGTGTCCGCGCGTTCGAGCCGGAGATCGAGTGTCTCGTGGTAGTTGCCGTCAGCGATCCACGCGTCGTCGGCGAGCACGCCACATTGCTTCTCGCGCCACTCGGTCTCCGACGGTGCAACCCAGCCGGGCTTCCAGAAGTGGAGGTCAAGTTTAATGACCGGCAAGCCGGTCTTGGCAGCGAGCGCGAGCGAGAACGTGCTCTTCCCGGACCCGGCCAGCCCAGTGACGATGACGCGGCGTCCTAGCGCCGACGGGGCTTCACTCATCGCAGTCAGTGTCCCTCACGTGCCGTTGTAGGGGAGGGCAAAGGTTGCCTGACACGGCTCTAGCTCGGTGAGTGCCGCACGGCGATCGCGAGCTGGCCGACGAAGGTAGCGGTGAGATGCGGCGATCCCATCGCGTCGAGCCGGTCCCGTACCCGGGCGAGGAACTCGTCGGCGCGCGCGGGCCCGAGTGCGCGGGTCCCCGACTGGGTGGCCAGCTGCGCAAGGTAATCCGCAGCCGTGTATGACCACTGGAAGGGATACCGGAAGCTGGCGACCTCGTCGAAATAGGCCCGTGCCTGATCGGGAAAGTGCCACTTGCCGATCTGCTCCGGCGGAGGAGGCGGCGCCCCGGGGAACCCCACCGCCCGGTAGTCCTCCTGCACCTCGGACCAGAACGGCTCCGCATCAGCCGGCCGTGCCCACCGGCATGAGCCGACCGCCATGACGCCTCCGGGAGCCAGGATCGCGGCCGGCTTCGCGTAGCGCACGTCAGGGTCGATCCAGTGCAGCGCGTTGAACACCGCCACTGCGCGAACCGGGACGGCGCTCGTGTCCTGCCAGTCCTCGAACGAGGACGTAACGACGCTGACGAGAGGAAAGCCTGCGGTCCTGGCGCGCGCCCGGGCCGCCAGCGCTGCGCCCAGCTCCACTGCCGTGACTGCAAGCCCCCGCTCGGCCAGCGGCACCGTCGCCTGCCCGGTCCCACAGCCGATCTCGACAATCCGGTCACCCCGTCCGAGGCGGGCCGCCCGGAGCAGGTCGTCGAACAGGACACCTGGAAATACCGGCCGGGTCCGGTCATAAGCGTCGGCATCAGCATCGAACCCGGCGCGCAGCTCCCGCCGCGAGCCGTCCTCCGGCACTGGCGAATGCGTCGTCTGATCCACGAGTCACGTAGTAGGCCACCGACCGCACGCCGCGCAACGGAATTACCGGGATCCCTCGGCGCACCGGGGCGTCAGAGGGTGCCGACGTCAGGCAGACGGTGCCCTGATCTTCTCGAGGATGGCCCCGGCCTGGGCTGGCGACAGGGCCGCCGGTTCCGCCGTGTCCTTGTCCACTCCGACGATGACGACCGGCCCGAGGAAGCTGAACTCGAAGCCGAAGGACTGCGCGACCAGGGTAGCGGCCTGGTTGACCGGCTTTCCCGCGGCCGCGCCGTCCTCGTCCAGCCAGGCTTCCCAGCGGCTGGTGACCTGGATCCGCTCGGCGCACTCCGTGCCGATGAGCGCCTTGAGGGAGCGCATGAACCGCGTGCCGCCGCCGGGCAGGTCAACTTCCCTGGGCGGCCCGTCAACGGGGATGAAAAGGGCCTTCACTGCTCGCCCTCGTGCCGGGCGGGGACACGCCGGCTGTCGAGCCGGGTGACGTTGCCGAGCGCGGTGAGCTCGGCTCGTGTCTCCCGCAGTTCCAGGGTGAGCGTGTTGACGGCGCGGACGAGTGCGGGGACGTCGGCGCGGAGTTGGGCGAGTTCCCTGTTCTTGTTAGCGACTGTCTGCCGGAGCTTCGCGATGGTGACGCGGAGCCGGGCCTCGTCTGCGTTGTCGGCGCCGCGTTCCCGGATGCGCTGGTAGAACTCGTCTTTCAGGTCGGTGTGGCGCTGGGTGAGCGCGTTGCGCGGGACGCCGGCCTCGATGGCAAGCGCGACCACGGTCAGCGCGCCGTTGGACCGCTCGGGCGTGCCGTCCAGGATGCGGTCCATGGCGGCCCTGATCCGGTCCCGCTCGCTGAGGTCGGCGGTCATGCCTGGCCCTCGCCGGCAGTGGTGCGGGTCCGGTCGTGCTTGTCGGCCAGCGCGCGGAGCCTGGCGGCGCTGGCGCGGAGCCGGTCGCCGACGGGCTGGGGGACGTGCTCGGCCTGGCTTTCCAGGACGAGCGCGCGTTCACGCAGTTGGGCGGCCTGCTGGTCGGTCCGGGCGATGTTGCCGCAGCCAGGGACGCAGCGGTCGAGGCTGGGGGTGTCCCTCACCCCGTCCCTGTGGCACAGGGCCTTGTCGCGCTTGTAGTGGCAGAGCACGAGGGCGTGCGGGTTGTCATAGATCATGGCGTCCTCGTTCTTCAGCAGCTTGCGGGCGCTGGCCAGGGTGATGGGGGTGCCGGCGAAGCGGGGTGCGGTGGCGGCGGCCCTGATGGCGCGGAGGGCTGCGGGCCCGGAGATGCCGCCGCCGTTCTGGAGGTGCTCGTGCAGGGCGGCGATGGTGTCGGCGGTCGCGCGGGCGGTCTCCAGGTCGATGAGGTCGTGGATGCCGTCGCGGCTGCGGCAGGCGTATCCCTCGGTGGCCCACCGGCCGAGCGCGGTGCGCATGTGCCCGTACTGGATGGCCAGGGCCACCAGGCCATTGGGCCGGCGCGCTATATGCCAGGCCAGGCTGCGGCGGAAGCGGACCAGGCCGATTGGCCCGCGCGGGTCGGCGGGGATGGCCTGGCCGGGAAGTCCGTGCGTGGCTGCCTCGCGGTTCGCCCAGTCGGCGAAGTCCTCGATCCGCTCCCGTAGCGCGGCGGGCTTCAGGGAGCCGGTGTCGGGCCTTTCGCCGCGCGCGTCGTGGGCGTCGTGGCCGAACAGCAGGTGCCCGTCGGGGACCATGCGCTCCAGGACGCGGATGGCGTTGACGACCGGCGTGATGGCCACCCAGGGGGCCTCGCGCTCGGTGCCGCCGGAGCGGTGGTTGCCGTCGTCGTCGGTGGCGGTCTTGAACTCCAGGCCGCGGATCAGGTGCCATCCCGCCTGTCCGTCCGGCCCTGGGGCGGGGTCGGGGCAGCATCCGGTGCGCAGTGCCAGGACCTCTCCCGGGCGGGCGCCTGTCAGGTACGCGCAGACGATGAATGCGGCCGTGCCCAGGTGGCGCATCAGGGCCTTGGCCTCGTTGAAGTCGAGCGCCGTCCGCCACGGCCTTCCCGCGATCCGGCCGGTCACAGGGATGTCCATCGGGCATGGCCCGGGACGCCGCGTGACTTCCGCGGCCATTCCCTCGTAGCGGGTGAACCACTCGACCTGGCGGCGCGATGCGCCGGTGACGGCGCCGATGTAGGCGACCGCGGGCGCGGGCTTGCCCTGGAAGGTGGTTGCGGGCAGTGGATCCTGGCTGGCGATCAGGGGGCGGAGGTATGCCTCCAGGGCGGCGAGCCCGGCGGGCGTGGGGGCATTGGAGCGGGCTGCCTCGATGAGGCGCTGCCGCTCGGCCCAGCCGGCGAGGATGTCCCCGGACAGGTCCTCGACCAGCCGTATCGCCCAGGTGAGCAGCGGGCCGATGGTTTGCTCCGCGAGGGGCTCGGTCGCGTTCTCCCCTCCGCCCGTGCTCGTCGCGGCGGGCAGGTAGTCATCGAGGCCGAGGTCTTCCCACGGAGGGCAGGCGATGCCGTTAGGGCGGGCGCTGAGCTGGTCCAGGGCCCATAGCCGGGTCAGCGCCACCAGGGACACCAGGACGCGTTTCCTGCTCTGGCCGGAGTCGCGGAGATGCTGGCCGTAGTCGTCAAGGACGCCTGCGTCGCAGCCGGCGAGGCTGCGGATGCCCCTTTCCTCGAGCCATCTCGCGAGCTGCCGCCACTGCGCCAGCGTGCCGTTGACCTCCGTCATGCCGGGGCGGCCTCGCATCCTGCGGCTGTGCCCCCGCAGGAAGGTGGGCCGGAGCTGGCCGTTGATCAGGTTCCAGGCCGCCAGCCGCATCTCGTCGCGGAACCCGGCGGGCCAGTGCTCCCAGTAGATGCTCGGCTTCCTGGTGCTGGGGTTGCCGGTCAGCGGGGCCAGCGGCCAGACCGGGTCGCCGTAGCGGCCGTCGAGGTGGGCGTGCAGGGGGCTGGCCAGGTGCGGGGCGACGACGGGGCTCGTCGGCGCAGGCAGCGGGAGCAGGTAGGGATCGAAGTCCTCGGCGGCGGTCACGCGTCGAGGTTCCCGGTGAGCAGGTGGCCGACGATCGCGCGGTCGGCGTCGGTGACCTGGGCCACGGCCTGGGCCCAGCCCGCGTGGCCGACCTGCTCCTTCAGGTCTTCGAGGCGGTCGTGGGCGTCACGCCAGTCGGCCGCCCATGCGGCGGCCGGCAGGACGGACCGCAGGCTGGCCAGGGCCTCGTGCAGGTGAGCGAGGCGGGGATGGTGACCAGGATGAACGTGGGCGTTCGGGCATGCCAGGCACATCAGGAACGAGGCGCCGCAGCCGCCGTCCCCGGCCGGCCAGGGGCTGTCGCGGGTGCCGGAGCAGGCCGCGGTCGCTGTCTCTGCGTCGCCGGGATCGGGCTGGTCCCGCAGCTCGGCGGCCAGGACCGCCTTGCGGGCGTGGTCGGCGGCGTCCTCGGCGCCGGCCGCGATCACCTCGACGGCCTCGGCCCGGACCCGCTCATCGGGCAGGACGTAGTGACGGTCGTGGGTGTCCTGGGAGTGCTGGCCGGGCTCGCGCCGGTCAAGCGCGATCACGGTGCGCCGCCCGCGCCGGAACGGGCTGCCGTCCAGCCCCTCGGCCTTCGCCCAGTCGGCTGCGGCCTTCGCGGTGATGCCGAAGCGGAACGGGCCGGCCGCGCGATGGGCGTCCTGGTCCGGCCGCCGGCCCCGAGGTTCTCCGCCCGCCAGACGATCAGCCGGGCAGTGCCGGGGGCGAGCTCGGCGACGGTGGCGCGGGCGAAGCGCGTGGCCTCCAGCGCCTGCGTGATCAGCCGCCCGGGCGAGCCGGCCCCGTGATCGGTGACGTTGCGGGTCTCGTGGTGGCGGCCGGGGCCGCGGCGGGGCTTCACCAGGGGGATGCGGTAGGTCGGGTGCCCGTCCTCGCCCTGGTCAGGGGACGCCATGGGCACTTCCAGGCTGCTGATCACCGACAGGTTCCAGCCGAACTCCGCCAGCAGCAGGACACCCAGCGCCACTGCCTCCTCCCGGGTCAGGAACAGCCGCCGCCAGGCCACTGCACCGAGCGCGTTGCGGTACCTGGCCACCACGTTGCCCGGCTGCCCGTCCTTGCGCGCATTCCTGGGCAGGTCCCCGGTGCGGGCCAGGACGTCCAGCCCTTCGCCGGCTATCCACTCGCCGCCGCCCTCAGCGAGCGCGCCGTCCCGCCATTGCCGCAGGCGAACGGCGTTGTCGTTGATGCGCTGCAGGGCCGCCCGGAACCGGCGGCGGGCAGCCGCCGTCACCTGCCCGAGCTCCGCCTCACCGTAGGACTGGAGCTTGCTCCGCGGCTTCCTGGAGCGGCGGGCCAGCTCGTCGGCGACAGGTCCCGCCTGAAGCCTCTCGTCGCCAAGCAGCAGGCCGCTGACCAGGCCGAAGGCGTAATACCCTCCGGCGCCCGCGGGCAGCCACGCCCGCCACCGCCGCACCATCGCCGGGGTGAGCTCTTCCAGGTCACGCGGCGCGGGCTCCTGGCTGGCCAGGAACTGCGCGAACCGCCGCAGCTGAAGCCACGACCCCTCCGACGAGTCGTGGGCGGACCAGCGGTCCGGCGTGCACCGGGCGGCGAACAGCGCCGCCAGCGACGCCCGCATCGGCGCAGGGACCGGAAGCTGCGCGAAGTCGTACTCCCGGACCCGGCCCTCGCGGTCATGGTGGCGGACCACCAGGCCGCCCTGCCCGCCCGTGACCAGGTACTCAGGCCGGGCGTGGCCGCCGGCCGGCAGCGCTGCCCGGCGCCCGCGCCCGCTCACGAGGCGCCGGCCAGGGACCGGCCGATGCCGTCCACGTCCTGGATGCCCCCCGACTCCCGCGCTACCCGGGCGAACACCGCGTCCAGCTCAGGCATCGGGGCCGCGATCGGCTCCGGAGCGCCGGCCAGCATCGACCGCAGGTTCAAGTCCGCCACCGGCGCCAGGTAC
>Ga0137374_10008942_pt1 | contig 11839 bp, 10 predicted proteins | sample SagtaG_20_FD_104811 | JGI IMG/M metagenome (GOLD analysis project Ga0137374, IMG submission 104811) | Vadose zone soil microbial communities from Sagehorn Ranch, Mendocino, California, USA - Sage1_R_100_16 metaG | ecosystem: Environmental > Terrestrial > Soil > Vadose zone | place: USA...
CGTTCCTCGGCCAGCAGGCGGTCGAGCGCGGCGGGATCGTTCGGGGCGTGCTCCGGCGTGCGGAGTGCGACGTGCTTGATCCGCGCCAGGTGAAGCATCTGCACCATGCGCTCCCCGTAAGCTCCGTTGGCCAGCACTGCCACTTTGCCTTGCGCCGGCACGCAAGTGGCAAAGACCGCTTCGACGCCGAACGTGCCGCTGCCTTGAAGCAAAATGACCTCGTGCCCCGTCTGGCTTCCAAGGCCGGCCACGGCCAGCAATTGCTCGCGCACCTGGCGCACGACGGCGTTGAACTCGAAGTGCCACGAGCCGGCGTCGTGCAGCATGGCTTGCTTGACCGACAGGCTGGTGGTCAGCGGCCCGGGGGTGAAAAGCAGCTTGTCACGCGCGGCAGGCAGAAAGGACTCTGGCTTCATCGATTGCGACTTGTGGGAGCAGAGTCTGACGTGCCCGGCCTTTGCGGTCGAGCGGCGAAATCTGGCAGGCCAAATCCGGCTGCCACAGCCGTGCCGGTGGGAGCGCCGGCATCCTGCCGGCGAGTTCCGGTCGGCCAGCGAGCGCGTCTCGCCGGCTCAAGTATCTGTTTGGCAGCGGGCGGCGATCCCGCATGGAGTCCCGGCTTTAGCTGGCAGCGCGACCGGAGTCATGGCGGGCTGGTTCTAGCCGGATGCCCAACCGGCTAAAGCCGGGACTCCATGCCTTCAGCGCCACAGTCACGCTAAACACATACCGGCTGGAAGCCGGTGCTCCCAGTGGCAGACTCCTCGGCAGCGCCATGCGGCCCTGGAGGATTGGGAAGGCTTCGACTTCGGGAGGCCGTTCCTCTACACTGCGCGGTGATGCTCGACTCGCTTACGGAACAACTTCGCTCCGCGCAGGCGCTCTCTCCGGGACAAGTGCGCGCGGCCATCCTCGCTTTGACGGAGGAACAGGTCCCCATCGAGTTGAAGGCCGATTTCCTCGCGACGCTGTCGACGAAAGGCGAGACTGTTGAGGAAATCGCCGCCTTCGCCCGGGAGTTGCTTGAACGGTCGATCCCCACGCCGCTCGACGCCGAGACGCGGGCGTTAGAAATCCTCGATGTCTGCGGCACGGGCGGCGACAAGCAGAACACGTTCAACATCTCGACGACGGTCGCCCTCCTCGCCGCGGCGGCGGGGGTGACAGTGGCCAAACATGGCAATCGGGCCATTACGTCGCAGTCGGGCAGCGCCGACGTGCTGGAAGCGCTGGGCTTGCGCATCGACCTCGGGCCGGAGGAGGCGGCCCGATCGCTGCGGAAGCGGGGCTTCGCGTTTTTCTTCGCGCCGAAATATCATCCGGCCTTCCGACACATCGGGCCGGCGCGCAAACTGTGCGCCGAGCGCGGGCAGCGGACGATTTTCAATTTCCTCGGACCGCTGCTCAATCCGGCTCGGCCCAGCGCCCAGCTTGTGGGCGTGCCACGACCAGAGTTGTGCGAACCGATCGCGCGCGTGCTTCAGTCCCTCGGAGTCCGGCGCGCGATGGTCGTGTGCGGCGCCGTGTCCGACGGCGGGCCGGCCGGAGGCGCAACGTTCCTGGACGAGTTGTCGACGCTGGGGGAGACGACGGTGGCGGAGTTTTACCAGGATCGCGGTTTTGCGGTCTCGACGATGGAGGCGGGAAACTTTCCGCTGCAGACCGCGACGCTGGCGGACCTGCGGGGCGGCGACCGCGAGGCGAACGCGGCGATGGTGCGGGCGCTTCTCGAGGGGCGGGAGCGTGGACCGAAACGCGACGCAGTGCTGTTGAACGCGGCAGCGGCGTTGTTCGTCGCGGGCCGGACGCGGGGCATTTCGGAGGGATGGGAACTGGCGGCCAAAGTGATCGACAGCGGCGCGGCCCGGGCCAAACTGGCGGAATTGGCGCCAACGTAGGGCAGGCGTCTCGCCTGCCCTGGCCGCGTAGCGGCCAAACGGGGACGCGCCTTCGGCGCTGGGCAGGCGAGACGCCTGCCCTACGTTGCGGTTCATTGGCAGGGTCGGGCTGAGGGTTGAGCGGCAGACCGTCGTCCCCAGCACGAAAATGGGATGTGGCCCGTTACAACCACGGCGGATTCAAGAAAGGAGCGCGGACAGCTTTGTCCGCGAGTTTTTTGGCATTATTGCAGATTCACGCGGACAAGGCTGTCCGCGCTCCTGTGTCGGCCGGTTCTTGAATCCGCCCTGCCGTTACAAGCAAGGGAGGGATTTTCCAGTTGGAATCACAACGGCGGTCTGGCAACCATTCGCCCGATTCGACTCAGAGACCATCGCGAAGGACCAAAGCCTATGTTCAAGATTCAAGGGGCCGACCAGAAGGAATACGGACCGATCAGCGCCGACGTGCTGCGCCAGTGGATTGCCGAGCGCCGCGCCGACGGGCGCACGTTGGTGCAGGCCGAGGGCACGACCGTCTGGCGGCCGCTGGCGGAGTTTCCGGAGTTCGCCGCGGCGCTGGCAACCGGGCCGCGCCCGCCAGTGGCCGGAGGACCGGCACCGGTCCAAACGCAAATGCCGGCCGTGCCCGCGAAGACGAGCGGGATGGCGGTGACGTCAATGGTCCTGGGCATCCTCGGCTTCTGCATTGCGATTACGTCGCTCATCGGTTTGCCGCTGGGCATTATTTCGCTTTTGAAGATCAAAGGGAGCGGCGGACGATTGCAGGGTCAAGGCTTTGCCATAGCAGGCATCTGCACCTCGGGGTTGTCCCTGCTGATGATCCCATTCTTCCTCGCGTTGATGCTCCCGGCGTTCGCCAAAGCCAAACAACGCGCGCAATCGATTCAATGCGTGAGCCAGATGAAGCAACTGGCCCTGGGCCTGCGAATGTACGCCAGCGACAACAAGGACACTTTCCCGCCGGCAGACACCTGGTGCGATTCGGTTCAGGGCTACGTCGTGAAGCCCACGATTTTTCAGTGCAAGGCAGACACGAGCGGCCAGCGCAGCAGCTTCGCCCTCAACAAGAAGGTGGCAGGAAGGAAGGAGGCCGGCGTTGACCCTCGCACAGTCCTCCTCTTCGAGGTCGAAGGCGGCAGCGGGTGGAACGAGTCCGGCAGCCGGGAGCTGATGATGCCCCGGTCGCGCCACGGCCAAACCGTGGTGGTGGGATTCGCCGACGGCAGCGTGCAGCAGATGCGGGCCAGCCAGGTCAGCACGCTGCGTTGGGATCCCTGACGCAACCGCGATCAGACGACCTTCGCTTCGCAGCACATGTACAAAATTCTCGGCACGGACAACAAGGAGTACGGCCCCGTTTCGGCCGAGCAACTGCGGCAATGGATCCTCCAGGGCCGCGCCAACCGCACTACGCTGGTGCAGGCCGAAGGCGCGACAAGCTGGAAGCCGCTGTCGTTGTTTCCCGAGTTCTCGGCCACGCTCGGCAGCGTGGCGCCTGCGCTGCCCGCGCCGCAGCCGGTTCAAGCCGTTTCGAATGGGACCAACGGGCTGGCGGTGGCCAGCCTGGTGGCGGGGATCGTTTCACTTCCGGGGGTGGCCTGTTGCTGTTTTCCCACGCTGGTGACCGCTCCGCTGGGCATTGTTTTCGGCATCATTGCGCTGTCGCAAGTCAAAGGCCGCCCGGGGCAATCGGGTCGAGGCATGGCCTGGACGGGCATCGCCCTCTCCATTGCTGCTCTGCTGCTGTTTGTCGTCTTGATGCTCCTCGGCGTTTTCGCCGAGCAAATCGAGAAGTGGATCAAATAAGTAAGCCAGGCAGAAGAATCGTATGTATAAAATCATCGGGGGCGACGGCCGGCAATACGGGCCAATTACCATAGAGCAACTTCGCCAGTGGATCACGGAAGGCCGCGCCAACGCCCAGACCCTTGCACAGCCGGAAGGCGCGGCGGATTGGAAACCGCTCGGGACCTTCTCCGAGTTCGCGGGCGTGTTCCCGCCGCCAAATATCCCGCCCCCGCTTCAGCCAGATGACTTGCGCAAATCCAAGCTCGTCGCGGGGCTGCTGGGAATTTTCATCGGCTACCTCGGAATTCACCGCTTTTACCTTGGCTACGTTGGCATCGGCGTCGCGCAAATCCTCGTCACGATCTGCACCTGCGGCATCGGCGGCCTCTGGGGCTTCATCGAAGGCATCCTCATCCTGGTCGGCAGCGCCATCACGACCGACGCCGAGGGCCGGCCGCTGAAGGAGCAGTGAAAGCAGCGGGAAGGACGGGGGATTGGAGTAATGGAGTAATGGAGTGATGGAGTAATGGAGTATTGCGAACGTTTCCCTACAACACCCCATTACTCCATCACTCCAGCAACCCAACACCCCATTACTCCAATACCTTCGCACCCCACTCTCCCCGCCCTCTCGTTTTCCCGTGACCCCGCGCCCGCTTCTTGCGACAACTCCGCCATGCCGAAGCTGACTCCCGTCCAGATTAAACAGGCCCTCAGACGCGTCCCCCGCTGGCGAAAGGCGGGCCGCGTCATCCGCCGGACGTACGAATTCAAAGACTTCGTCGCCGCGATGAAGTTCGTCAACGCCGCCGCGCGCGCCGCGGAAAAAGCCTGGCACCATCCCGACATCGACATCCGCTGGAACAAGGTGACGCTGGCGCTCACCACGCACGACCAGGGTGGGCTGACGGAAAAAGACTTCGCACTGGCCACGCGATTCGACGCGCTGGCGTAACTTGCCGGTAATTCGCCCGATGAGCTCGAGGACACGACGGTCTGTAGCCGCCGACGTGAGGAGGCGGAGAACGCGGACGCACGGTCCATCCGCCTCCTCACGTCGGCGGCTACGATCGCTGGCGACAAATACGGATTAGCAACGAAACCCCATTGGCCGTGAAGCCCGCCAGTTCCGCCCACGACGCGCGTGAATTTTTCAAGCGGCACTTCGGAGCGCCCCCGACGCGCATCGTCACCGCGCCCGGCCGGCTCGAACTGCTCGGCAACCACACCGACTACAACGCCGGCCTCGTCCTCGCCTTCGCCGTCAACCGCGCCACTTCGCTCGCCGTCGACCGGCGCACCGGCGGCCAGGTTCGGCTTGTTTCCTTCGCCTTTCCCGAACCGGTCGAGTTCGCCATTGACCAGCTCCACAAAGATCCCGCCGCGCCGTGGGCCAACTACGTCAAGGGCGTTCTCCACCAGCTTCGCTCCCGCGGAGTGCATTTCACCGGCTTCAACGCCGCCGTCCACAGCACCCTCCCGATGGGCGCCGGCATGAGCAGTTCAGCCGCCCTCCAAGTGGCCACCGCCCTGGCCGTGCGCGAGCTGCACCCCTACACCCTCACGCGCACCGGCTGCACCGTCCCGCCGCGACGCAACGACGACGGCGCGCTGCCTCCGCTCACCGCGGCGGAGAAGGTCGAGATCGCCCGGTTGTGCCAGGCCGCTGAAAACGAATTCGTCGGCGTGCAATGCGGACTGCTCGATCCGATCGTCTCGCTGTTCGGCCGCGCCCATCACGCCATCGAACTGGATTGCCAATCCCTCGCCATCGAACCCGTCCCGATGACCGGCGACATCGCCATCGTCGTCTGCCCCAGCGACGTGAAACACGAACTGGCCGGAGGCCAATACAATGAACTGCGCCGCCACTGCGAATCCGCCGCCTGCGCACTGGGTGTCAAGACCCTCCGCGCCGTCGATCCGCCAACGCTGGCCGCCAACAAAGCCCGCCTGACCGAACGCGAGTTCGACTGCGCCTACCACATCGTCGGCGAGAACCAACGCGTCCACTTCGGCACCCGCGCCCTGCGAGACGGCGATTTCGAGCAATTCGGCCAATACCTCTTTCAAAGCCACAAAAGTTCCCGCGACCATTTCCGGAACAGTTGTCCCGAACTCGATACTCTCGTGGAACTGGCCCGCGCCCATCCCGCCTGCCTGGGAGCGCGGCTGACCGGCGGCGGCTTCGGCGGCGCGACGCTCAACCTCGTCCGCCGCGACGCCGTGACCGACTTCACTCGCGCCCTGGCAACTGGCTACGAAGCGCGCACCGGCCGCCCCATCGAGCCGATGCTGTGCCAGATCTCCGATGGGGCGGGTTGAGAGTGTGGTTGGCAGGCTGATTTCATGGTCGTCTCGTTGATAGAGTAAGCCCCGACAGGAGGGTCGTGTCTTAATTTGGATACTGCTGTTCCATTCCACCCGTCCGCACGCCCTGCTCCGCGAATCGCTCGGCAGCTCATCCGGGTCGGAGCGTTTTCATGCCAGCGGCTTTCGCCAGCTTCACCTGGTCGTCGTCGAAGCTGATGAACAGGTCGGCCCTGAGTTCCTTCGCGTAGGCCACATGCAAGAGGTCGGCGGCGCGACACGGGAAGGTGAAGGCGTGGCGGGCGCTGATGTCGCAGGCAGCCCGTAAAACGTCGCGCCAGTCTTTCTCGATGTGTAGGAAGTAGCCCTGGCGCACGTCCAGTTCCAAGCGATGGATGATGCGGCGGGCGTCGGCTTCCCGCAGGGCCGCCGGCTCGGTGCGCGTGAATTGCCGGAGAGCGTTGGGAACTTCAACCCGGTGCCACGGTGACCAGAGGAAAACATCCTCGGCGAGTTGTGCGAAGTAGTCGGTGGCGGCCTCGTGGTGTGTGTCGTTGAAGAAACGGAGGGCCACGTAAAACGTGGTGTCCGGATAGATACTCATTTGCGCAGTTCGCGCAGGAGCGCCACGGTGTCCACCTTGTGGCCTGTCGTCTTAAGCAGCGCCCGCGCTTCACGGCGCATCTGTGCGGCGGTCCGCTTCGGGCGTTGCGGAGCCTTGGTGACAATCAACTCGGGCTTGCCGGCCGAGGTCACAACGATAGATTGGCCCGGCACCAGCGAAAGGGCCACGTCGGGCGAGCCAAAGAATTTTTCCATCGTCAGCGTTTTCACGGGCGGAGGATCGTAGGGCAGGACTGGAGCGTCAAGCTGTAACGCCTCCGTGTAACGCCTCCGTGATGGGTGAGCCAATCCCGCCCGGGAGCGTGCCCGCCTCCGCGAATCCCAACTGGCGCACTAGCTTCAGGACCATCCTCCGTACTGGTCCCCTACGGGTTCAAATGCTCGAACAGAGCCGGCGCGACGCCTTGCACCAGCTTGCGGCAGCGGGCGAGGATTTCCGTGCTGGACTCACACTCCAACGCAAAAGCAGCCAGCGCCTCGGCCTCCTTCATCTTCAACCGTCGAATCAAGTGTTTGACGTGGGGCACGACGCCGGGCGCGGCGCTGAATTCGGTGACGCCCAGGCCGAGCAACAGCGGGGTGAGCACGGGGTCGCCGGCCATCTCGCCGCAAACGCCCGTCCATACGCCGTGCCGGCGGCCGGCGTCGGCGGTCATCTTGATGAGGCGGACGATCGCCGGGTGCGTCGGTTCGTAGAGGTGGGCAATCTTGGCGTTGAGCCGGTCGACGGCCAGCGAGTATTGGATGAGATCATTGGTTCCCAAGCTGAAGAACTTCACGCGTTTGGCCAGCGCGTCGGCGGCGACGGCGGCGCTGGGGATCTCGATCATGGCGCCGGTCTCCAGTTCTTTGTCGTAGGGAACGCCTTCGCAATCCAGTTCGGCCTTAAGCTCGTCCAGGAAGGCGTTGGCCTGGAGGAGTTCGTCGAGGCCGGAGATCATCGGGTACATGATCTTGACGTTGCCTTCGACGCTGGCGCGCAGAATGGCCCGGAGCTGGGCGCGGAAGATGCCGCGTTCCTGGAGGCAGAACCGAATCGCGCGCCAGCCGAGAAAGGGGTTCATTTCTTCCGGGTGCGCGAGATGAGAGAGGAGCTTGTCGCCGCCCAGATCGAGGGTACGGATGATGACGGGACTGGGCTTGAGCGCGGCGGCCACTTGCCGGTAGGAGGCCAGTTGCTCTTCCTCGGTCGGCAGCGTGTCGCGGTTGATGAACAGATACTCGGTGCGGAACAGCCCGACGCCTTCGGCGCCGCTGGCCAGGACGGCCTCAGTGTCGCCCGCCTGCTCGACGTTGGCGGACAGGGTGACGCGGACGCCGTCGAGGGTGACCGCGGGCTGCTGGATGGTTTCGCGGAGTTTTTCCTCGATGGTGACGTGCCGGCGGACCAGTTGGCCGTACTCGAAGAGTGTCTGGTCGGTGGGGTTGATGACAAGCTGGCCGTTGTAACCGTCGAGCAGCGCGTACTGGCCGCTGGCCAGGTCGCGACAGGCATGTTGCAGCCCGACGACGGCCGGGATGCGCATCGAGCGGGCCATGATCGCCGTGTGCGAGGTGCGGCTCCCCATGTCGGTGGCGAAGCCGAGGGCCATTTTCTTATCGAGCTGGGCGGTCTGCGTGGGCGTCAGGTCGGCGGCGATGATAATGGCCTGCTCATTGAGCTGGCGGAGAACGCCGTGGTCGGTTCTGCCCAGGAGGTGGTTCAGCACGCGGCCGATGACGTCGCGCAAGTCAGTGGCCCGCTCGCGAAGGTATTCGTCGCGACTCGCAGCGAGCGCGCGGACGAATTTCTCGGCGGTCTGCTTGAACGCGAACTCGGCGGTCAGATGCTCTTCGGTGATGCAGCGCTTGACCTCGGGCAGGAGCATCGGGTCATCGAGCACGTGCAGGTGCGCCTCGAAAATGCTGGCGTCGCTGGCGCCGAGCCGTTCGCTGACCTCGCGCTGGATCTGCTGGATTTCGTGCCGGGTGTCCAGGAGGGCCCGTTCGAGACGCTGAAGCTGTGACGGGATTTCGGACGCGGGAAGTTCGACGCGCGGAAGCTCGTGGTCCTGGGCGCTGCTGACAACGAGGATGCGCCCGCGGCAAACGCCCGGTGAAACCGGGATGCCTCGCAGCACTCTTTCGCCACTGGCGCCCGCCGTGGGTAGCATGGCTGGGTTGTACACGCACGCTTCGGGAATGGGAAGGAGTAAAGGGGATCGTCCCAGGGTCCGGAATCGCGGTAGGGGCACCGGTTGCCCGGTGCCCCTACCGCGATTCCAGTCGCTTTATTCGGTAAACACCCGACTTGCGCCGGCGGAAAAAATGTGCGTAGCGTGCTTATAGTCCTCAACTACACCTCGATGCTATGAAGGCTTCATGTTCTCTCTCTCGACGAATCGGTTTTACATTCCCACTCATCCTCGGCGCCTGGATATCCGGGCTGCACGCGCAGCCCGGCTCGCTGGACACCGGTTTCAACGCCGCCAGCACAACAGGGCAAGTGGGATTCTCAGTGGCCGTGCAATCGGACGGCAAGGTGATTGCCGTTGGCACGTTCGGCGTCATGCGGTTTTTGACTGATGGCACAGTCGATCCTGCGTTCCAGTCCATCCCACCCGGACTTTCGCCATTCACCGGGCCAGGCAGCGGGAATGGCAAAGTGGTCTTGCAGGCCGATGGCCGGATACTCCTCACCGGCATTTTTACCAACGCGGCCGGCATGCCACTGCCCAACCTCGTCCGGCTCAACGCCGATGGCTCGGTTGACTCCTCCTTCAATCTGGATGCCGCGGTGGCCACCGGCGGTCGCGCCCTCCTTCTACAACCCGACGGGAAGGTGCTGACGAGCGGATTTGTCACTCGCCCCGGCGGAGAATCCACTGGGGGTTTGATGCGGCTCCACAGCGACGGTTCCCTCGATCCGAGTTTCGATTCCAGCGGCGCAATGACGGGCGACCCTTCGGTTGTCGCGCTCGCATCCGATGGCAAGATTTATTTCGTCGACTCCACGGGAGTCGGTCGGCTCAATTCCGATGGGTCGCGCGACTTGTCGTTCAATCCCGAACCTGACCCTTATCCTTTGCCGGCCGTCATCGTGGTTCAACGTGATGGCAAAGTCATTCTTGGTGGGTACAGTGATGGGCCAGCTCCGCCCTTCAGGCCCGTGCGCCGTCTGTTGCCCGACGGAACGGATGATCCAGACTGGATCGTGCCCGCATTCAACGGCGGCGATGCGGTGGTATACGCCCTCCTGCTCCAACCTGACGGGAAAGTACTGGTGGGCGGCAATAATCTCGAGTCGTTCAATAGCGTTCTGAATGCCAACCTGGGCCGCTTGAACTCCGACGGATCGGTCGATACGACCTTCGACACGGGCTACGACTTGCACTATTACAGCGTCGAGGACATGGCCCTCGCGCCGGACGGCAAGGTCATCGCCGCCGGAATGCAGGTGAACCGGCCCGACATCACGCAGGCTCCCGGCGTCTGGCGATTGAACAACGACACGGGTTTGCAGCCGCAGTTGGCCATCAGCTTCACGATGAACGAGGGAGTCACCTTGCGACTCAGCGGCCAATCGGGTGCGACCTATCGGCTGGAATATCGCGAGCAACTGCCTGACGTTGGGGCCTGGACGCCGCTCACCGAGCTGACGCTGTCCGGTTCTTCCGCGACGTGGCAGGATACGAGCTCCCAAAACTCGCGGACGCGTTTTTACCGCGCGGTCGCTCTGCAGTGACGGGCGCTTCAACAATCAGCCTTGGCCGCGATTCCTCACCACGAGCTCGAAGACACGACGATCTCTAGCCGCCGACGTAAGGAGGCGGAGGAAGTGGATGCGCGGTCCATCCGCCTCCTTACGTCGGCGGCTACCATTGTTGGTGAGAAATGCGCTCTTACAGTTCGCGCAGGCGGAAGAAGAGGTTACTCGAAGTGAGCCAGTTCGTGATGTTGAATTCGCCGCCGACCAGGCCGCGGACGCTGGTATCGGTATTCCAACTTGTCGAGGGAAGGTTGGTGGCGCGTTCGAGAACGTAGCCGGCACGGTTCGTCGGCCAGGCGACGATGGTGCGGCCGTTGGCGCTCGCAATGCGCAGCGACGGACGTGGCTCGTCGCCATCGAGGACGCCGTTTTCATTCCGATCAATGCCGATGCGCGTGCCCGATCCGGGCGGCACGCCGAGGATTGTGAGGGTGTCTCCCGCGAGCACTTTCGAGCGAAGCTGGCTGCGGGTCATCGGGGCCATCGTGGCCGTGTCGAGGCGGTAATTGCCCGAGGCGGGCTGGTAGAGCAAGCCGTGTTGAAATCCGTCGATGGTGCCTTTGACCACGAGGTTGATGTTCGTCTGCAAGGCCGCCTGGCTCTCGAGCAGGTTCCAGTCGTTGCTCACGCTGGCGGTGTCGACGCCATCCGCCGTCAGCGTGCGAGCGTAGCCGACGGCCGGGGCGGTTCCGGTGTCGAAACACTGCACGAACGCGTTGATGTTGCTGCGAATCGTCGCGCCGGCCGGCGTTTGCTCGGCGAACACTCCGAACACGCTTCGCGACAGGAACGTTTGCAAGTCGGGATCGGTGCCGTCGTGAATGATGCCGAAACCGCCGATGCTCGACGCGCCGGGCGCGTTTGTGAACCTCATCTTTTGGTAGATGGCGCGCAGGTGGGGCACCTTGAAGCTCTGCGGCTCCTGGAGTGCGGCGGCGGGTGTGAAGCTCTTGTCCGTGCCATTCGGAACGGCGTGGCAGGTATTGCACTTGAGGCCGAGGACACCGGACCCCTGATAGTTGGTGAAGAGGAACGTGTTCCGGCCGACGACCGGATTGCCGCCCGCAAAGGACGCCGGCAGGGTCCGGTCGAGGTTTTGGTTCGGGTTCGGTTCGAAGGCGATGGTGTTGATGTACGTGCGGTAAGCCTGCATGTCCGTCGCCGAGAGCACGGTCCCGCCGAGCAAGCCGTCAAACGCGCCGTTGAAGTGGAGGAAATTGGTCCGGTCGCCGCGCCAGTGCAGCGGGTCGAGCCCCTGCAAGCCTTTCAGCGTCTGCGTGGTCATCGGGCCTTTCATCGGATGGAAGACGAAGTTGCTGCTCAGGCCGCCGGGGATCAGGAGTTTCGAGGCGGAAATCACGGCCTGGTTGGTTTCCAGATTACCCTGCGGGTTGCCGAGGTCCCACGCCAGATGATCCATCTCCGAATCGATGTGACAGGAGGCGCACGAAACCAGGCCCGCCCCGGA
>Ga0137374_10008943_pt1 | contig 11837 bp, 8 predicted proteins | sample SagtaG_20_FD_104811 | JGI IMG/M metagenome (GOLD analysis project Ga0137374, IMG submission 104811) | Vadose zone soil microbial communities from Sagehorn Ranch, Mendocino, California, USA - Sage1_R_100_16 metaG | ecosystem: Environmental > Terrestrial > Soil > Vadose zone | place: USA...
CGCCCTTGGGCTCGCTGCGCGCTAGCACGGCTGCGCGGCCCTCTTTGATGATGTAGAAGACCCCCGAGGGCGTCCCCTGCCGCACGATGACTGTGCGAGCCGGGAACTGTTTCAGCTGCGCGACATGGGCCAGCCCGCGCAGCGTATTGCGCGGCAGGTCGGCGAACATTGGCACACGCTCCAGCAGCTTCAGCGTCGCCGCCGCGTCGTGCACGTCGCTCGGCGTAGCCGTGCCATGCTGAGTGAAGGTATTGTACTCGGCAGCGGGGATAAACAGCAGGCTTGAGGCGATACCGGCGACATAGCTTACGCCGCTGGCTGCTCCGCCGTCTAAACGATCGGCGCCAAACGAGTCGCCGCGATGCAGCTCGGCAATCACTTGGCTGCGGCGCATCACCGCAATCTCGCCGGCCTCGATCACCCAGACCCCCGGAGCAGTCTCGCCGGCGCTCAGCAGCCCGGCGCCGCGGGCTACAGTGCGCTCCTCAATCGCGTGGGTTAGCGCCGCCAGATCTTCGTCGTCGCAGTTCAGGAATTGGTCGACCTGCCGCAACAGCCGCAGGCGCGTCTCGCGCACGTCGCCAAAGGCGTTCGAGAGCTCGCGGGCCCAGGGCGTGTCGGGGAAGCACGAGCGGCTGGCGGTCTCGCGCTCGGGCCAGGGCAGCGCGTCGTAGGCCGCTTGCATGGCCCGCCGAGCGAAGGTTGCGCCAGCGATCTCCTCAATCGTCGCGACAGTGTAGCGCAGCACCTCGGCATAGCGCGCGCCCTGCATGTCGAGCGGCAGCGCCTGTACCGCCGCGCTGATCCGTACGCGATCGCGGTCGAGCGTCACATCCCAGTTCGCGGTTGCCGCCAGCACATCCATGCGGTCGTCGAGCGCGCGGGTGCGCCTGGCGCCGTAGACGGCGCGCAGCAGCCGATAGCAGCCAGCGTAGCAGAATTGGAAGGCGCGCGTCAGCCGCTGCTGCTCGCTGATGCTTGGCTCGTGCGGCCAAACAATCTCATCCGGCGCGATCTGGCGCAGCGTGGCCAGGTGCACCAGCCATGTGCCGGCCCAGAGACCGGCGGCTAGCACATCGAGCGCCGACGCCATGTGGGCCAGATCGGCCACGTAGGCGGCGGTCTGTACCAGCGCAGCGCACCACATCAGCACCCACGACCAGAGCAGCCGCGAATCGTGCAAATCGAATAGATGTGGCAGCAGCAGCGCCAACGCCAGCGCGCCGAAGTAGGCCGGCGCGGCGGAAGCGATCTGAACCAGCGCCGCGCCGCTTGCCGGGGCGCGCAGCAGCGCCGCCGCGCCGACGACAAACGCCAACATCAGCAGCAGCGCAGTGATGATCAGCTCGCGCGGCGCCGAGAGCCGGAGATCGACATCCAGTAGGGCCGCGAAGCCGGCCACCAGCAGGAAAATAAACGCTAAGCCATCGACCAGCATCCAGATGCCTGGAAAACTGGCACTCGTCCGGGCGACCGCCGCCAGCGCCGCCAGGCCGGTCATCACGAGCAGCGCCTGCATAGTCGGCGCAACCGCCGCGCGGCGATAGTCGGGCCGCACCGCCGCCAGCGCCGCCAGGGCTACCATCCACAGCAACGGCGGCAAGATCGCCGCGACCCAACCATAGGATGCGGCTGGGGCGCCCGCCAACCGCGCAGCTTCCACCCGCCAAGCCAGCCCCGCCAGCCCCAGCGCCGCCGCACCGGCGACCAGCGCCAGCAGCGCTGGCTGGCGGCCATAGCCGCGGCGCAGCACCCAGGCCAGTGCGGCGCGGCCCAGCCCCAGCCCGGCGAAAAACAGCCCGGCCAGCAGTGGCAGAACCACCAGCAGCACCAGCGCGGCCGCCACAACGCGTTGCGGCAGCCCGCCAGTGGCCCAAAGATCCTGGATGACGCCGAGCAACTTGTTCCGCCAGAACTGCACCGCGAAGGCGATCGCTAGAAGCGAATAGAGCAGCGTCAGCGCGCCATAGCCGGCGAAGATGCGCTCCTCACGCGAGAACGGACCACCGACAACCGACCACCGACCACCGACCATTAAACGCTTCTCACTGTCACCGGTCGTCCGTCGTCGGTCGTCAGTCGTCAGCTTAAAGTTGATCTTGTTCCAGAGCGGGCCACGGACGAATGCGATCGCGCGGCGGCGCAGATCGGGCAAGCGCAGCCAGTCGACCAAGATGAAGTAGCCATCCAGCTCCAGCAGCGGGTTAGCGTTGAACAGCGTGGCAATATAGCAGGTAAACGCCAGCTTATAAGCCACCGAGTTGATCAGGGTATCGCCGGGGCGCAGTAGCACCAGCAGCGCCGCCAGCGCGCCGACGAACAGATCGGACATCGGGCCGGCCGCCGAGACCAGGATGCGCGCGCCGCGCGGCGATCGCCAGATATCGCTGGTGTCGACGAAGAAGGCCGGCGTGCCAAAATATAGCATCAGCCCGCCCGAGCGCAGTTCGCGCCCAAAGTGCTTGACCGTGAGCGCGTGCGCGCTCTCATGTAAGAAGAACGCGACCAGCAGCGCGCACCAGAGTGCTACCAGCTCAAATGGTAGGGCAGTGCTGTTCAGCACCTTGGGCGGCGCGCCGGCACCCAGCAGCAGCGCGACAAACACGCCCAGCCCGACCAGCGCCACCGCGCCCCACAACGCCGCGAATGGCCAGGTGTACAGCGCCCAGCCGCCCGCGCGATAGATAGCGCTGTAGAAGCCGTCGATCTGCTCGAAGCGCCAGGACTTGCCGGCCAGCGCCCGCACGATGCGGCGGCCCCAGCCTTCGGCCGTGCGCGCCTCGAGAGCGGCCGCAATGCCGCGATAGACGCCGACCGGCCGATCGGTCAGGAAGCCCTCATCGCGCAGCGCCGTGACAAGATCGCCGACGGGCAGCAACTGCTTGAATTTGAGGAAGCCCTGGGTGGCCAGCTGCGCGACGGTGTGCGCGCCATCCATCTGATGCCAGATCTCGCGCTGAGGATCGGTCAGACGCAGGTAGTTGCCGCGCGGGCTGCGGATGATTGTGAAGGTCTGAGCGCCATCGACCAGTTGCTCCTCGGGCACATCCGGTACCGCGCGCGGGCAGTACTGCGCCGGGTCGACGCGCCGTGCCAGCGCGGCCCACATGCCAGTTTTGGCCTGGGCGCCGCCGGTGAGCAGCCGCCGGTCAAGTCCGCGCCACACATCGCCGGCGCCCAGGGTTGGCGCGTCGGCGGCACGCGCCAGCGCGGCCCACAGCCCGCCTGGGCCAGCGCGCTCGGCGATACGCTCGCTCGATCGTTCAGCGGAGAGCACTGCCATGATCGCCTCAACTTCCGCCTAAAAGAATTGTAGATTGCAGATTATATCTAGCCCATCCAGCGGGCTATGAGCGGATTTGATCGTCAAAATTCATCAGACGGCACTGATCGATCTTACCATGTATCCTGCTTGGCGTCTATGTGATCGGATTTACGCCATGGTTACATTCGACAAAGCAGATTTGATGGAAGTCTTGTAGCGATGGCGAGCCAGCCTACAAGGAAATGCAATGGGGTGGCTCTTGCGAACCACCCCACGCCGAGGTTGTGAGAGAGAAGTGTATCGCGCCGCTAATTGAGCGGGCATCCAAGGTTGTTGAAGGTGTCGAGCCGCGTGGCCTCGGCCAGGATTGTGCTTCGGTCGCCGCTGGCTAACGCCGCGTTGACCTCCGCAATGACCTGCGCTGTTGTCAGCGGGTAGTCGACCGAGGTCGAGTTCAGCAGAGCCGCTACGGCTGCGCGCAGCAGGATTCGGGCGGCCGCTGTGGTCCCGGACCCGCCCTGGAAGCTCAGTGCCTCTAGTAGCGTTGCGTTGTCGAGCTCAAACGAATCGGGCACGTCGAACACACTCTCTAGAGTCTGATTTGGCGAGAAGCCCACCCACGAGTCGAGATGCTGCGGCTGCTTCCAAAAGCCGGGCGTGCAGCCTTCGAACACGACGGGTGTTGGTGTGTTGGTAGGTGTGTTGGTCGGCGTATTCGTTGGCGTATTCGTTGGCGTATCGGTCGGCGTGTTGGTGGGCGTATCGGTTGGCGTGTTGGTGGGTGTGTCGGTTGGCGTATTGGTCGGCGTGTCGGTCGGCGTATTGGTCGGCGTGTCGGTCGGCGTATTGGTCGGTGTGTCGGTCGGCGTGTTGGTCGGCGTATTGGTCGGCGTGTCGGTCGGCGTATTGGTCGGCGTGTCGGTCGGCGGCTCGACGTCGTAACAGAACGAGATGTGACTTAGGCCATAGAACAGGTTGTTGTTTGGATTGACCGGCGCGTGGAGGCCTGTATCGCCTGTAGTCTCAGCAGGACGGTAGTCATAGACGTTGCTATCGGGGCCGCCCTTGACAATTACTTCATCCACCCCAATATTCGACGTAAAGTCGAATACCTGACCTTCAGGAGTGTCACGCACATCAATCGTCACCGTCAAGATTCCATCGCTAAACGTGCCGTCGCTGACTGGCTCGACTTTTAGCTCGGTCGTGCCCGCAGGGCAGGTTGCGTTCCCTGGGACAAAGACCGGCTCAACCGTTGCTGCGCTCGTCGACCCGGCGAAGAACACCGCAACTGCTGAGAGCATGATCACCAAAGTTAAGAAAACTCTGGACCACATTTTGAACTTCATCATACTATCTCCTACCTTCGCGATGCGGACACCGGTGTCGCTGGACCATAATCACCCTCCTATCCCTAAATTTGGATGCGCCTGCCCGAGAGACCCAACTGAAACGCGCGCGACAGTGATTATCGCATTTCGCGCCTCTGCGAGTCTGGGAAGCAAAAACAGGAACTAACAACGTAGGATATCGACAAAGTACCCAACCGCTACTTCAGTTGCTACATAGCCTCCTTTCTCGAAGGGGATATCCTTTCACTCATCTCAAGACACAAATCGGCACTCATGCGGACCTATAGCGGCAAGATACTACTGTTTTCATTGGTATCACAATCTACTTGTGTAAGTAATACCACCCAACCAGTCAAGAAACGACCTTGTGGGCAGCGATCGATTGCGACGGCACACTGTTTTGGTGAGGCCTGGAATGGTAGAAAGAGAGAGATAGGATCTGGGGCGTTAGGTAGGTGTCCAGGAGAGTGCTTGATTGAGCAAGTTGTTTTCTGGTTATCAGGAGATATACGCTTATGTTACTCTGTGATCATCGTAGTTTGCTCAATGGTTCCTTTCGACGTTTCCACTAGGCTCTAGAAAGATCTGTTGTGGCTATTCTATGTAGGGCTATCTATGATAGCTCTGCAAATAATCGATTACAATTGTTTTATGTGACTATATCATTACAAGATGGTTTAGAAAATTAAACCATTGTTTCGAGCTCCTATTATCCTTAAGTGTGATGAACAGGTTAAAGGGGAGAAAGATCTCCAGTGGCGTCAGCAGCGTATTTTTTTCTGATACACTGTCTCTAAACTATTACAAAGATCTATAACAAAGGCAATGCACTCGCACCCATCGCCAGAATCTGCAGTAAAAAGCAGCGCCGGCCGGAATTTTCCGGCCGGCGCCGCGAAATGATCGCGAAAGCTGGCGGGGGCAGCGCTTTGTTCCTCACACTGTGCTATGCCGCACGATCCTAACCTCATTCAGGACGGTGACAAACGCCTGATCAGGTTTAGAACGTGCCGTTGATGGCTAAACTGGCGCCCGAGGTCGCGTCGCTGATGCTGACGTTGCTGTACGACACGTTCGAACGTGTGGCTGTCTGTCCCGACGGGCACGAGAAGCCGACACTTTCCGCCGAGGGTGGTGTGATCGTCAAGGACCCCGAGATGTTCCCGTTCTTATCGGCGCTGAATTGGCCAGAGGCCGATACGTCGCTCGAAATAACGGTCTTCTTCGGGTCCGACGGCACATGATTGCCGCCGTTGACGCACTGGAAGGTGGCGGTCGCCGTGGCGTGGGCCGTGATCGTCTCTACCGCTCCGCTCTCCAGGCCGGCCTCTTTGAAGGACACGACCAGGTTATCACCCGAACGGGCCGCGGTGGTTGCGTTCTTAATGAAGTGCGCGCTGCCCGCGAAGACCGCCGAGGTCGTGAGGCCGATCATGACCAATACTGCCAAAAAGGTGATGCGTATGCGTCGCATGGTTGTGTTCTTCCTTTCGTCCCGTCAGGCGTTACGCACCTGCGGGTGTTTGCCTAAATCCAATAAGGCCGGTCTCCTATGACCTTCTTATCTTGTTGCAGCACATCGGCCACTCATGCGCTGCGGTACGCCCTGCGGTGCTACCAAGACATCATTCGTAGACAGCCCCCACATCTGCCTACAAATTTCAGGATGGTCGTGGCCGACCAGTTCTTACGAATATGCCTAAGAGGGCGTTGTTCCAACCTCATCCTATAGTCGCGGCCTGGATGCCGAACTACATGTTCGAACCCCACATCGTATTAGTCGTTTGGCACTTCGCTACTACAGACGTACAATCTTGCCCGGAAGTTTCCGAGCAAAATCGCAACGAAGAAAGATCGGCGGGGTGTTGGAGTGAAGACGTGAGACGGCGGCTTGCTCCAAACCGCCCGCTTCAAATTCATATGTTCACGCCACTCTGCTCGTGCGAAGCAGAGTGTACGTGGCAGTGTCCGACTATGATGCGCGTCGCCCGGTATAGGCGCTGCCCGGCTCGCGCAGGTCCATTACATCGGCGTCTTCGCCACCCGGGTCCGACATGACGACGACCGCCGAGACTGGCGCGGGCTCCTTGGGATGCATCGCGAAGACCGCCAGCGGCGGATCGTTTGGCATGGCGGTCGCGCCATCAACGGGCCAGAGCTGAAACACGAAGAAGTGCAGCCCTTCATCCTGGTGCGCAAGAACGCGAGCGCGGCGCAGCGAGATGAGAACCTGCGCTGACCACGACCGTCAGTTATGCACCGCTTCGCTAAAACATCAACACTTGTCAGGAGCGTATGTCCTTGCGCGTATCATCGCTCACCAGTGCGTCGTCCTCCTTCGCGGCCCGGCGGAACTCGCTCACGCTGCTGCCGAGCGCCTTGCCGAGCCCAGTTATTCGGCTCGCGCCGAACAAGACTATCAGGATCACAAGAATGATCAACAGCTCAGGAACACCTAATCCAGGCATGCCAGTCTCCTTTTCCCCGTGTTCGACACGGTTTCGCTTGGCAGCGATCGGCTTTACCGCTTGGCAGGTATGGAGCAGCCCGAGTACCTTCTGGGTGCCTGCTCCATAACCTACTCTACATACTATCGAGTCGCAACGAATCTGCTCTAGCCAGACAGCGGCGCAACCTAGCTGCTATCAGGCTGGCGCAGGTCCATCACGTCGGCATCTTCGCCATCCGGATGCGGCGTGACGACAACCGCCGAGATTGGTACCGCATCCGGCGGCCGCATCGCAAACACCGCAACCGGCGGCTCGTGGCCATTCGGCGATGACCCATCGGCGGGTAGTAGTTGAAAGGCGAAGAAATGAGCATCGTCCTCTTGCCAGGAATCTGTCGGCAGCGACTTCGCGAGCCGGCCCTGGATCGTCTGAAACTCCGGCGACTCTTTGACGGCAGCGAGCAATTCGAGATTGACATCTGGCGTATGGCCGTTCACCGTCTCGGTATCCATGGTTAGCTCAGGCTGCCCCGCGGGTTGAGCTTCCTCTTCTGTCACCGGTTCATTTTGCTCTGCCCCACCGGCAACGTGATCAACTTCGGCTATCGATAGCTCTTCTGCCTGTATGGCTGCTGGCTCAGCGGATAGAAGTTGCTCCGCATCGGTAGGCGCTTCGTCGGGAACTCTTTCGTTTGCGTCACCCCCGTTTTCACGCTCAGGCTCGGGCTCTTGTGTTGGAGCGCTAGCTCCAGGGTACGCCGCAGTATACGCGTTACCCGGCTCGCGCAGGTCGATCACGTCGGCGTCTTCGCCGCCGGGCTTGGGTGTGACGACGACGACCGAGACCGGCGCGGGCTCCTCCGGATGCATCGCGAACACGACCACCGGCGGGTCGTCCGGCACAGCGGCTGCGCCCTCCACTACATTCAGCTGAAAGACGAAGAAGTGAACTCCCTCGTCCTGCCACGAGTCGATCGCCTGCGGGCTGGCCACGCGCGGCCGGATCGCCCGGTACTCCGGCGATTTCTTCAGCGGGGCTAGCAGCCACGCAGCAGCGCAGGGCAGGTCGTCGGCGGGCGCGTACTGGCTGGCGATCTCATTATGCATTGTGGCCGATCCGACCACGACTGGTTGCCCTCAACGACCCACAGTGGGACTCCTTTCTTCAAAAGATGAGGGAGGAGGGCACGTTTGGAGCACCCTCCTCGATGACGATCGTCGCTACGCGCAGTTGAACGTGGTGGTTACGCAGCTGCTGAACGACACAGCGCTGCTGGTCGCTGAGCAACCCCGCGAGTCCGTGACTGTGACCGTCACTGAGCGGCACACGCCGTCCAGTACGGGCTGGATCGCGATGGTGCGCGTGTTCCCACTGCCGCTAACCGTCCCCGTGGCTCCGTTGAACTGGAAGGTGTAGGGAGCCACACCGCCGCCCGCTGTGGCGAGCAGCGTCACCACGCCATCGCAGCCCGGCGTTCCCTGTAGCGCGAGAGTGGCCGTCACTGCCGCGGGGATCACGACGGATGCTTGCGCCGTCTGGTCGCAGGCGGCAGAGCCGTTGCTGGCCGTCACGCGCACGCAGTGGGTCGTGTCCGTTGCGCCCGGCGCGAACGTGAACGTCGCCGAGCAGACGCCCAGCCCGCCCTGGGATGCCCCGATAGGAGTTCCAGTGACGCAGTCCACCTCCTGATACGTATAGTTGACGCTCGCGTCGCAGTTCGCGACCGTAAAGGTAGCGGAGCCAGTGCAGCCTGCATCGAGTGCTCCGCTGAGTTGCGGGGCCGCCACCGCGGTGGTGGTGAGCGTCACCGTAGCCGACTTGGCACAGCCATCCTTATCAGTCACGGTACCGGTGAACGTCGTGGTCTGGGTGATCGGTCCGACCGTGTAGGTCCGGCAATTGGCGCTGCCAGTCGGAGCCGAGATGGTCGTGGCGGGGCTGCTAGTCAGTGAGAACGTGAACGGCGCCAGGCTTGCGTCGCTTGTGGTGCAGAGTTGCAGCGTCGTCGTCCCGCCGCACGGCACGGCGCAGTTGGTCTGAACGCCGCTCAGGCTCGTGTTACAGTCGAGCGTGGTGATGCCGCGTCCCTGGATGCAAACCTGCTGCGCCCGGCACTTCGACTTGATGATATCGCTATGCGGCAGCGGGCACGGATCATTCGGCCGCACATTCCAGCTGATGACGGTGCAGCACTGGCCGGTCGGGCAGGTCTCGCCCTTGGCAAAGCCGCCGTCCTCACCGCTGCCAGCTGCGCCGAAGCAGACCGTACCCGCGCCGCAAGGGTAGTTCGGGATCGTAGCGATGATCTCGTGCGGGCCAGGCCCGACCGTGCCGATGACAATGTCTTGAGCGGGGAAGGATACGCCGCTGGACGACGTGCCAGGGCACAGGTGTATGGTCACGCAGTAACGGTCGGTGCCGGTGTTGTTGATGAGGTTGAATTTGACCTGGGCATCGAAGCAGGCATACGTCGTGCCGTCAGATCGCGTACAGGTCTTCGTACAGGTACAGGGCTCATTGATGATAATGCCCGGCCCGCTGATCCGCACGTCGTTGGCGGTGCAGTTGACATTGGTGACGACGTCAGCCAGCGCCGATGCGGGGCCGAGGCGCAGCACGCCTCCGCTGCCTTTGTTGAGAAAGGTGGCCGCGGCGGTGCCGAGCGCGGCGGCGGTGAGAAACTTCCGCCGGTTCAGGCCCCACTTCGACGTCGTCTCGGCGGCAGCCTCGGGCTTGATCTCGGCCGGTTCGGCGGGTGCGCTGGTGGAGTTGATCTCAGCCGGTTCGGCTGGTACGTCGGTGGATGATTCGTTGATCTCTTCGATGCTCATGTGCTACACTCCTTTGTTAAGCCAGGTCTTCCATCAATACATCGCGCCGTAGTGGCCAGGTGGCCCAGCAGCAGGTCAACAAACTGTCAGCAGCGCCCAACGATACCAGCGCTATCACACAGCCAACTACAACGCGAACTTCTTGGCAACCGCCAAGTCTCCCACTTCTTCCTCACTACCAACTTTCGTACACTGTGATTACATCACCTCCTTCACTGTGTGTAGGCCCTGAAAGTCCTCGAGCTTATGAGGACAAGTTCCAATGCGCCGCACTACTCAGATCACAAGATCGCCGGTGCTCCGCGCCTCCGATCAACATGAAGCGGATCATGGCTCGCGCACAACTAAACTGCTCGGCCCAATGATACCCAGCGAAACATCACAAAACTGTATTGGTCAGACACACTTTGTACTTTGCCCTTGGCTGCGCTATACTCTGACCACATGTGCATCAGCGGAGCGGAGAACCTGATGGCTCAGAAGCGCATCCATTTTCCGATGACTACGGCGCAGCAGCGTCGGTTGTTGTTTGAGACCTGGGAAGCGACGGGTGATGTCGACCTCGCCTGCTGCACCGCCCATGTCGGCCGCTCTACCTTCTATTATTGGAAGCCGCGCTTTACTGCCGCTGGCTATGCGGCGCTCGAATCGTTTGCCTCTCGGGCGCCGGCGCGCACCCGCCGGCTTGATAAAGCCATCGAGCAGCAGGTGATTGCCCTGCGGCGCGACCATCCCGACTGGGGCAAGGACCGGATTGCCGATGAACTCGCCAAAGCCCATGGCTGGGTGCCAATCGTCAGTCCGAATACCGTCCGCCGGATGTTGCGCGACGCTGGCCTGTGGGACGATCCCGCAGCCCCAGCGAAAAAAGGGGCTTCACGCCGGTCAACCGCACGGCCGAGTGTCCTGGACAAACGCTGAACATTGACCTGTGTTTTGTCCCGGCCTGCCATACTACCGACGTGAAACTGCCGGCGGTCAGTGGCTCGTCGGGGCGGCTGGTTGTGGAACGGTGTGGTGACGAAGCGCCGGGAGCAAGCTATCCCGGCCAAGTGTTTGCCGAGAGTGAGCGCCCGTATGCTGAGGTGATGCACGCATTTGTGGCCGCCTCCCAGGCCAGGGCCGCCGAGCGCGCGCGAGCAGCGCCAGAAGCACCACCAGCACAGGAACTGCCGCCAAGTGCGCGCGCGCTGCGGCTCCAACAGGCCGAATTGCGCGCCTGGCGCCGGCAGGTGCGGGCCGAGCGGAAGCAGGAAGATACGGCCTGGCGCAGCCTGCGGATGGAGCGGCGCGCCCAGGCCGCCGCGGCGACAGCGCCCCGGAGACCGGGCCGTGACAGGGCGCAGGCTGCGCAGTGGCGCGCGCTGCGCCATCAGCGCCGGCAGGTGCGGGCCGAGCGGGAGCAGGAAGATGCGAGTTGGCGCGAGGCGCGGCAGGCGTTGCGGGAACGGCTGCCGCGCAGCGCGGTCATCACGGCCTGGATTGCCATCCTGGTCATCACGGACAACTGCACCAGGCAGTGTCTGGGGCTGCCGCTGTTCGTGGCCGGGGCGCACGTGACGGCCGATATGGTGGTCGCGGCCTTGCGCGCGTTGCTGCCCGCCGAGTTGCAGTTTCTGATTTCGGATCGGGGCGTCCATTTCACTGCCCAGGTCTTTCAACAATTAGCTGCGGAACAGGGGTTCATCCACGTTGTGATTGCGCGGCATCGGCCGCAATCGAATGGGATTGCCGAACGGTTTGTGCGTACCTTGAAGGAATGGCTGGCCGACAAGGTCTGGACATCCGATCAGGAACTGACCGCGCTGTTGGAGCGGTTTCGATGTGACTACAACGACCGACCCCATCAGGGACTGGGCATGCCAGGCTTATCACCGAACGAATTTGCCGAGCGAATCTGGCTCATGTAGGCCTATCCAGAGTGTATTTGACCAATACA